>Ga0079224_100003216_pt1 | contig 20431 bp, 17 predicted proteins | sample Stecom2015_FD_80414 | JGI IMG/M metagenome (GOLD analysis project Ga0079224, IMG submission 80414) | Agricultural soil microbial communities from Utah to study Nitrogen management - Steer compost 2015 | ecosystem: Environmental > Terrestrial > Soil > Agricultural land | place: USA: Utah...
CAGCGGGGCCAGGAGGCGCTGGTGACGGTCGAGGACGACGGCCCCGGCATCCCGCAGGAGACGCTGCCGCACATCTTCGAGAAGTTCTACAAGGGCGCCGGCGGTGGCTCGGGGCTGGGCCTGGCCATCGCGCGGCAGATCGTGGAGCACCACCACGGCGCCCTCACGGTGCGCAGCCGCCCGGGCGAGACGGTGTTCGAGATGCGCCTGCCGCTCATCGAGGCGGTCGACGAGGGGTAGCCGCGCCGCGACCGGCCCCGCGGCGCGCCGGGCGCGGGCCCGTGCCTAGAGCCGCGGCAGCGTCACGCCGCGCTGGCCCTGGTACTTGCCCTGGCGGTCGGCGTAGGTGGTCTCGGGGCGGTCGCCCTGGAAGAACAACAGCTGCACGATGCCCTCGTTGGCGTAGACCTTGGCGGGCAGCGGGGTGGTGTTGCTGAGCTCGAGGGTCACGTGGCCCTCCCAGCCCGGCTCCAGCGGCGTGACGTTCGCTACGATGCCGCACCTGGCGTACGAGCTCTTCCCGAGCGCCACGACCATGGTGTCGTCGGGGATCCGCAGGTACTCCACCGACCGCGTGAGCACGAAGCTGTTGGGCGGGATGATGCACTCCTCCCCCTCGTACTCCACGAGGCTGCGGGTGTCGAAGTTCTTGGGGTCGACGACGGTGTTGAAGGCGTTCACGAAGATGCGCCACTCGGGGGCGGCGCGCAGGTCGTAGCCGAAGCTCGAGAGGCCGTAGCTGATGACGCCCTCCCGCACCAGGGCGTCCTCGAAGGGGGTGATCATCCCTTCGAGAGCGCGTTCGCGGATCCACCAGTCCGGTTTGATGCTCATGGGCGAAGTGTAGCAGTGGGGCGGATCGGCTCCGGGAGGACCCGCTCGGTCGCCGCAGGGGGTAGGCGTCGGCTGGTCGCTCCACGCAGCGCCCGTCGCGGGCCGTGCGCCGCGTGCGTGCAGCCGGCCGCGCTTGACGCCGAGCGATAACAGAGTGCTATCATCATGACAGCATGAGCGACGACACGAAGATCCAGCCCGTGAACCAGAGCTTCCAGAAGGACGTGGTCGAGCAGGTGCACGACAAGCCGGTGGCCGGCGTCAACGGCTTCCTGATGCTGTTCGTGAGCCTGGCCCTGCTGGCGGGCAGCCTCGCCCTGTTCATCCTGGGCGTGAGGCCCGACGTCACCGGCTCGGGCGCCGCCAACGTGGCGCTGATCGTGCCGGGCCTGGTGGGCATGCTGGCGGCCCTGCTGCTGCTGACCGGGCTGTACGCCGTGCAGCCGAACGACGCGCGCGTGCTGACGCTGTTCGGCACCTACGTCGGCAGCCAGCGCAAGAGCGGCTTCTGGTGGGCCAACCCCTTCACCTCCAAGAAGCGCGTGAGCCTGCGGGTGCGCAACTTCAACTCCGAGCGCATCAAGGTCAACGACGCCGACGGCAACCCGGTCGAGATCGCCGCGGTGGTGGTGTGGCGCGTGCGCGAGTCGGCCAAGGCCGTGTTCGACGTCGACGACTACGAGGAGTTCGTGGGCATCCAGGCCGAGACCGCGCTGCGCAACCTCGCCACGCGCTACCCGTACGACTCGGCCGGCGAGGAGCGCGCCAGCCTGCGCGAGAACCCCGACGAGCTCGCCGCGGCGCTCAAGGTCGAGCTCGAGGAGCGCCTCGAGGTGGCCGGCGTCGACGTGCTGGAGGCGCGCCTCACGCACCTGGCCTACGCCCCCGAGATCGCTCAGGCGATGCTGCGGCGCCAGCAGGCGCAGGCGGTGGTGTCGGCGCGGCGCCTCATCGTGGAGGCGGCGGTGGGCATGGTCGAGGACGCCCTCACCGGCCTGGCGGAGCGCGGCGTGGTCGACCTCGACCCCGAGAAGCGCGCCGCCATGGCGAACAACCTGATGGTGGCGCTCACGAGCGAGCAGGCCAGCACGCCCATCATCAACACCGGCACGCTGTACGGCTGACCCAGGAACCGGCCGAGGCGCACCGGCGCGCCTCGGCCCCACGCCCTAGGCTTAGGCGGCCGCGCCGCAGGTGGCGCGGCGACCGCTGTCCTGTCGGAAGGAGCACCGACCCATGCGAAGACGACCGATCACGCTACTCGTCCTGACCGCGCTGCTGGCGTGCTTGCCCCCGGCCCTCGCGCAGGGCGAGGCGGGAGGCGAGCAGCGGCCCGAGGCCGCGCTCGTCTACGACCTCTACCAGGCCGGCCGCCAGCTCGGCGAGACCGGCATGACCGTCACGCGCACGGCCGACGGCACGACCGTCGCCTCCTACGTCGACGTCGGCGGCGTCTTCGACGCCACCGGCGCCCTCACGACCCGCGCCGACGGCTCGGCGCGCGACTACCTGGTCTCCGGCTGGGTGCAGGGCGTGCCGTTCTCCATCGAGGTGACCTTCACGGAGGCCGGCGCCGACCTGGCGCTCCTCCAGGGCGGCGGCCAGCAGGCGCTGTCGCTCCCCTCGGCGGAGCCGCTGTACGTCTTCGACAACAACCTGCTCGACGGCTACCAGGTGGCCGCCGACCAGGTCATGGCCGCGGGCGAGGGGCGTACCTTCGCCGTGCTGGTGCCCCAGGCCGCCGCCTTGGGGTCGATGACGTTCGAGGCCCCCGAGCGGGCCACACTCGACCACCTCGGCGCGACCGTCGACGCCACCCTCCTGCGCGCTACCTTCGAGGTGGGGTTCCAGTCGCTCGCCGTCTCCGTCTACCTGGACGCCGCCGGCGACATCCTGGTGCTCGAGCAGGAGCCCGGCGCCATCCGCTTCGAGCGGCGCGCCCCGGCGATCGCCGAGGCGGACGCCGCGGCGGCGCCCGCGGAGGCCACCACCGACGCGCCCGCCCGCTCCGCGGTAGAGGCGGCGCTCGCCGAGGCCGCCGCCTGCCTGGTGGAGCGTGAGGTGAGCATCGCCTCCACCGGCGAGACGCTCCACGGCCGCCTGACCCTGCCGCGCGCCGCGGCCGAGGGCGGCGCGCCAGCGCCGGTGCTGCTCCTGCTGCCCGGCTCGGGCGCGCCCGACATGGACGGCAACGCCCCGCCCGTGCTGCTCAACTCCGGCTACAAGCAGCTCGCCTACGCGCTGGCGTGCCACGGCTACGGCGTGCTGCGCGCCAACAAGCTCGGCCTGCCGCCCTCCACCGGCGACGGTAACGCCGTGACCCTGGGCACCTACGCCAGCAACGCCGCCGACTGGCTGCGCTTCCTGGCCGAGCAGCCGGGCGTGGACCCCGACCGGCTGGGCCTGATGGGGCACTCCGAGGGCGGGCTCATCGCGCTCTACGCCGTCGCCGAGCGGATCGCCGACCCCGCCGCGGTGGTCCTCCTCGCCACCGGCGGCCGCCCCATGGACGTGATCATCCGCGAGCAGGTGCTCGCCTCGGGCGAGCGCGCCGGCCTCACCGAGGAGGGGCTGCGGGCGCTGGACCACGACGTCGACGTGTTCTTCGAGGCGCTCGAGAGCCTGGAGGGCACGCGCCTGGCGCTCGAGGGCGAGCTGGCCGACAACCAGATCGCGCCGCTGTTCGCCCACGCCGCCGGCCTGCTACGCAGCGAGGTCGAGCAGGACCCCGTGGCGCTGGCCGGCCAGGTGCGCGTCCCGGCCCTGGTGGTGCAGGGCCTCAAGGACATCCAGGTGCTGCAGGTCGATGGGCGCAACCTGGCGGAGGCGCTGCCGCGCGCCACGCTGCTGGAGCTCCCCGAGCTCGGCCACAACCTCAACGAGGTGCCGGGCGAGCCGCTGAGCGGCGCCGTCCCGACCCCCGACACGGTGATCTCGCCGACGCTGGTGCAGGCGCTCGCCACCTGGCTCAACGGCTGGCTGCGCGTGGCGCACTGAGGCGGAGGCGACGAAGGAGCGATGTCCGAGAAGAAGCGGTTCCTGCTGCGCATCGACCCGCGCGTCTACGCCGCCATCGAGAAGTGGGCCGCCGACGACCTGCGGAGCGTGAACGCGCAGATGGAGTACGTGCTCTCGGAGGCGCTCAAGCGGGCGGGGCGCTACCCCCGCCCGCGGCCGGCCGAGGAGGCGAGCGAGGGGCGCGCGTCCGACGACGGCGCGCCGCCGGACGGCGACGCCTGAGCTAGGCCCCCGGGCGGCGCTGACGCGCTCCAGCTCGCGTCAGCGCCGCCCGTCGTTGCGCAGGAACGTCACCACGTCGCGGTTGTGGTCGCTCAGGTTCGTGTTGGGTCGGAACACCGGCACGCCGGCGTCGGTGCCGTGCAGGAAGAACAGGTACGGCACCCCGTCCTCGTTGAGGCGCTGCGGCTCGAGCACGGCGTGGAGCGCGTTGCGGCCCGGGTTGGAGATCGGCGTCCGCGGCAGGCCCGGGCGCGTGTAGGTGTTCCAGGGGGTGTCGCGCCGCAGGTCGCCGGCCACGGCGCTGAGCTCGGGCAGCGGCTTGCCCAGGCCGTAGGCCACGGTGGGGTCCGACTGCAGCAGCATCCCCTCGTCGAGGCGGTTCAGGAACACCCCCGCGATGATGGGCATCTCCTCGTCCGACGCCGCCTCGGCCTGCACCATGCTGGCGAGCGTCACCCACTCCTGCACCGTCATGCCGCGCGCGTCGAGCGCCTCCGCCACCTCGCCGGTGACCTCCTGGTCGAAGCGCCGCAGCATCGCGCCCAGCGCCTCCGCGGCGGTGGCGTGCACCGGCACGTCGTAGGTGGCGGGGAAGAGGTAGCCCTCCAGCGTGGCGCCCTCGGCGGCGTAGCCCAGCGCCAGGTCGCCGGGCTCGGCGACGAGCGCCTCCAGCTCCTCGAGCTCGCCGATGCCGTTCGCCGCCAGGCGCTGCGCCACGTCGGCAGCGCGCCACCCCTCGGGCACCACGATGCTCACCGTGCGCGGGCGCCCGCCGGCGGCGAGCGCGGCCGCCACCTCGGCGCTGCTCATGCTCGCGCTCAGGTCGTAGAGCCCCTCGCCCACGCTGCGGTCCTGCTCGGTGAAGCGCAGGTAGTAGCGGAACGCCAGCGCCGAGCGCACCAGGCCCGCGCGCTCCAGCTCGTCGGCCACCCGCGCCGCGCCCCAGCCGGGCAGCACCTCGAACTCCACCGTGCGCTCGACGGCGCTGGGGGCCGAGAGCACGAGGCGCACCGCCACGAAGGCCGCGCCCGCCAGCAGCACCAGCGTGAGCAGCGCCAGCGCCCAGGGGCGGCCGCGGCGCGAGCGTGGCGCGGGCGGGGGAGGGGCGCCGGCGCCCGCCCCGGCGCCCGCGCGGCCGATCGTGGGCTGGGCGGCGTCGGCCGCCTCGCTGGCGGGCGGGGTCGGGGCGTCGCTCGTGCCCGCCGCGCCAGCGGCGTCGCGCGGCGCGTCCGCGGGCTCCGGGGGCTGGGGCGCCGCGGCCGCGCTGCCTGCGGTGCTCGCGTCGCCGTCGGCGGCCTCGGTGGCCCCCGTGGCGTCGGGAGCACCGCTGCCCTCGAAGCGCTCGGTGCGGTAGAGGCCGCCGCGCTCCTCGTCGCCTCGGCTCATCCGGCGTCGCCTCCCGAAGCCAGCGTGCGCTCCAGGTACGACTCGAGGATCAGCACCGCCGCCGCCTCGTCGAGCCGCCCCTTCTCCTGGCGGCGCGTGCGGGGCAGCGCCGAGCCGCCCACCTGACGCTGGGCGATGCGCGTGGTCAGGCGCTCGTCCTCGAGCACCACCGCCAGGCCCCGCCCGGCGGCGGCCGCGGCCAGGGCCTCGGCGAAGGCGCGCACGCGCTGGGTCTGCGGCGACTCGCTGCCGTCGAGGCGCAGCGGCAGGCCCACCACCACGGTGGCGGCCCCCTCGCGCGCCGCCGCCTCCAGCACCGCCGGCACGTCGTGGCGCGTGCCGCGGCGCTCGATGGCGCCGCGGCCGAAGGCGAAGCGCGAGCCGAGCTCGCCGGCCGCCACGCCGATACGGGCGTCGCCCACGTCGAGCGCGATCACGCCGCGGCGCGCCGCCGCGCCGCCGGTGGCGCCGACCGTCAAGGCTTCGCGGCGGCCGCCAGCGCCTCCTCGACGGCGCCGAGCGCCACCTGGAGCGCCGCCGCGTCCTTCACGCCCGCCTGCGCCATGTCGGGCCGGCCGCCGCCCTTGCCGCCCGCCGCCTGGGCGGCGGCGCGCACGAGGTTGCCGGCGTGGGCGCCCCGCTGGCGGGCGCCCTCCGAGGCCTTGGCCACCAGCAGCGTGCCGGAGCCCACCACCACCACGTCGGCGCCGCTCCGCTCCAGCAGCGTGTCGGCGGCGTTGCGCAGCGCGGCGGCGTCGAGGCCCTCGAGCGCGGCGGTGGCGTAGCGGAAGCCGCCCGCCTCCTGCAGCTGGGCGGCCCCGCCGGCGCCGGCGGTCTGGGCGGCGGCGAGCTTGTCGCGCAGCGTGGCCACCTGGCGCTGCGCCTGCTTGAGGTCGGCCTGCAGCTTCGCCACGCGCTCCTCGAGGGTGGCGGCGGTGCCGCCCAGCTGCCCCACCAGGCGGCGCTGGGTGTCGCGCAGCTCCTGCAGGTAGGCCACGGCGGCGTCGCCGACGCGCGCCTCCAGGCGCCTTACGCCGGCCGACACCGCCTCCTCGGCCACCACCACGAAGGGACCGATCTGACCGGTACGCGCCACGTGGGTGCCGCCGCACAGCTCCACCGACACCGCCTCGCCGGCGCCCATGCTCACCATGCGCACGGCGTCGCCGTACTTCTCGCCGAAGAGCATCATGGCGCCCGCCTGGCGCGCCTCCTCGAGGGGCACCACGCGCCAGTCGACGGCGAGGTCGGCCTGGACCCAGCGGTTCACGAGCGTCTCGACGCGCACCACCTCCTCGGGGGTGAGGGCGGCCGGGTGCGAGAAGTCGAAGCGCAGGCGGTCGGGCGCCACCAGCGAGCCCGCCTGGGTCACGTGCGTGCCGAGCACGCTGCGCAGCGCGGCGTGCAGCAGGTGGGTGGCGGAGTGGTGCTTCTCGGTCTCGCGCCGCGCCGGGTCGACGCTGGCGCTCACGGCCTGGCCCGCGCTCAGCGTGCCGCGCACCACGCGCACGCGGTGGCGGAACAGGCCCTGGGCGGTGCGGCTGGTGCCGGTGACCACGGCGCCGCCTCCCGGCCACTCGAGCTTGCCGGTGTCGCCGACCTGGCCGCCACCCTCGGCGTAGAAGGGGGTGCGGTCGAGGACCACGGTGCCGGCCGCGCCCTCGGGCAGCGCCTCGGTCTCGTGCTCGTCAGCGTCGACCAGCGCCGCTACCGTGGCGGTGTCCGCGAGCGTGTGGTAGCCCAGGAACTCGGTCTCGGGCACGCGCTCGGCGATGCGGCCGTAGACGTTGGCGCCGCCCGCGAACAGCTGGCGCGCGCCGTCGCCGCGCGACAAGCGCCGCGCCGCCTCGCGCGCGGCCGCGTACCCCTCCCGGTCGACCTTCACGCCGCGCTCGGCGGCCATCTCGACGGTCAGGTCGAGGGGGAAGCCGTAGGTCTGCCACAGGTCGAACGCCACGTCGCCCGGCAGCGTGTCGGAGCCGAGCTCGTCGAGCAGCGTGCGCACGCGCTCGATGCCGCCCTCGAGGGTGCGCAGGAACTGCTCCTCCTCGGAGCGGATGCTCATGACGACGCGCTCGCGCGCCTCCAGCAGCTCGGGGTAGGCCTGCTGCATGGTCTCGATCACGGCCTCGGAGAGCCGGTAGAGCACCGGCTCCTCGAGGCCCAGCAGGAACGCCTGGCGCGAAGCGCGGCGCACGAGCATCTTGACCACGTAGCCGGCGCCGTCGTTGGCGGGCGGGATGCCGTCGGCGATGGCGAAGGTGACGGAGCGCACGTGGTCGGCGATGATGCGGTGCGGCACGCTCTCGAGGTCGCGGTACTCCACCCCCGAGAGCTCCTCGAGCAGGCGGATGGCGGGCTGGAACAGCTCGGTGGCGTAGGCGTCGCGCGCGCCCGTCACCACCGTGGCCATGCGCTCGAGGCCCATGCCGGTGTCGATGTTCTTCTGCGGCAGCGGGGTGAGCACGCCGTCCTGCAGGTCGAACTGCGTGAAGACGAGGTTCCAGACCTCCATGTAGCGGTCGCCGCTGCCGGTGTTGGGGCCGGTCTCGTCGGGCGAGCCGTACTCGGGGCCGCGGTCGTAGAAGATCTCGGAGCAGGGGCCGCAGGGACCCTGGCGGTCGTCCTTGATGGCGTTGGCGGGCCAGAAGTTCTCGGCCTCGCCCCAGCGGCTGATGCGCTCCTTCGGCACGCCCACCTCGTTCGCCCAGATGTCGTACGCCTCGTCGTCGTCGGTGAACACCGTGACGTAGAGCCGCTCGGGGTCGAGGCCCAGCCACTCCTCGCTGGTGAGGAACTCCCAGGCCCAGGTGATCGCCTCGCGCTTGAAGTAGTCGCCGAACGAGAAGTTGCCGAGCATCTCGAAGAAGGTGTGGTGGCGCCGGGTGCGGCCCACGTTCTCGATGTCGGAGTCCTTGCCGCCGGCGCGCATGCACTTCTGCGCCGTGGCCACGCGGTGCCACACGCCGTAGCCTGGGAAGCGCGGGGTGGCGCCCTGGAAGTACGGCTTGAACTGCTGCATGCCGGCCACGTTGAAGAGCAGGCCCGGGTCGGTGCTCTTCAAGGGCGCGCTCGGGTAGGCGAGGTGCTGCTTCTCCTCGAAGAACCGCAGGAACTTCGAGCGTAGTTCGTGTATCCGTTCGATGCCTTCTGCCACTTCGGGCGCCTCCTGACGCTGCCAGGGCAAGAGTATACCGGCCCTCGCGGCGGCCGGCGGGCGCCGGGCGAGCGGCGGGCGCCGGGCGCCCGCCCACCCGCGGCGGCGGTGGCGGCTGCGGAGGCGAAGGCGCCCCGGTGCGCGCCCGTGCCGCTCGGCGCAGCGCGAAGCGGTATCTTTCCAGGACATGCCCGCCGACCCCTTCCGCGACCCCGACCGCCGCCCCGTCCTGCTCGTCTGCTTCGCGGCCTTCTTCCTCCTCGGCGCCCTGCAGGCCCTGTACGGGCCCGCCTTCCCCCTGTTCCGCGCGCGCTTCGACCTGGCGCTCGACGAGGTCAGCGCCGTGGTCAGCGCCCAGTTCCTCGGCGCCTTCGCGTCGATCGCCGCCGCCGGGCTCCTGATCCGCCTGTTCGGCTACCAGCGCCTGCTGGTGGCGGGCGCGGCGTCGATGGCCGCCGGGATGCTGGGCGTGGCGCTGGCGCCCGCCTGGTGGCTGCTGCTGGCGTGCGCCTTCGTGGCCGGGGTGGGCTTCGGGCTGCTGAACGTGACCTTCAACCTGCTGGTGGCACTGGTCTACCGCCCGAACGCCGCGCCGGCCCTGAACCTGGTGAGCGCCGTGTTCGGGGTGGGCGCCGTGGTGGGGCCGCTGCTGGTGGCGGTCAGCGAGCCGCGCTACGGGGTGCCGTTCCTGCTGCTGTCGGGCGCCACCGTGGTGGTGCTCGTGCTGGTGGCGCGGCTGCGCGTGCCGCCCGTGAGCACGCCGGCGGCGCGCACCGAGCCCACCGCCTGGGGGCAGGTGGGGGCGTTCGTGCTGTTCTACTTCCTCTACGTGTCCATCGAGGGCGGCGTGGCGGCGTGGGAGACCGAGCACCTCGCCCCGGTCTTCGGCGCCACCACCGCCGCGAGCTTCACCTCGCTCTACTGGGGGGCGCTCACGGTCGGGCGCTTCCTGGCGGCGCCGCTGTCGGCGCGCGTGCGGCCCGCCCGCATGGTGCTCGGCGCCAGCGCCGGGGCGCTCCTGTTCCTGGCGCTGGCGCACTACGTGCACGCCGCGCCCTACATGTACGCGCTGGTCGGCCTCTGCATCGCGCCGATCTTCGGCACCGGGCTGGCCTGGCTCACGCAGGCGTTCCCCGAGCGCGCCGAGCAGGTGACCCCCATCGTGATGGCCGCCGCCAACCTCGGCCCGGTCGTGACCGCCCCCCTCATCGGACTGGCCGTGGCGCGCGTCGGCACGGGCCTGGTCCCTACGGCGCTGACGCTCCTGGGGGTCCTGCTGCTGACGGTAGTGGGTGGGCTGTACCGGCGTACCGCAGGTCGAGCCTGACCAGGGCCGCCAGCGCCACCAGGATCGGCCCCAGGCTGGTGTAGGCCGCCGCGCGCAGCACCCAGGCGCCCGCCAGGGCGCGCGGCCATAGGGGAGTGAGGGGCACCAGCGCCGCCACCATCACGCCCACGGCGAGCGCGAACCACGCCGCGCCGCGGAACGCGCCCGGCCCCAGCGCCGCGCGCATCGCCGCGATCAGCATGAAGCTCACCGCCCCCAGCAGGAAGGCGTGCAGGAAGAGGACCCGGAAGGCGGGCTGCGCCAGCCACGCGGCGGCGCCGGGGAGCGCCCCCACCAGCTCGACGCCGCCCTTGAGGGCCAGCAGCGCCAGCGCCAGCTGACGCAGCAGGCGCGCGGCGCCCACGACGGCCCGCGGCGCCACGCCGGCAGCGTCCGGGGCCGGCGCCGCGCCGCCCACCGGGCCGGCGCCGGTGCCTGCAGCCGGCCACACCGCCACCACCAGCGCGACCCACAGGACGGCCGCCACGCCGGCGCCGACGCCCTCCAGCGGCGCCGCCCCGGCGAGCCCCAGCGCGTCGTGGCCGTAGCGGCCCACGGCGCGGGCGAGCATCGCGGCGCCCAGCAGCCACGCCAGCGCCCCCACCGGCCAGCGCGCCACGCGGCCGGCGGGCGCCTGCGCCGCCGCCAGCCCCAGCACCGCGAGGCCGAACCAGCCGTCGGCGAACAGCGTCAGGTACCAGTCGACGAGCGCCAGCATCAGCGGGCGCGCCAGGCCGCCGCTGGCGCCCAGGTAGGCCAGCGCTGCGATGGCGACCGTGCTGGCGAGCATCGACGCCACCGCCACGTCGAAGAGGCGCACGGGCGCGGTGCGCCGCACGCCCCGGGCGGCCACCAGGTAGAGCAGCATGAACAGGTACCACACCAGCCCGTTGACGCCCGACCCCATCATCGAGAGCGGCAGCAGCCGCTCGCCCACGGGCGTGAGCTGGTAGCCGCTCGCCAGGAACGGCGGGTAGGTGAGCAGCCCGCACGCCGCCGCCAGCAGCGCCGCGAGCGCGAAGCCGCGCGGGCGCGCCCCGCGCCGACGCAGCTCGGAGCCGATCAGCAGCACCAGCGCCGGCGTGACCCACGAGAAGAACATCAGGTGCGAGTGGGCGTGGCGCACGTTGTCGAGGACGCCCGGCAGCGGCGTGATCAGCGCGAAGCGGTAGTAGGCGCCGGTGGCGGCCGCCAGCACGAAGCAGGCGAGCGCCAGGCCCCAGATCCAGCGGCCTCGGGGCGCGGGGGTCACGGGCGTGGCCTGGGTCACCGGGTCGGGCGCGGGCGCCCCCTCAGGCGGCCTCGCGCATGCGCAGCAGGCCGCGCAGCTCGGCCAGGAACGCCTGCTCGTCCTCGTTGACGCGCGGGGCGAACAGGCCGCCCGACGCCTTCGTGACGTGCTCGGCTAGCTCGAAGAGGAAGCGCTTGAACCCCTCGGCCTCGTCGTCGTCACCGAGGAGCTCGCCGACCTCCGCCAGGCGCTGCATGAGGCGCTCGCGCGTGAGCTCGCCGGCGCCTTCGGCGCTGACCTCGCGCGACTCCTCGCGGGTGAACAGCTCCTGCACGAGACGGTTGTCGGCGTAGCGCCGCTGGGCGTCGTAGAGGTAACGCCCAGCGGCGAGGATCTCGCGGAAGTAGGCCAGCGGACCGGTGCGGTCCGAGGCGACGGCGGCCAGCAGCACTTCGGCGGCGGCGTCGAGGAGGCGGGTGCGGTCGGCTTCGGCGTGTTCCATGACTGACCTCAGCGCCAGTGTAGTGCCCTCAGACGAGCCGGTTGCGGACCCGTGAACTGACGGCGTCGACCACGATGATGAAGCCGACGATCACGATCAGCAGCATCGATACCTCGTCCCAGCGGCGGAACTGCAGGCGCTGGTGGAGCGGCAGGCCGATGCCGCCGGCGCCGACCATGCCGAGCACGGTGGCGGCGCGCAGGTTGATCTCGAAGCGGTACAGCACGTGCGACGCGAACTCCGGCAGCACCTGCGGCACCACCGAGTAGAGGAAGGTGTGCAGCTGGTTGCCGCCCGCGGCCCGGATGGCCTCCATGGGGCCCTGGTCGATGCCCTCGATGACGTCGGAGAACACCTTGCCCAGGTAACCGATCGAGTGGATGCCCATGGCCATGATGCCCGCGGTGGGCCCAGGGCCGGCGGCGGCCACGAAGATGATGGCCAGCACCAGCTCGGGGAAGGTGCGGATCGCCACCAGGAGCGCCTTGCCGGGCAGCGCCCAGCGCGTGCCGCCCAGCAGGTTGCCGGCGGCGAAGAAGGAGATGGGGAAGGCCAGGAGCGCGCCCAGGGCTGTGCCCAGGATGGCCATGAAGAACGTCTCGCTCATCGAGCGCCACGCGAGGCCGAAGACCTCGGTCTCGGGGCGCACGAGCCCCCGCATCAGGGGCATGAAGTTGCGCTGCATGCCGGTGACGAAGCGCTGCCAGGTGGGCAGGTTCATCGTGACCAGCGCCAGGACGAACAGCGCCACGAGCAGCACCACGCCAGCGATCATGAGGACGCGGTTGCGGCGCACGTGCGCCGGCGGGCGCGGGACGTCGGAGGGGATCCGGGGAGCGTTGACCATGCCGAGCCTCAGATGAGCTTCGAGCGTGCCCACACGCTGAAGCCGTCGATGAGCAGCACGACCGCGAAGATCACGACGATGATCGCGGCCACGCCGGTGTAGTCGAAGAAGTTCAGGTAGCGCAGCAGCAGCTGCCCGATGCCCCCCGCACCGACCAGGCCGATCACGACCGAGGCGCGCACGTTGATCTCGAAGACGTAGAGGATGTAGGAGACCATCGTGGCCGCCACCTGCGGCACCACCGCGAAGACGATGGTGCGGTTGCGCCCGGCGCCGGCCGCGCGCAGCGCCTCGAGCGGCCCCGGGTCGATCGCCTCGACGGTCTCGGAGCCGAGCTTGGCCAGCACGCCCATGGTGAAGAAGACCAGCGCCACCACGCCGGGCAGGGCGCCGAGGCCGAGCACGGCGACGAACAGCGCCGCCCACAGCAGGTCGGGGATGGAGCGCAGGACCGTGAGCAGGGTGCGCGCGATCCAGAGCGTGACCGGGTCGGTGCTGGTGTTCGAGGACGCGAGGAAGACGATCGGCATCGCCAGCAGGCTGCCGACGATGGTGGCGACGTAGGCGATCTGGATCGTCTGGATCAGCGGCGGCCAGATCTGCGGCAGCGCCGACCAGTCGGGCACCAGGCGGCCGAAGAAGCGGAAGAAGTCGGCGGTGCCGCTGAAGAGCGCCTGGAAGTTGAAGCCGGTCTGGCGGAACGCCAGCACGAACAGCGCCGCGAACAGCGCCACCGTGAGCGCGGCCTTGATGCGCCCGGCGGCGGGTGGCCGCGGCAGGCTCGACGCCTCAGGCACCGCGCAGGTCCTTCGACTCGAGCGGGCGCCCGTAGATCTCCTCGAAGACCGCGTCGGTGGCCTCGTCCGGGGTGCCGTCGAAGACCACGACGCCGTCGCGCATGCCGATGATGCGGTCGGCGTAGTCGCGCGCCATGTCGATGAAGTGCAGGTTGACGATGGTGGTGATGCCGTCCTCGCGCGCGATGCGCTTGAGGTCCGACATCACGGCGTGCGAGGTGGGCGGGTCGAGGCTGGCCACCGGCTCGTCGGCGAGCATCACCGACGGCTTCTGGGCCAGGGCCCGGGCGATGCCCACGCGCTGCTGCTGGCCGCCCGACAGCGCGTCGGCCCGCACGAACGCCTTCTCGGGGATGCCCACGCGCGCCAGGCAGTCGTGGGCGTAGGCCACGTCCTCGCGCGGGAAGGCACCGAGCACCCCGCGCCAGGCGGGCAGGTCGCCGAGACGGCCGGCCAGCACGTTACGCAGGACGCTGGAGCGCTTCACCAGGTTGAACGTCTGGAAGATCATGCCGATGTCGGAGCGGGCCCGGCGCAGCGCGCCGCCGCGCGAGGCGGTGACGTTGACATCGTTGACGGTCACGCTTCCCTTGGTAGGGACGACCAGACTGTTGACGGTGCGGATGAGGGTCGACTTGCCGGCCCCCGAGAGGCCGACCACGACCACGAACTGGCCGCGCGGGATCTCGAGCGTCACGCCTTTCAGCGCTTTGAGCCCCGTTCTGTAGACGACCTCGACATCGTTGAAACGTATATGTGCCACGACGTAGACAACGCTACACGAGAACGGGCGGCGAGGTGTGAACCTGCCGCCCGTTCCCGTCCGCGTTCGGGCCCGCTTGGGGCCGAACGCGCTGCTTACCGGCGCTGGAAGGTCGCCGAGACCTCGCGCACGATGTCGTAGACCGACGGATCGGTGATGCGGGCGAACTCGGTCACGTTGAACAGCGTGTTGGTGAGTTCCTTGCCCTCGGGGGTGTTGGCGATGTCGATGAGCGCCTGAGCGATCTGGTCGGCCAGCTCGGGGTCGAGGCCCTTGCGGACGACGGCGCCGTCGTTGGGGATGTCGTCGGAGTAGCCGAGGATGCAGACGACGTCCTTGACGTCCGGGTAGTCGCCCTCGATGGTCTCGCGGCCGTCGGAGCCGGGCGAGCCGCCGAAGGTGACCGACACGTCGACGTCACCGTTGTAGACGGCGAGGGCCGAGGCGTCGTGCGAGCCGGCGAAGATCGAGGTCATCTCGGTGTCGGGGTCGATGCCGTAGGTGCTCTTGAGGGTCACGTACGGGAACTGGTAGCCCGAGGCCGAGCCGGGGTCCACGAAGGCGATGGTGCGCCCACGCAGGTCCTCGAAGGTCTCGATGCCGCTGTCGCAACGGACGTTGAACTGCGCGCGGTAGGTGGTGCTGCCCTGGCGGACCGAGGCGACGATCGGCACGGCGCCGTAGGCGTCCATGGCCTGCACGAGGGCGGCGGGACCGAAGAGGCCGATGTCGACGCGGCCGGTGCCGATGGCTTCGACCAGGCCCACGAAGTTCGTGGACACGAAGGTGTCGACGGGGATGAGGAGGCGCTCGAGAGCATCTCGGCGATCGGGTCGAGGCTGTCGACGATGGCGTCGGCCTCGCGGCTGGGGACCATGCCGAGGACCAGTCGATCGGGGATCTCGCCCCGGGCGTCGTCCTGGGCGAACGCGTTGCCGCCGAACAGGCTCGCGACGAGCAGGGCAGCTGCGAGGGTAGACAGTAGTCGCTTCACTGGGTTCCTCCAACGGGTTTGGCGCTCACGGAGCGGCTTTCTCGAGCTGCCCCGATGCGGCACAAGAGTAGCACGGTGCGCGTGCGGGTCGCCTTCAGGATCGCTTGAGCGGGAGAACGCCCGCGTCTCACCTGCCGCCCGTGTCGGCGAAGTAGGGGGTGCTCCCGAGGCGGCCGCGGAACGCCTCGAGCGCCGCGAACAGCCCGGGCGCCCCCCCGGTGTGGAGGAACAGCACGTCGGCGGTGCGCTCGTAGCGCCCCTTGCGCACCAGGTCGATCAGCCCGGCGGCCGCCTTGCCGGTGTAGACGGGGTCGAGCACGATGCCCTCCAGGCGCGCGAACAGCTCGGTGGCCTCCACCATCGCCTCGGTGGGGTAGGAGTAGCCCTCGCCGACGTAGTCGTCGAACACCACCACGTCCTCCGGCTCGACCGCCGCCGGCGCGCCGATGAGCGCGGCGGTCTCGCGCGCGTGCGCCAGGATCTTGGCCTCCTGCGCCGCCTGGCTGGCGCGCACCGACACGCCCGCCACCGGCAGCCCGGCGCCCAGCCCCAGCAGCCCCGCCAGCAACCCCGAGTGGGTGCCGCCGCTGCCGCTGGCGACAACCACCTCGTCGAACGCCACGCCCAGCTCGAAGGCCTGCTGCTGCAGCTCGCGGGCGCAGGCCACGTAGCCCAGCGAGCCGAGCGCGTTGGAGCCGCCGCCCGGGACGACGTAGGCGTTGCGCCCCTCGGCGGCGAGCTCCTCCGCCATGCCGGCGAGGCGCGCGTTCAGGTCGGTGCCGCCCGGCACCACCTCCACCCGCTCGACGCCCAGCAGGCCGAAGAGGAAGTTGTTGCCGCTGGCGTCGGGGTCGTAGCTGCCGGGCACGCGCTCCTCGAGCAGCAGGCGGCAGGCGAGCCCCTCCTTGGCCGCGGCGGCGGCAGTGAGGCGGCAGTGGTTCGACTGCACCGCGCCGGTGGTCAGCAGCGTGTCGGCGCCCTGCGCCAGGGCGTCGGCCACCAGGAACTCGAGCTTGCGCGTCTTGTTGCCGCCGAAGGCGAGGCCGGTCAGGTCGTCGCGCTTCACCCAGATGGCGGGGCCGCCCAGGTGGTCGCTGAGGCGCGGCAGGGGCTCGAGCGGCGTGGGGCCGTCGGTGTAGCGGCGACGAGGGAAACGACTGAGCTGCATCAACTGCCTCCTGGACGCTCCTAGGCGCGGGGTTCGACGGCGTCGATCATATGGCGTCACGAGGCGGGCGCGCCCGCGGGAAGCGCTCATGGCGACGTGTATGCTCTTAGCGACGGATGTTCGGGCGCCGCGGGCAGCTTGCCCGGGGCGCCGCCTACGCGTCCCGCGCGCCGCGTCAGCGGCCCCTCCGAGGACGCGTGCCAGCTGGAGAGAGGCGCGCATGACCATCGAGAGCAGAGACAAGTTGAGCGCGGCGCCGCCCACCGAGGCGGCCGCCGGCCCGCCCTTCGCGCCGCTGCCGCGCAACCCCGGCACCGCCCTGGAGCTCGACTGGGTGCAGGGCGCGCGCGTCAACCAGAGCGCCGTCGAGCGCCGCACCGCCACCCTCACCACGCGCCGCAGCGTGAAGAAGGCGTGGCAGGCCGCCTGGCTGCTCAAGGCCATCACCCTGATCGACCTCACCACCCTAGCCGGCGACGACACCCCGGGCCGCGTGCGGCGGCTGTGCGCCAAGGCGCTGTCGCCGGTCCGCACCGACCTGCTAGACGAGCTGGGGGTGGCCGACCTCGGCATCACCACCGCCGCGGTGTGCGTCTACCACGAGATGGTGCCCACCGCCGTGGCCGCCCTGCGCGGCAGCGGCCTGCCGGTGGCGGCCGTCTCCACCGGCTTCCCGGCGGGGCTGTCGCCGTTCGAGACGCGCCTCGACGAGATCAAGCGCTCGGTGGCCGCCGGCGCCACCGAGATCGACATCGTGATCTCGCGCCGCCACGTGCTGCTGCAGGACTGGCAGGCGCTCTACGACGAGGTGCGCCTCTTCCGCGCCGCCTGCGGCGACGCCCACCTCAAGGCCATCCTCGCCACCGGCGAGCTGGGCACGCTGCGCAACGTCTACCGCGCCAGCCTGGTGGCCATGATGGCGGGCGCCGACTTCGTCAAGACCTCCACCGGCAAGGAGAGCGTCAACGCCACCTTGCCCGTCAGCCTGGCGATGGTGCGCGCCATCCGCGACTACGCCGAGCGCACCGGCTTCGCCGTGGGCTTCAAGCCTGCCGGCGGCCTGCGCACCGCCAAGGACGCCCTCGCCTGGCTCGTCCTCATGAAGGAGGAGCTGGGGCGCCGTTGGCTCGAGCCCGACCTGCTGCGCTTCGGCGCCAGCTCGCTGCTCGCCGACATCGAGCGCCAGCTCGAGCACCACGTCACGGGCCGCTACTCGGCCGGCTACCGCCACCCGCTCGCATGAGGGGCGCCCGTCCGCAGGCCGCGCGCGCCCGTGCCAGCGCCGGGCGCACCCGCAGCCGCTTCGCCACCGCAAGGAGACGCGCATGAGCGTTAGGGAGATCTTCGAGACCATGGAGTACGGCCCCGCGCCCGAAGCCGACGACGTCGCCCGCGCCTGGCTCGAGCGCCACGGCCACCGCTTCGGCCACTACATCGGCGGGCGCTTCGTGGAGCCCACCACCGGCGAGCGCTTCGCCACCCAGCACCCCGGCGACGGCAGCGAGCTGGCGCAGGTGGCGCAGGGCGACGCCGCCGACGTGGACGCCGCCGTGCAGGCCGCGCGCGCGGCGCTGCCCGGCTGGCGCAAGCTCGGCCCCCACGGGCGCGCGCGCTACCTCTACGCGCTGGCGCGCCACATGCAGAAGCACGCGCGCCTGCTTGCGGTGCTGGAGGCGCTCGACAACGGCAAGCCGATCCGCGAGACGCGCGACCTCGACGTGCCGCTGGCGGCGCGCCACTTCTACCACCACGCCGGCTGGGCGCAGCTGCTCGAGCAGGAGTTCCCCGGCTACGAGGGCGTGGGCGTGTGCGGGCAGATCATCCCCTGGAACTTCCCGCTCCTGATGCTCGCCTGGAAGGTGGCGCCCGCCCTGGCGGCCGGCAACACCGTGGTGCTGAAGCCCGCCGAGTTCACCCCGCTCACGGCGCTGCTGTTCGCCGAGCTGGCCACCGAGGTGGGCCTGCCGGCCGGGGTGCTCAACGTCGTCACCGGCGACGGCAGCACCGGCGCCGCCCTGGTGGCGCACGAAGGGCTAGACAAGGTGGCGTTCACCGGCTCCACCGAGGTGGGGCGCCTCATCCGCCGCGAGACGGCCGGCCGCGGCCTCGAGCTGTCGCTCGAGCTGGGCGGCAAGTCGCCGTTCATCGTCTTCGACGACGCCGACCTCGACGGCGCCGTCGAGGGCGTGGTCGACGCCATCTGGTTCAACCAGGGCCAGGTGTGCTGCGCCGGCAGCCGCCTGCTGGTGCAGGAGAGCGTGGCGCAGCGCTTCGAGGCCAAGCTGCGCGCGCGCATGGAGAAGCTGCGTGAGGGCCCGCCCCTCGACAAGTCGATCGACATCGGCGCCATCGTGGCGCCCGTGCAGCTCGAGCGCATCCAGCGCCTCGTCGAGCAGGGCAAGGCCGAGGGCTACGCCTGCTACCAGCCCAGCTGGGCGGTGCCGAAGGAGGGCTGGTACTACCCGCCCACCCTGTTCACCGACGTGTCGCCCGCCTCGACCATCGCCCAGGAGGAGATCTTCGGGCCGGTGATCGTGAGCATGACCTTCCGCACCCCCGCCGAGGCCGTCGAGCTCGCCAACGACAGCCGCTACGGCCTGGCCGCCAGCGTCTGGACCGAGAACGTCAACCTGGCGCTCGACGTGGCGCCCAAGCTCAAGGCGGGCGTGGTGTGGGTCAACTCCACCAACGTCTTCGACGCCGCCGCCGGCTTCGGCGGCTACCGCGAGTCGGGCTTCGGGCGCGAGGGGGGCCGCGAGGGGATGTACGAGTACCTGCGGCCGGCCTTCGAGGCCGACCTGCCCGCGTACGGCGAGGGCGAGCTGGCGCCGCCGGCGGGCGCCGCCGAGCTCGACGCTGGCGTCGAGGCGGCCGCCGCGCCGAGCGGCCTGCCGGCCATCGACCGCACCCCCAAGCTGTTCATCGGCGGCAAGCAGAAGCGCCCCGACGGCAACTACGTCTACCCGGTGGTGGGCGCCGGCGGCGAGCGCGTGGGCGAGGCGCCGCTCGGCAACCGCAAGGACGTGCGCGACGCGGTGGAGGCGGCCGAGAAGAACGCCGCCTGGAGCAAGGCCACGGCCCACGGCCGCGCCCAGGTGCTCTACTACCTGGCCGAGAACCTGGCGCTGCGCGCCCCCGAGTTCGAGGAGCGCCTGCGCGCCCTCACGGGCGCCGACAGGAAGGCGGCCGGCCGCGAGGTCGAGACGGCCGTCGGGCGCCTCTTCACCTACGCCGCCTACGCCGACAAGTACGACGGCAGCGTGCACCCCACCCCCATGCGCAACGTCACGCTGGCGATGAACGAGCCGTGGGAGGTGATGGCGGTGGTGTGCCCCGACGAGGCGCCGCTGCTGGCCTTCGTGTCGCTGGTGGCGCCGGCGCTGGCCATGGGCAACCGCGTGGTGGCGGTGCCCAGCGCGCGCTGGCCGCTGGCCGCCACCGACCTCTACCAGGTGCTCGAGACCTCCGACCTGCCCGCCGGCGCCGTCAACATCGTCACCGGCGTGCGCGACGAGCTCGCCGAGGTGCTGGCCAAGCACGACGCCGTGCAGGCCATGTGGTACTTCGGCTCCGCCGAGGGCAGCGCCATGGTCGAGCGCGAGAGCGTGGGCAACCTGAAGGCCACGTGGGTCAACGCCGGCAAGCGCCGCGACTGGTACGACCCCGCCCAGGCCGAGGGCCGCGAGTTCCTGCGTCACGCCACGCGCGTGAAGAACGTCTGGGTGCCGTATGGCGAGTGAGGTCCAGGCGTTCCTCGCCCACCTCGACCGGGAGCTGGCGCAGCTCCGCGAGGAGGGGCTGTACAAGGACGAGCGCGTCATCGCCTCGCAGCAGCAGGCGCTGGTGGAGGTCGCCGACGCCGAGCTGCTCAACCTGTGCGCCAACAACTACCTGGGGCTGGCGAACCACCCCAAGGTGATCCGCGCGGCCCAGGAGGGTATGGCCGAGCGCGGCTTCGGGGTGGCGTCGGTGCGCTTCATCTGCGGCACCCAGGACATTCACAAGGAGCTCGAGGCGCGCCTGTCGCGCTTCCTCGGCACCGAGGACACCATCCTCTACTCGAGCTGCTTCGACGCCAACGGCGGGCTGTTCGAGACGCTGCTGGGCCCCGAGGACGCCGTCATCTCCGACGAGCTCAACCACGCCAGCATCATCGACGGCATCCGCCTGAGCAAGGCCAAGCGC
>Ga0079224_100003218_pt1 | contig 20431 bp, 20 predicted proteins | sample Stecom2015_FD_80414 | JGI IMG/M metagenome (GOLD analysis project Ga0079224, IMG submission 80414) | Agricultural soil microbial communities from Utah to study Nitrogen management - Steer compost 2015 | ecosystem: Environmental > Terrestrial > Soil > Agricultural land | place: USA: Utah...
CGGCCCCCCTCACGAGGCGATCGTCCATGCGGTCACAGCTTCTGTTGCGTGTCCTGGCGCAGGTCGCCCGCCGCGAGCCCGAGCGCATCGATGGCCTGCTGCACCGCGGCCGTCTGCGCGACGAGCGCCGCGATCAGCGCATTGATCGCCGGATCGTTGGGGCCGCCGACCTGGATCTGGACGTCGAAGGGCATGCCCTGCTCCGCCCGGTCCACGATGACCTGTGCCGCGTCCATCACCACGTCGATTCGCCGCCCCAGTTCGTCGGCGATCGCGGCGTGACCCCGGGCGCGCAGGAACGCATCGATCCCCGGGCCCTCCACGACCGACCCGTCCACGCGCCGATAGCTGCCGCGGAAGCTGTTCCGGATGCCCAGGGCGTTCAGGTAGATGTCGCGATGCGTGTTGTCCGAGAAGCAGGAGTGCTCGTCCTCCTGCGAATCCTGGGTGAGCGGGATCTGGATGCGCTCGCCGGCGAGCTCGCCGTATCCCAGGCGTCCCATCGATTCGAGGATCTTCGCGACGGCGGCCTCGCCCATGGCCACGTATTCCCGGTAGTAGTCGCCCCCGTCCGGGTCCCAGCGCGCCACCACGCCCTCCAGGTCCTCGACCAGCAGTTTCGCGGCCGCCCTCAGGTAGTCGCCCCGGCGCTTGCAGATGACGTCCGGCTGCGGCGAGCCGACGCCGCTGGTGCAGCCTCCGCGGGTGTCGTAGTCGCTGAGGGGACGCTGGCCCGGCGTGGCATCCCTGGGCGAGACGCCGTCCCAGGACCGCTGCCCCTCGTTCAGGTCCTGGCCCCAGAGGAGAAACTCGATCGCGTGATAGCCCGTGGCGACATTGCGCTCGTCGCCGCCGTCCTGGTCCAGAGCGGCGAGGACCTCCGGGGTGATGACCGGAACGCGCTCGACGTCGGCGATGATGTTGGGCGACACCGACGGCGTGCCGGCCTCCGGCCCGGCATCGCCATCCACCCGCTCGGCGACGTAGTCGATCAGCGCCTCTCCGAGCGGCCAGGCGTTGATGCGCGCCTCGGGCCCGTCCTCGTCCACGCCATTGGTCGAATCGATCGGCGACAGCCGGAAACGATAGACCTCCGACTGGCCGTAGGGCTCCCGCGCCTTGAGCCAGGCCTCGCGCGCCGCGGCGAAGCTCGATTCGGTCGGGTCGGCGACGAAGTTCTCGATCGCGGTGCGCATGCGGCGCGCCGCCTCGAGGGAATCGTCATAGACCGCGTGGGCGATGCGGGCATCGTTGGTCGCGACGGCGGTGGCGTCGGGCCCCCGCTCCGTGCAGCCGGCGACGGCCAGGCCCGCGAGCGCGAGGCCGAGCAGCCTCGTCCACGGGGGCACTCGCCAGCGGCTGGGTCGGTGCATCTGCAACCCTCCTGGGAAAGATGTTAGTGGCCGGCCACGCAGGGAGGCCGGCGGACGGGACGAGGGGACCCGCCGCCGGGCCCGGCGGCGGGCCCCGAGTGTACGGGTGTCCGACCGGGGCACGCGGCCCCGCCCCATCCGCGTGCCGCCGGCCGACCTGTCGTTTGCAAATGAGAATGGTTTGTGTTCATATTATGCGCCAGCGCACCGATGCGACGCGCAGCGATGGAGTCGTACCGAATGATTGTCTGTGTCTGCAACGCAATCTCCGACCAGCAGATCCGCTCGAGCGCAGAGCGCGGCGTGACCTGCTTCGACGACCTGCAGCAGGAACTCGGCGTGGGCACGTGCTGCGGCCTGTGCCAGGACTGCGCCCGCGAGGTGCTCGAGGAGCAGCTGCGCGAACCGGCGGGCGCCTGACGCCCTCGCCACGAACGATTTGCATTCCGGTGGGCCCTCGCGCTTTTCGGTATCGTTGTCACTCGATGCAACGAACCGGAGCGAACGATGGCCACCAAGAATCCCTCCGCGCTGGCCGGTGACGCCAGGGTCATCGAGGCCCTCAACAAGCAGCTCACGAACGAGCTGACCGCGATCAATCAGTACTTCCTCCATGCGCGGATGTACGAGCATCGCGGCCTCAAGCGACTCAACGACAAGGAGTACGAGGAATCGATCGGCGAGATGAAGCACGCCGATCGCCTCGTGCGGCGCGTGCTCATGCTCGGTGGCCTGCCCAACCTGCAGGCGCTGCACAAGCTGCGCATCGGCGAGAACACCCGCGAGATGCTGTCCTGCGACCATGCGCTGGAGGTGAGCGCGCGAGACCACCTGCGCGACTCGGTGGCGCTGTGCGAGCAGGTCCGGGATTTCGTCTCGCGCGAGCTGCTCGTGGACATCCTCGAGGACACCGAGGAGCACATCGACTGGCTCGAGACGCAGCTCGAGCTGATCGACGCGATCGGCATCGCCAACTACGAGCAGTCGATGATGGGCGACGGGAGTCCGGGCTGAGCATGCACTACGATCCCCGCAACGAACCCCACGGACTCGCCTTCGATCCCTTCAAGGCGCTCGTCGCGCCGCGGCCCATCGGCTGGATCGGCACGATCGGGCCGGACGGCGTGCCGAACCTCGCGCCCTACAGCTTCTTCAACGCGGTCAGCGACAAGCCGCCGTTCGTGCTGTTCTCGTCGGTCGGCCGAAAGGACAGCCAGGCCAACATCGAGGCCACCGGCGAGTTCACGTGCTCGCTGGCGAGCTGGGAACTGCGCGAGCATATGAACATGAGCTCGGCGCCGGTCGCGACGGAAGTCGACGAGTTCCGGCTCGCCCGCCTGGAAGTCGCCCCCTCCCGCCATGTCGCGCCGCCGCGGGTGGCCGGCAGCCCGGCGGCCCTCGAATGCCGCCTCTGGAAGACGATCGAGCTGCCCGGCGACCCGCGCCGGCCCGGCCAGCCGCGCAACACGATCATCATCGGCGAGGTCGTGGGCATCTACATCGACGACGCCTACATCCGCGCCGGCCGCTTCGACACGGCGGCCGCCCGCCCGCTCGCCCGCATGGGCTACATGGACTACGCGGTCGTCACCCCGGAGACCACCTTCGAGATGAACCGCCCGACGGTCTCGGCGGACGGCCGCAGCGCGACCGTCGAGGACGGTCCCTGGGACGGGGTCTATCGCTAGCGGGGCGGGCGCCGGCCCGGGCGGCTATCATCGCGGCTTGCCCGCCGCCAACGCCCCCATGCCGTGACCCAGCGCCAGATCATCGTCTACTGCGGGCTGCTGCTCAGCGTCGGCGCATTCTCGATCGACATCACCCTGCCCTTCTTCGGGCCCATGGCGAGCTCGCTCTCGGCGCCGCCGGCGAGCCTGCACGCCACCGTCACGCTCTACATCTTCTTCCTCGGCATCGGGCAGCTCGCGATGGGCTCGCTCGCCGACCGCTTCGGTCGCCGCCCGGTCATCGCGGCCGGCCTGGGACTGTATGCCGCCGGCGCCGTGGTGGCGCTCTTCGCCACCAGCCTCGGCGGCGTGCTGGCGGGCCGCGCGATGCAGGGCCTGGGCGGAGCGGTGGGACCGGTGGTCGGGCGAGCGATGGTGCGCGACGTCTCGGACCCGCTCGAGCTTCCGCGCAACATGGCGGTGGCGAGCGGGATCTTCGCCGTAGGGCCGATCTTCGCGCCGCTGATCGGGGTGGGGCTGGCGGCCGCAGGGGGCAGCTGGCGGGCCGTGTTCGTCGCGATGTGCCTGTTCGCGCTCGGACTCGTCGCGGTGCTCGCCCGCCTGCCCGAGACGCTGGCCGCGCGCAACCCGGCGGCGCTGGCGCCCGCCGTCCTGCTGGACAACGCCCGCCATCTGCTTCGAAACCGGCAGTCGCGCTTCTTCATGCTGCTGGCGGCGGTCGCGATGGTCGCGATCGTCACGATCATCGCGGGCCTCCCGCGCCTGTACGAGGCGAACTTCGGCGTGTCCGGCGCCCTCTTCGCCATCCTCTTCGGTTTGCACGGCGTGGGCATCGTCGTCGGGCAGGTCCTCAACCATCGGCTGATCGGGCGAATCGGCGCGGTCGCCAGCGCGATCATCGCCAGCCTGATCATGTCGGTCGCCTGCCTCGCCGTCGCGCTGCTCTCGGTGACCGGGACGGCCGGCCCCTGCAGCGTGTCGGCGGCGATGTTCGTCTTCGCCATCGGCTACCTCATCGTGTTCTCCAACGCCACCGCCCTGACGCTGGAGCCGCATGGCGCCATCGCGGGCTTCGCCTCGTCGTTCTTCGGCTTCGTCGCGCAAGTGGTATCGTCGGCCATCGGGACGGCGGCGGTGGCCCTGGCGGGCACCAGCATCACCGCCTGGAGCCTGCTGCTGCTCGCGGTCTCGCTCGGCTGCCTGCTGGCCCTGCTCGGCTGGCAGGGACGCGCCGCCGCCTTCTCGCCCCATACCCGGAAGGAACCATGAACGGATCCCACGACACCCAGAGCATGGCCGTGTTCTGCGACTTCGAGAACGTCGCGCTCGGCGTCGAGGAAGCGCGCTACGACAAGTTCGATATCGGGCTGATCCTCGAGAAGCTGCTCCTGAAGGGCAGCATCGTCGTCAAGAAGGCCTACTGCGACTGGGAGCGCTACAAGAGCTTCAAGGCCGCCATGCACCAGGCCTCCTTCGAGCTGATCGAGATCCCGCACGTCCGGCAATCGGGCAAGAACTCCGCGGACATCCGGCTGGTGGTCGATGCACTGGACCTCTGCTATACGAAGTCGCACGTGGACACCTTCGTGATCATCAGCGGCGACTCCGACTTCTCCCCGCTGGTGAGCAAGCTGCGCGAGAACGCCAAGACGGTGATCGGGGTCGGGGTGAAGAACTCCACCTCGGACCTGCTGATCGCCAACTGCGACGAGTTCATCTACTACGACGACCTGGTGCGCCTGCAGGCGCGGCCGAAGGGGCGCGCCGGCAAGGCGGGCGGCAAGGCCGCCTCGCGCACGGGCGACAGGTCCGCGACGGCGAAGCCGGCGGACAAGGCCGAGAAGGCGGCGGAGAAGTCGGACAAGGGGTCCGACAAGGCCGCCGGAAAGGCGCCGGCGAAGGCGGACAAGGCGGCCTCGACGGCAGCGCGCAAGTCCCGCGCAGCCCAGGCCGCGGAGGAGGACGCAAAGGCGCCCGTGGCGACGGAGCCGGCCGTGGCCGCCACGGCGGACAACGGCGACGAGCAGCGACTGCAGGAGGCGATGGACCTGCTGCTCGACACCTACGAGGCGCTGCTTTCCGAACGCGGTTCGGAAGAGAAGATCTGGGGGTCGATGATCAAGCAGGCGCTCAAGCGCCGCAATCCCGGCTTCTCCGAGAGCTACTACGGCTTCCGCTCCTTCAACAGCCTGCTCGAGGAAGCCGAGGCGCGCAACCTCGTCGAGCTCGAGCGGGACGAGAAGTCCGGCGGCTACAAGGTGCGCGCGATCTGAGACCGACGCGCCCGGGGAGGCTCAGCCGAACTGCGTCCGCAGGGCGCGCTTGAGCACCTTCCCGCTCGGGTTCTTGGGAAGGGACTCGACGAAGATCACCCGCTTGGGTGACTTGAAATGGGCGAGCCGCTCCCGGCAGAACGCGACCAGCGCCTCCTCGGTCACCTCGTGCCCCGGGCGGGGCACCACCACGGCCGTGACCGCCTCGATCCAGCGGGGATCGGGCAAGCCGATCACGGCCACCTCCGACACCGCGGGATGGGCATAGAGAGCCTCCTCGACCTCGCGGCTCGCGACGTTCTCGCCGCCGGTCTTGATCATGTCCTTCTTGCGATCGACCACGGTGATGTAGCCGTCGGCATCGACCGTGGCCAGGTCGCCGCTGTGGAACCAGCCGCCATGGAAGGCCTCGGCGGTCCGCTCCGGATCCTTGTAGTAGCCGGTCATCAGCTGCGGCGAGCGATGCACGATCTCGCCGACTTCGCCCGGCGCCACGTCCCGCATGTCGTCGTCGACCACCCGGGTCTCGACATTGAGGACCGGCCGGCCGGCCGAACCCGGCCGCGCCAGCTGCTCGTCGGGCCCGAGCATGGTCGCGAGCGGCGCGATCTCGGTCTGGCCGTACAGGTTCCACAGGCGCACCCGCGGCAGGCGGGAGGCGAGCTCGCGCAGCACCTCGACCGGCATGATGGACGCGCCGTAGTAGCCCTTCGCCAGGCTGGAGAGGTCGGCCGCGTCGAAGCCGGGATCCCGCAGCAGCGCGATCCACACCGAGGGCGGCGCGAAGAAGGAACTCACCCGGTGGCGCGACAGCAGCGAGAGCAGGTTGGCCGGCGTGGGCTTGCCCGTGATCACGTTCGTGGCGCCGGCATAGATGCCCGGTCCGAAGAACACGTCGAGCTGCGCGCAGTGGTAGAGCGGCAGCGCGTGCAGGATCAGGTCGTCGCGGTGGATCTCGGCGTCGGCGAGGCAGCTCACGTACTGCCACAGCACGGCGTCGTGCGACAGCATCGCGCCCTTGGGCGCGGACTCGGTGCCGCTCGTATAGATGATCTGCAGGAGCGATCCGCCATCGATCGCGACATCGGGCGCGGCATCGGATGACGAGAGGACCGCCTCGAAATGCGCCATGCCGGCCGGCGGCTCCGCGGGATCCTCGCCCGGCAGCCAGAGCAGCGACTCCACCGAGGTATCGCGGCCGGAGGCCTCGCGGCCAAGCTCGACCAGGTCCGGGCCGACCGCCAGCAGGCGGGCGCCGCTGTGGCGCAGGACGAAGGCGACCTCGTCGGCGTTGAGCATGAAGTTGACCGGCACCAGCACCGCCCCGAGGCGCGCCAGGGCGAAGCGCATCGCCGCGAAGGCGTGCGAGTTGCGCGAAAGGATCGCCACCCGGTCGCCCTGGCCGATGCCCCCTGCGGCCAGCCCGTTGGCGAGACGGTTGGCGATGCGATCGAACTCCCGATAGCTCCAGGTGACTTCGCCGCAGACCAGCGCGACCTTGTCGGGCACGCGCGCGGCGGTGCGGCGGAGTACGTCGCCGATGGTCTGGCGTCGGATCGCCGGTTCGCTCATGGGGGCCTCTCCTCGATGGTGTTCCGCTGCCCGGCGGACGCTCGCGCCGGATCGACTATGCTAGCGCGCCGCCCGGTCGTGCGCGCTGCCGCCGCGCTCGCTAGACTCTCGGGACACACGGAGGAGCACGAAATGGCAGGGAAATTCGAGGGACGCCGCGTCGTGGTGACCGGCGGCAGCCGTGGAATCGGCCGCGCGATAGCGCTGGGCTTCGCCTCGCAGGGCGCGCACGTGTCGATCTGCGCCCGCGGCGAGGCGGCCCTGCGCGCGACCGAGGCGGAGCTCGCGGAGCGCAGCGGCGGGCCGGTGCACGCGGCCTGCTGCGACCTCGCGCAGGCCGACGGCATCGCCGACTACATCGCGGCGGCGGCCGAGGCCCTGGGCGGGATCGACATCCTGGTGAACAATGCCTCGGGCTTCGGCCGGACCGACGACGAGGCCGGCTGGGCGGCGAGCATCGAAGTGGACCTGCTCGGGACGGTGCGCGCGTGCCGGGCCGCGCTGCCGCACCTGACCGTCCGGCCGGGCGCGTCCATCGTCAACATCTCCTCCATTTCGGGCCTGGCGCCGAGCGTCCGCACGCCGGCCTACGGCGCGATCAAGGCGGCGCTCATCCAGTACACCCGCACCCAGGCCGCCCAGCTCGCGAGCCAGCGCATCCGGGTGAACTGCATCGCGCCGGGCTCGATCGAGTTCCCGGACGGGGTATGGGACCAGGCACGGCGCAAGCAGCCCGAGCTCTACGCCCGCATCCGCAACTCCATCCCCTTCGGCCGGATGGGCACCGCGGAGGAGGTCGCCAACGTGGCGCTCTTCCTCGCGAGCGACGACGCCCGCTGGGTGACGGGCCAGACGATCGCGGTCGACGGGGGGCAGATGCTCGGCTGAAGCGCGCGCCCGCCCGCGGGCGGCGCTCCCGACGGGCGCCTCAGATGACCGAGGCCGCCCCGCCGTCCATGGGAATCACCGCCCCGGTGACGTACGAGGCCCTGGCCGAGGCCAGGAACAGCGCCACGTCGGCGATCTCGCACGGCTCGGCGAGCCGTCCCATGGGCACCGAGGCGACCGCGGCGGCGAGCAGCTCGTCCCGCGTGCGACCTGTCGAGCGGGCCTGGGCCGCGAGGCCCTCCTCGAGGCGGGTGGTGAGCGTGAGGCCGGGGTTGATCGCGTTGACCCTCACGCCATGCGCCGCATACGCATTGGCATAGCCCACCGTCGCGAGCATCAGCGCGGCATTGGCCGCACCGCCGGGGATGTGGTGGGGGGTGGCGCGGCGGCCTCCCTGGCCGATGATGTTGACGACGCTGCCGCGGCCGCGGCTCGCCATGCGCCGCACGACCGCGTCGAGCAGGTACATCGTGGTGAAGTACTTCGCGTCCATGCCCTGGCGGAAGGCGGCGCCGCACAGCTCCTCGGGCGCGTAGCGCTTCGCCGCGCCCGCCGAATTGACCAGCACCGATATGGGGCCATGTACCTCCTCGACGCGATCGACCAGCGTCAGCACCGCCTGCTCGTCGCCGACGTCGGCGGGCTCGATCGCGATCTCGAGCCCCTCGCGCCGCAGCTCCGTGGCGGCATCCTCGAGCACCCTGGCATTGCGCGCCACGCCCACCACCTTCGCTCCCGCCGCCGCGAAGGCCCGGGCGCAGGCCAGGCCGATCCCCTTGCTGGCGCCCGCCACCAGCGTCACCGCTCCCTCGAGTTCCAGATTCATGTCGTGTCTCCTTGCGCGCCCGCCGCCTCCGATGCCAGCCGCCGGCGTACCAGCGCGATGTGCGAGCGCAGAGCATACAGTTCCTCGGCGTGGGACAAGGGTACCGCGATGCGCTCGACGCGGGCGTCGAGCTGGTCGAGCCGCTCGACCAGGCGCGCGACCTCGCCCGGCGGGCGCCCCGGTCCGAGCGCGGCCACGTCCTCCTCGATCTCGCGCAGCTGCCCATACCAGCGGAACACCCGTGAACGCACGCGGAACTGGTAGAGCGGCGGCACCAGGCGCGACAGCGGGATCAGCACCGCGACGATCGCCGCGAGCACCACCCACATCCGGTCGACCAGGTTGGCGAGCCAGAACGGCAGGTAGCGCTGCAGGAAGGGCCGGCCGTCGCGATAGAAGCGGGCCGCCTCGTCGGCGAGCGGGATCTCCATGCCCCCGGGGGACGGAAAGGTGCCGGCGCGACTGAACCAGCCGGGCTCGGCATGCAGCGCGGCAGCCGCCTGGACCATGAGCTGCACCAGCGCGGGGTGCGTTCCCTCGCGCGCGACGAGGGTGGTGGTCGTCGCGACCAGGCGATAGTCCTCCGGTGGCAAATCGGCCCCCAGGTCCACCACGCCGCGCGGCAGCACGACCTTCGTGAGGAAGCCGAAGCGGCGCTCGTAGGCGTCGGCCTGCGCGAAGTCCAGCAGGCGAATGCCCGGGGTCTGCAGGAGCATCCGCACGAGGGGCGATTCCGGCGCCGAGGCGAACACGACCGCGTCGAGCCTGCCCGCGAGCAGCTCGACGACCGCCGGCGTGTGCTCCAGCGGCAGGCGCTCGATCGAGCGCAGGTCGATGCGATTGGCCTCGAGCAGGCTGTCGAAGAGGACCGGCACGCCGGTGCCCTCCGGGCCCGTGGCGATGCGCCAGCCCGCCAGGCCCGCGAGCGAGTCGAGCGCGCGGTCGCCCAGGCCGGGCGCCCCGTCGCGGTAGAAGACCCAGACGGGCTCGTAGAACAGGCTCCCGATCGAGACGAGCCCCGCGGCGCGCGCCTGTCCCGGGCTCGCGGTGCCGCCCTGCACGAAGCCGAAGTCCACGCCCTCGTCGGGATCGTTGGCGAGCAGCCGCTCGAAGTTGTCGCGCGAGCCCGCGGTGGGCACCAGCTCCACCGCGATGCCCATGCGCGCCAGCCGGTCGCGATAGCGTGCGCCAATCGCCTCGTAGGCGCTCTGCTCCGGTCCCGTCGCGAGGCGCAGCCGCCGCGGCGGCATGGGATCGAGCACATGGTACGCGAGCACCAGCAGCGCGATCGTCAGCAGCACGAAGGGACCGGCGCTCACAGACAGGTCGCGGATCGAGAGCAGGAGCGGCCGAAGGCGGGGCATCGCGGGGACCGGGCTTTTCGGTCCCGCGATGGTAACGGAACGCCGCGCGCCGCTAGGCGAGGATCTCCTCGACCTTGCGACGGGCGGCGGCCGGGGAGATGTTCAGCAGGGCCCCGACCTCCTCGAGGTCGTCGGGGATGGCGGGGTTCGACCAGCCGCCGTCCAGGTGACGGGCGAGCTGCACCGCGAGGCGCACGTTCCTGGCGCGCGGCGTGCGATCCTGGGGATCCGTGAGCCGGATCAGTGCGGCCGGCATCTGCCGGCGCTTGAGGAGGTACTGCTGGACCTCGGCGAGCTCCACGCCCAGCAGCTCGCGCTGGATCCTCGCCGATCGCAGCGAGGGATCCGCCCGCTGGCGCCGGGCGATATCCGCGGCGATGTCGGGCTCGTGGCACCAGAGCAGCAGTCCGGCGAACTCGTCGAGCATCGCGGCCTCGTAGATCAGCTCCGTGTCCGTGTCCTGGCGCAGCACCGCCAGGCCGACCGCGAGCAGCGCGGCGCGCCGCGAGCGGCGCAGCAGGGCCAGCAGGCCGCGATACTCCGACGCGCGCCCGGCGAAGCAGTCCTCCGCCACCGCCTGGCCGTCGAATTCGCGGAAGAACGGCGGCACGCCCAGCAGGAGCACGGCCGCGGTGACGGTTTCCGTGTCGGTGACGATGCGGCGCGAGCGCCGCGCCACGATACGCCTCAACAGCTTCAGGGTCATCAGCGGATCGGCGAGCACGATGCGCGCGATCCCGTGCGAGTCGGCTTCCTCCTCCTGGCGGCGCAGCCGGGCGAGCGCGCGCACGGTCCGACGCATGACCGGGATCTCGGGTTCGCCGAGCCTTCTCGCCCAGCCCTCGACGCTGCGGGGAGCCAGTATCGCTGCCATGGTCTTGCCGTTGCCGGAGGTGTTTCCTCCCACGTGATTACGGCAATCCCCAAGACCACTTGAGTCGCGAATGCGCCACGCTGATGCACGGTGCATGACATGGTGCATGACCAAGCGTGTCACTATTGAACCAATCCGAACCGGGCCTGCGCCCGGCTCTCGGCGACAGTCGCGGAAGACGCCCCTTCCCGACGGCGTTCGACGCCCCGATTGGCGCCGTCCGTCAGGGCAAGTCATCGAAATCCGGCGCAGGAACGTTTCGTGCTTTGAGTCCACGGTACGGACGCTTTGCAATCGGGCGCGACGCAGTCCATCGAGAACGCGACGCACCCGACGGACGTACCCGACGAGGACGGGGCAGATGACGATGCGCCAGCGCGGATGGATTCCGAGCGACGACCGGGCGCACAGGCCGGCCGAAACCGCTCCCCTCGACACGACCGAGTTCGTCGTCGACGCGCCGGGCTTCATCTTCTTCCCGACCGCTGCCGACCAGCCCGCTTCCCCAGCGCGGCCCGCCGACAACCTCCTCTCGCACTTCACCGGCGCCTCGCCACGGCGCCCGGGTTCGCTCACTTCCGACGTCGTTTCCCTGGAGGTCACAACATGAACCTGTTCGAGAGCTATCAGGCTTCCTTCGCCAAGTCCCGCGAAGAGGAGATGTCCCTGATGCAGTACCTGGATCTTTGCCGCAGCGACCCGCTCGCCTATGCGAGCGCGGCCGAGCGGATGCTCTCGGCGATCGGCGAGCCGGAAGTCATCGACACGCGCCACGACCCACGCCTGTCGCGGCTGTTCTCCAACCGCATCATCCGTCGCTACCCGGCCTTCCGCGAGTTCTACGGCATGGAGGACGCGATCGCGCAGATCGTCGCCTACTTCCGCCATGCGGCGCAGGGACTCGAGGAACGCAAGCAGGTGCTCTACCTGCTCGGGCCCGTGGGCGGCGGGAAGTCCTCCATCGCCGAACGGCTCAAGGCCCTCATGGAGGTGCACCCGATCTACGCCCTCAAGGGATCGCCCGTCAACGAGTCGCCGCTCGGCCTGTTCCAGCCCGAGCGCGACGGCGAGGCGCTCGAGCGCGAGTTCGGGATCCCGCGGCGCTACCTGACGGGGATCATGAGCCCCTGGGCGGTCAAGCGCCTGGCGGAATACGACGGCGACATCACCCGCTTTCGCGTGGTGCGGCTGCAGCCGTCGGTGCTTCGGCAGATCGCGATCACCAAGACGGAACCCGGCGACGAGAACAACCAGGACATCTCCTCGCTGGTGGGGAAGGTCGACATCCGCAAGCTCGAGCACTACTCCCAGGACGACCCCGATGCGTACAGCTACTCGGGCGGCCTGTGCCTGGCAAACCAGGGGCTGCTCGAGTTCGTCGAGATGTTCAAGGCGCCGATCAAGATGCTCCATCCGCTCCTGACGGCGACCCAGGAGGGCAACTTCAAGGGGACGGAAGGCTTCTCCGCCATTCCCTTCCAGGGAATCATCCTCGCCCACTCGAACGAGAGCGAGTGGCAGACCTTCCGCAACAACCGGAACAACGAGGCCTTCCTCGACCGGATCTACATCGTCAAGGTGCCCTACTGCCTGCAGGTGTCCGAGGAGGTCAAGATCTACGAGAAGCTCCTCGCCAACAGCTCGCTCGCCAATGCGCCCTGCGCACCGGGCACGCTCGACATGATGGCCCAGTTCGCGGTCCTCACCCGCCTGAAGGAGCCCGAGAACTCCAGCATCTACACGAAGATGCGGGTCTATGACGGCGAAAACCTGAAGGACATCGACCCCAACGCCAAGTCGGTGCAGGAGTACCGCGACTATGCCGGCATCGACGAGGGCACGAGCGGCATCTCCACGCGGTTCTCGTACAAGGTGCTGTCGGCGGTGTTCAACTACGACCAGACGGAGATCGCCGCCAACCCTGTGCACCTGATGTACGTGCTCGAGCAGAAGCTGCTGCGCGAGCAGCTGCCCGAGGAGCAGCAGCGTCGCTACCTGGACTTCATCAAGGGCTGGCTCGCCCCGCGCTACGCGGAGTTCATCGGCAAGGAGATCCAGACGGCCTACCTCGAGTCCTATTCCGAGTACGGCCAGAACATCTTCGACCGCTACGTCACCTACGCCGACTACTGGATCCAGGACGAGGACTACCGCGATCCGGAGACGGGCGAGAGCTTCGACCGGGCGCAGCTCAACGCCGAGCTCGAGAAGATCGAGAAGCCGGCGGGCATCGCCAACCCGAAGGACTTCCGCAACGAGATCGTGAACTTCGTGCTGCGGGCGCGCGCCAACAACAACGGCAAGAACCCGGCATGGACCAGCTACGAGAAGCTGCGCGAGGTGATCGAGAAGAAGATGTTCTCGAACACCGAGGAGCTGCTGCCGGTCATCTCGTTCAATGCCAAGGCCTCGGCCGAGGACCAGCGCAAGCACGACAGCTTCGTTGAAAGGATGGTGAGCAAGGGATATACAGAGAAGCAGGTGCGGCTCCTCTGCGAGTGGTACCTCCGGGTGCGCAAGTCGCAGTAAGCCCGACGGGGCGCGCGCCGCCGGCGCGCGCCGGCCTGCAACCTTCCGGACGGCACGATGTCAGTAATCATCGACAGGCGACTGAACGATCGGAACAAGAGCGCGGTCAACCGCGCCCGCTTCATGCGCCGCTACAAGGCGCACCTCCAGCGCGCGGTGGCCGACATGGTCTCGCAGCGCTCCATCCGCGACATGGAGAGGGGCGGCACGGTGCACATCCCGCACCGTGACATTGCCGAGCCCGTCATCCGGCACGGCCCGGGCGGCGACCGCGAGATGGTCCATCCGCACAACCGCGAGTTCCAGCCCGGCGACCGCATCCGTCGCCCCCCCGGCGGCGCCGGCGGGCGCGGCAACGGCAGCGGCGAGGGCGGGGGCGACGCCGAGGACAGCTTCACGTTCACGCTGTCGCGGGAAGAGTTCATGAACCTCTTCCTCGACGACCTCGAGCTGCCCAACATGGTGCGCAACGTGGTCGGCACCCTCAAGGAGAGCCGGCCGCAGCGCGCCGGCTATACGCCCCAGGGGTCCCCCACGAACCTCGCGGTGGCGCGCTCGCTGCGCCAGGCGCTCGGGCGGCGCATCGCGCTGACGGGCAGTGCCCGGCGACGCCTCGCCGAGATCGAGGCGCGCGGCGGCGACCTCGACGCCCAGGCGGCGGCCGACCCGGTGCTCGCCGAGGAGATCGCCGACCTGCGCCGGCGCATCGCGCGGGTGCCGTTCCTCGACGAGATCGACCTGCGCTACCGCCACCGGGTGATGGTGCCGCGACCGCTCAGCCAGGCGGTGATGTTCTGCCTGATGGACGTCTCGGCCTCGATGGACGAGCGCAAGAAGGATCTCGCGAAGCGGTTCTACACCCTGCTCTACCTCTTCCTCGAGCGAAAGTACGAACATGTGGACGTGGTCTTCATCCGCCACACCGACGATGCCGAGGAGGTGGACGAGCAGCACTTCTTCCACGATCCCAAGACGGGCGGCACCGTGGTGTACTCCGCGCTGCACCTGATGGAGGAGATCATCGGCCAGCGCTATCCGGCCGAGCAGTGGAACATCTACGCGGCACAGGCTTCCGACGGCGACGCCTTCGGGGCCGACCCCGAAAAGAGCCGCAACTTCCTCGTCGAGAAGCTCCTGCCCAAGACGCGCTACTTCGCCTACATCGAGGTCGGCGACGAGGGCAGCACCCGGGCCTCGTCCCTGTCCGCCGCCTACCGTCGGATCGAGTCGTCACGCTTCGCCATGCGCGCCGTCCAGGAACGCGGCGACATCTACCCGGTCTTTCGCGAGCTGTTCGGCCGGCAGACTACCTGAAGGATCACGATGGCCACGCGTACCCCGATTTCCACCGGCGCCGACTGGGACTTCGAGCTGCTCGCCCGCTACGACGAGGCAATCCGCGAGATCGCGGTCGGCGAGTTCGGGCTCGACTGCTATCCCAACCAGATCGAGGTGATCAGCTCCGAGCAGATGCTCGATGCCTACGCCTCGGTGGGTCTGCCGATCACCTACCCGCACTGGAGCTTCGGCAAGGCATTCATCCGCGACGAGAAGGCCTACCGCGAAGGCGCCCGCGGCCTCGCCTACGAAATCGTCATCAATTCCAATCCCTGCATCGCCTACCTGATGGAGGAGAACCCGATAGCGCTGCAGGTGCTCGTGATCGCGCATGCCTGCTACGGGCACAACTCCTTCTTCAAGGGCAACTACCTCTTCCGCCAGTGGACGAGCGCCGACGCGATCATCGACTACATGGTGTTCGCCCGGAAGTACATCATGGACTGCGAGGAGCGCCACGGCATCGAGGCCGTCGAGGAGGTGCTCGACGCCTGCCACAGCCTGATGGACTTCGGGGTCAGCCGCTATCCCCATCCGCCGAAGCTTTCCGCGGATGCCGAGCGCGCCCGCCAGCGCGAGCGCGAGGAGTACGCCTGGAGGCGGCACGACGAGATCTGGCGCACCCTGCCCCCGGCGCCGGCGCCCGCGGCGCCCGGCGAGGAGCGCGACACGCGGCTGCCGGGCGAGCCGCAGGAGAACCTGCTCTACTTCGTCGAAAAGTACTCGCCGAAGCTCGAGCCCTGGCAGCGCGAGGTGGTGCGCATCGTCCGCAAGCTGGCGCAGTACTTCTACCCCCAGGGCCTCACCAAGGTGATGAACGAGGGCTGGGCCACCTTCTGGCACTACACCATCCTCAACCGGCTCTATGACAAGGGGCTGGTCACGGACGGGCTCATGCTGGAGGTGCTGGCCTCGCACACCAACGTGGTGGCGCAGCGCGGGTTCGACGAGCGCGGCTACAGCGGGTTCAACCCATATGCCCTGGGCTTCGCCATGTTCCGCGACCTCCGCCGCATCTGCGAGGATCCGACCCCGGAGGATCGGGAGTGGTTCCCCGACATCGCGGGCAGCGACTGGCTACGCACGCTGGACTTCGCGATGCGCAACTACAAGGACGAGTCCTCCATCAACCAGTACCTCTCGCCGAAGCTGATCCGGGACTTCCGGCTGTTCGCGGTGGCCGACTACGAGGATCGCGAATACCTCGAGATCGATTCCATCCACAACGAGCACGGCTACCGGCGGGTGCGCAAGCTCCTCTCCGAGCAGTACAACCGGGACAACCTCCTGCCGGACGTCCAGATCGTCGGCTACGACCATGCCGGCGACCGCAGCCTGCGCGTCCAGCACCGCAGGCACCGGGGCCGCAACCTCTCGGGCGAGTCCGCCCGGGTGATGCGTAATCTCCAGAAACTCTGGGGCTTCACCGTCTGGCTCGAAACGGTCGAGGAGGACGGCACGCTGGTGGATACGACCGAGTTCCCGGCCTGAACCTCCTCAGCCGACCGGCACCGTGGCGCGCATGGACGCGCGCTCGGCGAAGCGGTCGTACCAGGCGGCGAGCGCGGGGCGGTCGGTGCGCCAGCCGATGTCGGGATGGCGGAAATCCAGGTAGCCGAGAAGGCAGCCGGCGGCGATCGCGCCGAGGTCGGGCTTGTCGGCATCGCCCGGGGGATCGCCGAGGCTGCGCTCGAGCATGTCCACCGCGCCCACGATCTTGGCGCGCTGGCCCGCCTGCCAGGCATCCCAGCGGAACGCCTCGGGCCGCAGGGCCTGCTCGTAGCGCAGCAGCACGGCCGCATCGAGCGCGCCGTCGGCGAGCGCCTGCAGCGTAAGCACCCGCCAGCGCTCCGGCCCCTGCGCCGGCAGCATGCCACCGCCGGCAAGGCTGTCGAGGTACTCGCAGATCACGGGACTGTCGAAGAGCCAGGTGCCGTCGTCCGCCTGCAGGGCGGGCACCTTGCCGAGCGGATTCGCCGCCTCGAGCTCGGGGAGGCGATTGAGCACGCTGGGCGAAGCGGCGAGCTTCTCGATCCGTTCGTCGAGGCCGTGCTCGATCGCGACGACCATGCACTTGCGGACGAAGGGGGAACTGGGCGAATGGAACAGCTTCATGAAACGTCTCCTCGTCGGGTCGCTCCGGTGCGGGGCTCGCCCCGATGCTAACCGCAAGCGCCCCTACAATGGGCCACGCGAGAGGAGATCGATGCGAAAGATCGTGAAGGCCGCGCTCGGCCTGCTGCTGGTGCTGGTCGTTGCCGCGGTCGCCGGCTGGTTCAGCCTCGACAAGGAGACCCGGGGGCTCCTGGCGACCCTGCCGACCAACACCGACCTGCTGTTCTGGAACCAGAAGCAGCGCGACGCCGCCTTCCGCGCGCTCGACCGGCTGCCGGTCCTTGCGAAGTCGCGCGTGATCGCCGCGGGCGGCACGCCTCGGCCGCTGCCGCCCGGCCCGCCCCTCGAGCTGCCGATCGACCTCGATGCCTACATGGCGAGCCAGCGCAATGCGGCGCTGGTCGTGGTCCACGACGGCAAGCTGCGCCTGGAGCGCTACGGGCTCGCCTTCGATGCGAACGGTCGCTGGACGAGCTTCTCGGTGGCCAAGTCGATCACATCCACCCTGGTGGGCGCCGCGCTGCGCGATGGGCACATCCGCAGCATGGACGACCGCGTCAGCGACTATATCGCCGACATGAAGGGCTCGGCCTACGACGACGTCACCGTCCGCCAGCTGCTGACGATGACTTCGGGCGTGCAGTGGGACGAGGACTACGACGACCCCGAATCCGATGTGGCGCGCTTCAACAACCACGAGCCGCCGGCGGGCGTGGACGCCCTGGTGAGCTACATGCGCGACCTCCCGCGCGAGTCGCCGCCCGGAAGCCGCTGGAACTACAGCACGGGCGAGACCAATCTCGTCGGCATCCTGGTGGCGCGGGCGACCGGCAGGCCGCTTGCCGACTACCTGTCCGAGAAGATCTGGAAGCCGGCGGGGATGGAGCAGGACGCGACCTGGATCCTCGGCCGCACCGGCAGCGAGATCAGCGGCTGCTGCATCCAGGCCGCGCCGCGCGACTTCGCCCGCTTCGGCCTTTTCATCCTCGAGGGCGCCCGGGCGGACGGCCAGTCCATCGTGCCCGAGGGCTGGCTCGAGGAAGCCACGACGCGCCAGGCGGACATCGGCGTGCCGGGCCGGGGCTACGGCTACCAGTGGTGGACCCTCGACGACGGCAGTTTCATGGCGCGCGGCATCTTCGGGCAGGGCATCTTCATCGACCCGAAGCGCAGGCTCGTCATCGCCTCCAACGCGAACTGGGCGGGCGGGGCGCGCGACCCGGCGGCCATGCGGGCGCGCGACGAGTTCTACCGGGCGGTGCAGGCGGCCGTGGACGCGGAAACGGCCAGCCGCTGACGCGTCACACCGGGCGGACCAGCACCTCGCCCTCGATCTCGACCGGAATGCCGAAGGGCAGCTCGGCCATGCCGACCGCGCTGCGCGCATGGGCCCCGCGCTCCTCGCCGAAGACCTCGAGGATGAGGTCGCTGAAGCCGTTGATGACGGCGGGCTGGCGGCCGAATCCCGGCGCGGAATTGACCATGCCGAGGATCCGCACCCATGCGACGATGCGGTCGAGGCTGCCGAGTTCGCGCTGCAGGCTCCCGAGGATGGCGAGGCCCGTGAGCCGCGCCGCCTCGTACGCCTGGGCCTCGGTCACTTCCGCCCCCACCTTGCCGAGCGGCCTGGCCATCGTGCCGTCCGCGTTCGTGGGGCCATGACCGGAGATCAGCGCGCGGTCGCCCACGATGCGAACCCAGGGAAAGGGCAGCTTCGCACCCGGCGGGAGTTTCAGCGGTTCGGGCAGCTGCAGCCCGAGGGCGCGCAGTCGCTCGTCGATCGTGCTCACATCGTGACTCCTGTCCAACAAGGCGTCGGCCGTTGCTTCACTTGCCAAGATACACCGAGACCCCGAACCCGCCCTGCCAGTCGTCGGCATGCCCGCCGAGGCGACGGCGCACGCCGACGTCGAGCTGGACGCGCGGCGTGAGCTGCCAGGTCATGCCGATGCCGCCCATGCTGCCGTTCCCCGTGCCGGCGAGATGCTGCACGGCGAGCTCCACGAACATGCCCATCGCCGAACCGAGCGGCCAGGACGTGTTGACGGCGAGCAGCCGGCTGTCCGTCTCGCCGTCGATCGCCTCGAGATAGAGACCCGAGGTGCGGTCCGCCCCGTGGTCCCATTCGAGGGCGGCGCCCAGCGTGTAGTGGCGCTCGGGATTGCGAAAATCGTTCTCGCCGTCGGTCAGCTCGACGCCCGCGAGGACGCCCCAGGCGACCTCGCCCGCGGCCGACCGCGCGTACTTCACCGCGAGCCCGGTATTGGCGCGACCGTGGCGGGCCGGCCCCGGCCCGTCGAGCCGGTTCCAGCCGGTGTCGAGCTGCAGTTCCAGCGAACGGCCGACACCGATGCGCAGCAGCGCGTCCGCGTTGTAGAGCGATGCGCCGTCGTCCCGGCTCCAGTCGGGCAGGCCGAGTTCCAGCGTGGCATCGCCCGCCTGCAGCACCGACGGCGAGAAGCCGATGCCGGGCCGGTCGTATCCGGGGTTGCTTCCCTCCTGGGCGATTGCGGGCGCCCCCGCGAGTCCCGCCATGCAGAGTGCAACGACCGCGGCCGCCCGGCGACGGGGCCTGCCGACCGGATGGCGTCGCGCGGCATCCGCCGGTTCCCGGCGCTCGATACCCATGCTCATGCCGGACCTCCTGTTCGTTCATCGCGCGCGACTTCGCGCGCCTGCCGTTCCTGTCAGGCGCACGAGGACGAGCGAGATGCGAAAGACCATGCGAACGCCTGCCGACGAGTCGGGACTTTCCGATCATCGTCCAGGATGGCGCCTCGCGGTGGACTTTCTTCCATGCCCTCCCCGGCGGCGCGGCGGGGCCGCGATGCCGGGGCGATCGGGCGACGGACCCGTCAGGCCAGCTCGGGAATGACCGCCAGGAGGTCGGTCACGCCGATGTCCACCCCCGCCTGGAAGAGCAGCGTGCTTGCCTGGCCCCGGTGATGCGTCTGGTGGTTGAAGAAATGAAGCACCAGGTGACCGAGAGTGCGGTTCCAGGGCTGTCCCGCCATGTTCCGGTAGGCCAGCGGTGCCGCGAGCCGTTCGGTGGTGAGGGCGCCCGCCCACCGGACGACGAGCTCGTCCAGCTCGTGGCGACGCCGGGCGAGCGCCGGCAGGGATTCCGCCATCTCCTGCCGCAGCGAGGTGGGCAACGGCCAGCCGGCCAGCCCGGCGCGCAGCTCGGCGGCATCGGGTTGCCGGGCGAAGCGGTGCAGCCAGATCGCGTCGGCCACCAGGATGTGGTTCAGCGTTTCCAGGATCGAACCGAAGAACGCGCCGCGATCCCTCTTCACCTCGGCTTCGGGCAGGCTGGCGGCCGCCTCGTACATGCGCCGGTTCATCCAGCGGTTGTACTCGGCCATCAGTTTCGCTGCATCCGGCGTCATTGTCGTGGCTCCAGGTTGCGTCGTCGCGCGGGCGGGCGTCGCAGGGCCCGCGCCGCGAGCGACCCAGCGTAGCAGGCGCGCCCGCCGCCATGCATGCGCATGCGGAATGCCTGACGCGCGCGAATGCCGGCCATGCGCAATAATCCGCCTCCCATGCCCACGCAGCGTCATGCCCGACCGGCCGCCCTCGCCCGCCTTCGCC
>Ga0079224_100003219_pt1 | contig 20430 bp, 10 predicted proteins | sample Stecom2015_FD_80414 | JGI IMG/M metagenome (GOLD analysis project Ga0079224, IMG submission 80414) | Agricultural soil microbial communities from Utah to study Nitrogen management - Steer compost 2015 | ecosystem: Environmental > Terrestrial > Soil > Agricultural land | place: USA: Utah...
CCGAAAATCATATTATTATAAATATTATATGTACCGTTTGATTCAATACTTATTGCTGTATTACCTGCACCTGCACCATTCGATACTGATACGACAGAAGATATAACATTGTTGTAAATATTTACCTCAGAACCTGTAACAACATTAGTTGCAACGATTCCCTGATTAGCAGTAGTTTCTGAAATCCTTTGATTCAATATTATTTCATTACCATATATATCGGTATCACCCGACCAGTTTAATGCGATTGCTCTCTGGTTTCCTTCAATAATATTATCCTTAATAACAATTCCATCTGAATAAGTTGTTGGAGAAGGAGCTAATGATGTAACTACTATTCCAATTGCTCCCTGGGATACTCCGGGGAAATTTGCACTTATATGATTGTTCTCTAATGTAATATTAGTTGGAGTCCAGTTTATTCCACCCTGAAGTCTTGCTCTCAATTGAACAGCACCTCTGAATAAATTTGAAGTACTGATTGACTGAGCCTGATAATAAATATTGCAGTTCTTAATAACTACATTTGAAACATCTCCAACTATTGCAACAGGGAAAGCATTTCCATGAGAAGTGGTTAAATTCTGGATAGTTAAGTCTCTTGTTGTTCCGCCAGCAGTATTTGAACCATCAAAAATAATATTTCTTGTTACTCTTAAACTATCCCATGCAATATTTCCTTCACCGGGAACACCTATAACCATTGCACCGGAAGGACCTGATGTTCCATCAACCGGATATGCAAGAGAAATTACCGGCTGCACTCCTGTATAAGGTTTAAATGTAACAGTATGAGGTTCCGGATTTATTGCAAGACCAATACCATAACCTGTAACAGGTGTAAAGGATTCAAAGATATCACTTGTAATATACCATGTGCTGTTACCTGTAAATGTAGCTTCATTTAAAACATCAAAAGCTTCTCTGATAGAAAGGAATCCAGGATCGCTTCCGCCAGGACCTGTTCCCGGGTTACCAATATAGTAATCACCTGAAACAGAAAGTACAGGTAAATCCAAAGTAACTGTATAAGCTCCCAGACCATTATTTGTACTTAATACAAATACCTGGAATACACGATCATCAACTCTCCTGAAAGAAACATCACCTAAACCTCCTGCAGAATTTGTTCCTAAGGTGGGAGTACTTGCAAATAATTCTGCATCAGCAGGAACACCACCAGGTACTTTAATTATTCTTGCCTGTTCGAAACCAGTTCCAAGAGCATTTGCAACAATGTATTCATCACCGTTGAGATTTCTTAAATAACGGATTGCACTTCCACCTGTCGGCATAACAGCAGGAGGAATAGTTCCGATAAGAGCTCCTGTTGAACTATATTTCATTGCATTTGAGCCATGGGCATTATAATAAAAATCACCATTGGCTAAAGGACCAACTGCAGCGCTTGAAAATGTAACAAAGGAACCTACATCAAGAACCTCTGCAGTAAAAGTCATTCCATTATCTGTCGTGGTGAATTTTACTACCTCACCATCTTCATCTGCAGATACAGCCCAGATAATAATTGAATTATCGGCAGTTGAACCGGTGACAGTAATTTTATCACCAAGTCTTTTACCGGTTGCATCATAATTAATTACTGTAAGAGGAGCAGAAGCTTCCGTATCATACCTGTAAACTTTGAATGAACCGCCAACGGCTAAGTTGCACACAAAAATTTTCCCGTCAGATGATACTTCAACATCATTTACTGCAAAAGTACCTCCTGAAATTCCGGTTGTATCAAGAACACCAACTGAATCACCTGTTGCAGCATCAAGTATTAATATTTGCTTGCCGCCAAAGCTTGCAGCCCGTGTAACAACAAATAATCTGTGGTTGGCACCTACCTGTCCATAACTTATACCGCGTGTAAGGCTACCGGTATTCCATGACGGGTTTGTTGATAATGTTGCAGATTTTTCCCAAAGCGTTGTAACTTGCGAAAAATTAAATTCAGCAGAAAGAATCAAAACTGTTATGATTAGTAAGATTTTTTTCATACACACCTCGTTATAATGTTTTTGTTTTTTGATTTGAAAAATTCAGGGGTAATGCTAAAGTAAATTTTGAATTTATATCTGGTATGTCCATTTGAACTACAAGAAGGTAAATCTTTTATGTATGGCAACATAAATAAAATCCCCCTGTGATTCCACAAAAAAAAATTTTTTGACTTGTTTCCTATCGTCCCGAAGTGCTATAAATCCCGTCAGTATAATTTTTATTAATAAAAGTCAAAAAAAAATTGATGCTTTATTTGTATTCTATTGCATAAACATAAAATAAAATATAACTTATAACCCGGTTTCAAGGTCATTCATAAAAATAAGGAGAGCATAATGAAAAAAATATACATTCTTCTTTTTATCCTACCTGCATTAATAAGCATAAATGCACAGGATGTATTTTTAAGACATTCCACAGTTCCTACATCTCAATATGAAGTCGGTGGGTTTGGTGGAATTGTTGCAGGAGTCGATTTTGATGGTGATGGTTTACCTGAAATTTATGCTTGCAACACAAACATGATAGACAGGGATGATGAAGTAATTCCCCGTATTTATAAGTTTGAATGGAATGAGGCTACTTCCTCATGGGATTCTGTTTGGGGAGCTACTATAGGTGGTCAGGCTCAAAATACATGGCATGGTTTTACCTGGGGAGATCTTGATAAAGATGGTAAACCGGAAATTATCTGGTGTCCGCCGAACTTCCCTACCCACCCAGGACTCCCAAATCCTAATCCATTAAGAATAATAGTCTTTGAAGTTGTTGGTGATGGAAGTGATAATCTTGGTGTGGATGATGGTTTTGGCGGTTGGCTTCCAAATGCAGCTACCACAATTGTTCCTGATAACAACGCAAACTTCAGACCAATAAGTACACAAATAGTAGATATTGATGGTGACGGCGTTGATGAAATTATTTTTGCTGATCAGGGTACAGACTATCATTATGGCGTTGTATCTGTTGACAATATTCCTGATAACGGAGATGGGTCTGAAACATGGACTCTTGAAGCAAGCGGGTTAGGTGACCCTGTTTTATCAGGTACAGGAAATAAATGGGATGTTGCAATTGTAGGAAATGTAATTTATCTCTTCGCACAAAGTGGTATTGTATATCCTGTTAAATATGAAAGCGGAACCTGGACAGCATTACCTGGTCAAACAAGTCTTGAAGCATACGGATCATTTAAAGGCTCTGTAACCCGTGACCTTGATAATGATGGAGTTGATGAAGTTATTTTAGGTAGCTGGTTCTCCGGCACTGTTGTAGTCCTTAAACAGGAAGCAGATACTTTAGTTGCTTACGAAGTAGCCGATCTTTCATTTCTTGGAGCAACACGTTTAAATGGTGCTGCAACTGGTGATCTTGATAATGATGGCAATCCTGATTTCGTCTTCGGGACAAGACCTCCGGTTACACCAAACAATGCAATGTACAGAGTTGAATTCCAGGGCGGCGATATAACTTCACCTGCTAACTACCAATCTCAGATTATAGATTCTCTTCTTGTTCCTGCACCAGGTGGAACAGGTAGACAATTAGATGTAGTTGTGGTTGCAAATGTTGATGGTGACTATGCTGATGAAGTACTTTATACCCAGGGTTATACAAGAGGTGTTGCAAATGACACCACTGCAGATATTGCAGTCCTTGATATTGAACATACACCCGGATGGGTAGGTGTTAAATTAGTAGATGATAATATCCCTGATCAATATTATCTCGATCAGAATTATCCTAATCCTTTTAACCCTGTAACAACAATTAAATTCGGATTGACTGTAGAAATGCCGGTTGAACTGAAAGTATTTGACATTACAGGTCAGGAAGTTATGACATTAATAAATAATGAACTTCTCCAGGCTGGTACATATAATGTAACCTTTGATGCTTCGGATCTTGCAAGTGGTACTTATATCTACAGGTTAAAAGCAGGTGATTTTGTTTCATCAAAGAAGATGATGCTATTGAAGTAATCATTTTGTTCCCCGGGGTTAATCTAAATATTAACCCCGGTTTTTTTAATTAAAACAATTTAATCAGGAGAGAGCTTAAAGTTTTTTTTACAACGTCACCAATGAATACTTTATTAACCCCATTTATAAACCGCTCCATTAACTTCTTTTTCCTAATATTTTTGATGCAATGAGGCTACAATGAAAAGAATTTCAATTTTCTTATTAATTCTGTTTTTCTCTTTAATACAAATAAAGCTCTTTGCCGGCATCACTGGTAAAATAGCCGGTAAAGTAACCGACGCAGAATCCGGTGAACCTTTAATTGGAATTAATGTTATTATAGAAGGGACTACCCTCGGTGCTGCTACAGGTATTGATGGTACTTATATTATTAATAATGTGGAACCGGGAACTTATAACCTTGTATTTTCAGGAGTTGGTTACCAGAAAAAAATTGTTACAGATGTAAAAGTCTCGAGTGATTTTACAACTAACATCGATATTGAATTATCATCCGAAGCAATTGGACTTGAAGCAGTTACTGTTGTTGCTCCAAAGCCATTGGTTAGAAAAGACCTTACATCATCTCATACAACAATAGATGATTCACAAATTGAAGCACTTCCGGTTGAAAGCATTGACCAGATTTTAACTTTACAGGCAGGAATAACAAAAGGCACCGGAGGAGAACTTCATATCCGCGGAGGACGTTCAAATGAAATTGCATATAATATAAACGGTGCTACTGCTATTAACCCGTTTGATTTTACCCGCACAGTTCAGATTTCAACAAATGCTATACAGGAATTATCTGTTGTAAGCGGTACTTTTAATGCCGAATATGGAAATGCACTAAGCGGAATTGTAAACACAGTAACAAAAGAAGGCGGGAATAATTATAGCGGAAGTATTTCGTATTATACCGGGGATTACGTTAGTTCACATAAAGATATATTCTTTAATATAGCTGATTTTGATCCGATTAACAGCCAGGTTGTTGAAGGTACATTCAGCGGACCGGTTCCTTTTCTTGACAATTCAGTTACATTCTTTCTTTCCGGAAGATATGATCATAATAAGGGATATCTTTACGGACAACGACAGCACACTATTTATGATTCAGTATATAGAAATTTAAATGATCCAAGTGATATACGCCTTTCTATGACAGGTGATAACTCAATCGTATCAATGAATCCTTCTAAAGATTACAACCTGACAGGGAAATTTACTATTAAACCTTTCTCTACAGTTAAAATAAATTATGATGTAGTTTATTCTAATTCAGAATATAAATTGTACAGCCATGATTATAAATATAATCCTGATGCAGATTACAACCGTTACTCCTGGGGTTTAATTAATTCTCTTGAGATACGCCATGCTTTAAGCAGCAGTACATTCTATTCATTACTTGGTTCATATAGTATTTATGATTTTAAAAGATACCTCTTCCCGCTGCTCGATGCTTCAGGTAAAGCAGTTTCTTTCAGACCGGGAATGAGTCTTGAAGGTTTGCATCCTGATCCAAGATACCAGCCTGCACATAAAAGCAATACGGTTTCACCTTATACATTTTATTCAGGCGGTACACGTAATGAACATTTTTATCAAAGATCAAATACATTTGAAGTTAAGTTTGATATAACAAGCCAGATAACAAATCAGCATGAGGTAAAGTTTGGTGTAAGCGGAAAGCATGATATTATGGATTTCCAGGAATTTATAATAAGAAGAGATACTACTCAATACCTTACTCCGACTATACTTGGACCTCATACTCAATTTCACGATCTTTATACAAGAAAACCCGTTCAATATTCTGCATATATCCAGGATAAGATGGAATTTACTTCAATGATTATTAATGCAGGATTAAGATTTGATTATTTTGATGCGCAATTTCATCACGCTCCTGATATTTATTCTCCCGATAGTAATTTTGAAGATGCAGAACCGAAAATTACTTTCAGCCCGAGAATAGGAATTTCTTTCCCGATTACGGACAAAGGGATAATTCATTTTTCATACGGACATTTTTATCAATTACCTCCTTACACATATCTTTATACTAATCCTGAATTCGAAAAAAGTCTTGTTGGTACTCCAACATTTGGTAATGCTAATCTTAATCCTGAAAGAACTGTTACTTACGAAATGGGTTTACAGCAGCAGTTAACCGAAACTATTGCATTTAATGTAACAGGATTTTATAAAGATGTGAGAGACCTTCTTGCATTGCAAAGAATAAGAATAAGCAGCAGTGAATCATATAATAAATATGTAAATAAAGATTACGGGAACATTAAGGGTATAACATTCTCTCTGACAAAAAGAAAACTTCCCGATGATTTGTTTGGTGCATCACTGGATTATACTTTCCAGGTAGCAGAAGGAAATGAAACAGGTGCCGAAGCATTCTTCCTCGATCTTTCCTCGGGAAGACAAAGTGAAAAAATACCTGTACCGTTAAACTGGGATCAGAGACATTCATTAAATGGTGTTCTTACTTTCGGAAGCCCGAGAGATTTTACAGTTACATTAGTTGGAACAGTAAATACCGGTCTCCCCTACACACCTGCATTATTTGAAACCCAGCTTTTGCTTGAAACTAACAGCGAGAGAAAACCATTACAGACAAATGTTGATCTTCTTATGGAAAAATCATTTAATATTTTTAATGTGGTAACTACAATTTTCCTTAAAGTCTTTAACCTTTTTGATACCAAAAATGAAAATTTAGTATATGATGATACAGGCAGAGCAACTTATACACTTGAAGAAGGAAAAGGTGGTCCGCAGGAAACCAACAGAATTGCAGAGAGAGTTCCGGGCGTTCATTCTGCAACAGAATATTTTGTACGCCCTCATTACTACCTTGCACCAAGGGAAGTAAGAGTAGGACTCTCACTTGAATTTTAATTAAGTAAACTGAGTTTTTAAAGATGAAATTTTGGAGTATTAAATGCTGAAAGTAAATAACAAAATAAATTTTTTATTATTACCTGTTTTAGTTTTTCTCTTTACTCTTCAGGTATTTTCTCAATCACCTGAGGTAAAGCAGAGAAGAGATAAAGAACATCAGGCAATAAAAAATTATTTACAGGATTTAAAGAATATCTACCCCGTTAACCCGGCACCTAAAAACTATTCTGATAAAGTTGTAAAAAACAATTTATCTAAAGTTACGGGTGAGGAGGATAGAAAAAGATTTTTAATGAATGGAAATAATATTAGTGTTGAAATCTGGAATTACGGTGGAATCGGACCCGGTTATCCAGGTGCTCAATTAAGAGAACTTCTTTCATTAGTTTGGAAAGATGCTCCTTATATATTTCAATTCTGTCCTGTAATCGGAGCCGAAGTACCAAATGCAATTGATAATGGTGCAACAAAATTCCACATCTTCTCCGATGGTCTTTATGATTTTGATAATCTTCGTGAAGAAGAAGGTGGTGTAAAATGGACCTGGCAGCCCTTACCCGGGTATGCAGATCCTGACCAGGAATTTATGGCCTCAAACCCGGCATTTGATTCTGACAAAGATGGTAAACCCGACAGCTGGCCACGAAACTGGTACAATGAAACTCTTGGTGAATATGTCTGGCCAGGTTATCTTACTCTCGGGGAAAATAATGCCGACCTTGAAACATTCTGGGTAATGGATGACAGGGAAAACAGGGAATTCGGAAATAACAACCAGGCTGCCAGATATTTTCCATTTAATAATGATTCAACAAGATTAGGTTTAGGTGTTCAGGTTTCAGGAAGAGCTTTTCAATGGGCAAATTCACTTGCTGCAAATACAATTTTCTTTCAATGGTCAATTACAAATGTAAGCGATAAAGATCTTGATTCAGTAGTATTCGGAATTTATGGTGATCCCGATATAGGTTATAACGGGCAGGGTTCAGGTGAACCTGATGATGATATAGGATTGTTTATTCCTCCTTATAACGTTCCGAATTATCCGCCGGTTGATAATATTCCTGTTTATGCAAGAAGTATGGTTTATTTTTATGATGCTGATATGACAGGAGATCTGGGAAGACCTTTAGGTTACCTTGGTTGCAAATTCCTTGAAAGTCCCGGTAATCCTGATGATGGAATTGATAATGATGGTGATGGTATGATTGACGAAAGACAGGATGATGGAATTGATAATGATGGAGACTGGAACCCCGAAACAGATGATGTGGGAGTTGACGGAATTCCAAACACGGGTGATTTTGGTGAAGGTGACGAATTACCTACAAGAGGTAATATTTTGCCGGATGGTACTTTAGACCCTTTAGCTCCGGGTGAACCTAATTTTGAATATACCGACCTTGATGAAGCCGATCAGATAGGACTCACCAGTTTTAACAGTTGGATATGGAATGAAGATCAGATTAAAAATGATGAATCGATGTGGAACAGAACAGTTCCCCAGAATTTCAGCCAGATTGAATTAAACAATGATATAGTTTTCATCTTTGGTTCCGGATACATTTCTCTTAAAAAAGGAGAAACAAAAAGAATTTCTATGGCTTTTCTCTTCGGAGAAAATTTAAATGATCTTCTTGTTACCGCTGAAACCGTTCAGGAAATCTACAATAAAAATTACAGGTTCTTTAAACCACCGGCACTTCCCGTGGTGACTGCAGTTCCCGGTGATAAAAAAGTTACATTATACTGGGATAATTCATCCGAGCAAAGTCTTGATCCAATTACAGGAAATGATTTTGAAGGATATGTAATTTACAGAAGCACCCGGCCCGATTTTTCTGATGTTCAGAAAATTACCGATGGACATGGTGCAAGTTTCCTTTATGAACCACTTCGTGATTTAAATGGTTTTGAAGCTAAATGGGACCTCGATAATGAATGGAGAGGCTACCATCCTGTTGCTTACCAGGGAAGAGGTTTACATTATTATCTTGGTGATAATACCGGTCTCAGACATTCATTCGTTGATACCAATAATGTTATAAACGGACAGAAATATTACTACGCAGTTGTAGCTTATGATCATGGTGATTCATTAGGTATCCCTCCATCTGAAACAACAAAGAAAATTTCTGTTGACCCTATTACCGGAACTGAAATTTTTGATGTTAATACTGTTGCAGTTATTCCGGGACCAAGAGCTTCCGGATATGTTTCCCCTCAAATCACAAACATGGATATTACTCACTCCTCAGGGATTGGTAACGGAGATTTTAATTTCAAAATACTTAATGATCTTGATATACAGGATAATGTTTATACTATAACGTTTAGTGATTCATTATATCTTAGTGATACTGTAATTGCCGGAAAGAATTATTCTATAAGAGGCAATAAACCTTTTACCGAATCATTTTTCCTCTTCGATTTAAAATTTACATCACTATCCAACAGCAATATTATTAATGATCAAACTCTTCAGGTTAGAGGAAAAGATGGAACTGTATATCAGCAAAATGTTGATTATGTAATTGACTTTACAGAAGGTAAGATCAGACGGCTTAATAATAATATGCCTAACAATTCTGAATACATAATTACATATAATTATTATAGTGTATATCAAAGTCAGGCTTTAAATAATGAAGACTCAAATCCTGTTTTTGATGGTATTCTATTTACACTTAAAGATAACCCTGCGATTGAATTCAATGCTGAAAAATCCGGCTGGATAAGCGGAGATGTTGATATTCCCTTTAATGTAGCTATATCAAGTTTAGGATCCCGGAAAATGTTGTATCCCGCAGATTATTTAATAACATTTTCAGATCAGAATGAATATACAGCGTTAAAGAATATTCAGGGGCAGGGACTTGTTCCGTTCCCGGTTAATTTCAAAGTGGAGGAAATAACTCCTAACAGAATTAACCAGCAGATGGTTGTCTTCCTGAATGAAAAAGCAAAGAATGATACAGCATTTACAAGAGGTGATGGTATAATAATATTTAAACCCGGTTCAACAGGTACAAGCACCGATACTCTCACATGGGAAATAACACTTAACCCTGTATCCGAGGGAGATTCTGTTTATCCGGGTTCAGGAGATGTCCTTAAAATTGTAACAAACAGACCATATACAGAAGCTGATACTATAAAATTAACAACAAAGGCTGCAAGTGTTAATCAAACAGCAGGTAAATCGCTTCTCGATAATATTTATGTTGTACCAAATCCTTATGTCGGTGCAAATGTGCTTGAACCTGATAATAAGCTGACAACCCAAAACCGTGGTGAACGAAGGATTTATTTTGAAAATCTTCCTATGAGATGTACTATAAGAATCTACACCATTACCGGTGAACTTGTTGCAACTCTTGAACATGATGAAGGATTTGATAATGGAAGAGAGTATTGGAACCTACTAAATAGTGATGGATTCAGTGTAGCTTACGGTGTTTATATTGCACATATCGAAGCTCCCGGTATTGGAGAAAAGCTTGTTAAGTTTGCATTGATTAAATAAAATGAACCGTTAAACATTAATTTGGAAATAATATAAAGTTTGAAAGTAAACGGAGAATTCAATGAAATCACTTTACAAAAGTATTTTTATAACGATTGCATTATTGATAACTTCTTTATCATTAAATGCACAGACAATTAAAACCGGAACCACCGCTGCTGCGGTACTTAAATTAAATGTGGGACCCAGGGCAATCGGTATGGGCGGTGCATATACTGCAGTATCAAATGATATAACTGCAATGTACTGGAACCCTGGTGGTACGGCAAATATCAACAGGAATGAGGCATTCTTTAATCATACTGCTCTTTATGCCGATATGAGTTATGATTATGCTGCATTAGCAAGCCATATATCTGATTTTGGTACTGTAGGAGTTTTTGTATCTGTGCTTAATGCAATTGATCAGGAGATTGTAAGAACTGTTGAAAGGCCTGAAGGTACAGGAGAATTTTTTGATGCCGGTGCAATTGTAATAGGTCTTAATTACTCTCGCTATCTTACAGATAATTTTGCAATCGGTTTCAACTTTAAATACATAAATGAAACAATATGGCATATGAGTTCAACCGGTTTTGGTATTGATATCGGAACGATGTATAAAATTCCAGTTTTAAATGAACTGAGAATTGCTGCAAGTATTTCAAACTTTGGTACAAAGATGCAGTTAGCCGGAAGAGATGTTACTACAATTATAAATTCAGGTGCAGGAGGAAATAATCTTATTAACTCCAATATTGAACTTGATGAGTTTGATCTGCCTCTCCTGTTCAGGTTTGGTATTTCCAACGATATAATCAGAAGTGAAGAATCGAGATTAACACTGGCAGTTGATGCTATTCATCCCAATGATCATACTGAATATTTAAATGCAGGATTAGAGTATGGATGGCAGGATATTATTTTCCTGAGAGCCGGTTATAATTCACTTTTGGAAAAAAATACAGAGGAAGGATTAACTCTTGGCTTTGGTCTTCAATACAGAATTGTAGATCTTGTTAAGGTTGGAATTGATTATGCTTACCAGGATTACGGAAGATTAACCGAAGTACATTATTTTTCTTTAGCAGTTAAATTTTAATTTATCCAAACCTCCGGGGTTTATATATCGCAAACAAAGTGCAAATCCCGGAGGTTTTTCCATTTAATCCCCGCACACTTCTTCAAACACCCTCTTAAAATTTCCTCCGAGAATTTTTCAACTTCTTCTTTTGTATAGCCCCGATCGAATAGTGCTTCGGTAAGTCTTGGAAATTCTGAAACATTCTCTAATCCATTAATTGTATTATTACCTATCCCATCAAAGTCTGATCCGATAGCTACATAATCTATCCCGACAAGATTTTTTATATAATCTATATGATCAATTACATCATCAATATCAGAATTTGATGAACCAATAAATGGAGGATAAAAAACAACTCCTATAACGCCACCTGATTCGGCAATATCTTCAATCTGCCAGTCGTATAAATTTCTGTAATGATCTTTAATTGCCCTTACACCTGAATGTGAAGCAATGATGGGGTTACCTGTTTCTTCAAGAATATCCTGGATAGTTTTAATTCCTGTATGAGAAACATCAATAATAACTCCAAGAGAATCCAGTCTTCTAATCACTTCTCTTCCAAACTCTGTTAATCCTTTTGTTCCCGATTGAGGGTCCTGTGCGGAGGTTGCCCAGTCGGTGCTGTTGTTCCAGGTAATTGTCAAATATCTCATACCTCTTTTGTAGAGACTGTCAAGCTTATTTAAATCATTTTCGATTGTATGTCCTCCTTCAACACCAATTACACCTGCAATCTTACCTTCTTCATTTAAAGAAGTTGCTTCATTATATGTAACTGCTTTCCCGATATCATCGGCATTTACACTTAATTCATATTCAAACCTGTCTATCATCATATTTGCTCTCTCAAAATAATTACTATAATCATCATCAACCCAAACGGAGAAAAATAAAATATCAACACTTCCCTCTTTTAATCTCGGTAAATCCGTATGGTTATAGTTATGCCTGTCCTTAAGGTGATAACTTGTATCATTCATCATTACATCAAGAACATCATTATGCAAATCAATCATTGTAAAAAATGAATGATAAGATTTAAGAAACATCTGAAGGTTTTCTCCTCCGCTTACTTCAACCTCAACCGAATCCGCAAGGTGAGAATTTTTTGAGTAGATAATTTTAAGATTATGAGACCCGGCTTCACTCTTATTTATAAATCTGTTTTCAGATATTTTTTTTATTACACCCAAACCGCCTGTGCTGGAACCACCATCAAGCTGAATCATTTTTTTAGTTAAAGAATTTTCACCTGAACGGATTGTATATAAGTAAACACCTGCAGCCCCTTTGCTTTGCCATTCAATATTATATGTACCTGCAGTTAAAAATTGTTCTTTCCTGTCAACAACTTCTCCAAGAATATTATGAATTATTATTTCAACAAATGAATTGTTATTAATTGTAAATTGAATATTTGTCGATGGATTAAAAGGATTAGGATAATTCTGCAATAAAGAAAATGTACCGGGCTGGTTATCATCATAAACAGATGTTGGTAAATTGTAAACCCATCTCCCAATATTATTTGTAAAAACCGAATCGATTGTTCCGGTTGTTTGATTAAACATAGTTACTTTTACATTCTCTAAAAACTCATTTGTAATATCCTCTTTCACTGTCCCGGAAATTACCTGTCCGTATAAAATTTTCCCTGAGAGAATAATCAGGAAGAATAAAATTCTGAAATGCTGCATTATTTTTTCTTCAATTTTATTGAATTCAAAATTAAGAAATATATGATAAACTATTTTCAGTGTCTCATCATTATGAGACATCATTACCATAGTAATAATTTCTTTGGATGTACAAAAAAAATCATATCATAATAAGAAATAAAAACCTATTTTTGGGGTAATAAAAGCTGAGGTTTTTTCATTCATTTCCAGTTCCTGACCGGGTTTAATTAGCATTATAATTGATATAGTTCGGAAAACACAGAGGGTTTAAATATTATCTTATGAACAATTTTTCTGCTGTAGGGGGGAGAGACAGCCGGGTTTCTAACATTCCTGTTTATTTGCCATTGGGCATAATTTCTTTTGGTGCTGATGGTGTAATAGATTTTATTAATCCTGCCTTTATAAAAATGGGAAACCTTTTTAATCTAAAACCCTCAACACTTTACGGTAAAAATGTTTTTACAGATGAAATTATTCCGGGAACATCTTTTACAAAAGAATTTAATGAACTGAAAGACGGCTATCCTTTTGAAAAAGAAATTAAACATATACAGAACAGCCATACAGAAATTAATCTCATAGTTAAAGCTTCTCCATATTATGAAGATGATAATTTTTCCGGTGGTATAATTATTCTCGAAGACCTGAAAGTATTATCTGATTCACGGGAGAATGATGCATTTCAAATAGCATCATTCAAATTATTAATTAAAGATGTTATTGATTTATTTTTCATTGTAGATGCCGAAGGAAAGATAAAATATTCTGCAGGCAAAAAACTTCCTCTTTATAATATTGCTGAGAACAATTCTATAACCGAATTAATTCCCTGGCTGCCAAAAGATTTTAATCAGAATCTGAATACCACTTTTAAAGAAGGAACAACTGATAAAATTATCTTAACTCATGATGCTGGCAGCAAACAGTTTTTTTATGAATGCATTATTAATCCTCTTTATATAAAGCATAAAAAATTTTTATCCTGCACTTTCATCGATATTGAAAAGAAAATTGAATCAGAAAAGCTTGAATACAGATTAAACCAGTTCAGAAAAATTGCAGATACTTTATCTGATGGAATAATTGGTCTTGATGCAGAGGGTAAAATTAATTTCTGGTCACCATCCCTTCTTTCTTTTACAGGATATTATGAAGAGGAAATTTCAGGTAAAAATATCGAAGAACTTATACCTGAACTTAATAATGATAATCTTAAACAGTTAAAAGAAGATCTCCAGCAAATACAATTCTTTAAAAAGCAGATTAATATTCTTTCCAAAGACAAAAACATTAAACATGCACAAGCTTCATTTCTGCCGGGTGATGATGAAAGTATTTTTATTTCTATTAATTCCGTAACTGAAGATACACCGCACCTGACAAAAGCTGAACGTAATCTTCATAACCTTTTTTATAAGACAGATGCATTAATATTAAAACTAAACAGGAACGGAGATATTGAATTTGCAAATCCATCCTTCAATTCTCTTTTTTCATTTAAAGAAGATGAAGCTGTACATAAAAACATAAATGAATTTGTTGATGATGGTATAATTGATTTCAGCAGTACTAAATCTTTTTATAGGGATATTGTTTTAAAAACAAAAACCGGAGAGAAAAAATATTTTTTAGCCTGCTTCACTCCTATAATTAAAGGAGATGAAGTCAGCGGGTTTAATGCCTATTTGATTAACCAGACAGATAAGATTAAAGAAAACCGTGATTTACAGTTTTTCAAACTTCTTTTTGAAAATATTAAAGAAGGAATTGCTGTTGAGACTAAAGGAAGAATTATTTCTGCAAATAATATGTTTGCAAACATATTTGGTTATTCCTCATTCGAAGAAATTATGGGGAAAGATATTCTCGACCTGACCGCAGCTAACAATGTTTTAAAAGTAGCCGAGTATCTTCAGCTTTACCACAGCAGAAAAGAAGTCCCGCAAAGATTTGAATTTCTTGGAAAAAGAAAAGATGGTTCAACATTTACATGTGAGCTTTCTCCTTCTGTTATTAAAAGTGAAGGGCACTTATATTTTATTTTTACTGTGCAGGATATAACAGAGAAAAAAATTGCACAGCAGATAATTTGTGAGTCAGAAGAAAAATACAGGAACCTTATTGAAAATATTGATGACTTCCTCTTTACACTTGAAAGAAGCAGATTGTTTTTCAAACCTGTTTTCTTCACACACCCTGTTGAAAAAATAACTGGCTACTCACGTGAAGAAATGCTTAAAGATATTAAGCTTCTGATTAAAATTATTCATCCCGATGATATACCTGCAATGAAAGAGAATATTAAAAAGTTCTCGAGAAGCAGGAATAAAATGTCTGCCGAGTTTGAATTCAGAATAATAAACAGGCAGGGAAATGTTGTCTGGGTAAGAAGTAAATTAAGTGTTACCAGAAATGCTTCGGGTGATGTTGAAAAAGTATATGGACTTGTGAGCGATATTTCTTTAAGGAAAAAAGCAGAAGAAGATTTACAGAAAACAACTCAAAATCTTGTTAAGCTTAATGAAACAAAAGACAGGTTTATCTCAATAATTTCACACGATTTGAGAACTCCATTCAGTTCAATACTTGGTTTTACTGACCTTCTTCTTAATGATGAAACTCTTACTCCTGATGAAAGAAACCAGTATGTAAAGTATATTCAGGAATCTTCAAACTCAATGCTTGCTCTTGTAAATTCTTTACTTGACTGGACAAGACTGCAGACAGGCAGAATCCGTTTTGAACCTGAAAAAGCTGATGTTTCTGAAGTTATTTCAAAATCAATTAATGCATTAAGCGGTGCTGCTTTTCAGAAAAATATTTCTATTACTTCAACTGTACAGGAAAATCTTTACTTGTTTATTGACAAAGATCTCATAGGACAGGTTTTTAATAATCTTATTTCTAATGCAATTAAGTTTACTCATAATGGTGGTTCAATTGTTATATCAGCCGAACCTTATCAGTATTCCAGGTTTTTTGAATTTTCAGTAAAGGATAATGGTATAGGCATTAAACCTGAAGATGCTAAAAAACTTTTTGGTGTTGATACAAAATATTCAACCGAAGGTACTGCAGGGGAAAAAGGAACCGGACTCGGTCTCTCACTTGTAAAAGAAATTATTGAAAAGCATGGCGGTTCTGTAAGAATAGAAAGTGAACCGGGAAGCGGAACGAATGTTCTCTTTACTTTACCTGTTGCTGCAGCAAATATTCTTCTTATTGATTCAAATACAACCGACAGAATTCTTTATTCAAAAATTTTAAAACATATAACAGCAGATTATAACATTGATACTGCCGCTAACGGTAAAGAAGCATTAAATAAACTTGCATCATCAACTTATGCTCTTATTGTTACAGAACATAAAATGCCGGTAATGGGCGGATATGATTTTGTTCTTGAGTTGAAGAAGCTTGATTTAAAAGTTAAACCTCCTGTTATAGTTTTAAGTAATTCGGTTGACAGACAGGTTATTGATGATTACAATGAACTGGGAATCAGCCAGGTATTCAGCAAACCTGTTAATATCAGTATTTTCAAACAAGCTGTTGAAAAATCTCTTCACGAAGGATTAAAATAATCCTATTCATTTCCTTCAATATCTTTCAATATTTCCATTGTAAGTTCTCTCCCCCAGTCAGGATGTAATTCTGTTTCAGGTTTAAAATTATTGTATTTTCCCTCCGCTGATTTAAAATGAGGTAATGCTTTTTCTTTACCGCCTCCGAATTGTTCAGGAGTATGCATTATATTTTGAGCATATAAGAAATCAGGCCGGGGATTGTTAGGGTCAAGTTCTTTTGATTTATTAATATAGTTGTTAAATAACTGTCCATATTTCATCCATCTGTTCTGAGGATCAACAATTAATCTTCCCTGTGCAATCATTGCTTTTACAGCGTAGATTTCTGAATTGTCCGGAGATAAAGAATCAGCTAAAGATAAAAGCTCTTCGGCTTTATCAAGAACAGCATCCTTATCAATACCAGTTGAATCAATATATGTAGTTAATGTTAAAAGATATGCAGCATAATAATAAGGAAGCCATTTATCTCCTTCTGCTTTTGCAATTCTTTCAAAGCTGTTTGCAATCTGCTGAAATGAAGCACTGCTGAAACTGGTGTTCATCTTTTCAAGGTTATCTTTCATAGCAGTAATATACTTATCATTATCCTGTGCGAATAATGAAACTGCAGCAAAGAGTACAATAATAAATTTTATCATAACTATACCTTTATTTAAGAAGAAAAAATTATTCATATTCAATAGAGATAAATACACCAAGGAATGCTGTACGTAACGCTGCCGGCTCTATCGCCTCCCTGTAACTGCCATCGGTCGAATACCTGTAACCAAAAACATTACTGAAACCAAACAGATTATTAACTGAAAAGTAAACTACAGTAAAGTTTCCCAATAAATTTGTTAAATAACTTGCACTGAGACTCAGATTATTGTAGTTCTTTGTTTTATCTCCATGAAAAACAGGATTGTTCGGATTATAATAAGGTCTCCCTGTTGCAAATGAATAAGTAAAACCAAGACTTGTTGTTATATCCGGCATCCATTTTTTAAATACAATTGATAAAGTATGTGGTGTTGCAAATGTTGGAACTGCAAGTGTCGGATATTCCCTGAAATCTCTTTTTGTATCAAGATATGAATATGAAATCCAGTAGTCTACAAACTCAAGTGTTTTTTTATCACGCCAGAAAACATCAATACCTTTGGCATATCCCTCTCCTGAATTATTGTAGTCCGGAAATTCAGTAAAGTCTTCCGGGAAAGTTATTTGTTTAACAAGTTCATCATAATCTTTATAGTAGCCTTCAATCCTGAATGTATAATCTTCACTGATGTATTGATAATTAAGAATATAATGAGTGGCTTTTTCAAATTTCAAATCGATATTGCCGTAAATAAATTCATCTTCAGGTGTTTGATAAAAATGACCATAAGCAAAATTAATTGTGGAATTCTTTCCAACCCTGTAAGCTAATGCGGTTCTTGGTGCAAGATTAGTTTTATTAATAATATTAACTTTTTCAAAACGTAAACCTAATCTTGCAGCAAAATCATTTGTTATAAAAATCTCTGACTCTGCATAACCTGCAAAGTATGTATTATCAAGTCCCCTTTTATATTGATTGAAAGATTCTTCAGTTTTTATGTTATGAATTTCACCGCCAAAGGTAATGAATGAATTTGAGTAAATATTTTTACTTACTGTAACTTTTGATTGTGCACGTTGTTCGTCAGTATCAATTAAATCATTTGAGATAGATAAATCATTAATATCTTTTGAAAATGATACGCCTGTAAAGAAAGTCCAGTCATCACCAAAAACCTCACTATATCCTGTATTGACATAAAAATTATAATCATTTAAATCAAACTTATCTTTGACTGCAGGATTATCAAGATTATCAACATTAAGCATAAGACTTCCTGTAGAATAGGAAGAGTAAAGTTTTATTATACCTGTCTGTGAAGTTTTATGTCTGAATACAATATTTCCTTCTACACCATAGGGAGGATTTATCCAGTCAGTTCTCTGTTTCTGGACCTCAAAATAGGGTTTAAGATTGTAGTACGCTGCTTCAAAAGCTAATGATGTATTTTCCCATCTTTGAGTATGTGCGCCGCCAAGACCAACAGCCATAAGGTTTATTGCACTCATTGTCCGGGGTGCAAGATCCTGGCTATTTAAAATTAATGCCGACGATAAAGCCTGTCCGTATTGTGCTGAATATCCACCTGTACTGAAAATAGTCCCTTTAAAAATAAACGGAGAGAATCTTCCTCTTGCAGGAATATCCGGCACACTTGAGTAATACGGGTTTTGTACAATCATTCCATCAATTATAGTTTTGGATTCATAAGCAGAGCCTCCTCTTACAAACAAACCTTCAGTTTCACCGATTGTTTGTGTACCCGGTAATGTTTGAAGAACACCATAAACATCTGCATCCGCACCCGCAGTTGTAACAATATCGAGAGGTTTAAGGATAACAGATTTTTTTTCATCGCTTGCTTCAACGAACCTGCAGATATAACTACCTGGTCCAATTCTCCTGCAGTTTCTGTAAGAACAAAATCAACTGTAATGCCGCCGCCTGAAATATTTATTTTTCTCTCTTCAGGTTTATAACCAATATATGTGGCTAAAAGAATCATCTCTCCGGATTCAAATGTTGTAAAAGAATAAGTTCCGTCTTCATTGGTTGATGCGCCGTCATAAGTATCCTTTAAAACAACATTTGCAGCAAAGAGAGGCTTCCCGTTTGATGTGGTAACTCTTCCGGATATTATTGTTTGCGGAAAGGAAATACCAATTAATGAAAAAGCAAGAAGTAAAGTAAATCTCATCCTTATCCTTAAAATTTTCTTTAATGAAAAAATAAACCGGAAAAGATGAGTGTTAAATTACGAATAGGTAAAAGAAAGAAAAATGTAGGTAAAAAAAAGGCTGCCCTATGCTTAAGGCAGCCCTTATGAATGAACCTGGAGGATTATGAAATTTTCTTTTTAAGTTTTTTGTTATAAAGAGTTACTTTTTTTAACAAATCATCAATTAAAGTTTCCGGTTTTGGTTTTAGATTTCCGTTTGCAAAAGCTTCAAGATTTATCCCGTTGCCTATCTGCTTTACCGGCTGATTTGCATAAATACCTTTTGCAAATTCAACTTTATCTTTAAATGATTTGAATGAGAGGGAAATGCTATCGCCGCTTTCCCTGTGAATTATTTTCAGAATATTATCTTCACCGACATCTTCAATATCCCATTTGCTTGAGAAGATTGCATAATTTATAGTTGCCTGCGGCTGAGGCTCACCATATTGAGGATCTATGTAAAGCTTATTCGAAAATGATTTCAAACTAATGTTGCTTTTATACTTGTTTGTGACTTCCATTTTTGTGACATCCATTTCTTATTTAACCTCTTTAGTAAATTGGAATGTCTCTTAATAGCCAAGTAATATGCCATTGGTCTTTCCTGTAAAGGCATAAATTATAAGGAGTTAATTTTCTCTAAATGAGATGAATAAATTCTGGTTGTAATCTTTTAGGAGAGTGAACAAATTTGGAACAATTAATTATTTGCCTTCAAGCCCATGTTTCTTAAACAATTCTGCATATTTTTTAAACACTTCAACTTTGGTACGTTCAAGCTCTTCAACAAATTCAATAAGAGTTAAATCACCCCCGTATTGAAAATAATAATCAGTTAAAAGATGAATATATTTTTC
>Ga0079224_100003220_pt1 | contig 20422 bp, 18 predicted proteins | sample Stecom2015_FD_80414 | JGI IMG/M metagenome (GOLD analysis project Ga0079224, IMG submission 80414) | Agricultural soil microbial communities from Utah to study Nitrogen management - Steer compost 2015 | ecosystem: Environmental > Terrestrial > Soil > Agricultural land | place: USA: Utah...
CGGGCCGAGTCTGGAAACGGATATTGCCTGTACTAATATCGCGCTGGATCTGCTCGGTCAGGTGCGAAGTTATTATCAGTATGCCGCGAAAGTTGCCGGCGATGGAAGAACGGAAGACGATATCGCTATGCTTCGAAAGGAGCGAGAATATGTGAATGTGCTTCTGGCAGAACAACCAAATAGCGATTTTGCTTACACTATGGGGCGGAATTTCCTGTTTGACGTGTATCATCTGATGTTTCTGGAGAAACTGGTAAAAAGCAAAGATCTGACACTCGCTGCCATTGCCGAAAAGGCCATAAAGGAAGTGCGCTATCACGAACGTTTTTCTTCCGATTGGGTAAAACGTCTTGGCGACGGAACTGAAGAAAGCAACAAGCGCATGCAGGCAGCCATCGATGACTTATGGCCTTATACCGAAGAGCTTTTCCAGCAGACAGAAGTTGAAAAAGAAATGGCCGCCGAAGGAATTGGCGTGGACAATTCAAAATTAAAAGAAGCATATTACCAAAAAGTTTCGGATATTCTGGAAGAAGCGAACTTACAAGTTCCTGAATCCAAATACTTCCATTCCGGCGGAAAAAAAGGAATTCACACCGAACACATGGGCTTTATTCTCGCCAATTTGCAATATATGCAGCGGACGTATCCTGGGGTGGAGTGGTGATTGAGATAAAAAGACATTAATTTTCTTATTTTAAAATATAATTAAGATTAAGTTAAAGTCGAATAAGATTGTGGTTTTGATATTTTTTATAGTTTATTTTAGGAATGATTTAAACTTCCAATAATATTATTTAATTGATTTAAGGCCCAATCATCTTTTAAACAATCTTTAAATACTTCAAGTGATAGGATTTATGAAAATAATATAGTTATAATTGATGATAAGAATAAATATCAGGTTATTTTTAATGAATTAAAAAAGTTATTTAATCTTTTATCAGAACAAGAAAAATTAGAACTGAATTATAAATTGTCTTAGAATTTTAACAAAAGAGGTATTGGAATGTTTTTTCAATACCTCTTTTAATTTTAATAATAATGAGAAATTTTTATTTATTTTTTATTTTTGTTGTGAATATCGTAAGCTGCTCCACATCCAAAATAACCGACAGCGATTCTGAGGTCACCATAGATTACAAAGTAACTGAAAAGAAAGTTTTTGCAGACAGTATCAGCTTACAGGTTCAACGAATGGAAGCAGGAATCAGCAGACAGACAGCCGAAAAAAATTTAGAAGCTGTGGAAGCGCCCGACCCAAGTTTTTACCGGCTGACAGTTGGAAAAGATAAAAGCCGGTTGTCTTACATTCCATCGCTGGAAATGGGAGAAGGAGGTGCCTTTTCCAGCCGATCTTCGCCTTTCACCCAAGAGAATTCCTATAAGTTTAAAGACAGCTCGGCGGTTTATGTCGATTTTTCCTCCAAAATTCCGGGAGTTGTGATGAAAGTTCAAAATCAGGAATTCCAATGGAAAGCTGCCGACAAGGACACTATTATTTCGGGGATAAAAGCAATGTTATTCGCCGGTACAAATGGAAATTCAAAAATTAAAGCCTGGGTCACTCGTCAATTTCCAAAGGAGCTAAGCGCATACGACAGTTTTTCTCCCCATGGTTTTATTCTGGCATATGAGCTGGAAACTGCAGATGAACCTCCGTTTAAGATTCAAACTATCAAGGTGTATCCTCAAAAAATAAGAAGTACTCCCGGCGCAGAGATAAAGGCGCCTCAATGGAGCAAAGAAATGAACAGACAGGAAATTATCCGGCAGCTCAATGTCCGAAATAGTCAGTGATTTTAAACCTGAATTATAGTGGATAATGAAAAAGCTTCTGTTCTTTTTTCTTCTTGGAATCTGTTTTATTTCCAGCACATTCTCGCAGCGCATCCGCTTGGAGGGTGTAGTTAAAGATATTTCCGGAAATACTCTTTTTGGAGCCAATATTCTGGCAACTTCAATAAAGACCGATCAAAAAGTTTTCACGATTACGGATGAATCGGGAAGATTCAGAATCCAATTAAAAGAGAACGAATCGTATCATCTGGAAATTTCTTTTATGGGTTTTGTTTCCCATCGCGAAGAGATATCCTTCAGCGAAGATACTTTTAAGGAATATATGCTCCCTGAGAGCCGGGATAGTCTGGAGGAAGTTGTGGTAAAATCGAAAATGGCGGTAATCATTAAAAAAGATACCATCACTTATAATGTGGAAAGTTTTAAAACCGGTTCAGAAAGAAAGCTGGGGGATTTGTTAAAGAATCTTCCCGGAGTGGAGGTGGATCAGAAAGGCCGGATCACCGTCAACGGGAAAAGGATAACAAAGCTGATGATAGACGGCAAAGATTTTTTTGGTGGTGACACCAAATTAGGAGTCGATAATATTCCTGCAGATGTTATTGAATCTATCGAAGCCCTGGACAATTATTCTGAAGTTGCTTTTATGAAAGATCTCGCAGAGAGCGACAGGATGGCGCTAAATATAAAACTCAAAAAAGGAAAGAAAAACTTCCTTTTTGGTGAAAGCAGAGTCGGAGCAGGCATCAAAAACCGCTATGAAGTCGTTCCCGCTCTTTTTTATTACAGTCCTAAAACAACGGTTAACCTGCTAGGAAACTTCAACAACACAGGCGATACTCCTTTGGACTATAACGCTGTGGCGCGCTTTAAAGGCGGCCGAAGCAATTGGGATGATCCCATTGAATCCGAGGATACAGGTCTCTACAGGTTTTCAGAACAACCCAATGCACGGTTTCAAAAAACGAATTTCGGCGGTATCAATTTTAATCAGGAAGTGTCTCCTCATCTTTTTATAGAGGCATACAGCATTTTTGCACATCAAAACACAGAAAAATATAATGAGTCGGAAATTTTTTATCTCACAGCTGAACCTTTTAATGAAGACAGAAAACAAGCCAATGTTTCCAGAGACCTTAGTAGTTTCAACAAAATCAAATTACGCTATAAACCTGATGCCAGCAAAGACCTTGCTTATAATGCATTGGTTAATTATTCGGACAACCGGTATTCGCAGGAACTATTCTCTTCAACAGCCGACAGTACAAACTTTATCAAAAATAATAAGGATCAGTATGATTTGAGTGTGCAGCAGTATTTTCATTATTATACACGGCCTTCTTATGAAAAAACTTTCGAAATCTCAGCAAATTACGTTTACGAACAGGAGACTTATTCAACTCTTTGGGAATTCGACAAACCTGTTTTCTCTGATGTGATTCCTTTTAGAGCAGATGGCAATGATTATTCACTAAATCAAAATTTTCGTTCTTTTATAAATAAAGGACAGGCGGAGCTGAAGCATTACCGAATACTGAATCCGTTTCATCATTTATATCCGGTTGCAGGAGTTCATTTTTATCATCAAATATTTAAAACTGAAGATTATCAGAATCTCAATGATGGAAATACTGTCAGTTTTACGGATGCGGGTTTTGACAACGATCTTCATTTCACAGTCATAGATCCCTATTTTGGGCTGGAATATAAGGTGAAACTGAATAAAGTGATTCTTACTTCTGGATTGTTTTACCATCGGTACTTCTGGAGGATCCATCCGTTTGAAAGTCTTGCTGAAAATCATCAGAAAGGATTGTTGCTGCCTCAGTTTCTCGGGCGTTACGACATCTCCAACAGGAACAAGCTCGAATTGCGGTACAAAATGGTTTCAGGTTTTCAAAATGCATCTTATTATGCCGACAGGTTTCGGCTAATCAGTTTCAATCAGTTATTCCGGGGGAATGCCAGGCTGGAAAATACATTGGCTCATAACACTTCTCTGGGTTTTTCCCGTTTCAATAATTTAAAGAAGTTCAATCTATATGCAGAATTGTCGTGGACACATCGGGCAAAAACTATTCAAAATGCAACCATTCTTGAAGGAATTGATCAGATATCGACCGTAGTTTATTCGGATAGGCCCGAAGAGAGTTTCGGATTGCATCTGCAAATCGGAAAGACGGTTCGTTCTTATAAATTCAGTTTTACGGGGAGAGCAGATGTATCAGATTATTTTCAACTGATAAACTCCGAAGAAATGCATTACAAATCTCAGTTCTATACCTATACGCTTAATGCAGAGACATTGTTTAAAAAATGGCCGAATTTCGGGGTGGGTTTGCGGCAAAACTTTTTTATCTCCGAATCAAGGGATTTCAGGACATCCTTCTTCCAAACAGAACCTTACGCCAGTCTTTCCTGGTCTTTTTGGAACGGATTTATTCTAAAAGCAGATTATACCTGCACCATCCATAAAAACCAGACCGAAAGACAGCGAAATGTTTTTGATGACGCCAATTTCTCTCTCTTCTATCGCCTTCAGAACAGTCCGTTCGGATTTGAGATAAAGGGGTATAATTTATTTGATACACAATCCCGGAGGATAAATTACGTCAATCAGTTTCTGGTTTTCGATCAGGAGATTTTCATCCAGCCACGCCGGATTCTTTTTTCGTTCTTTTACAGGCTTTAGGCAAGCATTCACAGGCACTGTATTTCTTAAAAATTTATTTTAGTTGTAAATTTGTGAAAGTGAAGAAAGATGCAGAGAAATGAAAACAATTGAAGCGCCACATATAGAAGAACATCTTTATCCCATTCTGGAAACAGTTCCCGATCCGGAAATTCCGGTATTGTCCTTACTGGATTTGGGAGTAATCCGGGAGGCTGTGGAAAAAGATGGAATGGTTTATGTAAAAATGACCCCGACTTATTCCGGCTGTCCGGCGACGGATGTGATGGCGGATGATATCAAGGCAGCTTTTGCAAAAGAAGGAAAAAAAGCAGAAGTGGAATTAATTCTGTCGCCTGCCTGGTCCACCGACTGGATTTCGGAAGAAGGTCTTCAAAAAATGGAAGCTTACGGCATCGCGCGGCCATTATCAGAATCTCATGATAAAGCAGTGTTATTAGGCGGTGAAAAACTGGTGAAATGCCCGCAGTGTAAAAGCACACAAACCCATTTAGTCAGTCAGTTCGGGTCCACACCTTGTAAAGCACTTTTTAAGTGTGACGACTGTCACGAGCCTTTTGATTACTTCAAATGTTTAAAATGATTTAATTCCCTTTACCCTTTACAGAAAAAACTTTTCTTTTACGAGAAATCCTTGTTTGGTATATTTAAGGGTTCCTTCAAAAAAGAAAATAATGAACTTTCAGAACTTAGAGTCAAAGAATATAGACAACAACTTGTGGAATTTTCAAAAGGAGGATTTGCTCCCAATGTGATTCTACTTCGGGAATTTCATTATGAAAAAGCAGGGGAAATGCTGGATGGACTACATTTTTTCCGCCTGGATATTATTAGGACATATAAGAGAAAGACATAGAGTTTTTCTGGAATTCATGAAAAACCCGGATCAAATCTCAGAAACTTGGCCGGCTGCTTTTTGGCCGGAAAATTATCAACCGAAAACACAAGAAGGATGCAATCAGGCTGTTACTGCCTATGAAATCGACCTGCAGGAAATGATCGATCTCATAGCCAATCCCAAAACGGACTTATTCAAAAAACACAAAGAAGGCGAAACCATTTCCAGAGCGGCTATGGCTGTACTACATCATACAAGATACCATATCGGTCAATTAAGGACCATTGGGAGATAGCTAGGAGTATGTTAGGGTTATGAGAAATTAGAAACTAAAGATTCAAAAAACAGTATTTGAATATTCAGATCTTTAGAGTTTTTCAGATAGTCAAGAACGTGCCAAACCCAGTTTATAATCAGTTGGTCAAAATTTTTCTCCAAAAATTCCTCAGGTTGAGTTTCAATTCTTGGATAATATTTTTTCATGTATGGAGAGCAGTAATAATTGGCTGCAGATAGGGCACGATCACGTGGATCTCCGATTATGTAATCAAATCCCATTTCTTCGCCAAATCAAAAATGGGTTGTTGACGGATAAAAGTTTTGATGCCCTCCCGTTGAGGTCATTAAAATGCTTTTTAAAATTTTGTAGAGCCAAAAATTTCCACTTTATGGAGCGCCAATCTGGAGAATTGCTATATCGAGTTTAAGAAGATTTAAAGGAAAACTGAAAGGTTACATCCTTTAAAAATAATGAAATTTAAACAGCAGCTTAGTATCTTCGCAAAATCTATAATGGAAATACTATGAAATACGGAAAAATCTTCTTTATCCTGCTTATTTTATGTTTCGGTAATGCCACTCAAGCTCAGGATTATGGAAATCAACATCTTTTTGATGAATTTACTTATCGACAGGGAAACGCTTGTAGAACTGCCTCCGGGAAACCCGGGCCGGAATATTGGCAAAACTCGGCAGATTATATTTTAGAGGCGTCCTTAGATGACAAGAACCACATCATCTCCGGAGCGGTAAAAATCACTTACACAAATAACAGTCCGGAAGATTTGGATTTTATCTGGCTTTACCTTGAGCAGAATAGATTCACTCCTACTTCTCGTGGCACTTTAACTACACCGATTTATGGAAATAGATATAGCGGAGATGTGGAAGGTGGATTTGACTTAACAAATGTAAAAGTGACCTCTGCCGGAAAAACTTCCACCAAATATCTGATAGAAGATACGCGTATGCAAATTTTCCTTGATACTCCCGTGAAAGCAAAAGGCGGAGTGGCAGAAATTAGTATGGATTTTAAATTTAAAGTACCCGTAAAGGGTATGGACAGGATGGGAAGACTGGAAGTTAAAGAAGGAACCGTATATGCCATTGCGCAATGGTATCCTCGAGTAGCTGTCTTTGATGATGTAGTTGGATGGAATACAGAACCCTATCTTGGGGCGGGAGAATTTTATTGCGAATACGGCAGCTTTGACGTAAAGATAACTGCTCCTGCCAATCATGTTGTCGTAGCTTCCGGAAGATTGGAAAATCCAAAGGAAGTTCTTTCTGATAAACAAATGCAACAATTGGAGAAAGCGACCAACAGCGATAAAACTGTTTTTATCGTTTCAGAAAAAGAAGCCTCTAAGACAGCAAAAGAAACTACTTCGCGAACCAAAACATGGCATTTTAAAATGGATAATTCTCGTGATGTGGCCTGGGCTTCTTCCAAAGCCTTTATATGGGATGCTGCACGAATTAATCTACCGGAAGGAAAAGTTGCTTTGGCTCAATCGGTTTATCCAAAAGAAAGTGTAGGAAAAAATGCTTGGACGCGCTCAACAGAGTTTACGAAAGCATCTATCGAATTCTACTCCAACACTTATTTTCCATATCCATACGAAACGGCAATAAATGTAGCTTGCGGGGTAGGTGGAATGGAATACCCGGGAGTTAGTTTTTGTGACTATTCAAGAGTGGGAGATGAATTATGGGGAGTCACGGATCACGAATTCGGACATAATTGGTTTCCGATGATTGTGGGAAATAATGAGCGAAGATATGCCTGGCTGGATGAAGGATTAAATACTTTTATTAACCATTACAGCACCGTAGCTTTCAACAACGGAGAGTATGCATTTTCGTCTTCCGTAAATAAACCAAGAAGTCTTGTGGGATATCTGACGTACAACCAGCGCGAGAGTATAAACACATCGCCTGAGATTGCACATGATAGAAACTTGGCATACACAGCATATTATAAGCCGGCAGCGGGCTTATTTATGTTAAGGGAATACATTATTGGTCCCGAAAGATTCGATTATGCATTCAGGAGTTATATTCAAACATGGGCTTATAAACATCCTCAACCAAATGATTTCTTCAATCACATTGAAAATGCAGTAGGGGAAAACCTCGACTGGTTCTGGAAGGGATGGTTTTATGGAAATGGGAATATAGATGTTGGTATCATAGGTGCCAAAACACATCAGGAAGGGTATGTGATTACTGTGGAGAATAAAGGGGATATCCCGATGCCTATGAAACTGGAAGTGACCTATAAAGACGGAACTACCGAAAGAATTTCGCTACCGGTAGAAATTTGGTTTAAGAGCAACGAGTGGGATTATTTATTAAGAACAAGCAAGGAACTCAAGAGAATTGTATCTGATCCGGATAAAATGCTCCCGGATGTGAATATGCTTAATGACAGTTTTAATTATTTCAAATAAAGAAAGATGCGATTGCTCATGACTGCCGGTAAAGTAAAACTTCTGATCGTGAAAGCTTTACGAAATTAAAATATTTTTGCTCCCGTGTAAAATGAATCAAAATAAAACCTATCTTCGACTAAACTAAAACTTAAAATTTCTTTATGAAAAAAACATTACTTACTGGAGTAGCAAGTTTATTTGTTATGGGACTTGCTTTTGCGCAGAATCAGGCGCAAGACATTTCGACCGAAAATGGTTTGATGACCAATACCATTAGAGTGGTAAACGGTGCAACTAATGAAGGAACACTTTACAGTAACGGTGCCTATTACAGTCATGAAGACGGAGGAGTAAAGGTGAGTTTGCTTGATCCAAATTTGGGGATGAGTACTCTGGGATTTGGACATGCAAAAACATCAGGCTATCGTGTTGCTGATGATTGGGAAGTTACCAGCTCTGTTTCTGTTGAAAGCATGCAGTTTTATGCTTACCAAACAGGATCTCCAACTACATCTACCATTAACTTTATGTCTGTAGCTATTTGGAATGGAGAGCCAAACGCTCCCGGAAGCCAAATAGTATGGGGTGGTGTAGTGGAAGATGTTATGGATGATACCGAATGGAGCGGTGCATACAGAAGGTCTCCCGGTACAGATACAACTCGACCTATTATGATCTCCACTGTAGGAACTACCGGTCTAGTTCTTCAGCCCGGAATCTATTGGCTGGACTGGAATGCCGGTGGAACAATGTCATCAGGACCTTGGGCTCCTCCGGTGGTAATTCAGGATGAGGCCACAACCGGAAACGCAAAACAATACAATCCGGATAACGATGCCTGGACTCCTCTGGAAGATAGCGGTTCTTTTACACCTCAAGGTCTTCCTTTTGAAGTAAATGGCTCAGTTCTAAGCGTAAATGATCATGTAAACGTTGCGGCATCTATTTATCCAACTGTAACCTCTTCCTATGTTAACATTAGCGCAAGAACACCAATTGACAACGTAGTGGTTTATGATTTATTAGGAAAACAATTAATGAATGTTTCTCCTAAGGGGTCAAACATTGCTTTAGACGTTTCTTCTCTTTCAAGAGGTACTTACATTGTAAAAGCTACCATTGAAGGACAAACTCAAGTACAAAGAATTATCAGAAAATAATTCAAAAAGTAGACTGATTGTAAGAGCCGGGATCATTCTCCCGGCTCTTTTATTTCTGCCGATTAGGAACCGGAAAATGGCTGTTGTAGAAAAGACTATATTTGCAAAAATTTTAAAAATCATGCAAAAAGAACTGGAAAATCGCAGTGGAGGGCAATGTGAACTTTGTGGGGGGAATCATAATCCGGCAGCCTTCCCCATTCCCTTTTCGCCATCAATAAGTGCAGACACTGCAATATTGATATGTGAAAATTGTAAAGAACAAATTGAAGATCCGGAAAAGATGAATCCGAACTATTGGAGGTGTGTCAATGATAGCATGTGGAGCCCGGTGCCGGCCGTGCAGGTAATGGTGTGGCGCATATTGAATAAACTCAAAGCAGAAGGATGGCCACAGGATTTGTTGGACATGATGTATATGGATGAAGAGACTAAAAATTGGGCTAAAGCTGAAAACTCTGAAATCGGAAATTCTATCGTTCACAGAGATAGTAACGGAAATATCCTAACGGCAGGAGATACGGTAGTACTCATTAAAGACCTTAAAGTGAAAGGTAGCAGCATGGTCGCAAAACAAGGCACATCTGTACGAAGAATTTCTCTGGATATGGAAAATGAAAAATATATTGAAGGTCGCGTTGATGGACAACATATCGTAATAATCACCGATTTTGTAAAAAAGGTGTAGCCGGTTAATGCCGATTGAGTTTTTTTTAAATAAAGAAGCGCCGATTTTGAAAAAAATCTGCGCTTCTTTATTAAAGGTAGCATAAGCCTTCCCTCCTTGAAATTAATGGTGCGATCCGGGATTTTTACTTAATTTGCTAAAGTGGTAATAAAACTGAGGAATGGTCTCAATGCCTTTTAGATAATTCCAGATACCAAAATGCTCGTTTGGGGAATGGATGGCATCGCTATCCAAACCGAAACCCATAAGAATCGACTTACTTTCCAATTCTCTTTCAAATAAAGCCACAATAGGAATACTTCCGCCGCTTCTTTGAGGAATGGGGGTTTTTCCGAAAGTTTCTTCATAAGCTTTTTCGGCAGCACGATACCCTATGCTGTCAATGGGAGTTACATAAGCCTCTCCTCCGTGGTGTGGTTTTACCTTTACGCGCACACCCTTAGGCGCAATAGTTTCAAAGTGTTTTGCAAACAATTCGGTTATCTTTTCCCAATCCTGGTCCGGAACTAAACGCATGCTAATTTTTGCATAGGCTTTACTCGCAATTACTGTTTTGGCTCCCTCACCGGTATATCCTCCCCATATTCCATTTACATCCAGCGTGGGGCGAATGGAATTCCGCTCATTTGTAGAATAACCTTTTTCACCATATACGTCATCAATATCCAATGCTTTCTTGTAATCTTCAAGGTTAAAAGGAGCCTCAGCCATTTTATCACGCTCTTCTTTGGAAAGCTCTTCAACATCATCATAAAATCCAGGAATCGTAATGTGGTTGTTTTCATCATGAAGTTGCGCAATCATTTTACAAAGTATGTTTATGGGGTTGGCAACAGCTCCTCCATAAAGACCGCTATGCAAATCTCTGTTGGGGCCGGTTACTTCAACTTCAACATAACTTAAACCTCGAAGACCGGTTGTTATAGACGGAGTTTCTTTAGAAATCATGCCGGTGTCACTGATTAAAATAACATCATTTTTTAATTTCTCTTTATTCCGTTCAACAAACCAACCCAAGCTCACGCTCCCAACTTCTTCTTCCCCTTCAATCATAAATTTCACATTACAAGGAAGCTGGTTGGTCTTTGTCATATATTCCAATGCTTTTACATGCATGAACATTTGTCCCTTATCATCACAGCTCCCACGAGCAAATATGGCGCCTTCCGGATGAATATCGGTTTTTTTCATAACCGGTTCAAATGGGGGACTGTCCCATAAATCTAACGGATCGGGCGGCTGAACATCATAATGGCCGTAAACCAAAACAGTTGGTAAGTTCTTATCTATTATTTTTTCGCCATACACAATGGGGTTCCCGGGAGTCTCACAGATTTCTACTTTATCACATCCGGCTTTTTCAAGTTGAACTTTAACGGCTTCTGCAGTTTTTTGAATATCATTTTTGTAAGCTGAATCTGCACTAATGGATGGAATCCGTAACAGTTCAACCAATTCATCTATAAAACGATCTTTGTTTTTTTCGATGTAGTCTTTGGCACTTTTCATACAAACTTTTAATATTTTTTCTTCTGAATTATATGAAGCTAAGGTACAAAAAACCCCAACCACCGCGGGTGCGATCTAATTTTTATTCAATTTGAAAAAAAAGAACAGAGAAAATTGTACAGGAAATTAAAACTTATTTATATTTGCACTCCTTTTGCGGGAGAATCCGAGAAAAGGATTCAATTAGCGGGCGTGGTGGAATTGGTAGACACGCTAGACTTAGGATCTAGTGCCGAGAGGTGTGGGAGTTCGACTCTCCCCGCCCGCACAAAGAAAGCTCTTCAGAAATGAGGGGCTTTTTTTTCTGGCTGCCGGCTTTCGGCTGCTAGCTTCGACCCGCTTCGCTCTGATGAAGGACGAAGGACAATTTCAACGCTCAATTTTCAATACTCAATACTCAATTTTCTCAATTGTAAATAATCTTTTGACATTCAGGTTATTACGCTTGGGTTCTTGATTGGCTTGCGATTCGTTTTCCTTTCTATATTCTTTTGTCCTACTTCTTGCTCCGTGCCTAAAAGACCGTGTGGATCGAGAATTGAGTTTTGAAGATATTTTGCACTATCAGAAAATCATTGTCGCACTTTCAGAAACGGCGCGGTTGCTGAGGGAAGTGGACAAGGTGCAATAAATAAAAAGAGCCGTCATCGCGAACGGCTCTTTATTATAAAAATGTTATTATTTCTTTTTCTTTGTCAAAATATCAGAGTGTACGGTCTCTGCTTTTTGAAGAAGACGAGGTGCAGCTTCGATTAACTCGATATCTTCTTTCTGAATTATTCTGAAATTCTTATAAGTGGCAGGAAATCCGAAAACTGTCAATTCTATGTTTCCTGCTGTAGAAACAGATTCATAAGTCGGTTCGATAAGTACATCTGCCTTTTCCCGCTGAAGTAATTCCCGCACAACATCACTTTTTGCGTTATTTTTTGCAACCACGTTAGATGCTTTATAAGTCAATGTATGCGATACTTTTACAGATCGTACTTCAAGATCAGCTACAACCGGCATCTGAATGACACCCGGTCCAACTATGTCAAGAGTTTTAGAGGTTCCTGATTTTAAGGTTGTACACGAGGCGACGCCTAAGGCAAGGAAAGGAATAAATAGAAATTTTTTCATTTTGGTTTAAATTAAAAATCGGACAAAAATACGTAGCTAAGGTAACTTTATTTAAAGTATTGTTTTAACGTCCCATTATTCCTGTCGAGTGTCCTGTTTTTAGTATTGGATGACAGTTTCGCAGATGCTTTCCACAGCCTTGCACATCACTTCAAAATCCAAAGTTTCAATGGTATCGGTCATTTTATGATAATGCGGATTACCGCCTTTTCCGGAACCGATGATCATAGCAGCCGGGAAATTATATTTCCAATAATTTCGATGATCCGACGGACCGTTGTTTTTTAAATGATCGGCATGGGAGACATATCGAGAATCGATGACGGTATTCTGAACCCGAAGCAATCGGGAAATCTTTTTATTAAAATCATCAAATCTTTTGATGCCCGAGACGTAAAGGAAATGCTTGTTTTCCGGTTGTCGTTCTTCGGGCGGCCAATAGTAACCGATCATTTCCAACGATAACATTCCGATTACATCAATACCGGCTTCAAAAACGGATTTTGCGTGGACATAACTTCCCATATTTTCCGTTTTGAATATTGGTGGTTCTTCCAGACTAAAAGTGACAAAATCAATTCCAAAATTAACTGAATCTGCTGCCTTCGCAATTATGCGAGCTATTTCCAACAATCCGGCTACTGCACTGGCATTGTCATCAGCTCCCGGAATATTTTTGTAAACATCATAATGAGCTCCTAAAATAAAACGATGTGGATTTGATGGGTTATAGGATGCAATAATGTTTTGATAAATATTTCCGTCAACTTCCCAATGCTGCCGTGATAATTCCAAACCAGATTGCGCGAACTCATTATAGATATAATCTGCCGCAAGATCCAGACTTCTTGGATTCTGATAATTCCTGGGAGGAGCGATTGAAGTTAAGAAGTTAACATGCCGATAAAGAATAGAGGGATTAGCTATCATGGAAGCAATTTAAGATGATCAGGGTGTTTGCCGGTCAATTTTGTTAATGTAAATCCGTTTGATTTACTTGTAAGTTCATATCTGAGAGTTTTTCTCCGCCCTTGATATTAAAGTCCAAAGTACGAATAGGAAAAGGGATGCTGATCTCATTCTGATCAAACGCATTTTTAAGGGCAATGATAACATCATTGATAAAACGCAAATAATCAGCAAATTGATTGGAATCAACCCATGTTCGGATTTTAAGATTGATGCTGCTTTCTCCAAATTCTTCAAATAAAAGTAGTATCCTCGGCTATGACATTCGGAACCTTTTTTAAAGCTTCTTCTGCAACCCGTTCTACCATAGTCGGAAAAAATTTGCGTATCCTTTTACTGGTTTGGTTCCGTATTTCTTTGGATAAATAAAGTCCCAAAACAAGAACGAGTCAGGCAAGTAAAAGATTGGGTAACATCCCGATTAAAACGGTCAACCATAATTCCAATTTTTCAAAAAGATGCTCAAAAGCGCGATTGATATACATAGGCAGATGAAGTTGTTTAAAGATTCCGGAGGAATCTGTTGGGATTTCTAAAAATAATAATTTTTAGTTTAGAGGTAATTAACTTAAAAAGCAATTGATAAAATCCTTAAAAACATACAGCATAAAAAGAGTCGGGAGGTTTTAAAAAAGGTTTCATTACTTTTGAATGCAAAAATTAAAATCCATTCATTATGAATTCCATTACTGTTCAAATCAAAGAGAAAGTTGCGGTTATCACCTTAAATCGTCCGGAGGTTTTTAATAGTTTTAATAGAGAAATGGCATTGACCTTCCAAAGAGAATTGGATGCCTGTGAGTCTAATCCGGAAGTGCGTGCAATTGTGATAATAGGTAATGGAAAAGCTTTTTCAGCCGGTCAGGATTTGAAAGAGGTTACTTCTGAAAAAGATAACCCCGGATTTAAAAAAATTCTTGAAGAACATTATAATCCGATCATTGAACGTATCCGTCGGATTGAGAAGCCGATTATAGCCGCAGTTAATGGAGTGGCAGCAGGCGCGGGAGCCAATATTGCTTTAGCTTGCGATGTTGTGGTGGCTTCTGAAAATGCTGCCTTTATTCAAGCTTTTAGTAAGATTGGATTGGTGCCTGACAGTGCAGGAACATTTTATCTCCCCAGGCTGATTGGATTTCAAAAAGCGTCTGCTTTAATGATGCTGGGAGATAAAGTAGATGCCAAAGAAGCTGAAAGAATCGGGATGGTCTACAAAGTTTTTCCGAAAGAAACTTTTGAGGAAGAAGTTAATAATATTGCTTTTATTCTTTCAAAAATGCCTACTAAAGCTCTGGGCTTCACGAAAAGATTGCTAAATGAATCCATGGGAAATTCTCTGGAGGATCAATTGGTCTTGGAAGGACAGCTTCAGATCCAATCTGCACAAACTAAAGATTATGCAGAGGGAGTAGATGCTTTCGTGAATAAAAGACAACCCGAGTTTATCGGAGAATAATCAAATTTTTAAAATCAACATGAAAGTTGCAATAATTGGAGCCGGAACAATGGGATCCGGAATAGCACAGGTAGCCGCCACGGCAGGCGAAGATGTGGTTATATATGACACTAAAGAGGAAGCCCTTAAAACTGCTGAAGAAGGACTGGACAAAATTTTGACTCGCCTTGTTGAAAAAGAAAAAATCACCGAATCTGAAAAGGAAAGAATTCAGGGTAAAATTTCGTACATCAATACGTTGCGAGATTTGAAAGAAGTGGATCTGGTGATAGAAGCCATTGTAGAAAATCTGGATGTAAAACAGAATGTGTTTTCAACGATTGAAAAATTCGTCTCAGACGAATGTATTCTGGCATCCAATACTTCTTCGCTTTCAATTGCTTCCATAGCTTCCTCACTTGAGAAACCGGAAAGATGTATTGGAATTCATTTTTTTAATCCTGCTCCTTTAATGCAACTGGTAGAGGTAGTGCCGGCTGTTCAGACTGCAGAAGAAATCCTTCAAAAAGCAGTAGCGATAATAAAATCTTGGAAAAAAGTAGTGGCAGTCGCTAAAGACACGCCGGGCTTTATTGTAAATCGAGTGGCGCGACCTTTCTACGGCGAAGCTCTTCGAATATACGAAGAAGGAATTGCTGATTTTGCCACTATTGATTGGGCAATGAAGGAACTCGGAGGTTTTAGAATGGGGCCCTTTGAACTAATGGACTTTATCGGGAATGATATAAATTATACGGTAACCGAGACAGTTTTTGAAGCGTTCTATTACGACTCGCGCTATAAACCTTCATTTACCCAAAAAAGATATGCTGAAGCTGGTTTCTTGGGAAGAAAATCTGGGAGAGGATATTATAACTATTCCGAATCCGGATCAAAACCCGAAGCCAATAAGAATGAAGATATCGGAAAACAAGTTGTAGAACGCATATTGATTATGTTAATTAATGAAGCCGCCGATGCGCGATTTTGGAATATTGCCTCGGCCACGGATATTGACAATGCCATGACAAAAGGTGTAAATTATCCCAAAGGATTACTCTCCTGGGCAAATGAATTGGGTATTGACTGGTGTGTACAAAAAATGGATGAGCTTTATAATTTCTACCGTGAAGATCGCTATAGATGTTCACCGCTCTTGAGACAAATGCACTCCAAATCGGAAAAATTTGAGGTATAAATTCCCGGGAAAACGACCATTTTTTATTCTAAAAAAAAGGAATATCTTGGAGGTCTGATATTCAGGCACCATGGCGGAAATTATTGAGGATAAGCAAGTATTTTCTCTTTATGAGGTATCGCGAAGTGTAAAGAAAACACTTGAAAATCGATATCAGAAATCTTACTGGATAAAAGCCGAAATGAATAAGTTAAATTACTATTCACATTCCGGGCACTGTTATCCTGAACTTGTAGAGAAAAAAGATGGAAAAGTCATTGCACAAACAAAATCAACACTTTGGTCAAAAGATTATCAACGGATAAACAAATCTTTCCTAAAGCTGTTGCAAGAACCTTTAAAAGAAGGTATTAAAATACTTTTTTGTGCTAAGATTGCTTTTGATCCTGTTTATGGATTTACACTGCACATATCTGACATAGATCCAAATTTCACTCTCGGAGACCTAGAACGCGAGAAGAAAGAAACTATTGCTAAACTTCGGAAAGAGGCTGCTTTCGATACTAATAAACAGTTGAAATTTCCGTTGTTACCTCAGCGCATTGCCGTCATTTCTGTTGAAACAAGCAAGGGATATGCAGATTTCAGGAAGGTGTTGGAAATGAATAATTGGAACTATAAGTTTTTCTATCACCTCTTTCCTTCCTTGCTACAGGGAGATCGAGCTGCTGACAGTATGATCAGGCAACTAAGAAAAATTGCTGAAGTCAGTGATGATTTTGATGTAGTTGCCATAATCAGAGGCGGGGGAGGGGATGTGGGCTTGTCTTGCTATAATAATTACGAGTTGGCAAAAGAAATCGCATTGTTTCCTATTCCCGTGATCACCGGAATAGGTCATGCCACTAATGAAACCGTCACCGAATTGGTTTCTTTCCATAATGCAATCACACCCACTAAACTTGCTGAGTTTCTCATTCAAAAGTTTCATAATTTCTCTGTACCCGTAATGGATGCGGAAAAAAAGATTTCAACTATCGCTCGAAGATTGTTGGAGTTTGAAGATTCCCGGTTGAGAAATGAAATAAAATTGCTTTATTCTCAGACTCAACATTTGCTGGTTCGGCATTATTCCGTTTTGAGATTATTGAAGGAAGCACTTAAACATCATGCAACATCTGTATGTTTACAAGAGACAAACATAATTATTTCCGTGTTGGATAAAATAAAGCGAGCTGCCGAAACAAATTTTATTCGCGCCGACGAAACCATTCTTGAGTTTAAACATGTCTTGGAAAGAAATGCTTTCATTGAACTGGAAAAGCAAGCTCGAGAAATCCAATTTATTCAAAAATCTGTTGATCTGCTGGATCCTGAGAATATTTTGAAAAGAGGCTATACAATGACCCTTCATAACGGCCATGTTTTAAAAGATCTCACAACCATTCAAGAAAAAGAAGTAATCGAAACGATAACTAAAAACGGAAAGATTGAATCGATAATAACAAAAATCTGCAACTGAAATATGGAAGAAATCAACTACACACAAGCCTTTGAAGAACTCAAGGCATTAGTGGCCGAAATGGAATCAGGAGAAATTAGCATTGATGATCTGTCTCAGAAAGTGAAACGTGCAGCGGTTTTAATTAAAATTTGTAAAGAAAAACTTTCCGGCACAGAGAAGGATGTAAAGCAAATTTTGGAGGATTTAAACCCGACGGAGGAATGAAAATTATCTTTAAAATCCGTTAAATTTTATCCCTTTAGAGTAGGTTGATGACAGATTCTTTTAATTTTGGATGAATATAAAAGAATTCATGGGAAAACACTCCGCACCTATTGATGTTGTAGCCAAACCTGTTCTAAGTTGGATTCAGAATGAAAAAGCAGGTGGACTTGTTTTAGGTCTGAGCATTATTCTTGCACTCATTCTAGCCAATTCTCCGTGGCATGAGCAATATCACCAATTTTTTGCGCATCAATTTGGATTTCAGTTTGACGGAAAATCTTACTTTGAATTTTCCATCTTAAATTGGATCAATGACGGATTAATGGCTATTTTTTTCTTTGCCATCGGGTTGGAACTGAAAAGAGAAATTGTCGCAGGCGAATTGGCTCATCCCAAAAAAGCATTGTTACCCATTTTTGCTGCAATAGGAGGGATGATCGTCCCGGCACTTATTTATATATTACTGAATCCTTCCGGAGAGGTTAATGACGGTTGGGGAATAGCAATGGCTACAGATATTGCACTGGCACTCGGAGTTTTGTATCTGTTGGGAAAAAGAATCCCTCTTCCGTTAAAAATATTTATCACTGCACTCGCTATTGTAGATGATCTCGGGGCAGTTCTGGTAATTGCTTTTTTCTACACCTCCCATATCTCTATCGCAAATCTTGGATTAGGGTTCATCTTCCTTCTGTTAATGTTTGCTGGAAATCGTCTTGGAGTGAGAAGCATTTTTTATTATGCCATTATTGGTATCGGGGGAGTATGGACGGCATTCTTGCTTTCAGGAATTCACGCCACCATTGCTGCGGTTCTAGCGGCTTTTATGATACCCGCAGATGTAAAAATTAAAGAAAACATATACATTGCAAGGATCAATAAGCATTTGCACCAATTTCTGAATGCAGATCCTGATTTTACAGTACCAACAGTCACCTCAAGACAAATGTATATTTTAGAACGAATAAATTTGGACACCAAAAGAGCAATGACACCACTTCAGCGATTGGAAAATGCGTTGCACCCATTAGTAAATTTCTTTATTCTGCCTGTTTTTGCCATTGCCAATGCGGGAGTTACTTTGCTTGATATCGATATTGACGAACTCTTTAGTACAAATGTTGCTTTGGGAGTGGGACTCGGACTGTTGTTAGGGAAGCTTATTGGAGTGGTGGGCTTTACCTATCTATGTCACAAACTTGGTATTGCTTCTTTCCCAAAAGAAATGAACATGAAGAACCTTATTGGCTTAGGTCTTATAGCTTCAATAGGATTTACCATGTCACTTTTTATCACGCAGCTCGCGTTCACTCATGAACTTTTTAGGTCTCAAGCGAAGATCGGTATTTTGTTTGCCTCCATCATCGGTGGATTTCTGGGGTATATCATTCTCAGAAAAACAGCTGAAAACACTGTATCTGAAATGGATTCTTAAATCCCAAGATCGACTATTTTCTTTTCGGAAAACGTTCTATGTGGAAGATAGAAGGAGGTAGAGAAAGAACGATATCTTTAAAATGAGAAGCTAAAAAAAATTATGCCTCCTAAAGCCATTTACCTTTATGCCGACTGGTGTAGCTCCTGCCAGATAATCGCGCCTTTTATAGAACAACTCAAGACTGAAATGGAAGAAATTGAGTTTACAAAAATCAACGTCGACGAACACCCACAAGTGGCGGCAGCCTTTAAAGCTAGAAATGTCCCTACGTTTATTCTTTTTGAGGATGGAAAGGAAATTTCCAGGAAGTCAGGTACAATTTCCAAATCGGAGTTGAGACAGTTTTTGACTTCTAAGGAATGGAAAAGACTTTAATCTTCATTCCTTAGGGAATTTTCTTAAAAAAAAGGAACAGAACAAATTCCTACTTTTTTGCCCTCGATTCGAAATCTGCCCTGTTTCCCTCTTTCATTGTTAAGCTAACTCTGCTTCTAAAGTGTATTCAAAGCTAACTAGGAGTTCCGGTTTTTTCAATACCCTTGGTGGGGTATTTTTCTAAAGTTTCTGTAGTAAAAAGTGATTTAGATTGTCATACTTTCTCCTACTTTAAGAAGGAATAATTCTTTCCCTTCTTTTTTAAATTTCTTTTTTGCTTCTTCGTGATTGATCTCTATGATTGGCATGGTGTCAAAATGGACACCCATCACTTGATTGCAATTTACGAACTCTGAAGCCATTACAGCCCGATCTACATCCATCGTATAGGTGCCACCCATACATAAAATTGCAAGATCAGGTTGATGAAACATCGGAATCAATTTCATGTTCATAAATAGATCGGTGTCTCCGGAAATGTAAATGGTTTTTCCGTGGGCCTTTAAAATGAATCCAAGCGGATTTCCACCGTAAGTTCCGTCAGCAAATGAAGAGGAGTGAATTGCTTCCACGGCGCAAACTTTGCCGAAATCAAACTTAGCACAGCCACCTTGGTTCATTCCGAAGGTCTCAAAGTTATGACGCGTATTGTAATAGGTGGCAATCTCATGGTTGGCAATGATTGTTGCTCCTGTTCTTTCTGCAATTTCTTCGACATCCAGAACGTGATCACTATGAGCATGTGTCAATAAAATATAGTCGGCTTTTAATTGCTTTACATCAATCTCAGAGGCTTTTGGATTGCCGGATATAAA
>Ga0079224_100003222_pt1 | contig 20421 bp, 19 predicted proteins | sample Stecom2015_FD_80414 | JGI IMG/M metagenome (GOLD analysis project Ga0079224, IMG submission 80414) | Agricultural soil microbial communities from Utah to study Nitrogen management - Steer compost 2015 | ecosystem: Environmental > Terrestrial > Soil > Agricultural land | place: USA: Utah...
ACGGCGACAGGGAGAGACCGGCCCTGGACGGCATGCTGAACATCCTCAAGCCTCCGGGCATGACTTCCCATGATGTGGTTTCCTTCATACGGCGGCGCCTGCCCAAGGGCACCAAGGTGGGCCACGCCGGCACCTTGGATCCCGCCGCCGCTGGCGTCCTCCTGGTGCTGGCGGGCCGGGCCACCCGCCTGTCGGACTATGTCATGGCCCTGGACAAGGAATACCGGGCCTTGGTGGTCTTCGGGACGGAGACCGACACCGGCGACGGCGAGGGGGCCGTGGTGAGCCGCAGCCCCGCCGGCCATCTGACTGCCCGGGATTTGGCAGAGATCTTCCCCGAGTTCACCGGCCCCATCACCCAGGTGCCGCCCGCCACCTCGGCGGTGAAGGTGGGCGGGCAGCCCCTCTACCGCCGGGTGCGCCGGGGCGAGCAGGTGGAGGCACCGGCCCGCCCCGTAATGGTGCATTATTTGCGGCTCCTGGAATGGCACCACGACCAAGCCCGGCCCCGGGCCCTGGTGGACATCGGCTGCAGCGCCGGCACCTATATCCGCTCCCTGGCCCGGGATTGGGGCCGGCGGCTGGGCACCGGCGCCTACCTGCACTTCCTGCTGCGCCTGGCGGTGGGACCCTGGGACACCGATAGGGCCTGGACCTTGGACGAACTGCCGGGGGTGGGAGAGACGCCGGCCTGGCGGGAACTCCTCATCCCGCCCGCCGAAGCGGTGGCCTTCCTGCCCGCCGTGGAACTGGCGCCCGACCAGGCCCGGGCCGCCGCCCACGGCCGGCCCTTGGGGCCCCGGCCCGCGGCTGAATGGCCCGCCGGGGTGGCGGGGGCCGAGGCGGTGCGGCTCCTGGACGGGGCGGGCCGGCTGGTGGCCGTGGCCCGGCCCCGGTTGACAAAAGGGGCCGGCGGGGCCAAATTGGCTTTGTGGCCGCGGCAGGTGCTGCTGCGCCCCCACGAGGTACAATGCTCGTGAAACCCCAACGGCGTCATGGAGGAAGTATGCAGATCCGTATCGGCCTTGACCCCTTGGACCCGGAGCGCCGGCCCACCTACGCCGCCATGGGCAACTTCGACGGCGTCCACCGGGGCCACCGGGCCCTGCTGGGCCGCCTGCGGGACGAAGCCCGCAGGGACGGCGTCACGTCCCTTGTCATCACCTTCGATCCCCATCCCCTCCAGGTGCTGAGGCCCCATCAGGCGCCGCCTCTGCTGACCTCCGTGGCGGAGCGGGCCTACCTGATGGAAGGGCTGGGCATCGACATCCTGCAGGTCATCCCCTTCAACCGGGAGTTTGCCGCCACCTCCGCCGAGGATTACGTCCGCCAGGTGCTGGTGGAGCGCCTGGGGGTACGGCGGCTGTACGGCGGCGCCTATTTCCGCTTCGGCCGCAACCGGGAGGGGAGCGCCGATTTGATCCGCCGACTGGCGCCGGAGACGGGCTGCCAAGTGGTGACGGTGGAGCCCCTGCCCTGGCAGCAGGGGGCCATTTCCTCCACCTTGATCCGGCGCCTGGTGGCCGCCGGCCGGGTGGACGAGGCGGCCCACCTCCTCACCCAGCCCTACATCATCACCGGCCGGGTGGTGCGGGGCCCCGGACGGGGGCGCCGGCTGGGCATACCCACGGCCAACATAGACCTGCCCCCGGGCAGGGCCCGGCCGGCCAAAGGGGTGTACGCCGTGCGGGTGTGCGTGGACGGCGCCGTCATCCCCGGGGTGGCCAACGTGGGCACCCGGCCCACCTTCACACCGGCGGCTGAGACCCCCATCCTGGAGGTCCACCTGCTGGACTGGGAAGGCGACTTGTACGACAAGGAAATCCGGGTGGCCTTCATCCGCCGCCTGCGGGACGAGATGCGCTTCCCCGGCGCCCAGGCCCTGCTGGACCAGGTGGCCCGGGACGTGGCGGCGGCCAAAGAGGCCCTGGTGGCGGCCCCGCCCGCCGATGAGAAATATTTGTGCCTGTTCCCTTAAATTGAGCCCTATGGGGCGGTGTGTTAGAATCGCTCTGTGAACCACGGGCGAGGATGGCCGTTGGCACCTCCCGCGCCGGTCAGTGCGCACGGTCTTCTTGGCCCGTCGGGGATAGCTTTAAGAGGAGGTGTAGCTTGTGGCTTTGCAGCCTGAAGTGAAAAGGGCGATCATTGAAGAGTTCCGGACCCACGAGCAGGACACGGGCTCGCCCGAAGTACAGGTGGCCATCCTGAGCCGGAAGATCCGGGACTTGACGGAGCACCTGCGGGTCCACAAGAAGGACCACCACTCCCGCCGGGGCCTGCTCAAGATGGTGGGCAAGCGCCGGCGCCTGCTCAACTACCTGCGGGACACGGAACCGGCTCGGTATCAAAGCTTGATTCAACGGCTGGGGCTGCGCCGTTAATACAGCTGGCCGGGGGCGGGGTTTTCCCGCCCTTTATCTTGGAGGGAGGCAGAGGTTTGGACCATTACACAAGCACAATAGACCTGGCCGGCCGTCCCCTGACGGTGGACATCGGCCGGGTGGCGCGGCAAGCCGGAGGTTCGGTTCTCATCAGGTACGGCGACACCGTCTGTCTCGTCACCGCCACCGCATCCCGGGAAGCCCGTCCCGACCTGGATTTCTTCCCCCTGCGGGTGGATTTTGAGGAGCGGCTGTATGCCGCCGGCCGCATTCCCGGCTCCTTCTTCCGCCGGGAAGGCAGACCTACCGAAAGAGCCATCCTGGCGGGCCGTCTCATCGACCGGCCCATCCGGCCCTTGTTCCCCGAGGGCATGCGCAACGATGTCCAGGTAATTTGCACGGTCCTCTCCTACGACGACGACCATCTACCCGAAATCGCCGGCATCATCGGCGCCTCTTTGGCCCTGCAGATCAGCCCCATCCCCTTCAACGGCCCCATGGCCGGGGTGTCGGTGGGCCTGGTGGATGGGCAGCTGATCATCAACCCGACCCATGACCAGCGGGATGCCAGCGATCTCCATATGGTGGTGGCCGGCACCCCCGATGCCGTGGTGATGATCGAGGCCGAGGCCAACCAGGTGCCCGAAAGCGTCATTTTGGACGCCATCGAAGCGGCCCACGTCCACATCAAGGAGCTTTGCCGCTGGCAGGTGGAGATCGCGGCCGCCATCGGGCAGGAAAAGATGGAGATCACCCGCTTCATCGTGCCCGACGAGATCAAGGAGGCCGTGGAGCAGGCCGCCCGGGACGAAATGCTGGCCGCCATGCGCCAGGCAGACAAGACCGCCCGGGAAGAAGCCATAAGCCAGGTGAAGGAAAAGTTCCAGGAAGAACTGCTGGAGCAGTTCCCTGAAGAGGAGAAGGCCATCAAGGCCGCCCTCAACGAACTGGAGCGCACCCTGCTGCGGGATTCCATCGTCCGGGAGGGCATCCGTCCCGACGGGCGCGGCCCCAGGGACATCCGCCCCATCTGGTGCCAGGTGGGCATGCTTCCCCGGGTCCACGGGGCCGGCCTGTTCACCCGGGGCCAGACCCAGGTGCTGACGGTGGCTTCCCTGGGCGCCGTGGGAGACCGGCAGATGCTGGACAGCCTGGGCCACATCGAGGAGTTCAAACGCTACATGCACCACTACAACTTCCCGCCCTACAGCGTCGGTGAGGTCCGGCCCATCTTCGGCCCCGGCCGGCGGGAAGTGGGGCACGGCGCCCTGGCGGAGCGGGCCCTGCTGCCCGTGCTGCCCGACGAGGAGACCTTCCCCTACACCATCCGCCTGGTGTCGGAGGTGCTGGAATCCAACGGCTCCAGCTCCATGGCCAGCGTCTGCGGCAGCACCTTGGCCCTGATGGACGCCGGCGTGCCCCTGGCGGCTCCCGTGGCGGGCATCGCCATGGGCCTCATCAAGGAAGGCGACCAGGTGGTGGTCCTCACCGACATCCTCGGCGTGGAAGACTTCCTGGGCGACATGGACTTCAAGGTGGCGGGCACCAGCCAAGGCATCACCGCCATCCAGATGGACACCAAGGTGGCCGGCCTCAGCCGGGCCATCATGGAGGAGGCCCTGGCCCAGGCCCGGGAAGGGCGCCTGTTCATCCTGGAGAAGATGGCCGAGGTCATCGCCGAGCCGCGGCCGGAACTGAGCCCCTACGCGCCCCGCATCATCGTCATGCAGATCGATCCCGACCGCATCCGGGACGTCATCGGCCCCGGCGGCAAGATGATCAACAAGATCATCAAGGAGTGCAAGGTGGAGATCGACATCGAGGACGACGGGCGGGTGTTCATCGCCTCCTACGATGCCGAGGGCGGCGCCCGGGCCAAGCAGTGGATCGAGCAGTTGACCCGGGAGGTGGAAGTGGGCGAGATCTTCCTGGGCCAGGTGACCCGCATGCTCAACTTCGGCGCCTTCGTGGAATTGTTCCCCGGCAAGGAAGGCCTGGTCCACATCTCCCAGTTGGCCAACGAGCGGGTGCCCCGGGTGGAGGACTTCGTCCAGGTGGGCGACACCATCGCCGTCAAGGTGGTGGAAATCGACGACATGGGCCGGGTGAACCTCTCCCGGCGGGATGTGGTGAACGCCGACCCGGGCATCCGGGAGCAGGAAAACATCACGGGCCCCATGGCCGCCCTGCTGGATGTGGAGCCCGGAGCCGTGCGTTCCCGGGCACCGGCCGACAACGGCCGCGGCGATGGACGGGGTCCCGGGCGCGGGCGCGGCCCCGGTGCACGCGGCCCCGGCGGGCGCGGTCCCGGCGGCAGGGGCGGGCGCCCCGGCGGTCCTCCCCGGAACCGGTGATGGGTTGAAAAAGGCAGAAGGGTAGCAAGGCAAACCTGACGAAATTACGGTGCGGCGTCCCCCGGCGAAGGGGGACATTGCATTTTCCCTAAGGGGAGGTACCGGTGTCCCCGTTGAATTGGGCCGAGCCGTACCGGCGGGTGCTGCCCAACGGTCTGCGGCTCATCGTCGAACCCATCAACCACGTGCGCTCCGTGGCCGTCGGCTTGTGGGTCGGGGCCGGGTCCCGCTGTGAGGAGGCGGGCCAAGCCGGCGCCAGCCACTTTCTGGAGCACCTGCTGTTCAAGGGCACGGCCACCCGCTCCGCCCGGGACCTGGCCGAGGCCATCGACGCGGTGGGGGGCGACATGAACGCCTACACCACCAAGGAGTACACGTGCTATTACATCCGGGCCCTGGGCGAGCACCTGCCCTTGGCCATGGAGCTCTTGGCCGACATCCTCCTCAACTCCCGCTTTGATCCCGGGGACATCGAAAAAGAGCGGGGTGTCATCCTGGAGGAAATCAGCCTGTACGAGGACACCCCCGATGAACTGGTCCACGACCTGCTGGCCCAGTGCCTGTGGGGCTCCCACCCCTTGGGCCGGTCCATCATCGGCACCGCCGGCGACGTAAAGTCCTTGACCAGGGAGGACCTCCTGGCCTTTTACCGGGCCCATTACCACCCCGGCAACACGGTGCTGGCCGTGGCCGGCGCCGTGAACCCCCTGGTGGTGGAGGAACTGGCCCACCGCCTCTTGGGCTCCTGGCCCGCCCGGGAAGCCCGGCCGGAACCGGCGGGCGGCGGGCCTGAAGCGGGGGCCGCCTCTAAGCGCCCCGGCCTGCGCCGGGACCGCCGGGTGCGGGTCAAGGAGACGGAGCAGGTCCATTTCTGCCTGGGCACCGAAGGGCGATCCATCAACCACCGGGACCGATACAGCCTGCTGGTCTTGAGCAGCCTCATCGGCGGCGGGCCCAGTTCCCGGCTGTTCCAGGCCGTCCGGGAAGAGCGGGGCCTGGCCTACTCCGTCTACGCCTTCCAGGCCGCCTACCGGGATACGGGGGTGTTCGGCATCTATGCCGGCAGCAGCCCCCGGTCGGCCCCGGCCGTGCTGGACCTCATCATGGCGGAACTCAACGCCATCCGCCGCCACGGCATCACCGGGGCGGAACTGGCCCGGGCCAAGGAGCAGATCAAGAGCAGCCTCCTCATGAGCCTGGAGTGCACCGAGTCCCGGATGAGCCGCCTGGGGCGGAGCGAACTCCTCCTGGGCCGGGTGCCGGCGCCGGCCGCCATCATCCGCCGGGTGGAAGCCCTGGGGCAGGAGGACATCGTCCAACTGGCGGGCCAGGTGCTGGACCCCGATCACCTGTCTCTCGCCGCCGTGGCCCCCACCCCCGAACCGTTCCGTTTCTGACTGCTTCCCACAGCCTGCCCCGGCGGGCTCCCGCATACCCATCGGCCTCCCGGTCAAACTACCAGGGGAGGTGATGTGGTTGGCCAGGACAGTAATCGGCACCTTCGACTCCAGGCAAAAGGCGGAGGAAGCCGTATCCGCCCTTCGGAACCAAGGCTTTGCCGAAAACGAGATTTCCATCGTCGCCCGGGATGAAGGCGGGCGGCAGCAGCAGGGGGGCACCGGCGGCGGCCGCAGCCAGCAGCAGATGTCCGCCGGCCGGGGTGGAACCCAGATGTCCGCCGACGGCGTGGGTGACGGCGTCGGCTGGGGAGCCGGCATCGGCGCCGGCGCCGGATTGCTGGCCACCGCCGGGGCCCTGGCGGTGCCCGGCATCGGTCCCATCCTGGCCGCCGGACCTTTGGCGGCCACCCTGTCGGGGGCGGTCACCGGCGGCATCGCCGGCGGCCTCATGGACTGGGGCATTCCCGCCGAGCGGGGCCGTCATTACGAGGGCCGCATCCGGGAGGGCCGGGTGCTGTGCGTCGTCCGGTCCGAAGACCGGAAGGCCGATGAAGCGGCCGACATCCTGCGCCGGCACGGCGCCCAGGACGTGGAAACCCACTGAGGTCCTGCCTAAGGCACCTGATACGGCCATATCATTAGGGGACGGCCTTTGCAGCCGTCCCCTCGCCTTTTTCCCGGCCAAGGGCGGCGGCGGCCCAGGAGGGGTCCGGTTCGGCGGGTGAGAAAATGACCTCCGGACTGTTTGGGAGGGAGGCCCATTTATATGAGCAATATTCGCGTGGTGGTGGCGGGAGCCACGGGCAAGACCGGCAGCGCCATCACCAGGGCATTGATTGCAGCCGACGGGATTGAAGTGGTGGGCGCCGTAGCCCGGGGGCGGGTGAGCAGCGACCTGGGTGAAGTCCTGGGGCTGGGCCCCGTGGGTGTGGCCATTTCCGACGACCTGGCCGGCACCCTGGAGGAGATGAAAGCCGATGTGCTGGTGGACTTCACCAACCCCCAGGCGGCGCCGGGGCACACCCTGACGGCCCTGGAGCTGGGGGTGCGGGCCGTGGTGGGCACCACGGGCATGGGCCCCAGCGATCTGGAGGCCATCCGGGCCGCCGCCGAAAGCCGGGACCTGGCCGCCATGATCATCCCCAACTTCTGCCTGGGAGCGCTGCTGTTGTTCCGCATGGCCAAAGAGGCGGCCCGCATCTTCCACCAGGCGGAAATCATCGAAATGCACCACGCCACCAAAGTGGACGCCCCTTCGGGCACCGCCCTGCGCCTGGGCGAGGCCATCGCCTCCCAGTGGGACGGCCGGCCGGTGCCCACCCACAGCGTGCGCCTGCCGGGCCTGGTGGCCCACCACGCCGTCATTTTCGGCGGCGACGGCGAAACCGTCACCCTCCGCCACGACACCGTGTCCCGGGACGCCTTCGGGCCGGGGGTCGTGCTGGCCGTGCGCCGCGTCCACCAGTTCCGCGGGTTGATCACCGACCTGGAGGCCGTGTTCGCCGACCAGGAGCCGGCCGTGTAAGAAGCACCGCCCACGGCCGGGAGCCTTGGTCACGGCTCTCCCCCAGGGCCCATATACTGGGACAGCAAGAGGGGGGGAGCCTGTGGCCGCGGGCCGCCTTCCCCGTTATCCCTGCCAGGAGGTGCGGCCCTTGTTCAAACCGCGGATTGGTGTCTTAGGGCGCGATGCCAGGGAATGGTACGCCGCCGTCGATCTGGCCGCCGGGGGCTTTGATGTGGCTTACGCGGGCCCCTTGCCCGTCCGGGGCGTGCGGGTGCCCCAGCCGCCCCGCATCTTCAAGGATGGGGTGAGTGTGGCCGCCGGGCGCCAGGTGCTGCTGGGCCCCGTGCGGGCCTGGCAGCCCGAGGCGGCCGCCGCCCTGGAGGCCGCCGTCAGGGCCCTGCCGCCCCGGGGCCTGGTCATCATGGGCAAGCCCGACGCCCGGGTGCGGGAAGCCGCCGCCGCCGGGGGGCACACGTTGATCGATCTCCTGGAGCGGGACGACTTCGCCCTCCTGAATGCCGTGCCTACGGCCGAAGGCGCCATCTGCGAGGCCATCCAGGCCGCCAACGTCACCCTGGCCGGCAGCAAGGTGATCGTCATCGGCTACGGCCGGACCGGGCAGGTCTTGGCCCACCGGCTCCAGGGGCTGGCGGCCCGGGTGTGGGTGGCGGCCCGGTCCCCCCACCAGCGGGCGGCGGCCCTGGCCGTGGGCCTCCAGGCCGCTCCCATGGAGGACCTGCCCCTCCAGGCGGCGGACGCTTCTTTCATCTTCAACACGGTGCCCGCCTTGGTGGTGACCCGGGAAGTCCTCAACGCCTGCCCCGACGACCTGGTCATCGTGGACATCGCTTCGGAGCCGGGGGGCGTGGACCGGGCCTACGCCGAGCGGCGGGGTCTCATCTGGTGCTGGCCCCTGGGCATTCCCGGCCGAGTGTCGCCCCGCACCGCAGGCCGCATCCTCCACGACATGGTCCACACCTTGCTGGCGGAAGTGCCCCTGCCGGATCCGGGAGGGCGGCATCCGACCCTGGCGGCCGCCGTCAAGGAGGGCGGCGGCTGATGGGCGCCCTGGCGGGAAAGCGGGTAGGCTTCGCCATCTGTGCATCCCATCATCATCTGGATCAGGCCATGGACTGGGTCGCCCAGGTGGTGGAGCAGGGGGCCCACGTCTATCCCATCGTCTCCCGATCGGTGCTCACCACCGCCACCCGGTTCGGCGACGGGGAGAAGTGGGCGGGAGCCCTGCGGCGCATTACGGGGCGGGAGCCGTGGACCACCATTCCCGACGTGGAACCCATCGGCCCCCAGAAGCTGTGCGATGTGGTGCTGGTGGCCCCCTGCACCGGCGGCACCTTGGCCCGGCTGGCCAACGCCATCACCGACTCGGCGGTCACCATGGCCGTCAAGGCCCAGCTGCGCAACGGCAGGCCGGTGGTACTGGGCATCACCAGCAACGACATCCTGGGCCTCAACGCCCGCAACCTGGCGGTCCTGCTGGCGGCAAGGAACGTCTACTTCATCCCCTTCGGCCAGGACGATCCCCACGGCAAGCCCACCAGCATCACCGCCCGCTGGGACCTGATGATCCCCACTTTGGCTGCAGCCTTGGCGGGAAGGCAGCTACAGCCCATACTGCAAGGACCTTTGTAATTGGGGACGGACATTGAGCCGCGGGGGTGCCCATGATAGAGTTTAAACATTAATACTGTAATTTAATCAGGAGGAAGAGACACATGCAGGGCATCCGTGTGGCTGTAGTCGGTGCAACGGGCTTGGTAGGCGGCCACCTGCTGGAAATCCTGGCCCAATCCAGTCTGCCGTTGGCGGAGGTGAAGCCCCTGGCCAGCAAGCGTTCGGTGGGCCGGGTCGTCACCTTCCGGGAAAAGCCTTTGACGGTGCAGCCGGCGGAACCCCAAGCCCTGGCGGGCATGGACGTGGTGTTCATGGCCGCCGGCGGCAAGGTGTCCCAGGAACTGGCCCCGGCGGCCGTCCAGCAGGGCGCCGTGGTCATCGACAAGAGCAGCGCCTTCCGCATGGACCCCCGGGTGCCCCTGGTGGTGCCCGAGATCAACGGCAGCGCCTTGGCCGGTCATCAGGGGATCATCGCCAGCCCCAACTGCACCACCAGCCAGCTGGTCATGGCGCTGGCCCCCCTGCACCAGGCCGCCGGCCTGCGTCGGGTCATCGTCTCTACCTACCAGTCGGTGTCCGGTTCGGGCATCGAAGCTATGCATACCCTCCACAATCAGACCACCCGGCGCCTGGCCGCCGACGAGGAGGGGGAGGGGGACGACGACCTGGATCTGGGCCCTTACCCGGTGCCCATCGCCTTCAACGTCATCCCCCAGTGCGATGACTTTGCCGACGGCGGCTACACCAAGGAAGAATGGAAGATCATGGCTGAAACCCGCAAGATCCTGGGCCTGCCTCACCTGGCTATCACCGCCACCGCCGTCCGGGTGCCGGTGATGGTGGGCCATTCCGAGGCGGTGCTGGTGGAACTGGAGCGGCCCTTGAGCGAGGCGGACGCCCGCCGGGCCCTGGAGGCCATGCCCGGCGTGGTGGTCATGGACCGGCGGGAGCCGGGCGGCTACCCCACCGCCTTGACGGCCGCCGGCCGGGACGAGGTGTTCGTCGGCCGCATCCGCCGCGACCCCAGCGTACCCAACGGCCTTTGGCTGTGGATCGTCAGCGACAACCTGCGCAAGGGCGCGGCCACCAATGCCGTCCAAATCGCCGAGGCCCTCTTCGCCCGGGGAATGCTGCGGGCCGGCTAAAGGGGAGTGAAGTCATTGGCTGCCGACACAGGGGCCGGTACTTTCAACGGAGCGCGACTCCTCACGGCGATGGTGACGCCGTTCAACGACAATTTAGAGGTGGATCTGGAGCGGGCGGCCCAGCTGGCCCAGCGCCTGGTGGACCAAGGCAACCAAGGGCTGGTGGTCACGGGCACCACGGGGGAGTCGCCCACCCTGACCGCCGCTGAGAAACTGGCTCTGTACGAGACCGTCCTGAAGAGCGTCGGTGACCGGGCTGAAGTGTGGGCCGGCACCGGCAACAACGACACCGTGGCGACGGTGGAGCTGTCCAAGCAGGCCGCGGCCCTGGGCGTCACCGGCCTGATGCTGGTGACCCCCTACTACAACAAGCCCACCCAGGAAGGGCTGTACCGGCATTACGCCATGGTGGCCGAGGCCGTGGACCTGCCCATCATGCTGTACAACGTACCGGGCCGGACTTCCGTCAACCTGCTGCCGGCCACCGTAGCCCGCCTGGCCGAGGACTTTCCCAACATCCAGCGGGTCAAGGAGGCCTCGGGCCTCATGGACCAGGTGACGGAAATCCTGGTGCGGGCGCCGCGGCTCCACGTCTACAGCGGCGATGACGGCAACACCCTGCCCATGATGGCCATCGGCGCCGTGGGCGTGGTAAGCGTGGCGGGCCATGTGGTGGCTCCCGGCATCCGCACCATGATCGATGCCTTCGTGGCCGGCGACACCGATGAGGCGGCCCGCCTCCACCGGCACATGTCGCCGTTATTTAGGGCTCTGTTTGTGGAGACTAATCCCGGTCCCGTAAAGGCTGCCGTCAAACTGCAGGGGCTGGATGTGGGCCCCCTGCGGCCGCCCCTGGCGGAGCCCCGGGACGAGACCATCGCCCTCCTCCGGGAAACCTTGGCCCAGATGGGCCCGGCAGCGGGCAACTGAACCGATCATCCATACGAACTTGCACTGCTGTATTGCAAAAGCTGGAGGTGCAGTAGACCATTTCGCCTGCCCATGAAAAACTGCAAATAATACCCTTGGGTGGCCTGGGCGAGATCGGCAAGAACATGACCGTCGTCGCCTACAAGGATTCCCTGCTGGTGGTGGATGCCGGCCTCGCCTTCCCCGACGATGAAATGCTGGGCGTGGACGTGGTCATCCCCGACTTCACCTATCTCCTGGAGCGGCAGGAGCAAGTAGCCGGGGTGCTGTTGACCCACGGCCACGAAGACCACGTGGGGGCCCTGCCCTACCTGCTGCGGGACCTGCCGGTGCCGGTGTACGGCACCCGGTTCACCCTGGGTATTGTCAAAGCCAAGCTGAAAGAGTACAAGCTGGAACTTCACCAGGACTCCCGGGAAATCCAGCCGGGCCGTTGGTTCCACCTGGGACCCTTCCGCATATTCCCCGTCCGGGTCACCCACAGCGTTCCCGACGCCGTCGGCTACGGCATTGAAACGCCGGCGGGGCTGGTGGTGTTCACCGGCGATTACAAATTCGATCAAACCCCGGTGGACGGCAAGGGGCCCGACTACGATGGGCTGGTGGAGCTGGGGCGCCGGGGGGTGCTGGCCATGTGCGGCGACAGCACCAACGCCGAACGGCCCGGCTTCACCCCGTCGGAGCGGGAAGTGGGCCACACCATCACCGAGGTGTTCCGCCAGGCTCCCGGCCGGGTGATCATGGCCACCTTCGCCAGCAACATTCACCGGCTCCAGCAGGCCATCGACGCCGCCCACCAGTTCAACCGGCGGGTGGCGGTGGTGGGCCGTAGCATGGAGGAGACGGTGGCGGTGGCCCGGGAATTGGGCTACCTGCAGGACCGGGGCGTCATCGTGGAACTGCAGGAACTGATGAAGCTGCCGCCGGAGCGGAGCGTCATCCTGACCACCGGCAGCCAAGGGGAGCCCATGTCGGCCTTGTCCCGCATGGCGGCAGCGGAGCACCGCCGGGTGGAACTGTTGCCGGGGGACACGGTGCTTCTGGCCGCCACCCCCGTGCCGGGCAATGAAAAGCTGGTGCACCGCACCATCGACCGCCTCTTCGGCCAGGGAGCCACCGTCATCTACGGCTCCCACGCCGGCGTCCACGTGTCGGGCCACGGCAGCCGGGAAGAACTGAAGCTGATGCTCAACCTGCTGCGGCCCCGCTACGTCATCCCCGTCCACGGCGAGTACCGGCATCTCATCCACCATGCCCAGCTGGCCGAATCCGTCGGCGTTCCCCGGGAGCGCATTCTCATCGGCGAAAACGGCTCCGTCTTCGAGTTCTCCGGGGAGGAGGGGCGCATCGGCGGCCGGGTCCACGCCGGCGCCGTCTACGTGGACGGCCTGGGCGTAGGCGACGTGGGCAACGTGGTGCTGCGGGACCGCCGCCACCTGTCCAAGGACGGCATCGTGGTGGTGGTGTGCGCCCTGAAGAAGGACACCGGCGAGATCTTGTCGGGGCCCGAAGTGCTGACCCGGGGCTTCGTCTACGTCCGGGAAGCGGAAGAATTGCTGGAAGAGGTGCGGGAACTGGTCATCAGCGTGGTGGACGCCTGCCGGGAGCGGCAGGTGGTGGAGTGGCCCGCCATCAAGAACAAGGTGCGGGACGCCCTCCAGGACATGCTGTACAACCGCACCCACCGGCGCCCCCTCATCCTGCCCATCATTCTGGAAATCTGAAGGGGCCAAGCCCCCGCCACAGCGGCAGGCCATCCACCCCCCCGGGTGGCCTGCTTCGCATTAGGGCCCTCCCCGGGAGGCATGCTAAAAGCCGCACCCCGGCTCGCCGCCCCTGAGGAGGGGGGGAAGGGGCCGGGTTCGGCGTGGACATGGGGGGACGGCTTTGGCTCCAGGCACAGTGGACCCGTGGGAGGGGCCCGGCGACGACGGCGGCGACGAGGCCCGCCGGGAGGCGGTCAAGGAATTCGGCGCCGCCCAGCCGCCGGCCCGGGCCAAGTCGGAGATCCACACCCTGACCATCATCGGCCACGTGGAAGGCCACCTTCACCTGCCCAGCCAGACCAAGACCACCAAGTACGAGCACATCCTGCCCCAGGTGGTGGGCATCAACCAGAGCCCCGACGTCAAGGGCCTGCTGGTCATCCTCAACACCGTGGGCGGCGACGTGGAGGCGGGCCTGGCCATCGCCGAACTTATCCGCTCCTTGGAGAAGCCGGTGGTCTCCCTGGTGCTGGGCGGGGGCCACTCCATCGGCCTGCCCATCGCCGTGGCTGCCCATGCCTCCTTCATCGCGCCGACGGCCACCATCACCGTCCACCCGGTGCGGATGAACGGCTACGTCATCGGCGTGCCCCAGACCTATGAATACCTGGACCGGATGCAGGACCGGGTCATCGGCTTCGTGGTGGAAAACTCCCGCATCACCGAGGAGCGCTTCCGGGAGATCATGTTCCGCACGGGGGAGTTGGCCCGGGATGTGGGCACCGTCCTGGTGGGGGCCGACGCCGTGCGGGAGGGCCTCATCGACGAAGTCGGGGGCCTGGACCGGGCCCTGGCCGCCCTGCGCCGCCTCATCGGGCAGAAGGAGGAGGGGGGCGGCCGCCGTGTTTGACCCCGGCCCCATGCCCGTGCCCGCCTGCCTCATCTGGACCGTCATGCCCCCGGAGCAGTGGCTGGCCGGCTGGGACCAGGTCCACCGGGACGAAAGGGAAATCACCGACGGCCACCGGATCCTGCTGGTGGACCGGCGGGACGGCCGGCGGCAGGTGGCCCGCCTCATTTCCACCGACCCCCTGGACTATCTGAACGAGGCATATTTCCCCGGAACCCAACTACCTTAACCCAGACGGCAGCGGCAGGCCCATGCCGCCGAACCCTTATTGCCCCTGGGTTTCCCGCCCCCGGGCAGGACCTGGCCGTCACCGGCGGGAATGTCCCTGATGTACACGGAGGAAGGTGACGGCACCTTTGACGGGATCAGAGTTTTCCTGGTGGCATGCCTTGATTTTAGGCGTCGTCCAGGGAGCTACCGAGTTCCTGCCGGTGTCCAGTTCCGGGCACCTGGTCCTGGTCCAGAGCCTCCTGGGACTGGAACTGCCGGGGATAACCTTCGAGGTGACCGTCCACCTGGGCACCCTGCTGGCGGTGCTGGCCGTCTACCGGCGGGAAATATGGCAGATGGCCGTGGCCGTGGCGGCAGGCGCGGGGCCGGCCCTGACCGGCCCCCGGGGCCGCCGGGAATTTTGGCGCAATCCCCATTCCCGCTTGTTTCTGCTGGTATTGATCGGCTCGGTGCCCGCCGCCCTCTTGGGGCTTTTGGGACGCCGGCAGCTGGCCCTCCTGTTCACCTCCTTGAACTGGGTGGCCGTGGGCTGGCTGGTGACGGGGGTGCTGCTGCTGCTGGCCCACCGGACCTTGTCCCGCCGCCAGGTGCCGGCGGGTGCCCCGCCCGCCGCCGATCTGGACGGGGGCAGGGCCTTGTGGGTCGGGTTGTTTCAAGGGCTGGCCCTGGTGCCGGGCATCAGCCGCTCAGGCAGCACGGTGACGGCCGCCCTGCTGGCCGGGGTGGAGGCCGCCGCCGCCGCCCGCTTCTCCTTCCTCCTGGCCATACCGGCCATCGCCGGTGCGGCCCTGCTGGACGGGGTCGACGTGCTGACGGGCAATGCGCCCTCCTTGCCGGCGGGGCCGCTGCTGGTGGGCTTTGCCGCTGCGGCGGCCAGCGGCTACCTGGCCATCCGGTGGCTGCTGTCGCTGCTGGCGGCGGGGCGACTGCTGCCCTTTGCCCTTTATTGCTGGGTTTTGGCATTGATCACCTTGCTGGTACCCTTAGGTGCATGAAAGGCAGGTGCGGGGACCTTTGGGCGCCTGGTTCGCCGGGACTGGGGAGCGGCTGCGGCGGGAAGTGGCCGGCCTCCTGATGGTAGGCTTCGCCTTGTTCGGCTATACATCCCTGGTGGGAGACGGCACCGGCGCCGTGGGCCGGGTACTGCGCCTTGTGCTGTCCGCCTTGTTCGGCGGCGGCCGCTATGTGGTACCCGGCCTGGTGGGCATCGCCGGGATGGCCGTCCTGGCGGGCAAGCCTCTGGCCGGCGACCGACGCCGGTGGTGGGGCACCCTGCTGGGTTTGATGGTGCTGGCCACCTTCCTCCACCGGGGCATTCCGGGGGAGACGGCCCTGACCCAAGGGATGGCCGGGGCCGGCGGCGGGCTCCTGGGGGGCATCTTCAGCTGGGCCTTGCTTCATACCGTTGGACCCACCGGCCGGACCATCGTGGTCATCATCGGCACTTTGGTGTCCCTGGTTTTGGTAACCGGCCTGTCGGTAGCCGCCGCCGGCCGGGGCTTGGTCCAGGGCGGCGGGCCCGTCCTGCGCCGGGGCTGGGCCCGGATGGGCGATTTCCTGTTTGAAACGGTAGAAGAAGAGGATTCGGCAGATGACCACGGGGACGAGCCTGAGGCCGCCGCGGCGGGCGACGAACCCCACGATGAACCGGAAGGCGACGATCCTTACTGGGAGGATCCCCGGGCCGCCCTCAGCGGGCCCCGGGTCATCCTCCACCACGACACCGAGGCCAACGGCGCCTTGGGCGCCAACGGCATGCCGGGCGCCGGTGGAGAAACCGGGGAAGGGGCGGTGGCAGGCGCTGCCGCCGCCACCGGGGCCGCCGGTGCCGGTGCCGCCGGTGCTGCCGGGGCCGTGGCTGCACCCCACCGGCCGTATCAGCGGCCGCCCCTGACCTTGCTCCGGTCGGGCCGGGGCGCCGCCCGGCGGGCGAGCAAGGGGGCGGGGCACCAGGCCCAGGCCCTGGAGGAGACCCTGGCCAGCTTCGGCGTCACCGCCAAGGTCATCGGCGTGCAGCAGGGCCCGGCCGTTACCCGCTACGAACTCCAATTGGCCCGGGGCATCAAGGTGAGCCGGGTGCAGAACCTGGCCAACGACATCGCCTTGAGCCTGGCGGCCACCGATGTGCGCATCGAGGCCCCCATCCCCGGGAAGTCGGCGGTAGGCATCGAGGTGCCCAACCGGGAGATCCGGGCTGTGCCCCTGCGGGACGTGCTGGAAGCCCCCGAATTCCAGGAGATGAAGTCGCCCCTGGCCTTCGCCGTGGGCCAGGACATCGCCGGCCAGCCCGTGGTCACCCACCTGGACGGCCTCCTGCACCTGCTTATCGCCGGGGCCACGGGCTCGGGCAAGAGCGTATGCATCAACGCCCTCCTGGCCAGCCTCCTGTGCAAGGCAGGGCCCGATGAAGTACGCCTCCTCCTCATCGATCCGAAAATGGTGGAACTGAGCGGCTACAACGGCATTCCCCACCTGCTGGTGCCGGTGATCACCGATCCCCGGCGGGCCGCCTCGGCCCTCCAGTGGCTGGTGCGGGAGATGGAGCGCCGCTACGAGTCCTTCGCCGAAGCCGGCACCCGGGACATCGTGACCTACAACAAGCGCCGGGTGCAGTTGGGCGAGGACAAGCCGCCCTACATCGTGGTGGTCATCGACGAGCTGGCCGACTTGATGCTGGTGGCCCCCGTAGATGTGGAAGATGCCATCCAGCGCCTGGCCCAGATGGCCCGGGCGGCGGGCATCCACATGGTGGTGGCCACCCAGCGGCCCAGCGTGGACGTCATCACCGGCGTCATCAAGGCCAACATCCCCTCCCGCATCGCCTTCGCCGTGGCTTCCCAGACCGATTCCCGGGTCATTTTGGACATGGCCGGGGCGGACAAATTGGTGGGCAAGGGGGACATGCTCTTTTTCCCCATCGGGGCCAGCAAGCCCGTACGGGTGCAGGGCTGCTACATCTCCGAGCAGGAACTGGGGCGCCTGCTGGATTTCGTCCGCAAGCAGGCGGAGCCCCAATACGATGAGGACGTGCTGGCTGCCGCCGAGCAGGCGGGTCCCGATCCGGGGGAGGACTACGACGAGTTGTTCCCCGAGGCGGTGCGGCTGGTGGTGGAGGCGGGCCATGCCTCGGTCTCCCACCTGCAGCGCCGGCTGCGCATCGGCTACACCCGGGCGGGGCGGCTGGTGGACATGATGGAGGAGCGGGGCTTCGTCGGCCCCCATATGGGCAGCAAAGCCCGGGAACTGCGGATCACCATGGAAGACTATCGCCGGCTGTTCGGAGGAAAGGAGAAAGGCGGGGAGGACGACAACTAGGGGTTCATGGGCATGAACCCCCGGTCCCGTCGCGTCAATGGGCTGCCTTTGCCCGGCCCGTCAGGTCGTGGCCCATCAGGCCGTGAAAGGCTTCCGGACCTGCCGGTACGGACCCGTGAAGGGCGCCCGGACGTACCGGCCCGGACCCGTCGTCACCCTGCTACCACGGCCGCCGGCCGATGTTGAACACCGAATAGAGGCTCAACAGGACAAAGGCCAGCATCAAAAGGGGCAGGATCCAATTGCTGAGGATCTCGAACACAATCACAGAAGCAACCTCCCCGGCCACCCTGATGTCCGTCATCATCTTAGCCGTTGTCGCCCGTTGGGGCAAGTTTCCCATTAAACCGGGCCACCGTTTCCGGGAGAAGGTGACGCTGCGTGACGCCTGAGCCCGCCCTCGACCCCAACCTGAACGGCGCCGGCCCGCTGCCCAAGCCCCCCTGGCTGAAGGTGCGCCTCCAGCACGGACCCCGCTATCAGGAACTGGCCGCCTTGACCGGTGAACTGGCCATCCACACCGTCTGCCGGGAGGCCCGCTGCCCCAACATTTACGAATGCTGGAACGCCGGCACCGCCACCTTCATGATTCTCGGCAGTGTCTGCACCCGGGCGTGCCGCTTCTGCGCCGTGGACTTCGGCCTGCCCACGGAGCTGGACCTGCAGGAGCCCCAGCGGGTGGCCGAAGCGGTGGCCCGCCTGCGCTTGGATCATGCGGTCATCACCTCGGTGGCCCGGGACGACCTGGCCGACGGTGGCGCTTCGGTCTTCGCCGCCACCGTAGAGGCCGTCAAGGCCGCCAGCCCCGGTACCACCGTGGAGGTGCTGGTGCCCGACTTCGGCGGCAGCCAAGAGGCCGTGGCCGCCGTCATGGCGGCGGGGCCCGCCGTCTTCAACCACAACATCGAGACGGTGGAGCGGCTGACGCCCCTGGTGCGGTCCCGGGCCCGCTACCGCCGATCCCTGGCCGTCCTGGCCCAGGCGGCCCGCCTGGCCCGGGAGCAGGAGGAGCCGGCCCTCATCAAGTCGGGGCTGATGCTGGGCCTGGGGGAGCACCGGGAGGAAGTGGAGCAGGCCCTGCTGGACCTGCGGGCGGCGGGCTGCTCCATCTTGACCTTGGGCCAGTACCTGCAGCCGTCTCCCGATCACCTGCCCGTAGCCCGGTACGTGCCGCCGGCGGAGTTCGGCCGCTGGCGGGAAACGGCTCTGGCCATGGGCTTCGTTCATGTGGAGTCGGGGCCCTTGGTGCGCAGTTCCTACCGGGCCCACCGGTACCGGGCGCAGGTGGCACCATGACGCAGGACATTTGGACTCTGCTGGGCCCCGGGGCCCTGCGGTCGGACCGGGAGCGGCTGCTGGCCCTCCGGCTGGGCACCATGCCCTACCAAGAGGCCCGGCGCCTCCAACAGGGGCTGGCGGCGGCCCGGGCCGCGGGCGACCTGCCCCGGGATGTGCTCCTGCTGCTGGAGCACCCCCACACCTACACCATGGGCCGCCTGACGCCGGACCATCATATCCGCTGGAGCCGGGAAGAACTGGCCGCCCGGGGCATCGCCCTCCACACCGTGGACCGGGGCGGGCTGGCCACCTACCACGGCCCGGGGCAATTGGTGGGCTACCCCATCGTCCACCTGAAGGAGCGGGGCTTGAAGGTTACCCAATATGTAGCCCGCCTGGAGGAAGCATTGGTGAATCTCCTGGCGGAATTGGGCATCCCGGCCCACCGGGAGGAGGGCCGGCGGGGCGTCTGGACCGCCGGGGGCAAGATCGCCGCCATCGGCATCCGCTGCAGCCGCTGGGTCACTAGCCACGGCTTCGCCCTCAACGTAAACACCGACCTGGCCTTATTCCAGGGGATCGTGCCCTGCGGCCTGCCCCACGAGCCCGTCACGTCTGTTGTGCAGGAGGGGGTTGAGGGGTTTACGGCGTCCTCCTTGCAGGGGGCGGCAGCCCGGCACGTGGCCGTAGCCCTGGACTACGCCGCCGTGGAAGAGGCGCCTTCTCCCTTCACATCATCAGGAGCCGTGCAAGAGGCGCCTTCCCCCTTCAAAGCATCCGCAGCAGGGCTTCCCGGCCCGGCATCCCGGGCTTGATGCCCAGTTCCTCGGCGGCCTTGGTGGCACTCTCCACCCCGCAGTTCAGCAGGTCTTCATAGGTGCGCACGCCCACGCAGCGGGCGGCCACGATGCCCCTCTCAGCCAGGCGGTCGTTCAGCAGGCCGATGTCCAAGGCGCCGCACATGATGTAGCCCTTGGGGGTCGCCAGCACGATGAGGCGGGTCTTGGGCAGTTCCACCGTCACGCCGGTGAAGACGTGGTCGCCCACCACCACCGGATCTATCCGTACCATAGGACACCTCCGCCCCAGCCTATGCGCCGGGCCGGGGCAGGCGTGACCCGCGGCGTCTATGGGCCTGTGCCCTCCCTTTCCGGGCGGGGGGCTGCCGGGGAACGGTATGAAGATTTGGCCGGATCCCTGGAGGATTGTTGAAGCAAGTCACTTTGTTGCCCATCCCGGCGCCGTTCAGCAAAGTTTTACCTATCTGATCCGGGCTTTGTTCTTTACTATTTGAGTTTTTGGCACTTGGGGATAGGTGGAGCACCTAGGGAATAGGTCAATATCTGCCTAACTGCCGGGCTTGATGGGGTAAATTGTGCCGATCGGGTTCCAGCCGGGCTGATTTCACCCTCAAAATTTGAACCCCTACGACCCAAAATCGCAAAATCTCGCCCTATAGGCTCAGGAATCATATACATTCATTTTGCCGATGCCCGTTCTTTCACTCATAAGGAATCAGAACCAAGCCCATCAAGAGCAGATTTTCATCGGCCCCGGCCCCTGCCCAGCGGCTGATCCTGAGCGAAATGGCCGACGCCATGCCGATGAGCCGGCAGCGGGCCACCTTCC
>Ga0079224_100003223_pt1 | contig 20421 bp, 20 predicted proteins | sample Stecom2015_FD_80414 | JGI IMG/M metagenome (GOLD analysis project Ga0079224, IMG submission 80414) | Agricultural soil microbial communities from Utah to study Nitrogen management - Steer compost 2015 | ecosystem: Environmental > Terrestrial > Soil > Agricultural land | place: USA: Utah...
AAGGCTGGTTTAGACCACCCATGCACTCCGAAGGACGATATGCCATTCTCGCCGTCGCCATCTGCCTAGCGGCTCTTAAGGCGGTGGGTGCGTGATCACGGCGCCAAAAGTCGGCATTTGGACGCCAAAAAGCCCATATAGACCTAATCTATGGAAAATTTATAATGATAGATTTTTCATATAGGTCTACTCTCTTGAGTAATGGCAGGGAAGCGCGAATTCGTTCAGCTCAGGGATGAGTGGTATGAAAAACTGCGCGAATCAGGATTCGATGACATTGAGTATTCGTCTGGAGCCATCCGAACCGACACGAAGCTGATCGAGAGAATGTCTCGAGGCGACGGAAATGCTGAGTTTTATCGCCGCGTTTCCTGTTTCCTTCACGAATTCAAATGGGCGTCTGAAACAGAGGAACATATATGGGAACTCTACTCAGAGGGAGTTCCTTATCGCGACATAGCGGAGCGTCTAGGCGTTCACTATGTCGCGATTTTCAGGTTCATCAAGAGAGTTTTAGACGGGCCGTTCAGAGATTACGACCCAGATCGAGAGAATGAGTGCAAGCCATCCGATCGCGGGCAGTCCCGCCATTCAAAATTAGACCAATATCCGGTGAAGACCTTCCATACGTTTTCTCAACCTGGCTCGAAGGTCAGCGAAGGGTCGGAGATCGCGCCTATCTCACGAACTCCATCTACTACGATAAAGAAAAATCCAGAATCTCAGGAATCATCTCAGAATCAAACGTCGGGATCATCTGCAACCCCGATGATTCAGCTCACATTCTGGGATTTCTCGTCTGGGACTTTCTAGACGATCTTTTCGTTCTCCATTACGCGCACATGAAGCGCACCTACCACCGTCTCGGCATCATGTCGGCAGCAGTGAATCTAATTTGCCCGAAAGAAAACAGAAAGTCTGGCTTCGTCGTCACGCACATTAATGATCTGACCGCGAAGTTAAGGGAAAAGCATGGGTTCAAATACAACCCTTTCATCATGGATCTCGTCAGAAAGTTTAACCAAAGGAGCGCATAGAGATGGCTAAGAAGATTTTTCAGGTGAAGTTTCACACGAGCGTAAAGATCGGAGCAAGGGAGGAGCTTCACGTTAACTCAAAAGAATACAATATTGAGTTGAGCGATGATGATCGCATTTTCTCCATTAATCATCGTCGTCATGAAACGCACTGGATCTCTAAAGTTCCAGCCGTGAATGCGGCTTGGTGGAGAGAAATGAGCGACGAGCATGTGAATGCTGAAACTCCAAAGTTCACGGAGACTCTGACCCCCGAGAGCGCGGACAAAGCCAAGCAATTCGAACCCATTCCCGGAGATAACATGCCGGACGAATCCGTTAAGATTCCGACTCCAGGGCAAATCAAGCGTGGTTACCAGCGCCGTAATGCGCAGGCCGGAGTCTAAGCTATGGCGAAGATGGGTCGACCAAAGAAAGAGATCGACGAGAGAGTCTTCGAAGAGGCGATTCGGTGCCCGCTGAGTAAGGGTGACATCTCTAGAATCGTCGGTGTTTCGGAAGACACTCTAGAGCGGTGGATTAAAGAGAAGTACGACTGCACGTTCACCGAGATTCAAGATCAAAACCGTGCGTTCATGAGAAAGAACATTCTGGCCGCTCAGCTTGATCTAGCGATCAATCAGAAAAATGGCACGATGCAGATCTGGCTTGGAAAGAACTACTGCGGACAGGTCGACTCGGTGACGAGCCTAGTTGAATTCGAAGAGAAGCGCGCAAAGGCAATGTCTGACGAGGAGCTGAAGCAGGCTACGCTTAAGCTTGTTCAAAAGGAATCGAAGAGTGCGTGAGCGAACTCACTCCTCGAGACCGAGCAATCCTAGAGGAGTACCATAGACGCAACGTCTTGCGTAATGCCCCTCTAAGGAATTGGGATGCGGAGCTTTTCGATAAGCAAATCGCGTTTAAAAACGATCCGTCGAAACTGAAGGCCGCGCTCTGCACTCGACGAGCTGGGAAAACTTATCTCGCTGGAGCGATGCTTTTCGAAACCGCCGAAAAGTTTCCAGGATGCAACGTCCTTTACGTTGCACTTAAGCGTAAATCAGCGAAGCGGATTATATGGAAGGATGTTCTTAAGAAGATCAATAAAAAGCTCGGTCTTGGGTGCGTGTTTAATGAAACCGAGCTGACTTGCACTCTTCCAAACGGTTCTATCATTTACATTCTAGGTTTGGACGCTTCTCCTGATAAGAAAGAAGAAGTTCTAGGACAGACTTTCGCCCGCACCGTCATCGACGAGTGTGCGTCCTATCGCCAGGATCTTGGAGAAATCGTTTACAAGTACATCAAGCCCGCCATGGCCGATATGCGCGGTGACATTATAATGATCGGAACGCCTGGTAACGTTACGCGAGGCATTTTCTATGACGTTACGACCGGAAAAGAGCCGGGATGGTCTGTCCACAAGTGGAATACTTTCGATAACCCGTTTATGCGCGATCAGTGGAAAGAGGAGCTAGCTTTCCTAAAAGAGCGACAGCCGAAGATTATGGAGACGCCGCTCTTCAGGCAAATGTATCTAGGAGAGTGGTTCATTGATACGTCTAAACTAGTTTATAAGTTTGACGATTCTAAAAACTCCATTGCCGATCTCCCAAGTGCGAAAGGTCAATGGCAGTACCTTGTTGGGATTGATCTAGGATACGACCCTGATCCGACTGCGATCGTAGTGGGTGCCTACAATCACCATATCGAGAACCTTTTCATCATTTCTGTGAAAAAGTACCCGAGACTAATCATCTCGGATCTAGCAGAGATTCTCCGCGCTTATGAGAAAAAGTACCGAGGGGCAAAACTCATTGTCGACGCAGCAAACAAGCAGGCCGTCGAGGAGATGCGCCAGCGATATTCACTGCCTCTTATCGCCGCAGAAAAGCAGGGGAAGCATGGATTCATCGAGCTGATGAACTCAGACTTCCAAACCGGAATCATTAAAATCGTTGGGGAAGAGTGCTCAGAGCTTACGGACGAATACGCGACGCTCGTCTGGGATGAGGAGGAGATGCTCAAAGGAAAGCGTGAGGAAAACGCTTCGTGCCCGAATCACTGCGCGGACGCAGCCCTGTATTTATGGCGATACGCGTATAACTACGCGGCAATACCTCGCTATGAGAAGCCGTCTCCCCACAGCGAAGCCGCAATCGATGAATTCTGGGAGCGCAAGGAACGCGAGGTCATGAAGCCTATCTGGGAGAGAGACCTGGATGAAGCCGGGTGAGTGAAACAAGAGAACTAGGGTAATGACACCCAAAAGTTCCGAAAAGGTATCCGTTAAGACCCTAAAAGCCCTATTGCGGCTAGCCGAAGAAAATGAACTCCAGCTTCTTGAGTTCAACACAGTGAAGATACTTCGCGGTGGACCCGTCTCTCGATCAAAGAGAGATGCGGTTCAGAAAGCCGAATTAAAACAGCGATCTTCTTTCGATGATCTACCGGAAACGGTCGATGAAATGGACGCTCGCCTACACGCCAGGCTGAAAGAGGTGATGTAAGCCATGGCTGATAAAGAAGTTCCCAAGATCTATTACAAGCAAAATTCGAACGAAGGCCTAAAACATCTTCGATGGTGGGACTCGGATGATGAAGAGCAGATCCATCAAAGAGTCACCGCACACCTAAAACAACTCAAAGAACGCCAGTTGTGGCGAAGAATTGCGCAGATTCGTAACGCCAGGCTTTACGAGAACATGGAGATTTTAGGTCTATATGCCTCGACTATTTACGCTTCCACTCTTGGCTCTAATTCAAACCGAGTGAAGCTTAACGTCTGCTCGAGCACGGTGGACACGGCTGCGAGCAAAATAGCGAAGAACAAGGTCCGACCATATTTTCTGACGAACGACTCCGACTGGGATCTTCAGGACCGCGCGAAGAAACTGACTAAATTCATGGATGGTCAGTTTGATGCCATGCAGGCTTACCCAAATCTTCAGCGAGGATTTATCGACGCATCAGTTCTTCGTCTTGGGCCTACAAAGATCTTTACTCGTGACGGAAAGGTCATGTCCGAGAGAACGAATGCGGAAGAGATTTATGTCGACGATGCCGACGCAATTTATGGAAAGCCTTCTCAGCTTCACCAAGTAAGATATGTAAATCGGTTCGATCTTGCGAATCAGTTTCCTAAGTTTTCTGCCAAGATTTTTGCGGCACCTAGCGCATTTAAGGGTCTCGTTTCTGCTGTTTTTGCCGAGGATGTCTTAGAAGTAACAGAGTCGTGGAAGTTGAAGAGCGAATTTTCCAGCAAGGATGGAATTCACGCGATCACTATCGACGGAGCGACGCTACACGCCGAGAAGTATAAGAAAAATTATTTCCCGTTCGTATTTCAGAGGTGGAAACCATCTCTTGCTGGATTCTATGGAGTTGCACTCGTAGATGAGATCGCTGGCATTCAAATTCTGATCGATCGAGTGATCAGAATGATAGAAAAGGGGATCACGACGGTAGCGGTTCCTCGCGTGTGGCTTGAGAGCACGTCCGGTGTGAATAAAAACCTGATCACTAATCTTGTCGGACAGATCGGAGAATACTCCGGGACTCCTCCGACCATTGTTCCCGGCCAAGCATTCACTGTCGAGATTTACGAGTTCCTAAACATGCTGATTCGTTGGGCGTATGAATTCCCCGGCATTTCTCAGCTATCGGCGCAATCGAAGAAGCCTTCGGGATTAGATTCCGGCGCGGCACTTAGGGAATATAACGAGATTGAATCCGAGCGATTCCAAATCGTCTCACAGCGATATGAAGAGGCGCACTTAGAGATGGCAAGAATCGTCATCGATAAGATGAAAGACTTGAAAGAAGCCGGACATGATCCAGAAGTTCAAGCGGGCGACAACAAGTTCGTTAACTCAATCCGGTGGTCCGAAGTGGATATGGAAGATAACGAGTACGATCTTCGCGTCTTCCCCTCGAGCCTTCTTCCTACTCAGCCCGCAGGCCGAATGCAAAAAGCCATCGAACTCGTTCAGGCCGGATTCGTAGAGAAGGACATGGCAATGTCGCTTCTTGATTTCCCGGACGTGGAATCGGCGATGTCGCTTAAGACCGCCGCTTACGATGACGTGCGAATGGTTATCGGCCACATGACTAAGTCCGGAGAGTACATCCCTCCAGAGCCCTACATGAATCTAGATCTATGTATTTCTATAGGTCAGAGCGCGTACCTCCGGGCGAAAACCAAAAACGCACCCGAGGAAACTCTCGAGCTCTTGCGCCGATTCATAGACGACTCGGACGCTCTTAAGAAGAAAGCACAAGCGCAGATGACGGCATCCGTCCCACAGCAGGCTGTCGATCCAATGGCGGTCCCACCGGAACCACCTACAAGCGACATCATGCCGGTCGGGGGAGTGGCCTAATGCCGATTTACGTCATCAAGCAGGTGGTCAAGCATCCTAATGTGGATCGAGTCATTATTAAAACTTCCAAAATAATCGGACATGACCTTCGTCATGCCATTCAGATGCTTCCTATCTCGGAGGGAATGCGACGCGATCTTGAGAAAACCAATCGAACAAAAGCGAGCGACATGAGGGGTCGTCGACTCGAAATCGAAATCATCGAAGAGGAGAAGGCCTAATGCAAGTTGAGCAAGTTACTTCAATGTCGGGGAAAAGCAGTATGGAAGCCGCTCCGGTAGTGGCCGCAAATGCTATTCAGGATGCCTCAAAACAACCCGAAACTACCCCTCAGAGCACCCAAACCGGCAATCCAGCGGAGCCAGGGAAGAATCCCAACGACCTATCGGCTCAGTTCGCGTCTCTCACGCAAAGAGAAAAGAAGTTTCTTAAAGATAGGAAAGAGTTCGAAGAAAAAATGAAGTCTTTCTCGGGGCTGGAGAAAATTAAGGAAGCTATTGAAAAGAAAAACGAAAATCCACTCGCGATTCTCGAGGCGGCGGGCATTTCGTTCAATGACATTTTAGATTTCCAGCTTAAGAACCAAATCGAGAAAGATCCAAATTCCGAGAAGATGACTTCTCTTGAAGAGAAGATCGCTCAACTTGAAGGAAAGCTCACCGAGAAGGAGAGGGCTGAGAAACAAGAGAACGATAGTAGGGAGATTGAATCTTTTCGAGGACATCTCAAGTCGGTGATCGATCAAGACCAAGAGAAATTCGGTCTTGTGGCGAAAACTGACAGTTATGATGTCGTTTTCAAATCGGTTCAAAACGTCGTTTCAGAAGCGATGAGAAAAGCCGAAGAGGACGGAGAGGAAAATCCCTACCAGACCAGGGCTCAGGTAGAGGCGATCATACCGATAGTCGCTGAGCAGGTCGAAAATCAAATTTTTGAGGCGCTGAAGAATATTCAGAGCCTCGGCAAGGTCAAAAGCCTGTTCTTAGCTGAATCGGTGAAAGACGAAGCCACACAAGTCACTACAAACGCGGCCAAAGCCATTCCAGTGCCGGAAGTCACCCTAACGAACTCCAGTTCGGTGCCCGCAACTGGCACGGGAAAGGCACCGAATCCGCTTTTGGACCGCGACGAGTCTATCAGGCTTGCAGCGGCCAAACTAAAAGCGGCCTGGAACAAAAACTAATCAATCCCGTGCCTTTAAGAGGCACAAATGGATTTAACAGCAGCAGATCCGATTCTAAAAGAGCACTATACCGATGACCGAGTTGAAAACATGGTCTACATGGATAATCCGCTTTTGGCACTTATGCCGAAAATGGAGAAATTCGGTGGTAGGTCGCTTCCTATTCCGACGATTTACGGAAACCCACAGGGCCGCTCTGCGGCGTTTGCTCGGGCGCAGATCCGTGGTGCGGCCACTAGTTCGAAGCTAGCGGCGTTCGATTTGACTCGCGTAAAGGATTACTCCGTTGCGACGATCGATAACGAAACGCTGAAAGCAACTGAAGGTGACGCAAACGCGTTTCTCGAGGCGGCTACGATTGAAATCGACGGAGCGATCAATTCGCTTACCAGATCGCTTGCAATCGCTCAGTATCGAGCTGGATACGGAGAAATCGGTCAAATTCTAACGGGTTCGTCCGTTAGCGGAACGACCCTTACCCTATCGAATCCAGACGACATCACTAACTTTGAAGTCGGAATGGAGTTGGACACTTCAGCAACGCTGACTGGTGCTTCGAAGGCGTATGGATCTAGCGGGAATGGTCTGATCGTAACCGGAGTGAACCGAGTTGCCGGCGTCTTGACATTTGGAGCGGCAGTAGACGACGCGACGGACGGTATTCCCACGATTGCAGCGGGGGATTATATCTTCGTTCGCGGAGACCATAGCAGCTCGAACCTAGTGAAAATCGCCGGTCTCGAAGCTTGGATTCCTGCGTCGGCTCCTTCGTCATCCCCATTCTTCGGCGTTGATCGATCTGTCGATACCCGACTTGGAGGTCAACGACACGACGGATCTACTGATCCGATCGAAGAGGCACTCATTACCGGCGACTCGATGGTCGGTCGTGAGGGTGGTCGTATCGATCACTACTTCATGAACTTCAAAAAGTTCTCCGAGCTTGAGAAGTCTCTCGGATCGAAAGTCCAGTACGTCGATCTTATGGCGAACGCTTCCATTGGTTTCCGCGGAATTCAAGTCAACGGAACCAAGGGGGTAATTAAGGTCATTCCTGATCAAAACTGCCCGAGCAACCGAGTGTTCGGTTTGTCGATGAGCGTGTGGAAGCACTACTCTCTCGGCAAGGCTGTAGGGGTGATCGATACCGACGGCCTGAAAATGCTTCGCCAGGCTTCGAGCGATGGCGTCGAGGTTCGCTACGGCTACTATGCGAACATGGGATGCCGCGCTCCGAGCTGGAATATCAATATTCAGGTCGCGGCTTAACCTCACCGGAGTCCTGATAAATGAGAGGCCCCTCGTTCTATGGACGGGGGGCTTCCTTTTTGAGACGATTCAGGTGTCATGACGATTGGCCAAGGAAGTCCACGGACGGGCTTCCGAAGCCTTGAAACAAGAGAACTAGGTTAAGGGCAATATCTCCCTAAAACGCGACTCGGTGGGGGCATCGAGATCGCGATAAACCTTAACCTTAGAGGACGCTTTCATGTCTAATCGCCATACGCTTAATCAGTTTCAATACACTTTCGAAAAAGACACGGTAACGATCTTTGGTGAGTTTTCTGTCGGGACATCCGGCGCAGTGACGGCCGGAACTGTAAAGGGCGGAGGCGTTCTTTCGGTCGTAAAAGAATCGACCGATGGTCAATACACCATTTCATTCAAGGACAAGTACAAGCGATTTCTCGATTTTAGCTCGTTCATCGTCGACGACTCGGTTTCTCAGGTCGTAAAAATTCAACCGCTTGTCGACCCATCAACGCTTCAAAGCGGTCTCGCATCAACCGGATCTCTCGTCGTTCAGTGCTTGGCCATTGAGTCGGACTCTACTCCTCAGCTTATTGCCGCCAATCCGGCATCCGGCGCGCTCGTGATGTTCAAGGCCGTGTTCCGAAACTCTTCGGTCAACCCGTTCTACAATTAATCGGAGGTTTCAATGCTTCCGTTTCTTGATGATAAGAAAATTGCTTCGGTCATTGGACCTGCCGGAGAGAAGTCCAGCGAGGTAGAGTACGATGCGAAAGCTGCTTGTAACGCGTGCGCGGAGCGTCTGATTTCTGGAGTAAATTCGAATGATCCATCCAAGATCGTTTCGGCGATCAAGGACATGATGATTCTGATTGATTCCGAATCAGATCAGGATGAAGCCGACATGGGGGAATAAGTGGGGAAAACTCTTCTCTCATATAGAACCAGAGTTCGGCAGCGGGCTGACATGGAAGATACCGATTTCGTTGAAGACAGCGAGTTGGATACCTACATAAACCAGTCCGCTGCAGAGCTATACGATCTTTTGGTCACGAAGTTCGAAGATTATTACATGGCCGACCCATTCCTGTTCACTATCTCGAGCGGGAATACCAGAAGTTTGCCAAGCGATTTCTACAAGCTTAGGGGGTTAGATCGGTCTCTAGGCGGAGGACAGTGGATTGACGTTAGAAGATTTAACTTCGTCGATCGAAATCGAAGATCGGACGCGGTTTACAGAGCGTTTGGTGTCGTAAAGTACAGAATAGTCGGATCTAGCCTTCATCTTACCCCGGTCGATCAGGTAACTGGCGACTATAGGATGTGGTACATTCCTAAACCAACCGCTGGAGTCGTGGGAGTTCTTTCGTCTCTCGTTCTTCAAGACATAACCTATACGTCGAAAGATCTTTACTCGCTAGGAGACACCATTTCTGTCGAGTACACGGTCGGAGGCACGGCTGGTTCTGAAGTCGTAAGCGTTGTTGGCGACGCCATATCTGTTCAGATAGAGAGCGGCGTGTCTACTGCAACTCAAATCAAAGCTGCGATTGACGCTTCTGTGGCGTCGTCTGACTTGGTGACCGCAGCAATTTCCGGTACTGGATCGAATGCTCAAACTGCAGCCAGTGCAGGTAATCTTTCCGGCGGAGTAGTCCAGGTCGATCTGAATGATTTCATGGATTACGACGAATTTATCGTCATCGATGCTGCGATTAAGTGTCTTGCAAAGGAGGAATCGGACATTTCCGCTCTTCAGCTTGGAAAAGACAACATCACGAAGAGAATACTGGCGATTTCCGCAAATCTTGATTCTTCCCGTCCTGATCAGATCGCCGATGTTTACGGATTCAATAATGACGAAGGAATAAATCCAATCTGGTAGGTGCTCATGAGAACTCTGAAAACGATTCGAGGCACTGAATACGAAAACTCAAAAACCCAGGACTTTACGTCTGCAATGATCAAGTCTCTTGTCCGAGATAACCCGATTTTGAATTCGAATGTCGTCACTGCGAAGATTGAAACATCGGACACGTCTGTATTTCATGGGCTGGGAAGAAAAATTACTGGATGGCTGGTCATAGGAAAAAACGGAAACGTAGATTTTTGGGAATCCACGACAGTGAATGAAAACAGGGAGAGAGAGGTCATTCTGCAATCTAGCGCAGGGGGCTCTACTGCGACTTTTTTATTTTTCTGATTATGGCGCTTCAAAGAACCAAAATGACTCTTCCTCTGGGCGTTGGTTTGGACACCAAGACCGATGCAAAGCTGTTGCCCGTCGGAAGAAATGCTCTAGTAGAGAATGCCAGGTTTGACAAGACGGGCTCTCTGATCAAGAGGTTCGGAAAAACTCAGTTAGCTAACTCTGTTTTGAATAACGAAGGAACCATTTCGGATGCGGTTGACGTATTTGAGTTCGATTCCGAATTGTGCCTTGTCACTTCGGACTCTATCTATAGCAGATACGGGGTTTCAACCCCGTGGGTAAAAAAAGGTAGCGTAACACCTGCAAATCTTATCACCAATAGAGTCTTTCAGGCTTCTAGAAACCAAGCCATTCCGACGTCAGCCTACTCGGACGACTACATATGTGTTTCCTGGTATGAGACCGACTCAGGGGGATCGGCCAGGGTTATGGCCGGGGTTCTCTCGAGAGAAACCATGGAACCAGTAGTGGCAGCCACAGTTATCGCCTCTGGAGTCTCGTCTGCAAAAATTGAGTGCCATCGAATCGGAGATAATTTCGTGGTTTTCTACTCCACAAACGCCGGAACGCCTAGCGTTTACACTACTTACATTTCGGCTGTGTCACCCACTGTGTTTAGCTCTCCGACAACCCTGAATGCATCATCAAATGGAGCTTTCACCATTTCTGCTCACGACTCGTCAGTTGTTGTGATAGCGATCAACAAGGCGACCACAACTTTCACTCTGGGATACGTTAAGTCAGACGGGACGTTCGCCGGATCGGGAGATGGATATTCAGACGCAGCAGACGTGACGGTTTCATACACTGGAACGTTCACGAATATGCACGTTCACTCTAAGACTACTTCGACGGCTGCTATTTTTCTATTCATCACCGAGTTCGACTCAGGTTCAAGTGTTTACACCGTTTCATGCGAAATATTCGATCAGTCTTTTTCTTCCGCTGTTTCTTTGTTCTCGGTTGATTCTGATCTTGGAAACCTTGGGGCAATAAAGACTTCAGCCGTTAACGATGGATCTTCAGGAGTTATTCTTTATTACGATTCTTACTCTGGTCAAAACATCATTAAGAGGGTGAGCGTATCAAACGCTGGTTCCGTCGGTTCCCCTGAAAACTATATATATAACCTGTTTTTAGTCGGAAAACCTGTTTCTATAGGCTCTAAAACATTCGTTTGCTGTAGATCACAATCAGACGCGCAACTAGGGTTTTTCGTCTTCGATTCAGACAGAAACACGATTGCAAGAATTTCCCTTGGAAACTCTTCTGACTCTCTTCTCACTAGAATCGACGCAAGCATGTTGGATGTAGGGTCTGATCTTTTTGTTACTTCCCTATACGCCAGGGATGTCACTGGTCCGGGGTTTTTCTTCGATTCGATTTCGGATACGGCCGGCGTGCAAATCACAAGAATCGACTTTTCTGGAGACGGTTGTTTTTCGAAAGAGAAGTTCGGAGATGGATTAATTCTGTCCGGAGCGGTTCCAAGATTTTATGATGGGGCATCATTGACGGAACTTGGTTTTAATCACTTCCCAACGCTTCTAACAAATTCAATCACAACAATGGACGGAACCAGCATCACCGCTGGTACTCGTCAATACACTTACATTTACGAGTGGGTAGATAATCACGGACAAATACACCGATCCGCTCCGTGCAAGCCGATCAGCGTCACCAATGAAAACGGAGACTCTAATACGCTCACGTTCTATTCCATAAACGCGACATCCAAGGATGGAGTTAGAATCGGTCTTTTCAGAACAAAAGACGGTGGAACAACTTTTTACCGAGTTGATATTCCAGAATCTCTTCCAATCTTGGTTTCTTCTTCTCAAACAGTAACCTTTAAAGACGTAAGTTCCGATTCTGTCATTGAGTCGAACGAAACACTTTATACCAATGGCGGTGTTTTAGAAAACATCGCTCCTCCTGCGTGTAGAAGCGTGTCCGTTTACCAGAACAGAGCGGTTCTTTCTGGGTGCGAAGATGGAGGTGAATACTGGTACTCTAAGTCATACATCAAGGGAGAGGGACCGGGGTTCAACGAAGTGTTCACAAATCGAGCGGACTCTGGACGAGGCGGAGTAAACGCATCGTCCGTCCTGGACGAGAAGCTTGTTTTTCTTAAACCAGATGACGCTTTTTTCGACCAGGGACAGGGACCTACGGATACAGGATCTCAGAATGATTTTTCGATTCCTCAAAAGATCCCCGGGGATGCGGGAACGATTTACTCCAAGTCGGTGGTTCAAACTCCCCATGGAGTCGTTTTCAAGTCCAGCAAGGGAATCATGCTTTTGAATCGGGCGATTCAAGTTGAGCATGTCGGAGATCCAGTATCGGAGTGGAACGCTCTTTCCATTTCTGGAGCGCATCTTCTCTCAAACAAGAATCAGGTCGTCTTCGTTCACTCCGATGGATACGCACTTGTATATGACCATTTAGAGAAGAAGTGGAACGTCTGGGATAACTATGAATCAGTAGGCGTTACGCAGTGGAATGGAATGCTTGTTTCCGCAAAGTCGGACGGTTCCGTCTTCTTCGAAGACCCGTCGACTTATTTGGATTCTTCTTCCGATCACGTTCCGATGAGAATCATCACTCCGTGGGTTAAGCTAGAGTCGCTTGAGGGTTTCCAAAGAATGTATGAGGCGATCCTTTTGGCTGAAATCCGAGGTAGGTGCATCGTAAAATTCAGCGTTGGTTACGATTATAATCCAAACTGGTCTGAAACTAGAGAGTTCGACACGTCTAGTGTTTGGGGGAATCGATCTCAAACCGATGGCGCTTACTACACGCCGAATGGATCAAAGTTCACCGGGACGTCAGGAGAAGAGAGCGCCGTCGAAATTCGATTCAAGCCGGCTCGCCAGAAGTGCTCTTCAGTCAGACTCATGATCGAAACCGACCAGAAGACTTCGGGAGACGATTACGCAGATCTGGTTATCACTGGTTTGGATTTCATTCTCGGAATGAAGCAAACCCTGAACAAGATTCCTTCCAGAAAGGCCGCCTCATGAAGATGTATGAGGACTATTTCCTAGAAAGACAACCGAATGGTGAGTTCTTCCATGACGAAGATGGATTTTATGGAGTCGTAATGAATGGAGTCGAGTGCTTTATCGCCGAGTTTCATGTCGCTAAGGAAAAGCGGAGATCCAAGATCGGAACACATATGTTTAACGCTATATGTGATGTTGCTCGGTCTCGGGGGTGCAAAAGGGTAACCGCGAATGTGAGTGTAAACGCGAAGAATTCTACAGAAAGCCTTTCTGCGTGTATTGCCGTTGGAATGAAAGTGATTCCCGGATCGGCGAACGTCATTTGCTTGGAGAAGGAGATTTAAAATGGGCGGAGTCGTTAAGTCTGTAACTGGCGTCGTTGGAGATGTTGTCGGTGGAGTAGTCGGAGGAATCGGTGGTTCCGCAGCTAATGAAATGTCTGGTGGAGGCCCAGCACAGATCGGTAACTCTACTGGACTGAACCTTAATTTCGGTCAGCAGATCGCCGATAGAAATCAGAATACAGTCGCGAATCAGATGCAACTTGACCAGTATCTTGCCAATGCGATTTCCGGCCAGGGTCCGACGATTGCCCAGGCTCAGCTTCAGGCTGCGACCGATCAAAACATTGCTCAGCAGCAGGCAATGGCTGCTTCCGCGCGCGGGGCGAACGTTGGACTTGCTCAGCGGGGGGCCATGATGAACGCCGCAACCGCTCAGCAGCAGGCCGCGAATCAGTCGGCCATTCTTCGCGCTCAGGAAATGCAGCAGGCACAGATAAACATGATGAATAACATCGCCAACAAAGACGCGTTCAGTACGTCTCTTATTAATACCGGAACAGCGAGAGATACCGGACAGGCAAACCTAGATGAGGCGTCTAAGAAGAGATATCAGGATTCCGCGGGCTCGGTAATGGGAGGTATTGGGGCCGGAATTGGAGTCGCTGCTCAATCAGATAAGAATTCCAAGAAAAACATCAAGGATGGATCTTCTGAAATTGATCGATTCCTTCGAGCGATCAGCGGAAAATCTTACGAGTACAAAGATTCAAAAAAAGATGACCACCTTGGCGGTAGAGGCCGCTATGTAAGCCCGATGGCCCAGGATCTTGAGAAAACGAAGACTGGAAAATCAATGGTTAAGGACTCGCCTGGCGGTAAGATCGTTGACTACGGTAAGGGGTTCGGCGCGTTGCTAGCCTCTCAGGCTCGAATCGCGGAGAGACTCGATGAAATAGAGGAGAAGATGAATGCCTAACCCGAGTTTAGACGCGGTTGAGCTAGATCAGCTCAGAAAGCTAAGCGAAGCAGGAAACCTGAGTCCAGGAGTTCAGGTGAAACTCGATGAATACATAGCGAAGCGCGGCACTCCAGAAATTGCTTCGGCTACGCTTATCAATCCTCGAGCACCAGCGGCCATTCCTGAGGTTCCAATGGGAGATTCATCGGCACAGCCCGCTTCTGTAGATGTTTACGGCGTGACACCGGAACCAGCATACGGAGGTGGTTCTATGCCGCTTCCAGAATCGTCACCCCCTTCTGTGATGCTTTCTCCACGGTCTCCGACCGCGGTCCCTAGCACTGCAAGCGAAACTCAGCTTCAATCCGCCGTAAAAGAGGGACAGCCCATTTCTCTTCCAGAAGTGGTTTCCGAGGGCGCTTCCGCTCCAGTCGTGGAACAGGCTGAAGAAAATAAAAGATCCAGGCTAGGTGACGCATACTCCATGCAGCAAATGGGGGTTCTTGCGGAGTCGAAGGCACTCGGACAGGGGTTCAAGGAACGCGCGGAATCCATGGAGAGAGGAATCGAGTCCATGGATCGCCTTGAGGCTCGGAGACAGGAAGCGGAAATCGAAAGACAGCAGCAGTGGAATGACGAGCTATCGAAATTTAAGTCTGCTGTTTCTGATTTCAACAAGCTTCAAGTCGATCCGAATAGGTATTGGAAGAACGCCGGAACTGGAAGCAAGATATTGTGGGGGCTCGCAGCGTTTTTCGGTGGAATGGGAAAGGGCTCAAATCAAGCTGTTGAGATGCTTCGAGACACCATAAATCAGGACATAGCCGCTCAGCGCGTTGATATCGAAAAAGGAAGAAACGCGATAGATGCACAAGGCACCGTTCTCGGTCATATGTACCGAAAGTTCGGAGATATGCGGCTTGCCGAGGCGGCGGCACGTAGTGCGGTCCTAGATCGAATGAAGCTTCAGGGAGAGCAGATCGCATCTAAGTATCAGAATCCAGTTGTTCAAGCCAAGGGCGCTCAGCTAGTCGCTCAAATCGAGCAGGAAAAACAGAAGGCTCAGGCCGCTTTTGAGTTGCAGCTCGCTAAGAAGATGGCGAAGGCTCGATTTTCTGGTTCGAATTACGACCCTGAATTCGATCTTCTCGACGAAAGAGATCGTGCGTCTTATGTGAACGAGAAAGTTTCTCCAGATATAACGGTATCTGGAATTGCTCGCACTCCAGAGGCAGCTACTAAGTTTAAAGAGGCGTCTGTAAATACGGCTAACGCACTTTCAATGATTAGCGAGCTAAGGTCTGTCGGGGGAAGACAGCTAGCTCCGAACGAGAAAACCGCTCGCGCTCAAGTTTTAAAAAACATGCTCCAAGGCCCTCTTCGCGTTCCAATCGTAGGCCCTGGAGCGGTAACCGACGCTGAGCGTGCGTTGATCGATCAAGTCGTGGCAGATCCGACCTCGGTTTTCACGCTTAACGCCGACGTCAGGTTGGCGACCTTGGAAAAAATTCTAAAACGCGGTCTACAGAATCATGCGAAGTCCGAAGGATTGAACATAAAGATTTCCGATATCCGAAGGAACTAATGTCCGACAAGAAAACGACATCCATTGACGAGCAGGAATCAGCGATTGCTTCAGGGGCGAAGAAGCTTCCAAAGAACTCTCGCGTCAACATCGTCGACCAGGATGGGGTATCTTGGAGTATTCCGTCTGATCAGCTCGCTGATAAACTTCAAGAGGGATATAGGCTTGAAGACCCGCTGGTGGGGGCCGCCCGAGAGCACGTCAAGAAATCGGGTCTAACCGGGGCGATTGGTGTTGCGGCCGGACAATTCGCGGACGAGTTTCTGGGCGGACTTCCAGAAATCATTTATGACAAGACTCAAGATCCTCTTGAGGTCGCTAAAAAGGAAGCTTTCAAAAAAGAATACGAGTTCCTGAACGATGTTTCTGGAATCGCAGGATTCGCGGCATCCATGGTTACCCCTATGGGTCCGCTGAACCTTCTTACGAAGGGAGCAACTAAGGCCGCGATTCCTCTCGAGCGCGCGATTCTTAAGAAGCTAGGCGCTCTAGGAGTAGAGGGGGTTACTAAGAAGGGCGCGAAGCAGATCCTGTCGAATGCCGTTGCAAAGTCGGCATCCATGGGTCTTGAGGGCGCTATTTTTACGACTCCACATGCGCTTACCGAAGCCGCACTTGGAGATCCAGAGCAAGCTGCTGAAACACTGGCTATAGGACTAGGGGCCGGACTCGCCCTCGGGGCTCCAGTTGGTGCGCTTGGTGGTGTATTCAAAAGCCTTGCGAAGAAAAGGGCGAAGTCCGCTCTTTCGAAAGAAGAACTCGCACTCAGAAATAAAGGCGCAGGCGCTGCGTCTCCTCTCGAGCAATCGGTGGATGAAATCGGAGAAATCTTTGGTTCCGGTGATTCTTTTTCAGCTCTTGCATCCAGAAAAATACCAGATGCTCAGAAAGTTCAGGAAGCCGCTGATCGGCTTGGGATTGAAACTTTTGGATCGATGTTCAATGAAGAACAGGCCATCCGTGATTCAGCATATGCTCTATCTAGGAGTCCTACGTTCTCGGGATCAAAACAGGCGCGGCATTTCGACGACGTTTATAAAGGGCTCGAGCAGGTTCAGTCAAACATCCTTGGAGCGACTGCAGCAGAGTTAGAGGCCGGCGTTAATTCGATCAGTCGACGAGAGGCCGGGGACATCGTTAAGGAAGCGGTTAGAAACGAAATAGACCGAGTTCGCAAACCCCTTCAAGACGCGTACTCGGAAATAGAGCAATATGCCAAAGCCATCCCAGTCGATGCAAAGTCGCTCAATCGCATTGCTAATAACTTCAGAAAAGAAATCGTCGACGGGTCCACCAGTCAGCAGCGTGCGTTTCGTGAGCGACTCGCATCGGACTTGACCGAGATTAAGACCCTAGACGGTCTTAAGAACTTTAGGACGAACATTAGAAACGACCTTTCGGCGACCGCGAGTAATGCTGAGCGCCAGGCAGTTTCTCGACTGGCTGAAAAGATCGACAGAATTTACGACAACTCCATTGTGAGATTTGCTCGAGGAAACATGAAGACGCCAGAGGCGCTCGAAAAGGTCATGTCTCTTCGCGCCTTGAAGAAAGAAACCGATGCTGGATGGGCGGGGCTTTACAAAAAGATGGCTCCATTTAAGGACGTTCTCGGAAAGAGCGCCGTTCGGAGTCCTCAGTCGTTTCTCGATTTCATTGATGGCATGGCTTCCGAGAAGCTTTCAGGCAAACTCTTCACGAAGAACGACTCCAGGTTTCTTGAGTTTTTAAAAAGCACATTCCCGGACGCATTTGATGCGGTTAGAAAAAATTTCCTTCAAGGTCTGGCGTCTAAAACTTCGTCTGGAGGGAGGTACAACGTAAGTTCATTCCTTCGTTCGATTAAGGGTCTGGATGACTCGGTTAAAGACGTTCTTTTCACTCCAGAGCAACGCGCCGTTATTCAAGACATGTCGACCATTTTAAGCAAGGTTCCAAAGAACCCTAATCCGAGCGGAACCGCGTTCACGGCCAACATAATAGACAACAATCCTTTTTCTCCATCTGGTGCGCTTAGAGAGGCTAAGGATTGGTTAAACTATCGCGCCTTAAACTCTGAATGGGGAAGTGACGGAATTCTTGCTGTCGAGCAAGCTTTGAAAAGGGTAGCCGGAAAACTAGATGAGATTCCAAAAATGGTTAATGAGATCGGGTCTTCTAGATCGGGGACAAGGTCTTCTTTTCGGAGGAAGGCAAGTTCTGCCAGGAGAGGAACACTTTCTGGTGCGATTTCTGGACTGAATCGATCTCTAGGCGGAGAGGCATCTTCGAGTAGGGTGGAATCTTTGAGAAAGATCCAATCATCCCTGGAAGAATCGGAGATGAATCCAGAGGTCAGGAATCATCGGGTCTCAGAGTACATGGATGCGCTGAATAATGGCGGCGCTCCTAATATCGCAAATGCGTATGCGATGAATTCAGCGAGGGCGATTTCATATCTTTATGACGCTCTTCCTAAAGGATATGCGCCCGATGTTTTGAGCGTTCGCCCGTTCACCCCTTCGGATGCTGAAATATCAAAGTTCGAAAGGAAGCTTGAGTCCGTGATGGACCCGCTCAGCGTAATCGATAGGCTTTCCGATGGAACTCTGACGCGCGATCACATCGAAGCGCTGGAGCACGTTTACCCTAAAATTTATCGACAGGTTCAGCTTCGAGTGATGTCGGCACTCGCTGATAAGAAAAAACCTGTTCCTTATCAATCGAGACTCAAGCTTTCACTCCTCTTTCAGGAAGACTGGGAACCGAGCCTATCGTTCATTGGCGACTATCAAAAGACGTTTCTCATTCCAGATCAGAATCCTGCACCCAAAAAGTTCGACATGGAAAATACCATGGCGTCGGACGTTCAGAAGCTAGAAGGTCGGAAAACCTGAAACAAGAGAACCTTAGTAGAGCCTTTCGATCATATCGGTCGTTAGCCCACTAGGGGGTATTTCCTTGTCCGCCAGAAAAAATGTCATCTCTCCTTATAAGCTTCTCGATTCTCAATCTCTCGCATCCAGCTTTCAGTCGGACCCGGTTGATATCGGATGGCAAGACAATGTTGGAGTATCGATCGTTACAAGCGGGATAACTGATAACACCGGACAGTTTTCCGTTGAAGTTACGATCGACGGGGTGAATTGGGAGCCAATCGTCTTTTCCCCAGTGATTCCGGCCTTATCCGATTCCGACACACAGATCTTTTGCAACGCGAATCAGCTTCCATTTAAGAAATTTCGAATCAACTTTCAGGCCGCTGGAGGAACTCCGGACGGTACCTGCGACGTTTGGATCATGACTAAGGAGGTGTGACTTGTCTTATCATACCTACTCTGGTTCCGGCGGCGGAGGTGGCGGAGCAAGTCAGGCCGAGGTCGACGCGCTGGTGGCTCTTTCTGGGCGACCGGCTCTATCGACCAATCTAGGCACTTTCACCGGAACCACGATTCCAGACTCTTCGACCATTAAAGCAGCGCTTCAAGATCTTGAGAGTGCGGTGGAGGCGGTTCCGGACGCTCTTGTATATCGCGGTACCTGGGCTGCGTCGACGAATACTCCTACTCTGAGCGACGGATCGGGAACGACAGGCGATTACTATTTCGTTTCAGATGCCGGAACTGTCGATTTTGGTTCTGGAAACATTTCGTTCGCCGCTGGAGACCGGGTTGTTTACGAGGGATCGGTTTGGCAAAAGTGGGAAACTTCTGTCGGCGTAAAGTCTGTTAATGGAGATACTGGTCCCGATGTCGTTCTAGAGATGGGCGACTTGGATGACGTGGACGTTTCTGGAATCCAAGATGGCGACACATTGGTGTGGGATGCTGGTAATTCGGAATTTATTCCTGGCGTCGCTGGAGCGGTTGACTCTGTAAATGGTCAAACTGGAGTAGTTTCTCTCGCATTAGACGATCTTTCAGACGTGGATGCGGCCACTCCTAACGATGGGGACGCGCTTGTTTGGGATTCGCTTAATACTGAGTGGGTTCCTGGCCCCGCTGGTTCCGTAGATTCCGTTAATGGTCAAACAGGAACCGTCGTGTTGGACGCGGGAGATATTGCTAACACACCTGCTGGTACTATTTCCGCTACCGACGTTCAGGGCGCTATCGATGAGTTAGACGGTGACGTTCAGGCGGTGGACACGCTGATCGATAATCATATTGCCGATGCCTCTGGTGCTCACGCTGCAACGGCGATTTCAAACACGCCAGCAGGAACTATTGCTGCGACGGATGTCCAGGGCGCGATTAATGAACTTGATGGCGATGTTCAAGCCGTCGATACACTTATTGATAACCACATTGCGGATACGACGGACGCTCATGCTGCGAGCGCCATCGGCTTTACCCCTGCTGGCGGCATTTCCGCTACCGACGTTCAGAATGCAATTGAGGAACTCGATACCGAAAAAGCCCCTCTATCCTCTCCCGTGTTTACTGGAAACCCCACTGCACCGACTCCAAGCGCAGGGGACGATGACACCTCTATTGCGACTACTGAATTTGTGAATGACGCAATCGCCGAGAAGAGGGTGGTTTCTACATTCACCGGAAC
>Ga0079224_100003224_pt1 | contig 20420 bp, 17 predicted proteins | sample Stecom2015_FD_80414 | JGI IMG/M metagenome (GOLD analysis project Ga0079224, IMG submission 80414) | Agricultural soil microbial communities from Utah to study Nitrogen management - Steer compost 2015 | ecosystem: Environmental > Terrestrial > Soil > Agricultural land | place: USA: Utah...
GGCGTGCCGCTCTCACCCTGGAACCTGCAGCCGATCCACCTGCACATGGCCGCCGGACTCCCGAACGTCCAATGGATCGAGTACTTCATGCCGGACAACGCCCTTCTCGCCTTCCAGACCGAGTTGTTCACCGGCCCGAAGCTCCGCGAGACGAGGACCGACGAGGGCATCTTCCTGATGGCGCCGAATGCACCGGGCATCGGTCTCGAGCTCGACCCGGAGCTCGCAGACCGCTGCAGGGTCCGCAACTGACGATCGGATGAGGTCCGTCATGCACATCTTGCCACCCGCGGAAGTCGGCATGGCGGCCGACCAGGTCGACACACCCGCTCTGATCCTCGACCTCCCGAGGTTCGAGCGCAATCTGGAGCGCATGGCGGCCACGGTTCGCCGTCTCGGGGCCGGACTGCGGCCCCATGCCAAATCGCACAAATGCCCGGCGATCGCCCGGCGTCAGCTGGAACTGGGCGCGGTGGGTGTCTGCACCCAGAAAGTGTCCGAAGCGGCCGTGATGGTCGACGGCGGGGTCGCGAACGTGCTCGTCACCAACGAGGTCGTCGGCGATCGGAAGCTCGACCGCCTCGCGGCACTCGCGACGCAGGCCTGGGTCGGCGTCTGCGTCGACAACGCGGACAACGTCGCGGCCGTGGACGCCGCCGCCCGCCGCTTCGGTGCCACCGTGCACGTCCTCGTGGAGATCGACGTCGGAGCGAAACGCTGCGGCGTGCCGCCAGGACAGCCCGCGCTCGATCTCGCCCGCGCGGTCGCCGAGATGCGCAATCTCAGCTTTGCGGGGCTCCAGGCCTATCAGGGACGTGCCCAGCACATTCGTGATGCCGGAGAGAGACACGATGCCGCCCGACAGGCCGCAGCCGTAACCGCCGAGACCGTGGCGCTGCTCGAGCGCAACGGTCTTCCATGCACGATCGTCGGCGGTGGCGGCACCGGCACCTACGAAGTCGAGGCGGGTAGCGGTGTCTACAACGAGGTTCAGGCCGGCTCCTATATCTTTATGGACGCGGACTACGGCCGCAACCTCGGGGCGGACGGGGAGTCGGTCCGCGATTTCGAGCAATCTCTTTTCATCCTCTCTACCGTGATGAGCCGCCCTACGGCCGAGCGTGTGATCGTCGACGCGGGGCTGAAAGCCTACAGCGTCGATTCCGGCATGCCATTGATCCACGGCATGAGCGGCCAATCCGTGCAGCGGGCGTCGGATGAGCACGGTGTCTTCGACTTGCAACCGGGCATGCCGAACTTCCGCTGCGGGGCGAAGGTGCGGCTGGTCCCCGGCCACTGCGATCCGACCGTGAACCTGCACGAATGGATCGTCGGAATTCGCGAAGGCATCGTCGAGTGCATCTGGCCGGTGGCGGCGCGCGGCGCGGTGTTTTGAGCCCTCGGCTGCTATCGCAGGAAGGCTGGACAGGAGCAACCGACTCGCGACCGCGAGGGATCGGGTCGTCAAGTGCATGCTTGCGAAGCGAACGCAAATCATGAAAGTTGGCGCCTCAAAGACAGGCCGTTCGCGAACAGGGGTACAATTCGCCTTGGACAAATCGGAGCGCTACGAGGGGAACCTCAGGAGCGCGGTCAGCCGCTTGCTGACAGCGCTCGCCATGATCGCAGTCCTTGCGCTGACGGGATTGACCTCGATCGCGCCGGCGCCGGCACAAATCATGGGCGACTCTATACCGAGCCTGCCGAGCGACCTCGGCCCGCTCATCGAGCAGCAGATGGAGCGCACGGGAGACGGATCTCAGTCGCCGGATCTCGCACCCGAAGATACCGTTATCACTCCAGAGGCGGAGGGCGCGCTCGCGCCTGCCCTGTCCGCGCTCGAAGACAGCTATTCCAGACGCGCCGGCAGGCCGTTGCGCCTGATCGGCCGCCGCGCCTTCGGTTCGGGCCAGCCAGTGACGATTCGGCAGACGGGTGCGATCCAGGACAGCTATGTTCTCGGGATCGGCGACGAGATCGTTCTGACCCTGCGCGGCCCCGATGGCGGCACATACAGGACACGGGTCAACCGGGACGGCAACGTCATCATTAGGGATCTCCCGCCGATTCCAGCCGCAGGGTTGAGCTTCGGCCAGTTCCGGGAAGCGCTGGCCGAGCAGGTGCGTGCCGTGTACATCGAATCGGAGGTATTCGTCTCCCTAGGCGAGGTCCGTCAGATCTCCGTGATGATCAACGGAGAAGTGCGGTCGCCCGGCATCGTTCAGTTGAACGGCCTCGCCAATATCGTGGACGTGATCCATCTCGCCGGCGGGATCGCGCCGACAGGAACGCTGCGCAACATTCGTATCCTCCGGGGCGACCGCACCGTGCGGGTCGACCTCTACGACTTCATCCTCGGGAGACGCGGAACCGAGGATTTCGGCATCGCCGAGGGCGACCAGATTTTCGTGCCCGTCCTCGGGTCGACCGTCGCGGTCGCCGGTGAAGTGAAGCGGCCGGGGGTCTTCGAGCTCGATCCGGGAACCTCGTCCATCACGGCCAACGATCTCCTCGAGCTCGGCGGTGGCACTGTGGGTCGCGGCCCCTACTCCGTCACGCTGCTCCGCATCCTGCCGAACGGCAAGGAAGAGCTGGTGCAGCTCGGAAGTGCCGGGGACCAGACCATGCAGGACGGCGATATCCTGCTCGTCGAGCCGAAAGTCGATGCCGCGATAGGCCGGGTAGCTCTGACCGGACACGTGAAGTTGCCGCGAGATTACCCGCTCGAGTCCGCCCGCTCGGTGCGCCGAATGATCTCCGACCTCAGTGACCTGCAGCCGCAGCCCTATCTACCGTTCGCGGTGGTCGAGACGACCGATCCGCGGTCGCTGACCAGGGATTTCAGGGCCTTTAATCTAGGCGCGCTACTCAGGGGCCGCGGAGACGTGCCGCTCCGGGATGGAGACAGGGTCTTCGTCTTCGGCATGGAGGACATCGCCTTCCTCACTTCGTCGAACGTCGCCCAGGCATTGCGCGGCGAAGCATCCCCAGCAGGGCAGAGCTGCCGAGGGCTGCAGTTCCTTGCTAGGTGGGTGAGGAGCAACCCGGACGGTGAGCTTGCATCCGGCCAGTTTGCCGAGGCGTTCGGCGACCTCGTCAGCGGTCCGCGAGTGTGCCCGGCGCTATTCGATCAAGCGCCCGAGTTGCTCACCTATCTCCTGCAGAACTCCGTGATGCTGCGGGGCAATCTGCTGCGGCCGGGGGTGTACCCCATCGTGGATCCGAATCAAGTCGCCGATGCGCTCGCGATCGCCGGCGCAGAGCAGGACGCTCGTCAGGTCGATATCCTGTCGGCGCGTCCGACCGGCCGGCGAACCGCCTCCTCCGCCGGCGGAATCGTCGAAATCAAGCAGGCGCGCGTCCGGCTCACCGGACACGTTCGTTTCCCCGGTACACGCAGCCTCGGTTCGGCGCCGATGCTGAGCCAGCTGATCGGCGACATCGATGTCTATCAGGAAAACCCTTATCTCCTGTTCGCCTTCATTTCTCGGATCGACCGGCAGACGTTTGCCCGCCAGGCGATCTACTTCAATCCCTCTGAGATCATCTCGGGCAAGACGGATATCCGCCTCGAGGACCGCGATGTGGTCCGGATCTTCGGCTTTTCCGAGATTAGGAACTACCTGAACATGGCGGCCGTCGAAGCCGGCTCACTTCCCGGCCAGGATGCTCAGACGCGGCAAGCTGCCCAAGCTGCCGAAACGTTCACCGGCAGCGCGACGCAGGGTCGCTTCGTTCAACAGGGCGCCGGCATGAACCCGGGCATGAGTTCCGGCATGACCGGAGACATCCCGTTGTCTGCTGCAGCGCCCGGATTAGCTGGCGGTTTACAGACGGCCATGCCAACTCTTTCGGACACTGGCTCCGCCGGAGATGCGGACGCCGGGGTGTTCACCGAGGTCGGCCTCCAGCGGATGCTCGCGAACAACTCCGTCGCGGTGGTCGGCGAGGTGATGTTGCCGGACCGTTACCCGGTCGCAGGCGATGTTACTCTGGAGGATCTTCTGCGGACCGCCGGCGGCACGACCCGGCAGGCGGACCGGACCGCAGTCGAGCTCACGCGTTTCCTCGAAAAGGGATCCGACTCCCGAGTGGGGGTGGAGCGCGTGATGCTCAATATCGACACCGTCAGCGAAGCGCAGGTCGCGGTCGCACCGGGCAACGTCGTTCGTGTCAATCCGCTCGCGGTTGCGCGCGAAGACGGCTTCATCGAGGTCTCGGGACAGGTGCATCGCCCGGGCCGCTACGACATCGTCGCGGGCGAGCGCCTGTCCTCGGTCCTGCGCCGCGCCGGAGGGCTCAAGGACAGCGCCTATCCCTATGGCGCCGTCTACACCAGGGAAAGCGTGAAGGAGACCGAGCTCGAAGGCCGGCAACGCGCGATCGCCGAGCTCAATCGAGCACTGGCCTCCGAGCTTTCTCGCGGAGAGAGCCAGCGCGAGGGCGGCCTCAGCGCCGACAGCGCAGAGGTGATCCAATCGCTCATCAGCCGCCTCGAGAGCGCGGAGGTACTCGGACGCGTTGTCGTCGAGACGGACCCGAACGTGCTCCGCGCTCATCCCGGCAGAGACATGCTCGTCGAGCCCGGGGATCGACTGGTCATTCCGCGGCGCCCCTGGTTCGTCCACATTTCCGGTGAAGTGTTCAATCCGGGAGCACAGCAGTTCGTGCGCGGTCGGGATGTCTATGACTATATCGACGCCGCCGGTGGCCTCACGGCCGATGCGGACAGGAGCAAGATCTTCCTGGTGGGGCCCGATGGCTCCGCGCGACAGATTTCCTCCTCGTCGTGGAGTGCAGGACTTGGACCGGACGCGATCGCGCCGGGCTCGGCGATCATCGTTCCGCGCGATCTCCGCCCATTCGATCTCATGGAGTTCACGGTCAATATCGCCGATATCCTCAGCAAGCTGGCGATAAGCGCAGCCTCGATCTCGGTTATCTCGAGATGAGCCAGCGGGTCACCACAATGGAAGGCACCACGTTACGCAGGACTTTCCTGATAGCGGCATTGATCTGCGTGCAACCTGCCGTGGCCAATGCTGTAGACGCACGAGACATGGACCGGCTCCAGACTTCCCGCGTTTGCGAACGCTGCGACCTCCGTGGCGCCGTGCTGAAGGGCCTCGACCTGAGGGGTGCCCGCCTGAGCGGCAGCAATCTCCGACAGGCGGACCTGAAGGAAAGCAATCTGAGCCGGGCCGACCTCGTCCGCGCTGATCTCCGGCGGGCGGAGCTCGAAAAGTCGTTGGCGGCGGAAGCGGACCTTTCCGGCGCTCAACTCCGGGGGGCGGATCTGGAGAAGGCCGACTTCACGCGCGCGGTCTTCGACTCGGGGGATCTTCGCGAAGTGGACCTCGAAGGGGCGACTCTCCCCGGCGCCGTGCTGGACGGGGCAGACGCGCGCGGTACCGGCATGAAGCGGGCCGATCTCTCGGGTGTGAGCGCGATCTCGGCGGATCTTCGCGGCGTCAATCTCGAGCGTGCCAAGATCAACAACGCCGATTTACGAGAGGCGAATCTGGAGCGCGCAAATCTGGAGCGGGCCAACCTCTCGAGCAGCAATCTCTCCGGCGCAAACCTGAGCAATGCAAACCTTCGTCGCGCCGATCTTTCAGGCGCGGATCTGCGGGACGCCGATCTCTCCGAGGCCGTTCTCCGGCTGACAATCCTGTCAGGTGCGAACCTCGAAGGCGTCCGAGGACTCGACGCAGATGAACTAGCGCAGGCTTGCGGTGATGAAGCGACGCGGCTTCCGCGTGGCTACGAATCCCGACGCTGCGATTGATCAGACGACCGCGTCATCGAATCTCCGACAGCGAACAGGGATCGGCCGTAGTGAATCGTCTCGCACAGCTCTTGCTTGTCCTGACGCTTGCCGCGGTGCTCGGCGCCTGCACGACGAGGCCGAGCCCCGGACCGACGATCGTGGAGCTCCGCATTTCCGCTGCCGAAGGCATCAATCCCGGCGTGGCCGGCGACGGCCTGCCGGTGCCCGTGCGCGTCTACCGGCTCGCCTCGACCACCGCCTTCGACGCCGCGACCTTCGAAGAAATCTACCATCACGAGATGAAGACCCTCGGCGGTCACCTCGTCGGCATCACCGAATTCGTCCTCTTCCCGGGTCAGGCCGAAACGATCACGCGCGAGTTCAACGAGCGCGAGCGTTATTTCGGCATCCTCGTCGCCTACAAGAACGGGGTGCCGAAATGGCGCGCCTCGACCACGATAACGCCCGGGGAGAAGACCGTACTCGAGGCACGGCTCGGCCACGACGGTGTGACCCTCGACAAGATGTGAGTCGAGCGGGTCCGGCGCGTCGGCAGCTGTGTCAGCCGTTCCCGCCGGCGGCCGCCCGAGGAAAAGCCGGGACGTTGTCGATGAGTCTCGCCTTGCCGAGCCACGCCGCCCCGAGCACCCGCGCCTCGCCCTCCAGGCGTTCAATCGGGCGGAGCGTGCCGGCCTCCCGCACCTCGACATAATCGACATCTCGGAACCCGGCGCCCCGGATCTCCTCGATCGCATCCGCGGTTAGCTTGGACGCCGGCTGGCCCTCGACGAGCCCTTCAGCGACTCGGCAGAGTGCACGGTTCAGTGCGGGCGCCACGCCCCGCTCCGCGGCCGTCAGATAGGCATTCCTCGACGACAGCGCGAGCCCGTCGGCCTCGCGCACGGTCGGCACGCCTACGATCTCCACCGGGATGTCGAGATCGCTCGTCATCCGCCGGATCACCTGAAGCTGCTGATAATCCTTCTCGCCGAAGAACGCGACGTCTGCCTGAGTCTGCATGAACAGCTTGGTGACGACAGTGGCGACTCCGTCGAAGTGGCCTGGCCGATGGGCACCACAGAGGCCCTCGCTGACCCCGCCCACCGAGATTGTGGTCGCAAACGACTGCGGGTACATGGTCTCGCCCGTCGGCGCATAGAGCACATCCGGCCCATAAGGTGCGAGCTGCTGCCGATCCGCTTCTTCGGTGCGTGGGTAGGCTGCGAGATCGTCGGCGCGCTCGAACTGCTTCGGGTTCACGAACAGCGTCACGATCACCCGGTCGCATCGTTGTTTCGCCGCCTCTACCAGGGCGAGATGACCGGCATGCAGTGCCCCCATGGTCGGCACGACACCGACGCTCTCGCCGTCACGTTTCCAGCCCGTGACATGTCCTCGAAGATCCGCGATCGTGCGGACCGTGACGATGGAGCTCGACATCTACCCTCCGGCAGCTCGCCGCTGCCCTCCCCCGATCCGACCTTCTTCAGCCCGTCGAAGACGAAGTTGCGACTTGCAGGTTGGAGGGAAAGCAATGCTCCGGTCCGGGGAACGAGCGTGCCCGAACCTCACTGGCATAGGCCTGCACCGCGCGTTGAAGCTCGACGCCGAGGTCGGCATATCGCTTCACGAACTTGGGTTTGAAATCGGGGAACATCCCGACGATGTCCTCGGTGACCAGAATCTGGCCATCGCACGCTGGTGAGCCGCCAATCCCGATCGTCGGGACCGACACCCTAGCGGTCAGCTCGCGGGCCACCGGCTCGATCGTCTTCTCGACCACAATCCCGAAAGCCCCGGCCTCCGCGACCGCGACACCATCCGCGATTATGCGCTCGGCCTCCTCACGCGAGCGTCCCCTGACCTTGTAACCGCCCAGCACATTCACCGACTGCGGCGTCAGGCCGACATGTCCGAGGACGGGGATTCCGCGTTCGGTTAGGAAGCGGATCGTCTCCGCCATCGCACGCCCCCCTTCGAGCTTGACGGCCGCGCACCCGGTCTCGCACATGACTCGCGCTGCCGCATCGAAGGCCTGCTGCGGCGAAGCCTCGTAAGATCCGAATGGCAGATCGACGACGACGCATGCGCGGCTGGCGCCACGCATCACCGCCTGCCCATGCGCGATCATCATGTCGAGGGTGACGCCCAACGTGCTCGGCAGCCCGTAGACGACCATCCCCAATGAATCACCGACGAGCATCAGGTCGACGTCGCCATCGATCAGCTTCGCCATCGGAGTGGTATATGCAGTCAGGCAGACGATCGGATCGCCGCCTTTGCGCGCAGCGATCTCCGGAGGGGTGATAGACCTTATGCGAACTGCCTTGCTCACGCGCCTCTCCAGCGGGGCCGAAACGAGCGGAACTCTAGCCGGAACTTGCCTCTGTGCAAATCCCGCCCGGGCGGAAACAGCGCGCCTCCACTCTCCGGACGGCGAACGTTCAGGCGAGAAAACCAAGGGCCGGCCGCCCTTTGGACGCCGGCCCTCACGCACGTCGACCTCAGCAGCGAATCGGCGGAGTGCCTAGGATCCATTCCGACTCTGCGGGAACACATTTCCTCCCGCATGGAATTAGGTGCAGCCCAAGGTCGTAGTCGCTTATATATGGGAACGGAGCGGCGTCGCGACAAGTGGAGAGCTTGCAAAAGGCACCCGCTGGCACTCCTAGCCGGCGCTTGCGAAGCACGGCGCAAACCCTAGGATGCGCCCATGTCTTCCTCCCCAGAATCCCGCCCGCCGCTGCCGATCGTACGGCTCCTTCCCCGCAAGCATCGTCGGTTCAAATCCGGTCATCCCTGGATTTATGCCAACGAGATCGAGATGACGCCGGAGCTGAAGCACCTGCCCGCGGGCGAGCTCGTCGCCGTCGCGAACTCGGGCGGCGATCTGCTCGGGACCGCCCTCTTCAACCCGCGCTCGCTGATCGTGGCACGCGGCATCTCCAACGAACCGGGCCAGCTTTTCGACCGCGAGCTCATCTCCCAGCGGCTCGAGGAGGCGCTCTCGCTGCGGGAGCGGCTCTTCGATACTCCCTATTATCGCCTCGTTCACGCCGAAGCCGACAGGCTGCCGGGGCTGATCGTCGATCGCTATGGCGATGTCATCGTTTGCCAGGCCAATACGGCCGGTGTGGAGCGGGTCGAGGGCGAGCTGCTGGAATGCCTGGATGAACTGATCGGTCCGCGCGCGGTGGTGATGCGGAACGACAGTCAGGTCCGCGCCCTGGAAGGGTTGGAAGCCGATGTGCGTCTGGCGCGGGGCAGCGTCGTCGGTCCGGTGGAGGTGCGCGAGAACGGCTCCGTATTCCTGACCGATATCACCGGTGGACAGAAGACGGGCTGGTTCTTCGATCAGCGTGACAATCGGTCTCACATGGCGCGATTGTCCCGCAGCGCGCGCGTTCTCGACCTCTACAGCTATCTCGGCGGCTTCGGTATCCAGGCGGCCGCAGCAGGTGCTGACCATGTGACGCTGGTCGACCGCTCCGAGCAGGCGTTGTCGCTCGCCGAGCGCTCGGCCGACCTCAACGGCGTTTCGGCCCGGTGCAGCTTCGTCCGGGCATCCGCCTTCGAAGAGATGGCACGTCTGGGAAAGGCCGGGGAGCGCTTCGATGTCGTCATCGTCGACCCGCCTGCCTTCGTGCGCTCACGCAAGGACCTCGCCGCCGGGTTGCGCGGCTACCGCAAGATGGTGCGGCTGGCGGCCGGCCTCGTCCGCGCCAAGGGCTTCCTGTTCGCGGCGTCGTGCTCGCACCACGCCTCGCCAGAGCTGTTCGCGGAACAGGTCAGGCATGGCCTCGCGGATGCCGGGCGGAACGGCCGGATCCTTCGCAGAACCGGCGCCGGCCCCGACCATCCGGTACACCCTTTTCTGCCGGAGTCGGCTTATCTCAAGGCCGAAGTGCTCCAGCTCGACTGACCCGGCGGTCAGCCCCTGGCGCGAGCGACGATGAAAAGGCGCGGGAACGGATAGAGCGTCTCTCCGCCCGGGCGTTTCGGATAAGCTTCCGCAAGACGCGCGCGGTAGATGTCGAGGAACCGGCTCAGCTCGTCCTGGGCCAGACCTTCGAGGACCGGACGGAGCCCCGTTCCCTTCACCCATTCCAGCACCGGATCCTCTCCTGTGAGGACCTGGTGGTATCGCGTCTCCCAGATGTCGAGCGAGGCCGCGAGCGGGCGCAGCAAGTCGTAGTATTCGTGGGCTTCCGCCACCCATTTGCGCGCCACCGTGCGGCGCAACTCGCTCGAGCCGAAGCCTCCCTCTTCCAGCGTCTCGCGCATGAGGCGGTGCGACGGCTCTCCCCAGCTCAACGGCATTTGCACGGCCAGTAACCCGCGCGGGGCGAGCGAGCGCATGAGCTTCGGGAAGATCTCGCTGTGGCCGTCCACCCACTGCAACATGGCGTTGGAATAGATGACGTCGAGCGGCTCCGATGGCGCCCAGGCCCGCACATCGAGCTGTTGCCAGTCCACCCGGCTCGGCACCGCGGATGCCTTCTCCAGCATCGCATTCGAATAATCCGAACCGACGACGCTCGCCTCCGGCCATCGCTCCGCCATCAGTCGGGCGATCTCGCCCCCACCGCAGCCGAGGTCGTGGACCTGCTTCGGCGACGGGTGGTCGACGCGGGCGAACAGCTCCAGCGCCGGACGAAGCCGATGGTCGCCGTATCGGTGATACTGGTCCGGATCCCAGGCGACTCGGCGCCCGCCCTCCTTCGCTGCGGTCATCATTCCTCCCTCGCCCTATTTTTTCCGGTTGTCGAACCCGTGTTTGATCAGAAAGAAAATAAAGCCGCAACTGAACACGAAAAGCGCGAGGCCGATCGTATAGAACGCTCGCTCCTGGGCATAAGCGGCGAGGATGAGCCCCAGCAACGCCATGATCCCCATGACTCCGCCGAGGACCCAGGAGCCGATCCCGTGTTGGTTGTTCATCCCGATTTCCATTCCACGTCGCCTCTCATTCAGGCACGGGTGAAGTCAAACCCCAAGAGCTGCGACTCTGCAACAGTCGGCGAGACGGCGCTCGACCATCTGCACCGCGACATAAAGCGGCATGCCGCGATACCTATCCAAATCGTGCCAGGAAGCGCACGAGCTTGCGTGTCGTCGGGCCGAACAGCTTCGGAGTGAAATACGTGCCGGCCGCCGATTTGGAGATCTCCGAGAACGTGGGATAGGGCGCGATGACCGAAGCGAAGGCGGAGATCTTCATCCGCTGCCGGACCGCCATCACCCACGGCAGGATCAACTCCCCGGCCTGGGGCGCCACAATCGACGCACCGAGGATCCGGCCCCTCTTCCCCACGACGACCTTTATCAGGCCGTCGGTAGACCGCTCGGCAACGGCTCGATCGTTATCGTCGAGAAAGTGACGCAGTATGCGGAAATCGATGCCATCCGCCCGTGCCTTCGCCTCGCTGACGCCGACATGGGCGAGCTCCGGCTGGGTATAGGTTACCCAAGGCACGGCCCGGGTGTCCGCCTTAGCGGGCAATCGGAACAGCGCGTTGCGCAGCACGACGCCGGCATGGTGCGCAGCGACGTGGGTGAACTGCAGCCCTCCGAGCACGTCGCCCACGGCGAAAATCTTTGGATTGGTGGTGCGCAGGCGCGCGTCGACCCGGATTCCTGCCGACGAGTGCTCGACCCCTGCCGCTTCCAGCCCGAGGCCATCCACGTTCGGACGGCGCCCGGCGGCGATCAGAAGATGCGAGGCTGCGAGCCTGGCGGGGCCGCCGTCGCCACGCACGTTGACGATCAAGCCCTCGGCGGCCTTGGCCACCGAGACGACGCCGGCTCCTTCCCTCAGATCGACGCCCTCCTGCCGCAGCCGCGCCCGGACGAACTCGACGAGCTCGGGATCGTCCTTGCCGAGGATCGCGCCCTTCTCCACCAGCGTCACGGCCACTCCGAGGCGCCGGTGCGCCTGCACGAGCTCCACGCCAACCGGTCCGCCGCCCAGAACCACCAGATGGGAGGGGCGCTCCCGATTGGCGAAGACGGTTTCGTTCGTCAGAAATGGGACGGTCTCGAGTCCGGTAATTTCGGGAACGGACCGCGAGGCACCGGTGGCGATCACGAACCGACGGGCGCGGATCGTGAACTCACCCGCCCGGACTTCGTTGCGGGCAGTGAAGCGCGCGTGCTCCCGGATCACTCGAACGCCGAGGCCTTCGAAGCGCTCGGCAGAATCGTGCGGCGCGATCGCACGGATCACGTCTGCGACCCGATCGAGCACGTCGGCGAAGTCGATCTCCGGCTCCGCAGTCTCAATGCCGAAGCGATCCGTCTCGCGCACCGACTGCGCGGCCGCCGCGGCGGCGATCATCGCTTTCGAAGGAACGCAGCCGTAGTTGAGGCAATCGCCGCCCATCTCGCCCTTTTCGATCAGCACCGTTCTGGCGCCCATCTGGGCTGCGCCGGCCGCCACCACGAGCCCCCCCGTGCCGGCTCCGATCACGCAGATGTCGGGCTCGAGTATCACCGCTCGGCCGTTCCTCGGACGCTCGCGCTGGACGTGCCCGAGGGCGCGGCCTGGAAGGGCTGCTGCTCTCCTGTCGCATTGCGCCGGCGCCGAAACCGCCGGTAGACCACCGGCAGGAGCGACAGAACCGCGAGACCGGTGATCGGAAGCAGAACTGCGGGATCGAACAGCACGTCGAGTTTCGGACTCTCACCGGCATCGAGAACCGCGCCGAGACCGTTGCCGATCAGGGCGTAAACGATGGTGGCCGGGATTATGCCGAGCGCAGTGGCGACCACATAGCTCCGAACGCTGATGCGTGTGAACGCGGGAGCGATGTTGACGAGCCAGAACGGGAAGATCGGAATCAACCGCAATGTGAGCAGATAGCTGAAGGCGTCCTCCTCGAACCCGCTCGCCACCCGGTCGATGCTCTGCCCCGCTCTGGTGCGCAGCATCCGTCCGAACGCCGTGCGGGCGGCCAGGAAGATCGCAGTGGCACCCGCCGTCGCCCCGCATACGACGGCGATGGTGCCGAGGACCGGTCCGAAGAGAAAGCCGGCGGTGAGAGTCAGGAGCGCGCCCGCAGGCAGCGAGACGGCGACTGTCAGAGCGTAGATGCCGATGAAGGCGACCACCGCCGCCCACCCCACGCGCTCGACCCATGCGATCAGGGCTTCCCGGTTGTCGCGCAACGTTTCGAAGCTGAGATAATCGTCGAGGCCGAGCGCGACGATCGCGACCAACACGCCGACCAGGACCACCGCCGGCCAAACCCGCAATTGCCGTTTCTGCGGCGCTCCGGCGGACTCCGGCGCGCCGGAGTCCTCATGCGACCACATTATTGCCCACCGTTTCTCCGGCCCCGCTCTTGTCCGCCGCGCCCAAGGACGAAGCGGACGGGGGAATCCGATGATGATATATACCTCGCCGGCGGCGCGGCCCATTCATGGGCCGGAAATAGCTAATGAGACGAGCCCGTGAGCCGATGCCGCGGGCGGTTCGGATTGACTTGGCAGACCCTTGTCCGTATACACGCCGACCTGTCGACGTGAGACGATTCTTTTCAACGGAGTTCAATAGTGAAGCGGACCTATCAGCCGAGCGTGCTGGTGCGCAAGCGTCGGCACGGGTTCCGTGCCCGCAAGGCGACCGTCGGCGGACGTTGGGTGTTGAAGCGGCGCCGCACGCGGGGGCGGAAGCGCCTTTCGGCCTGACGGAGATGCCGCGGGGTGGGCGCTCGACCGGCCCGGTTGAAAAAGCGTGCCGAGTTTCTGGCCGCCGCCGCCACCCGGCGCAGATTTTCGACCCCAAGCCTGGTGTTACAGGTTCGTCGGCGCCCCGAAGCGGGCGATGACGGGCCGCGGCTGGGTTTGACGGTCACAAAGAAGGTCGGCAATGCCGTCGAGCGTAACCGGGTGCGTCGTCGCCTCAGAGCAGCGGCCGAGGCTACGCTCGGCGATCACGGCTGCCCTGGCCACGACTATGTAGTAATCGGGCGGCGCGGCACTCTAAGGCGGCCGTTCGCCGCAATCGTCGCCGACCTGAAGCTTGCCATGTCGAGACTGGGAGCTTTTCGGCGAGAGGCATGTGAGCCGATCGGATGAGCGTAACCGGAGCGATTGTGTCCTGGCTGTTGCGCGGCTTGATCACTATCTATCGGGTGGCGATCTCGCCGTTCCTTCCCGTCTCCTGTCGCTATCTGCCGACCTGTTCGGCGTACGCTCTGGAGGCCATAGAGCGGCACGGCGCCTTCCGGGGCACCCGCCTCGCCATAGGCCGACTGGCTCGGTGCCACCCATGGGGTGGCGACGGCTACGACCCGGTGCCTGAGGAACGTCACTACCACCATGCCGCCACGAGGGCGGCTTCCGACCTTCACCGTTAAGCGACCGGGTACCGGCCGAGGCTCATCGATGGATCAGCGCAACCTCCTCATAGCCATCGCGCTTTCCATGGCTATCCTGTTCGGGTTCCAGTATCTGATGGGTCCGCCTCCGCCGCCTCCCGGTGAACAGGCCAGCGAAGAGGCGCAGGTCGACGGCGCTGGTCTGCCTCAGCCGGCAACGACCACCTCGACAGCTCCCGGCGCTCCTCCGGTCGTGGACCGCGCCGAGGCGCTCGCCAAGGCTCCGAGAATAGATATTCGCTCGCCGCGCATGCAGGGCTCGATCTCGCTGGCGGGCGGACGACTCGACGACGTGACGCTTCCGGATTACCGGGTGACGGTGGATCCGGACAGTCCCCAGATCACCGTGCTGTCTCCCGCCGGGACGCCGACCGCCTATTACGCCGAGTTCGGTTGGGTGCCTTCCACTCCAGGCATCCCGGTACCGGATTCGAGCACTGTGTGGGAAACCCAATCCACCGAGCTGACCCCCGACGATCCTGTCGTGCTGACCTGGGACAACGGCGCAGGCCTGCGCTTCACGCGCACTTACGAGCTCGACCAGAATTTCATGGTCACCGTGACCCAGAGCGTGGAGAACAGCGGCGGCGAGCCGGCAACTCTCTTCCCGTACGGCCTCATCTCGCGGACTGGCACGCCCGAAACCTCCGGCTTTTTCATCCTTCATGAAGGACCGGTCGCCGTTCTGGATGGCACTCTCCGCGAGATCGACTACGACGAGCTGCAGGACGAAGGCAAGGTCGAGGCCGACACGACCGGCGGCTGGCTCGGGATCACGGACAAATACTGGCTCGTCTCGCTGGTCCCCGACCAGGCAGCGCCCGTCAAGGCCCGGTTCACGCACACGTTGGCGGGCCAGTCCGACAAGTATCAGGCGGATTATCTGGGCGAAGCCATGACTGTCGCCCCCGGAGCCACGAGCCAGGTCACGAACCGGCTTTTCGCCGGCGCCAAGGAGACGCACCTCCTCGACAGCTATCGTGACGAACTCGGCATCACGCGGTTCGATCTCGCCGTTGACTGGGGCTGGTTCTACTTCCTGACGAAGCCGATCTTCTACGCGCTGCACTGGCTGAAGGTGCATACCGGCAACTTCGGCGTCGCAATCCTGTTGCTTACGGTCGCCATCAAGCTCCTCTTCTTCCCGCTGGCCAACAAGTCCTACCGGGCCATGAGCAAGATGAAGGCGTTGCAGCCGGAGATGATGAAGCTCCGGGAGCGCTACGCCGACGACAAGCAGCGGCTCAACCAGGAGCTGATGGCCCTCTACAGGAACCAGAAGGTTAATCCTGCCGCGGGCTGCCTGCCGATCCTCGTCCAGATTCCAGTATTCTTCGCCCTGTACAAAGTGCTGTTCGTCTCGATCGAGATGCGTCACGCACCCTTCTTCGGCTGGATCAAGGATCTTTCCGCACCCGACCCGACGAACATCTTCGAGCTGTTCGGCCTGCTTCCCTGGGACGCGCCCGAGTTCCTGCACTTCGGTGCCTGGCCGCTGATCATGGGCCTGACCATGTTCCTGCAGATGAAGCTCAATCCGCAGCCGGCGGACCCGGTGCAGGCGAAGGTTTTCATGTTCATGCCGCTGATCTTCACCGTGCTGCTCGCGGGCTTCCCGGCCGGGCTGGTGATCTACTGGGCGTGGAACAATACGCTTTCGATCGCGCAGCAATGGGTCATCATGCGCCGCGCCGAGGCCGACGAACGCAAGAGCCTCGCCAAATCGGCGAGCAAGTGAGCGGCGATCCGCCACCTCCGACTGACCCGCTCGAGAGCGAAGAAGCTCTCGAGCGGGGTCGGCTGCTGTTCGCGCAGGAATGCCGCTTCGTCGCCGGTGCCGACAACCTCGGCGCGCTTCCGGAGCCGACGCTGACAGAGGTCGCCTTCGCCGGTCGCTCGAATGTCGGAAAGTCGAGTCTGGTGAATGCCCTCACGGGACGCCAGAAGCTCGCCAAAACGTCGAACACCCCGGGCCGGACGCAGCAGCTCAACTTCTTCGACCTCGGCGGCCGACTCATGTTGGTCGATCTGCCGGGCTACGGTTATGCGCGCGTCTCGAAATCCAAGGTGGAGCGCTGGACCGAATTGGCCCGGGACTATCTGAGAGGTCGCCCCACCCTCCGCCGGCTATGCCTCCTGATCGACAGCCGGCACGGCCTCAAGGACGCTGACCGGGACATCATGTCGATGCTCGACCGGACTGCGGTCAGCTATCAGATCGTGCTCACGAAGTGCGACAAGCTGACGGACGCGGCACTCGCGGAGCGCACTCACGCGGTCGAGGTCGAGATCGCGCGTCACGTGGCCGCGCACCCGCTGCCGATCCCCACCAGCGCCGTATCCGGCATGGGCATACCGCTCCTGCGCTCTCACCTCGCGGCTCTGGCGGCACCGAATCGAATTGGCTAAGTTCCGGCGATGACCCAAGCGCAACACGACTCCGATCACCACACCAAGGCTCGGCTCCTGTCCGAGGCGCTCCCGTACATGCGGCGTTATGCCGGCGCCACCTTCGTGGTGAAGTATGGCGGCCATGCCATGGGCGACGACACGCTCGGCGACCATTTCGCGCGAGACGTCGTCCTGCTGAAGCAGGTCGGCATCAACCCTATCGTCGTTCACGGCGGCGGGCCGCAGATCGGGCGGATGCTGGAGCGACTGAAGATCAAGAGCGAGTTCGTGGACGGGCTGCGCGTGACCGATGCGGAAACCGTCGAAATCGTCGAGATGGTTCTCGCCGGCTCGATCAACAAACAGATCGTCGCGTCGATCAACCGCGCCGGCGGCAAGGCCATCGGCATCTGCGGCAAGGATGGCGGGCTGGTCCAGGCGACCAAGCTGATGCGCACGAAGAGGGATCCGGATTCCAACATCGAACGCGTTCTCGACCTCGGCTATGTCGGCGAGCCTTCGCACATCGACACATCGGTTCTCGATGTGTTCGCCAGATCGTCGATGATACCGGTCGTGGCGCCGATCGGCGTCGGGCCGAACGGCGAAACCTACAACATCAACGCCGATACCGTCGCCGGCGCGATCGCCGGTGCCTGCCGGGCGGACCGGCTCCTGCTGCTCACCGACGTCGCGGGAGTGAAGGACAAGTCCGGTGCCCTGATTCCGGCGATGACACGCGGCGAAGCGGAGAAGTTCATCGCCGACGGCACCATCAGCGGCGGCATGATTCCGAAGGTCGAGACCTGCCTGGACGCCGTCGCTCAAGGGGTCGAGGCCGCCGTCATCCTGGACGGGCGTGTGCCCCATGCAGTGCTGCTCGAAATCTTCACCGAACATGGCGCCGGAACCCTGATCCGGCGCAGCTGACGGGACGACGATCAGACCTCCGTCAGGTCGAGCCGCCTGTAGCCGCCGCCGAAATAGATCAGCGGCCGACCGTCCGGCATCAGGCCGTGGTCCAGTACCTCCCCGACGACGATGATGTGGTCGCCTCCGGGATAAACGGCCGTCTTCTCGCATTCGAGATAGGCGACGCAATCACGCAACAGGGGCGCTCCCGTGCGTTTGCCCCGGTCGAAACTGAGCTCTCCCCAGGGCCGCTGCTCCTCCTTCGAGGCGAAGATCGCCGAGAGGTCATGCTGGTCCTCCGCCAGCACATTGACCGCGAAATGCCGGCAGTTCTCGAACGCCGGCCGACAGAGCGCGCTGATGTCGAGGCAGAAAAGCACCAGGGGCGGGTCCAGTGAGAGCGACGTGAACGATCCGATAGTGACGCCGTAGAGAGCCTCGTCCTCGTCCGCGGTCGTGATCACGGTGACCCCGGTGGGAAGGCGTCCCATGGTGTCTCGGAAAGCGCGCGGATCGAGGGTCATGTGCTGCCAATCGTTGCTGTCGGGGCCGGTCGCGAGTTCCGCCCACTCTACCCAGCCGGCTTCGCATCGGTCCAGCCCCCACGGCCGGAGCCCGCCCCGGGAGGCTAAGGCGATATTAACCCTGCACCGCGATCATCCGCTCGCCCACTCGAGGTCCAACAGGAACCAGCATGTTCATCATCGTCGGAGCGATCGCGGTCGTCGTCTGCGTGTTCGGAGGCTACATGGCCATGGGTGGCCATGTCGAAGTGCTCTGGCAGCCGTTCGAGGTGGTGATCATCTGCGGCGCCGCGTTCGGGGCATTCCTGATCGGCAATCAGAAATCGACGATCATCGCCACTTTCAAGGCGGTTCCCGCCGCCATTCGGGGTCCTCGCTACGACAAGCACTCCTACATGGAGCTGCTCAGCCTGATGTTCAGCCTGTTCAAGCTGGCGAAGAGCAAGGGCGCGATCGCTCTCGAAAGCCATATCGAGAAGCCCCACGAAAGCCCCATCTTCCAGCGCTTCCCCAGCGTGCTGAAGAATCACCACGCGGTCGAGTTCCTCTGCGATCATCTCCGCCTCGTCACCATCGGCGCAGACAAGCCGCACGACCTGGAAACGGTGCTCGAACAAGAGATCGAGACACATCATGCCGAGTACCACGGGGTCGCAGCCGCCGTGCAGTCGGTCGCCGACGGCATGCCGGCGCTGGGGATCGTCGCCGCCGTTCTCGGGATCATCAAGACGATGGGCGCCATCACCGAGCCGCCGGAAGTGCTGGGTCACCTCATCGGCGGGGCGCTCGTCGGGACTTTCCTCGGCGTCTTTCTCGCCTACGGGTTCATCGGCCCTCTCGCGAGCGCCCTCAACGGGATCTACGAAGCGGAACACAAATACTATGCCTGCATGAAGGCCGGGATCATCGGTTTCCTGCAGGGCTACCCGCCGGTCGTGGCCATCGAATTTGCGCGGAAAGCGCTCCTGTCGGACGTCCGCCCCTCCTTCATCGAGCTCGAAGAGGCGACGGCGGCGCTGCCCGCCTGAACCTCTTTCGCACAGCCGCATAGCAGGACGGAGGCACTGCACCCATGGCCGAGGAGAACGGCGCCGCTCCGATAATCAAGCGGGTCAGGAAGGTCTCAGGCCACGCCCACCACGGCGGCGCGTGGAAGGTGGCCTATGCCGACTTCGTGACCGCCATGATGGCGTTCTTCCTGCTGCTGTGGCTGCTGAACGCCACTACCGACGAGCAGAAGCGCGGGATCTCCAACTATTTCGCTCCGAGCAGCGTATCGGACAACAACAGCGGCGGTGGCGGCGTCCTTGGCGGGACCACACTGACTGCCGAAGGCGCGATGCCGAGCGCAAGCGGCTCGCCGGCAATTCTCATCGGACCGCAGCCTCCCGGCTTCGGGGAAGCGGATGCCGAAGCGGAGACGCGGGCGGACCGGAGCCAGGAGCGGCAGGCGGAGCAACTCGACGATCAGGAACTGCGGGAAGCCGCCGCCAGGGCGGAGCAGCAGGAGTTCGAGCGTACCGCCGTGGCGCTCCGTGAGGCGATCGCGTCTTCGCCCGAGCTCGAGGAGCTGAAGAACAGCCTGATCGTAGAGCAGACGCCGGAGGGTTTGAGAATCCAGATGGTCGATCAGACCGACTTCGCGATGTTCCCGATCGGAAGCAGCAGGATGGATCCGAGGGCGCGCGTGCTCCTGCAGAAGATTGCGGAGGCCATCGCGCGTCTGCCGAACAGCATCGCCGTCTCGGGTCACACCGACGCGACGCCTTACGCGACCGACCGCGGATACAGCAACTGGGAGCTATCGAGCGACCGGGCGAACGCGAGCCGCCGTGTCCTCGTGGAGCTCGGCATCGACGAAAGCCGCATCACGCGTGTCGTCGGCCGTGCCGACACCGATCCGCTCGTGCCCGAGAACGCGCTCTCTCCCCGAAATCGCCGCATATCCATCACCCTGCTCCGCCGCGCGGAGTCTTGAGGCCGCTTCAGGTTCACTCCGGCAGGTGTGCAGCCTATATTCCCTCCCAGTCGAGGAGGCCCGATCCGCATGAATCTCGGTCCGCAGCCCCGGATGCGGCAGTTTTTCGCGACCGTCCCCGTGCCCTGTCCGTACCTGTCCTCGCACCGCGAGCAGAAACTGGTGGTCGAGCTGGGGGACGGGGACGCCGAGCTCTATGCCGAGTTGTCGCGCGCGGGCTTCCGCCGCAGCCATCGCCTCGCCTATAGGCCGGCCTGCCGCGAATGCACCGCCTGCGTGCCGGTTCGCATCGACTGCGGAGTGTTCGTGCCGACCCGCTCACTACGGCGGGTGATACGCCAGAACCGGGACCTGCACACGCGCATCCGCCCTCCGCTCGCCACGCCGGAGCATTATGAGCTGTTCTCCCGATATCTTCGCTCGCGGCACGGGACGAGCGACATGGCCGGCATGACCTACCGCGA
>Ga0079224_100003225_pt1 | contig 20418 bp, 23 predicted proteins | sample Stecom2015_FD_80414 | JGI IMG/M metagenome (GOLD analysis project Ga0079224, IMG submission 80414) | Agricultural soil microbial communities from Utah to study Nitrogen management - Steer compost 2015 | ecosystem: Environmental > Terrestrial > Soil > Agricultural land | place: USA: Utah...
AAATCGTATTTTAAATGATCTAAAATCGCTTATCCCCGACATGGCTATTGAGGATATGCCGATCCCGTTTAGGGCGGTTACCACGGATATTAAGCGAGAGGAGGAGGTTGTATTCGCGTCGGGAAGTTTTTGAAGCTGTGCGGGCGTCGATTGCCATTCCGGCCGTTTTCACGCCGGTACGACGAGAGAACGGTCTGTTGGTGGATGGGGGCGTGCTCAGTCCGCTCCCCATTGACCAAGTGCAACGTCTGCCAGGCGATATCCTTGCCGTGGTCAACCTAAACGGACAGTACGCTACTGCGCATGGCAAGGGAAAGGCCCCTTACGCGGGCTATTTTTCCATGATGCAGCACGCTTATTATGCGATGCGCCATCAGCTATGCAAAATGGCAATCGACCGTCATCGGCCCGATATGATCATCGAGTTTCCACGAAACATCTGTGGCATTTGGGATTATCACAAAGCCAAGTATTTGATTGAATTAGGGGTCGATGCTACCCGCGAGTGCATAGCGCGATTCGAAGAGCATGGCGGCTCAGTATCCCCTAATCAATCCGTCGAAGGAAACTAACGATTTCGGCATTGAAGCGCGTCGGATCTTCCAAATTAGGCAGATGCCCGCATTCGGGGATTTCCGTGTATGTGGCTTGGGGGATACGTTCGACAAGCAGGTCGGCTTGGGCACGTGTGGTGATACGGTCGTCCGAGCCGCGCACCACAAGCACGGGTACGTGGATATCGGGTAGTGAGGCGGTCGTGTCCGTACGGGAGGCCAAGGCCAGCAATGTCGAGCAGATACTCCGTAATTCGTTTCGCCGGATACTTTGCTTGATAAGTTCGGCCACTTCGGGCCGTTCCCGTCGGGCGCGTTCAGCCAGCACATTCTCCATGAAGTTGATTGAAAATACACGTTTGCCATGGCGCAGCAACGATTGGATGGTATCAAACCGCTTTTGCTTGGCGGCGTTGTCATCGGCTTGCGAGTGCGTATCGCTCAGTATCAGGCCCGAAAAATGCTCCGGCGCAAGCTCGAATGCGCGCAACGCGATATACCCGCCCATGGAAACGCCGCAGACGACAACTCGACCGAGTTGTAGCTTTTGGATAAAGACGAGCAGGTCTTTCGCGAATACGTCAATACTAAAGTACCCGTGGCCCATCGTGCTCCGCCCGTGTCCGCGCACGTCCACCGCGATGGCCCGCACGTCTGGCGGCATGGCCTCGAGTTGGACCGTCCAGCTGTTCTTGTTAAACGGAAAGCCGTGGATAAAGATTAGGGTGTGGATGGGTGCTATGCTGTCCTTAATGGTGTAGGCGATGTTAATGTCGCCGATGCGGATGCGCCTTCGCTTGATGGTTGATGTCTTGATGAGTCTCATGTATGGTATGTGCAAAGCCTCGGTTCGCCAAAAAGCGGTACCGTACGCGTTTGGTTCCTCTTACAAAAGTAAACTATATCAATGATTATAACGGTGTTAAGAACTTTTTTCAAAAAATGTTTTTTTCATATGGTCTAGATAGCTATCTTTGCGAACCAATTCGGAGTTGCGCTTGTAGCTTAATTGGATAGAGCACCTGACTACGGATCAGGAGGTTAGGGGTTCGACTCCCTTCAAGCGCACAATTTTACATAATAGCCTAGTCAGTGAAAGCGATTAGGCTATTGTTTTTTGTAACTTAACCACCGAAAACATTAGCTTTATGTTGAATCTCGTATTGTTTGGTCCTCCAGGTGCCGGAAAAGGAACGCAATCCCAAAAATTGATTGATAAATATGGGTTAACGCACATATCGACAGGGGATATGTTCCGAGCGCACATCAAAGGCCAGACAGCACTGGGCAAGCAAGTCAGCCAGTTGATCGCTGACGGCGAGCTCGTCCCGGATAGCATTACCATCGCGATGCTCGAAGAGGAAGTGGACAATAACCCCGATACTAAAGGGTTCATTTTTGACGGATTTCCGCGGACGGTGGCCCAGGCCGAGGCGTTGGACGCTTTCTTAGAGCGCAAGGGCCAAAGCATTACCGGGGTCATCGCGTTGGACGTAGACGAGCAGGAACTGACGCAGCGCATTGCCAAGCGTCGCGAGATCAGCGGCCGGGCGGATGACGATGCCGAGAAACTCAAGAAGCGTATTGAGGAGTATTTCCAGAAGACGATACATGTGCTGCCCTACTACGAGCAACAAGGCAAGCTGTCGAAGGTAAACGGCATCGGCGAAATCGAAACGATTTTTGCGACGCTCTGCGAGGTGGTTGACAACTTCTAGCGCCTCACCGGCGGGCATCCGTTGGCAAGGTCGTTAAAATTCCTGTATTGTGGCACAAGGGTCTAATTTTGTTGATTATGTGAAGATTTGCTGCCGATCGGGACGCGGAGGGGCGGGATCAGCCCACCTGCACCGCGACAAGCGGACGGCAAAAGGCGGGCCTGATGGCGGCGACGGCGGACGCGGAGGCCACATCATCCTTCGGGCGAATGCGCAGCTGTGGACGCTCCTGCACCTTAAGTACCGCAAGCATATCATTGCCGAAAACGGCCAGCCTGGCGGAAGCGCTCTTAAGACTGGTGCCGACGGCAAGGATGAAATCCTGGAAGTGCCCTTGGGGACGGTGGCAAAGAATGCCGAGACGGGCGAGGTCCTTTTTGACCTTTCCGAAGATGGCGAAACGCAAATCCTGACTCAGGGAGGCCGCGGGGGCCTCGGCAACTGGCATTTCAAAAGCCCGACGCGGCAAACACCACGCTTTGCTCAACCTGGCGAACCGGGCCGTGAGGAATGGATTATCCTTGAACTCAAAATATTGGCTGACGTCGGGCTAGTGGGATTTCCTAACGCCGGGAAATCGACGCTTCTTTCCGTCGTTTCGGCCGCCAAACCGGAAATTGCCGACTACCCGTTTACCACCTTGGTGCCCAACTTGGGTATAGTGTCCTATCGCGACAACAAATCCTTTGTCATGGCCGATATCCCCGGCATCATCGAGGGGGCTTCGCAAGGGCGGGGTCTGGGGTATCGATTCCTGCGACATATCGAACGCAACTCGGTGTTGCTGTTTATGGTACCTGCCGATACTCCGCGGAGCATTGCGGAAGAGTACGAAATCCTACTCAACGAATTGACGGCGTACAATCCTGAACTGGTGGACAAACCCCGCATACTGGCGGTGACGAAGGCCGACATGCTGGACGCGGAGCTGGAAGCCGAAATGGCGGTCGGTCTCCCAAACGACCTGCCAAGTGTTTTTATTTCGTCCGTGGCCCAGAAAAACATTACGCAACTCAAGGACTTGCTTTGGAAGGCTATTTCGAGCCACCCGTAATCTGGTAGCAACCAGCGTCTCCGAACGGAACAAAACGCCGATAGGGCCTGAGTAAATCCCGATTTACGCGATTTAGCGATCTTGTCGTTGTCCGCATGGCCCGTTTTTCTTACTTTAGGCAGCGCAATGGGTTGGATCACGCATTATCTCTTGGTTTTGGCTACGCTTGCGGTGTCCGCCGTGGCGCTTGCGCAGCCCTATGCATCCCCGATTGCAACCGGCGAAATTACTCATTCCGAATTAAACGAACTTTCAGGCATCGTGGCGAGTAACCGATATCCAGGCCATTATTGGGTGCATAATGACAGTGGCGACCGCGGGCGACTATTTCTGATCGATAGTACGGCCCGACATCGTGCGACCGTCGAATTCCTCGGCCTGCATGCGCGAGACTGGGAGGATATTGCCTCGCTGCACATGGATGGGCAAGACTACCTGGCAATCGGCGATATCGGGGACAATAAGGCCCAGTATGCCGAAATCCATATCCATTTGTTAGAAGAGCCGGCATTGGAATTGGACGGTGTGCCGGTCGATACGGTGGTGGATATGGCGGTGAGGAGCTATTCGTTTATCTATCCCGACGGTCCGCGCGACGCCGAATCGCTTTTTTTCGACCCGCACACCCGATCGCTTTATTTGGTAACCAAGCGCGAGCTTGCCGTAGGCGTGTATCGTGTGGGCTTTCCGTCGCGTCCGAATCGGCAAGGCACATTGACACGTGAAGCCCAGCTTCCCCTTACCTATGTGACGGCCGCGGACATGTCTGCGAATGGGGAAGAACTACTTATAAAGAATCTGCTGGAAGTCCATTACTGGCGCCGATTGCCCGGCGAGTCGCTGCGGACGATGTTGAGCCGACCTTCGATACGCTTGCCGTACGTGCCTGAGCCACAGGGGGAGGCCATCGCGTTTTGCCGCGATGGAAGCGGCTACGTGACGATCAGTGAACAAGCGCTGGGTATGGACGCGCTGCTGTACTTTTATCCGAGAAATTGAGGAGTATTTCATTATTAGTTAATGTAGGAATATATAAATAGCTATGAAAAACAATAGGTTACTAGCGTTTCTGTTTTTTGTCATTACGATGCCTTGGATGGCCAAGGCCGCTACGGTCGACACCGTGCAAACCTTTAGTGCCGCTATGGACAAGGCGATTAACGCGGTGGTCATCACGCCGGATCGGTACGATGAGGACGACGCTTGGCCTGTCGTCTACCTGCTGCACGGGTATGGCGGTAATTATGGTAGTTGGGTGAATGAGATACCCGCGATAAAAGGCCTAGCAGACCAACACGGGCTGATCATCGTTTGTCCTGACGGGGGATTCGGCAGTTGGTATTGGGACAGTCCCGTGGATTCGGCATTCCGGTACGAGACCTATGTCGCTAAGGAACTGGTGGGCTGGATCGATGCGCGTTATAAGACCATTGCTGATCGCAGTGGTCGGGCCATCACGGGTTTGAGCATGGGTGGACACGGGCACTTTACTTGGCATTTCGCCACCAGGACGTGTTCGGAGCTGCCGGTAGCACGGCGGGCGGCGTGGATATCCGCCCCTTTCCGCTCAACTGGGATATGCAAAAGCGCTTGGGGAGCTATGCCGACGAACCCGAACGTTGGGAGAGCCACACGGTAATCAACCTGGTGCACCTGCTGACACCCAATTCCCTATCGATCATCATTGACTGCGGGGCCGATGACTTCTTTTACGGTGTCAACGAAGCGCTGCACAGCAAGCTGGCCGAACGGAATATCCCCCATACCTACCTCACGGGGCCTGGCGCACATAACTGGGACTACTGGCGTACGTCGATCCCATATCAAATCTTATACTTCGGACAGTGGTTTGCGCAGCGAAAATCAGAATAATGAACGGCAAAGCATCTGAAAACATGAAAAGTTACCTATTCCTAGCGGCGGCTATCGTGTGCGAAACACTGGCAACTTCTTTCTTGAAGAAAACCGCCCAATTCACGAAACCGCTGCCGACGCTTATCTTCGTCGTGGCCATGGCCGCCTCGTTTTACCTTTTGTCGTTTGCTATTAAGGAAATCCCCATTGGCATCGCGTACGCGATCTGGTCTGCCGTAGGCATCGTGCTGATTTCCTTGGTGGGCTACTGGGTATACCAGCAACACTTGGATTTGCCAGCTATCTTGGGAATCGCGTTTATCGTTGTTGGCGTGGCCATTATCAATCTGTTCTCAAAGTCGACCGTGCACTGATGGTCTACTGTGCCGTCGCCTTCACGGCTTTTTCCCCTAAGACCCAGCTTGTTTTGCGTGGGGGATTGAGTTTTACGCTCGGGGACCGTTCGGCGTATTTCCGGATGTGTTCGGTTACTTCCTGAACGTCGTCGCTGAACAGGAGCAGATCCATGTCTTCCTCGCTGATCGTACGCTCCTCGATCATCCGATTGATGTGACTGATGATGTCTTGGTGGAAGTCCACGCCCATGACAACTATGGGGAACTGTTCGATTTTTTTCGTTTGTATGAGTGTGAGCGTTTCGAAAAACTCGTCGAGCGTACCGAAACCGCCCGGTAGGACGATAAAAGCAAACGAGTACTTGCGGAGCAGCTCCTTGCGCACAAAGAAATATTCCAGGTTTACAAATTTGTCGAGATAGGGGTTTTCTTTCTGCTCATGCGGCAGGACGATGTTGAAGCCTACCGACAGCCCGCCCACATCCTTCGCGCCGCGGTTGGCGGCTTCCATGATGCCCGGTCCGCCTCCCGTCATAATGGCGAATCCCAGCTTCGAAATCTCAGCCGACACTTCGCGGGCCAGCTGGTAATAACGGTGGTTTTCATCAAAGCGCGCCGAGCCAAACACCGTGACACAGGGTCCGATGAAATGCATGGTCCGAAAACCCTTGATAAACTGGGCAAACACGCCCGCTACGTACTTTAACTCATTCCAGCGAGAACGTGGCCCACGGAAAAACTTCTGTTCTTCTTTAAAATATGAATTACTCATTCGTTGGTTTTTTAGTCGTATAAATGGGATTGTTGACCAGTGCCATCGCTTCGGCGATAACTTGTTTTTTCTTTCTGCCAGTTATCGCCAGCGTATCCAGCAACTGGGGGCGTTGGAGTAGGTCGTTGACCAAGATGCAGCCCGCATTCAACAGCGTCTCCCGTTCGCGTTTCACGAGGGTGGTCAGGCAAGTGATGGGGTAGAGGCCCGCACTGTCAACCCGTACCTTGATACTGGACGCCTGGGGATAGTCCCAAGCCAATAAGCGGATGCCGTAGTGCTCGCCAAAAGCTATAGCGTCCTTGGTCCAATATGTGTTCGTTACGAGCCAGCCTTGCGAAAACGGCAGCGACCGCCCGAAATATTCGAATTGCTTGCCCGCGGTGTCGTTAAAACGAGATAGGAAGTACATCGGCGTGGTCACGCTGATTTTCGCTTCCATCGTGTTCCGAAACTTGCATTCGATCAGCAGCTGCTCGTCCGCGCGCTGCGCTACGACGTCTACCTCGTGCGTAACGGCATTTCCTACAATTTTTTGGCCCGTATCCGTCTCATAGCCAAGATGCGCGAATAGTTTGGCTACCCATTTTTCAAAGTGGTAACCGGCCGGCCCTAGCTCCATCAGCGCGCGCTTCAGGTTATAGCGCGCGGCAAAGGAGTTGGACTTTCTTTTGAGAAGGCGAAACGCAAGCTTGTAAATGTCTTTGGTGTGCATGCCTTCGTAAAGGCATGGCAGTATGGCTTGGAGGACGTCCTGCACATCGTTGTCCGACGCGCCGGATTTGGTGAGCGAATTTTCCAGTCGGCTCATGTCAAAATCCTCCAGTTCTCCGGAATGTTTTCTTACTTTCATGCAGTATCACGTGATTTGGGGCAAGATAATTTATTTTTGGCGTGTACCAAAACCGCACGTGGAAGTGTGTCAGCTGGTGCTTTCGATGCCGGCTGGGCATGTGGATATTACGGCAAAAGAAGGGATAATTGCGCTATTTTTCGTTTATTCGTTGGTCGTTACCAACTCGACGCCGACAAATCGTACCCAAGAATGATCAAGATTGGAACTCTTATTGCCTACTCAATTGCCGCCTTTTCTGCCATGCCGGACCCGGCACAGGACGATTCGGTCCTGCGCGCGGAGGCCGCCCGCATTCACCAAGCGGTATTTACTTTGGATTCGCATGGCGACTTACCTCACTTTATGTCGAAGCGTCCGGATTTTGACGTGTCGAAATGGAACGACGTGGCCGTTAGCGGCTCGCAGATTGACCTGCCCAGGATGCGCCACGGCGGACTGGACGGGATGTTCCTGGCCGTCTATGTCGGGCAAGGACCGCGCACGCCCGAAGGACATGAGGCCGCCATTGCCAAAGGCCTAAAGCTGTTTGACATCGTTCATGGCATCGCCGCCAAGCATCCGGACCTCGCCGGCATCGCCACCAGCGAGGCGGAAGCCCGCGCACTCAAGGCCGCAGGCCTCACGGCGCTCTTTATCGGGGTGGAGAACGGGTATGCCATAGGCAATGACCTAGGGATGCTTAAAAAGCATTATGACCTGGGCGCACGTTACATGACTTTGTCCCATACCCGCAATAACGATATCTGCGACTCATCCACCGACACGCTCGAGCATGGCGGCTTGAGTACGTTTGGGAAGAACGTGGTACGTGAGATGAACCGACTCGGCATGCTGATCGACGTTTCCCACATTTCGGACGATGCGTTCTTCGATTGCCTGGAACATTCGCAAGCGCCGGTAGTGGCGACCCACAGCTCGGCGCGTGCGCTGTATGACCATCCACGCAACCTGTCGGATGACATGATCATCGCATTGGCCAAAAAAGGGGGCGTGATACAGATGAATATGTTAAGTGCGTACATAAAAGACGAGAGCCCGGAGCGAAGCGCGGCATTGAAAGCCTTCAAGGCCAGATATCCGGCCACGGCGGACATGTCCGACGCAATGCGGACGGCAAGGGAGGAAGCTTTGGCAGAGTTGAACGAGCGACTGCCTTACCAGAGGGCCACGTTAGAAATGGTCGTCGATCATATCGACCATATTGTTCGCTTGGTAGGCATTGACCACGTCGGCATCGGCCCGGATCTAGACGGGGGCGGAGGCGTAACGGGGATGTCTGACGTGAGCGAAGCGGGCAACATCACCTACGAGCTCGTCCGGCGGGGCTACAGTGAGGAAGACATCGCCAAAATTTGGAGCGGAAATTTCTTTAGGGTGATGGCCGCAGCGGAGGAAACCGCCCGCTGTATTCAGGACTCGAGCTATTAGTAAGGATGATGGATAATTTAGCATTCACTTTCGGTGGGGCATTCGGAGCCCTCGGGATTATATTAGGCGCCTTCGGCGCCCACGCACTCAAAAAGAAATTTACGCCAGATCAGCAACAGAGTTTTGAGGTGGGCGTGCGATACCAACTATACCATGCGATCGTCCTGCTGGTCGTGGGTTTGCATGGCAGATTTCCGCCTGCCGTCACCTGGCTGTTCGTGGCCGGTACCGCCCTTTTTTCGTTTAGCATTTACGGACTTTGCCTGACGGCCGCGTTCGGCCGCAAGTGGCGTTTTTTGGGTCCGATAACGCCATTGGGCGGACTGCTGCTCGTGGCGGGATGGCTCGTGCTTCTGTTGGGCTAGTTTAATGGGCCCCGCCTATAGCAGGGCTTCCCGCAGCTCTTCTGCCGATTTCGGCGATAAATAGCTTAACGGAATGTCGAACACCGTGCGCGCGCCTGTTTGACCTTCCCGCGCCAGCCTACCCACTGCCCGTGCATAGGCCACTAGGACGCTAGCGGTAAACTCGGGATTGCTCTCCAGTGCCAATGCGAATTCTACGCGTTGCTTAGCTCCGCTTCCGGTCTTGCCCGAACGGAAGACCGTGCCGCCGTGGGGCATCCCCGAATGGTTCTCCCGTAATTCTTCTTCCGTGATGAAATGCACGGTGGTGTCATATGGTTCGAAATAATGCGGCATCTCCTTGATAATACGCTCGATTTCCCGTTGGTCCGCGCCTTCTTCCGGAACGACATAACACACCCGCTGGTGACGCTCGGCGGTGGTGAGCGCCGGCGCTTCGCCCGAGCGGACCTGTTCCATGGCCTGTTCAGAAGGTATTGTGTACTGCACGCCATTTTTGACGCCGGGTATGCGACGTACCGCGTCCGAGTGCCCTTGGCTTAACCCTTTCCCCCAAAACGTATACGTGTCGCCCTTAGGCAGAACGGTCTCGCCCAACAAGCGGGCCATGGAAAATAGTCCTGGATCCCAACCGGTGGAAATCAGCGAAACGGTCTTGGCGGCTTTCGCTACGGAGTCTACTGTGGCAAAGTACGCAGGAATCTTAGCGTGGGTGTCGAAACTATCGACCGTGTTGAACCATTGGGCTACCACGGGAACCTGTTCGGGGAGGTCTTTGGACGAACCACCGCACAGCACCATGACGTCGATATCATCTTTGTACGCTTCGATTTCGTCTAGCGATACCACGTTAGCCATGCCTAGTGAGGCAGGTGCGCGTCTTGTAAAGATCGCGACTAGTTCCATGTCAAGGTTTTGGGCCAGGGCGCTAGCAACGCCTTTTCCTAAATTTCCGTATCCTACAATGCCGATTCGCAACGGTCGGCTGCTCGTGTTTTCCATATTGGCAAAAGATTGTTACGTCCCGATTGGGGAACGTCGAACTGCGGGCGAAGATAACTAAAAAACATGGGACGCCTGAAAAAGTGAATTTTTTTGAACCATCTTCCAGATGGGGTGTTCTATAGTTAGTTAAAGGTTATTTCTATTCATTATTCAGGTTTAATAATTGGTTAGTTAAAAAGCCCCGATCCTCCCCGTTTCGGGGCTTTTTCGTGCGCTTCGTTAGGCTATACTACACATTCGTGTTTTTGCCAACGATTGCTGGCGCTAAGTGTTCGAATTACAAAAAGGAAAACAAAAAAGGAAAAAGTCATGGCAGAATTAAGGGAACGAAAGGTAGCGGTGTTAACGGAAAACGGGTTCGAGGAAATCGAATTAACCAGTCCGAAGGACGCGCTGGAGCTTGCCGGTGCAGTCGTGCATATTGTCTCACCGCAGCGCGAGACCGTGCGCAGCATGTCAAAAGGGGAGTGGAAAGCTGAATTTCCGGTCGACGTCCCTCTCGACAGCGCCTCCCCCGACGAATACGATGCGTTGCTGATTCCGGGAGGTGTTATCAATCCGGATACGCTTCGGACGAACAAGGCCGCACTGGACTTCGTGCGTCATTTTTTCGATACGGGTAAGCCCGTGGCGGCCATTTGCCACGGACCGCAGGTGCTTATTAACGCAAAGGCCGTCGAAGGCCGGGCGATGACCTCCGTGAATGCCATCGAGATCGATCTGCGCAACGCCGGGGCATTGTGGGAAGACAGCGAAGTAGTGGTGGACCGCGGGCTGGTGACGAGCCGCACGCCAGACGATTTGCCCGCTTTTAATACAGCAATCGTGGAAGAGTTTGCGCGGAGCGGCCAGCCTGCGGGTTCTTCCGGTGGGTTGGGATAGCACCGACGGTTACCTACGGGCAGGGCCTTTGCGTTAAGCAACTAAATTATTGCTAATATTGTTTGAATATTTCACCTAATAAACGTACATTTGCACTCCGAAATCGGAGTAGGTTATATAACGCATCAAGAAATACATTACAATAGGTCATGAAAAGAACATTTCAGCCATCACGACGCAGGAGAAAAAACAAACATGGATTTAGGGAGCGTATGAGCTCCGCCAATGGCCGTCGTGTGCTTGCCGCCCGCAGGGCTAAAGGACGGAAACGCCTGAGCGTATCTGACGAGGCCCGCCACAAGCGCTAGGTCGGCGTATGGCCGGTGACTGCCACGTCCGGAGCCCGCGCCGGTTTCTGGAATAGTCATCGCTCATGGAAAGATATACATTCAAGAAAGAAGAACGGTTATGTGCTAAAAGGTCTATTGACGACCTTTTCACTAACGGTTCTTCTTTTGTTTTATATCCCTTTCGGATCGTTTACCGCCTTACGCCGCTCGAAGGCGCGCCGACGCAAATGCTGGTGTCGGTACCGAAACGCCGGTTTCCCCGGGCCGTAGACCGCAACCTGCTGAAACGCCGTATCCGGGAGTGCTACCGTCTCAATAAGGCGGCCTGCCTAAACCGCCATGCCCAGCAGGGGCAGCTGCTGTTGGCTATCCAATATATCGGTAAGGAAGTACTGAGCTACGAACGGATCTGTAACCGCCTGACCGAAGCGCTGGTTAAAGTGAAGTGAGCTATGTGGGAGCTGATATGGGAAAAGGGAATTAAACGGCTTGTCAGCGGGCTTTTCCTGCTGCTCATACGCGCTTATCAACTCTTGTTGTCTCCCATGCTCGGGGCATCGTGTCGCTATTCGCCCACCTGTTCGCAATATGGCGTCGAGGCAATTCGTAAATACGGCCCATTTAAGGGCGGTTGGCTCACGCTCAAACGCATTGCCAGATGCCATCCTTGGAGCGGGCACGGACACGATCCGGTTCCATAGGCCTACTTTTATCTCCGCGCCCCTATAACGCCTTGCTATGAATATCCCGTTTATACTCCATATTGAAACCGCCACGCCGGTATGCTCGGTAGCCCTTTCCCGAGGCGCGGAATGCCTGGTGGTACGCGAACTGGATGAACCCAATATCCATGCTTCCCAACTCACGGTGCTGATCGACCAAGCAATGGCCGATGCCGGCGTTTCGTTCGCGGATCTGTCAGCGGTATCCGTCAGCATGGGGCCGGGTTCGTATACCGGCTTGCGGATTGGCGTCTCCACCGCCAAAGGGCTTTGTTACGCCCTCGATATCCCGCTGTTGGCCGTGCATACGCTTGATGCCATGGCGAAAGGCTTTGCCCTCCATCACGCCAAGCAACTGGGCGACAATGTGCTATTGGCACCCATGATCGACGCGCGTCGCATGGAGGTCTACACGGCGGTGTATAATGCGAAGATCGAACGTGTCGTAGACGTGGCAGCACGTGTTATCGAAGGAGATTCCTTTGCTCATCTCACCGGTCAGGACACCATAACGCTTTTCGGAAGTGGGGCGGACAAGTTTACCGCCTTATTTGACGCCGATACTGCCGTTACAGTGTGGCCGGGCTTCAAAAATTCGGCCGCTTTTTTGGTCGATCTCGCCTACGACGGGTACCGCAAGGAGCGATTCGAAAACGTCGCCTATTTCGAGCCGTTTTACCTGAAAGAGTTTGTGGCGACCGCGCCTAAAGCAGGTCGGTAGGGGAGTAACAATAACAAGAGTGAAGGGTAATCTATTCAGTGTGCGTAGCCTCTCGTACGCGTTTAGTCCGCCAATAGCAGTTCGCGCGCTTTCTTTTCGTCTTCTTGCATTTGTTCGGTCAGCTCGTCGATGGAACCAAACCACTGGTCGTGACGGATGAAGTGCAGAAACTTGACTCGCAGGGTTTTCCCGTATAGGTCCTGGTCGAAGTCAAAGAGATGCACCTCAATGCTTCTTTCCAAGCCGTCTACCGACGGGCGGTTGCCGATGTATCCCATGCCAGGAGCCACCAACGACGGCTGCTCGGGCATGTACCCCCCCGTTTTGACTTCCTGCGGATGGATCATCGCTACCTCCACGGCATAAATGCCATAGGCGGGAATGAGCTTGTGCGTTTCGGCGATCTGAAGGTTCGCGGTAGGGAAGCCCATTTGACGCCCTAGCTGGTTTCCCCGGACCACGGTGCCCGAAAGCAAAAAGGGATAACCCAGATAATTGTTGGCCGTCTGTATGTCGCCCTTGATAAGAGATTCGCGTATCTTCGTCGACGAAACCGCCACGTCTTCGATGTCCTGTTCCGGAATCTGCTCGACTTCGTAGCCGTAGATGTCGGCGAATTTCAGTAGGTCGGGTAATGACCCGATCCTGTCCTTGCCAAAGCGGTGGTCGTAACCAATGACTATTTTGCGCGTACCTATTTTGGAAACCAAAATATCGCGGATATACTCCTCAGGCGACTGGTTTGAAAAGTCGCGCGTAAACGGCGTGATGATTAGGTGGTCAATACCTGCTTTGGCGATCAAGTCAATCTTTTCCGACAGATCATTGATCAGGCGCAGGCTGTCGTCCTCAGGATGGAGGATGAGGCGTGGGTGCGGGAAGAACGTGAGCAGGACCGACTCGCCATTGATATCCCGCGCGCAGGCCTTCAAAGTGCTGAGTATTTTTTGATGGCCGATATGGACACCGTCAAAAGTGCCGATGGTGACCACGGCATTGTCCAAGGGTGTGAAATCGGCGATATCTCGGTAAATCCTCATCCTGCGCTAATTTTGTGCAAAGGTAATGGTTTTGGATGCTTGTAGGAAATGTTTTTGCTCAGGCGGGTTCGTCGCGGGGCAGGGCATGGATACTGGCCACCAATTCGTCCAGCTTCCAGGCATCGCTCACCGAAAAGGATCCGCTTCGAGTTCGGCATAGCGATCCCAAATGCGCGCCGACGCCGAGCGCGCGACCGAAATCATAGGCCAGGGAGCGGATGTAGGTGCCCTTGCTGCAAACTACCCTGAAGTGGGCCGCCGGCCGCTCAATGCGGGTAATCTCAAACTCGGAGATGGTGACGCGGCGGGCCTTCATCTCTACGGCCTCGCCCCTGCGGGCTTTCTCGTAGAGCCGTTCGCCGCCCATGCGGATGGCCGAATGGGCCGGCGGGAACTGGTCAATGGGCCCGATAAACCGCTTCGGGGCCCGCAGTATGTCCTCGTTGGTGATGGTGGACAGGTCAAATCGTTCATCAATTTCGGTTTCCAAATCATAGGAGGGCGTGGTTGCTCCCAAGATGATGGAACCCGTATACTCTTTTTCCTCGGCCTGGAATTGCTCAATACGCTTGGTAAACTTCCCCGTGCAAATGACCAGCAGTCCTGTCGCTAGCGGATCCAATGTGCCGGCGTGTCCGATCTTAAACCGCTTCGGCAAGTCTAAATGGCTGATCAGCGTCCGTTTGATCTTATTGACAGCTTGGAAGGAAGTCCAGCCCAGTGGCTTATCCACGAGGAGTACTTTGCCTTCTAGGTATTCTTCCCGCATTGCCATCGTTAGAGAAACGTATACACCACTACGAATACGCCCACGATGACGCAGTAGATGGAGAAGTAAGTCAGTTTGGCTTTTTTGACAAAGGCAATCATCCACCGGCAGGCCAGCAGGCCGGATACGAAAGCGGCGATGAACCCGACTAACAGAGGCAATACTTCAAATTGTCCGCTGCTGGCTATCCCATCCGTTTCGGCGTCGAGATACATCTTGGCGGCAGCGCCCAGAATGAGGGGCAATACCATCAAAAATGAGAACCGTGCCGCCTTGGACTTGTCGTCGCCCAAGAGAATCGACGTGGCGATCGTGGATCCGGAGCGGGAAATGCCTGGGAAAAGGGCGGCGATGGCTTGGGCTATCCCGATAACGAACGAATCCCGGAAGGTGATGTCCTTGCCGGTTTTTTTGGCTTTGTCAGCAAAAAACAGCAAGGTAGCCGTCACCAACAGCATAAAGCCCACGAGTCGTAGATTGGAAAACAATTCTTCGAGCGTATCCTTCAGGAAGAGGCCGACGAGCGCGGCTGGAATCATCGACAGGACGACCATGAGTGCGAAACGCGTTTCCTCGTTCCATTTGAACTGGAAAAGGCCCCGGAATATCTGCCCGATGTCTTTTCGGAATACGACGATCGTGCTCAGCGCCGTAGCGAAATGCAAGACTATTGCAAATAGCAAATTGTCTTCGTCGCTGTATTTGAGACCCAGTATTTCTTGGGCGATGACGATATGTCCGCTCGAAGAGACCGGAAGGAATTCAGTCAATCCCTGGACGATTCCAACGATCAACGCTTTGATAATTTCTGCCATTAACCGTTGTCGTGCTGTTTAGGTTTGATCAGGATAGCAACCACGCCCAGGGCAAAGCCGGCGACCACTACAATGGGGGCTAAGGTGATTTTGGTAAAGCTATAAATGTCTTCTGTGCCCATCATAAGCAGGAATCCGAGTATCACCACGGCAATGCTCACAATAAAGAGTTGGTAGTTCCGCTTGCCGAACACCAGCATGGATTTCTTATGGGTAGGCGTTGGATTTGTTTTTGACATTAGTCGACGTGTTTTTATCGGTACAATTCATTTGATTTTAAACGCAGGTATTTGCTCACCGCGAAATAGGTGCTTAGCCCGGAAATGAGGATGCCAAGCAGGACAATGCCCACGAAGATGACCCCAAACTCATACCAGTCGCGCAGGAACACAAGTTCCGGCAATTCGCGCTGCGATAGCTGAAGGAGAAAGAGCAACAGCAGGATGGCAATCAGCGCGCCCAATAGGCCGTGCAGAATGCCATAGCCCAAAAACGGTCGTCGGATAAAGCCCTTGGTAGCGCCTACCATTTGCATGCTTTTGATCAGGAAACGCTGTGAGTATATGGACAGTCGAATCGTGTTGTTAATCAGGGCGATGGCGATAAGCAACAACACCAAGGTAAAGGCCAGTACAACGAGGCCGATAATGCGGATGTTTTGGTTGACCATATCGATGAGCGATTCTTGATAAACCACTTCATTCACGTGCTCGTTGGCAGACAGCTTGCTGATGAAGCGCTCGATGCTATCGGTATTGGCATATTCCGCCTTGAGGTAGATATCGATGGAGGACAGCAGGGGGTTGTGACCCAAAAATTCGACGAAATCCTCGCCCAAGTCCATCGCGAGGTTCTTCGCGGCCTCTTCCTTGCTGATGTAATGGGACCGAAGGACGTACGGATCGTCGTTCACGTTTTTCTGCAATGCCAGCACGTCGCCTTCGCTTACGCCTTCGTTGACGATCAGGTTGAGTACGATGTTCTCCTTGACGTAGTCTGACAGGTTTTTGGCATGTACCAAAATCAAGCCGAGCAATCCCGTCATCAATAGGACCAAAGCGATGCTGACTACTGTCGAGACGTAAACCGATTTGGTTTTTTTGGATGAGGTACTCAATTCATAATTTTCCATGGTTGGAAATGTTTTGCCTGCGAAAATAACGATTACGGTTGAGATATCCCAACGGCGTGGCGGTCGGTTTTCTCTCGTTTAGCTGCCGCAATTACCGCGCCTTATTTCATCATAATCGACAATAATCATCCAGTGGTGGTTTTCAAGGCTGTAATAATCGTTGTTTGTAACGATCGGCTATTGCTATCCGTCGCCCAAGGCGCATTTCAAGTCTCCGTCGTTCAACTGAAGCGTCTCACGATTGCGTCGATTTGGGGCAGATAGGCGTGACCGAACAGATTGAGGTGTACCAATAACGGATATAGATTATATAGATCCACGCGCGCCTGCCAGCCGGGCGCCAGGGGAAACGCTTCGTCGTAGGCGAGGTAAAAGCCCTCACCAAAACCACCAAAGAGGCGTGTCATGGCGATATCGGCTTCGCGATGTCCGCAGTAAATGGCGGGGTCGATCAAAAGGGGCGTCCCATCGGTCCGCACAATCCAGTTGCCAGCCCATAGGTCCCCGTGGAGCAGCGCGGGCGCCTCCTCTGGAAATATATCTGCAAGCTTTTTGTATAGTTTCTCGAATCCGCTTACGACCGCGGCGTCTAGTAAGCTAGCCGCCCGAGCCGTCCGCAATTGAATGTCGAGCCGCTCCCGGATAAAAAATGTCGACCAATCGTCGTGCTGCGTATTGCGCTGGGGAAGCGTTCCGATAAAGTTGTCGTGGTCGAGGCCAAAGCTTGTTTGGCGCTCACGATGCAGCGTGGCCAGCACGGTGCCGAGTTGTGTGGATGCGCGATCGGTGCGTGCGGCGGACTCAATCCATTCCATTAGAAGGAACGCGTCCCCTCGCGCCTGGCCCACCGAAAGGACGGCGGGCACGAATGTGGGCAGCGCTCGGCGGAGACGTGCTAGGCCTAACGATTCTGCAGTAAACATGCGGATGGCCTCCGTGTGGGTATTGACCTTAACGAAAAAAGCGGACCGTTCGGTGATGATACGAAACGCTTGGTTGATGTCGCCACCAGACACGGGTTGCAAATTCTTGATGCGTTCGCTTGTGCCGGCAACGGCCCAGACTTCGTGCTGTAAGGCATCTAGCAGGCTTTGGGAAACAAACATGGCTAAAAGTACGCATTTTAGAACGGCAGCTCAATCGCTCGCCGCCGTTAAAAATATTAAGGCGTCCCGTTTTTACTAGTTAATGTTGTTGGGGCTGCTGATGCCAGCTAATGGTATCGCAATTGCCCATTGCTGTTTGACGATGGCGCGTTGATTGGTACGCTTGATATGGGGAGTGGAGCACTTCATCCGGAAGCGTATTCGCGCCAAACGCAAGTGGGGGGAACTTTGTCCTTGGGCATCTCACGGAACACATGAACTTCAACGATACCGACAATTAAAAAAGGCCGCCTCATATTTATGAGACAGCCTCTTTTGCACGTCTTGTACGATTGTAGGTGCATTACAACGGTACATTGGCCATAAATTGAACATTCAATGCACCGATGTTTACGCCGGCCAAAAACGAAGGCATCGTCGGTGCGAATACCCATGCATTGTTTTGGCGGTATACGTATCCGCGGCGATACGGGTCGTAATAGGTGCGGTATGCCGGAAAGTAGACGTATTCGCTGCGATGGTGGAAACGCTTGCCATAGTACCATGCATCGTGGTCGCGATAGCGGTGATTGCGTTGCTTGACGTACTTGCGGTATTCGCGATCGCGTTTTTCGTAATATTTAAGGTACTCACGCTCTCGCTTTTCCACATGTTTCCAATATGCTTTCTCATGTTGAGCGGATCGATGGGCGGCTTTGCCATGTTTCCGATGTTGCTTAACATGTTCCTTCTTGTGGTGATTCTTATGGCCATTTCCCCGTCCTTGCGCATTGGTTTCTAAGGTCGTGCCCGTGATACATAGGAGGGCAGCGATTGCGATCAATACTTTCTTCATGTCATTAGTCTTTAAGTGAACATTCAAACTACCATTAGTAAGACAGCAGAAGTGATGCCAAGTTTAATGGACCATTACGTTCTGGGCTTAATTCTTCGGTAATCACCACTGACTCACTACCCATCGATCTTTAGGGAAATTGATATTCATCACAGCGATAGCTGTTAAAATGAGGATAATCCCCACCCATTGTACGAGATTAACGCGCTCGTGAAGCATAAAGTAAGCCATGAATACTGAAACGGGGAGTTCAATCGAAGACACAATGCTCCCCAGTCCCAGCCCAGTTTTGGGAAAGCCTGTGTTCAATAACAGCGGTGGAATGATGGTTCCGAAAAGCGACAATATGAGTCCCCATGTCCAGAAAATCGAAAAATCAAAACTTCCATTATACCTGTAAACCACAAAGCAGGTGACTAGCGAGAAGCCGCCTAACAGCATAATCAAGCTTTTCTTATAGGCAGGGAGGTAGGTGGCAACTCGATTCGAAGCATACATATTTACAGTGAACGATGCTCCTGCCAAGAATCCCCACAGAATTCCGCGCCAATCCAAATCGACGTCGCTTCCGACAAGGTTTGTTGCCAGCAATGTGCCGAGCAAAACAACAGCGACCGACATCGTTTTTCGGGCAGTGGGAAACCTCTTCGACAAGATTGCCTCTAACAAGACGCTCATCCAAACGGTCTGCATCAATAGGATGATGGCCACAGACACGTCGATATAGGCTACTGATAAATAATAAAACAGGCCGGTGGAACCGAGTGAGGTCCCGACGACTAATAACCTTGGCAAATCTCCTTTTTGGATTTTTGGTGTTTTGATTTTCCGGACTTTTGTTTGGAATAACGTTATCAAAAGCATTCCAATAACACCGAGCGAAAGCTGCGCAAAGATTACTTCTTCCGTACTAAAGCCTCCTTTGTAGGCGAGTTTGACAAATGTAGCCAGCATTCCGTAGCTTGAAGCACCCAAGCCTACCAGAATCGCCCCCGTCAGGATGTTTTTTCTATCAGTTTTCATTTGTTTGAGAGCAGGTCAAAGTAATGGAGTGTTGTCTGTAATGTGTTGATTTTGAATAGTATGTGTGTGGTCGGAGTTTGCTCGTTGATATTCTTACTCCCTGTCCTAATACAAGATGTAATCGTCGCCTGCATGCCTCGCCGAGGTTTCCGTCGGCGTCGACCGCGGGGTAGTATGCGTACGGGTATGTCGTTTCCGATCCTATATTCGAAAACAAACTCGTAGCTTTTTTCCTTTCATACTTCTTTCACTAACGCTTGCGGCGACAAGGTCATTAACGAAGCTTTGATGGGTTTCGAACGACTGGCTCATGACGCTCGATGTTGTATCCGGGTGGGATATTCCGCGGCTTCATCCGTCACGCCCATCGTTTTTGGCAACGGGATAGGCCATGGCGTTTCTCAGTTGAACGACTGCCGGAACGCCAAGGGCGACTGATTTGTTTTCCCCTTGAACAGTTTACTGAACGACTGCGAATGTTCAAATCCCAGTTCGTAGGCGATTTCGCTGACGGAAAGGTCAGTCGTTGATAGTTTTTCTTTCGCCTTTTCGATCAGCTTTCCTTGGATGTGTTGTTGGGTGCTTTGCCCCGTCAGCACTTTCAGCAGGCTGCTTAGGTAATTGGGCGAAACATGCAGCCGGTCTGCCACGAACTGCACTGTCGGGGCGCCGTCTTGCGCCAGGTCGCGACTGCCGTAGTAATCGTCCAGCAACGCCTCCAACCGGTCCAGTACCTGGTGGTTGGTTATTTTTCGGGTGATGAACTGCCGTTCATAGAAGCGCTTGGCGTAGTTCAACAACGTTTCCACCTGTGAAATGATGATGCTTTGGCTGAATTTATCGATATTGGTGTGATACTCTTGTTTGATGTTGGCGATCAGGGCGTTGATGGTTGCTTCCTCCTTCTCGGAAAGAAATAGTGCTTCGCTCACCGAATACCCGAAAAACTCGTATCGCTTTATGCTTTTTGCGAGCGGAGTGCCCCACAGAAAGTCGGGGTGGATCAGCAGAATCCACCCGGAAGGCTTGGTCTTTTCGTCGGGGGGCGGCGCGGGATGTAGCACCTGCTTTGGGGCCAAGAAATACATTACTCCCTCATCGAAATCGTATTCCTGCTGCCC
>Ga0079224_100003226_pt1 | contig 20417 bp, 18 predicted proteins | sample Stecom2015_FD_80414 | JGI IMG/M metagenome (GOLD analysis project Ga0079224, IMG submission 80414) | Agricultural soil microbial communities from Utah to study Nitrogen management - Steer compost 2015 | ecosystem: Environmental > Terrestrial > Soil > Agricultural land | place: USA: Utah...
CGCATCGTGGTCCCGGCCCGGATCGAGGGCGGGTACCTCACCGCCTACGACGAGACCCGGGCCGCCGTGGGCCGGTTCGCGCTGCACCGGATCACCGGGGCCGCCGAGCACGGTGGGTGACCCGGCCGGTACGGGAGTGATTCCGGCCGCCCTCGTGTTGGACTCGTGTTGGATGGCCGGAGGAAAGGGGGGACGGTGAACGACGGGCCGCTGATCGTGCAGTCCGACAAGACGCTGCTGCTGGAGGTCGGGCACCCGCTGGCCGACGAGTGCCGCAAGGCGATCGCGCCGTTCGCCGAGCTGGAGCGCGCCCCCGAGCACGTGCACACCTACCGGGTGACCCCGCTCGCCCTGTGGAACGCCCGGGCGGCGGGGCACGACGCCGAGCAGGTCGTGGACGCGCTCCTCCGGTACAGCCGGTACCCGGTGCCGCACGCGCTGCTCATCGACGTCGCCGAGACCATGGCGCGGTACGGCCGGCTCCGGCTGGAGAAGCACCCGATCCACGGGCTGGTCCTCACCGCCTCCGACCGGGCGGTGCTCGAGGAGGTGCTGCGGTCGCGGAAGATCCGGCCGATGCTCGGCGAGCGGCTGGACGAGGACACCGTGGCCGTCCACCCCTCCGAGCGGGGCAACATCAAGCAGGCGCTGCTCAAGCTCGGCTGGCCGGCCGAGGACCTCGCCGGGTACGTGGACGGCGAGTTCCACCCGATCGAGCTGCGCGAGGAGGGCTGGTCGCTCCGGCCGTACCAGCGGGAGGCGGCGGAGGCGTTCTGGCGCGGCGGCTCCGGGGTGGTCGTGCTGCCGTGCGGCGCGGGCAAGACGATCGTGGGCATCGCGGCGATGGCGCTCGCCCGGGCGACCACGCTGATCCTCGTCACCAACGCGGTCTCGGCGCACCAGTGGAAGCGCGAGCTGCTCCGGCGGACGGCGCTCACCGCGGACGAGATCGGCGAGTACACGGGCGCGAAGAAGGAGATCCGGCCGGTCACCATCGCCACCTACCAGGTGATGACGACCAAGCGGAACGGGGTCTACCGGCACCTGGAGGTGTTCGACGCCCGCGACTGGGGGCTGATCGTCTACGACGAGGTCCACCTGCTGCCGGCGCCGATCTTCCGGATGACGGCCGAGCTGCAGGCCCGGCGGCGGCTGGGGCTGACCGCGACGCTGGTGCGGGAGGACGGCCGGGAGGGGGACGTCTTCTCGCTCATCGGGCCGAAGCGGTACGACGCGCCCTGGAAGGAGATGGAGAGCCAGGGGTGGATCGCACCGGCCGAGTGCATCGAGGTGCGGGTGACGCTCACCGAACGGGAGCGGCTCGCCTACGCGATGGCCGACCCGGACCAGCGGTACCGCTTCTGCTCGACCACGCCGGCGAAGACGCGGGTGGCCGAGGCCCTGGTCCGCCGGCACGCGGGCGAGCAGATTCTGATCATCGGCCAGTACGTGGATCAGCTCGACGAGCTCGGCGCGCACCTGAACGCGCCCGTGATCAAAGGGGAGACCCGGGTGCGGGAGCGGGAGCGCCTGTTCCAGGCGTTCCGCGACGGGGAGATCCCGGTGCTCGTGGTCTCGAAGGTGGCGAACTTCTCCATTGACCTGCCGGAGGCCACGGTCGCGATCCAGGTCTCCGGAACCTTCGGGTCACGCCAGGAGGAGGCGCAGCGGCTCGGCCGGGTGCTCCGCCCCAAGCCGGGCGGCGGGGGCGCCCGGTTCTACTCGATCGTGAGCCGCGACACCGTCGATCAGGAGTTCGCCGCGCACCGCCAGCGCTTCCTCGCCGAGCAGGGGTACGCGTACCGCATCATCGACGCCGGCGACGTGGGCGAGGAGGACCCGGCGAGATGACCTCGCCGGGGATGGCTCCGACGGGAATCACGTCCAGGAGATCCCGCGGGACCGTGGCAACCGGATCACCCCCTCGCGATCTGCCCCTCGCATCGATCAACCGAGATGCGGAATACCCTACTGCTACCGACAAATCACTCCAAATACTCCCATATTTACGGACATCCACAACGGGCCGTGATATTCAGTTGATCTGCCGCCCGCACGTCGGATAAGCTTTGCGTTTTTGCGGCGCCGCTCAGCTCTTCGGCATTGTTTCCGTCGGTTAAGGAGCTTTTCCGTATGTCCGATACCGTGCTCGAGGCGGAGCGCGCCCATCTCGCAGCGTCACGGGCCGCGCTGCGCGCCATGCGCGAACACGCCGAATCCCTCTCCGCGGACGCGGCGGGCGACTGGGTCTCCCGGGAGGTGCTCCGGGGCCTCCTCGATCAGCGGATCGCCGCGCTCGCCGACCACCCGGACACCCCGCTCTTCTTCGGCCGGCTCGACCGCGCGGCCGGCGACGACCTCCCGCACACGATCTACGTCGGCCGCAGGCACGTCCACGACCCGGACGGCCGGCCCATGGTGATCGACTGGCGGGCCCCGGTCGCCCGGGCGTTCTACCAGGCGAGCCCGGCGGACCCGATGGGCGTCGCGCTCCGCCGCCGGTTCGGCTACCGGGGCGGCGAGCTCACCGCGTACGAGGACGAGCCGCTCGACGGCCGGCCCCTCGAGCAGAGCCGGATCCTCCTGGAGGAGATCGAGCGGCCCCGCACCGGCCCGATGCGGGACATCGTCGCCACCATCCAGCCGGACCAGGATGAGATCGTCCGCCGGGACCTGGCCACCACGGTCTGCGTGCAGGGGGCGCCGGGCACCGGCAAGACGGCCGTGGGGCTGCACCGCGCCGCCTACCTGCTGTTCACCCACCGGGAGCGGCTGACCCGATCGGGCGTGACCATCGTGGGCCCGAACCGCGCGTTCCTCTCCTACATCTCCTCGGTGCTCCCCGCCCTCGGCGAGGTGACGGTCGACCAGACGACCGTGACCGAGCTGCTCGGCGGCCCCGCGCACCCGGAGGATCCCGCGGTCGCCGCGGTCAAGGGCGACGCCCGGATGGCCGAGGTGCTCAGGCGGGCGCTCTGGCTGCACGTGCGCCGGCCGGAGGAGGGCCTGCTCGTCACCCGGGGCATCGACCGCTTCCGGGTGCCCGAGTACGAGATCAGCGAGATCGTGGCCGCGCTGCGCGGCACGACCCGGTACGGCCCGCTCGCCCAGCGGCTCGCCCACGCCGTGCTCGTCCAGATGGAACGGCGCGGCCAGGCGCCGGACGACCGGGTGCAGGACGCGGTGGCCAGATCCCGGCCGGTCAAGGCACTGGTCGACGCGGTGTGGCCGAAGCTCACCCCCGAGCAGGTGCTCCACCGGCTGCTCTCCGACCCGGAGTTCCTCGCCCAGGCCGCCGGGCCGCACCTGTCCCCCGCCGAGCAGGAGCTGATCCTCTGGCGGAAGCCGTACCGCTCACCCCGGTCGGCGAAGTGGTCGGCCGCGGACGCCGCCCTCCTCGACGAGCTCGCCGACCTGATCGAACGGACCCCCTCCCAGGGCCACCTCGTCATCGACGAGGCCCAGGACCTCTCCCCCATGCAGCTCCGCGCGCTGGGGCGGCGCTGCCGCACCGGGTCGGCGACCGTGCTCGGCGACCTGGCGCAGGGGACGACCCCGTGGGCGGCGCGGTCGTGGAAGGAGGTGCTCGAGCACCTCGGCCAGCCCGGCGGCGAGATCGTCGAGCTCACCGTCGGCTTCCGCGTGCCCCGGGAGATCCTCGGCTTCGCCGCCCGGCTGCTCCCCGCGATCGCCCCGGCCTCGCCGAGCCCCGCTCGCTCCGCCCGGGGACCGGGTCCCTCACCGTCCGGCGGGTGCCCGACGTGCTCGAGGCCGTCGTCGGCACGGTGCGGGAGCTGCTCGAGCGCGAGGGCTCGATCGGCGTGATCGCCGCGGACGCGGCCGTGCCCGCGATCGCGTCCGCGCTCGGCGGGGCGGCCGCGGTGCTCGGCCCGGAGGCTCCCGTCGACGCGCGGGTGCTGATCGTCCCCGCCACCGTCGCGAAGGGCCTCGAGTACGACCACGTGGTCCTGGTGGAGCCCGCCGACATCGCCGACGCCGAGGAGCGCGGCCTCGCCCGCCTCTACGTGGTGCTCACCCGGGCGGTGACCTCGCTCACCGTCCTCCACCGGCGGGACCTCCCGGGCCCGCTCGCCGGCTGAGCGCGTCCTCGCCGGCTGGAGCCCTCGCGACGGGGAGAACTTCCTCGCCGGCCGCCGTGGCCCCGTACGGCGGGGCGGCGCCAGGGCGAACCCCGCGACCACGACGCGGGAAGGTCGGCATCGGGCGGCGGATGGCATGGGTGGCCCGCGCGCACGCGGACGGGCTACTCCTATCGAGCGTTCGTCGTTCGGTAGGGGCGGATGGCCCGCGCGCACGCGGACGGGCTGCGCGGTGGGCGACGGACATCGGGGCCGCGGCGGGAGAACGGCCGGCCACCGGCGGAACAGAGTGGTGCGGGCGGGCCCCGGTCGCGGGCGGCCTCGGCAACGGAAAAGGGCGGTCCCCGGTGGGAACCGCCCCTGGACGCCCGTTATCGATCAGGCTCAGAAGTCCATGTCGCCACCGGGCGTGGCGTTGGCCTTCTCCTTCTCGGGCTTCTCGGCGATGACGGCCTCGGTGGTGAGGAACAGCCCGGCGATCGACGCGGCGTTCTGCAGCGCCGACCGGGTCACCTTGGCCGGGTCGATGATGCCCGCCTCGAACATGTCGACGTACTCACCGGTCGCCGCGTTGAGGCCGTGGCCCGGCGGAAGGCTGCGCACCTTCTCGACCACGACGCCGCCCTCGAGACCGGCGTTGATGGCGATCTGCTTGAGCGGCTCCTCCAGGGCCTTGCGGACGATGGCGGCACCGGTCGCCTCGTCGCCGCTCAGCTCCAGCTTGTCGAAGGCCTTGGCACCGGCCTGGAGCAGGGCCACGCCACCACCGGGGACGATGCCCTCCTCGACCGCGGCCTTGGCGTTCCGGACCGCGTCCTCGATGCGGTGCTTGCGCTCCTTGAGCTCGACCTCGGTCGCGGCACCGGCCTTGATGACCGCGACACCGCCGGCCAGCTTGGCGAGACGCTCCTGCAGCTTCTCGCGGTCGTAGTCGGAGTCGGTCCGCTCGATCTCGGCGCGGATCTCGTTGACCCGGCCGGCGATCGCCTCGGGGTCACCGGCACCGTCGACGATCGTGGTCTCGTCCTTGGTGACGACGACCTTGCGGGCGCGGCCGAGCAGGTCGAGGGTGGCGTTCTCGAGCTTGAGGCCGACCTCCTCGGAGATGACCTGGCCGCCGGTGAGGATGGCGATGTCCTGGAGCATCGCCTTGCGGCGGTCGCCGAAGCCGGGGGCCTTGACGGCCACGGACTTGAACAGACCGCGGATCTTGTTGACGACGAGGGTGGCGAGAGCCTCGCCTTCGACGTCCTCGGCGATGATGACCAGCGGCTTACCGGCCTGCACGACCTTGTCGAGCAGCGGCAGCAGGTCCTTGTTGGCGGAGACCTTCGCGTTGACGATGAGGATGTAGGGGTCCTCGAAGACCGCCTCCATGCGCTCCGGGTCGGTCACGAAGTAACCGGAGACGTAACCCTTGTCGAAGCGCATACCCTCGGTGAGCTCGAGCTCGAGCCCGAAGGTGTTGCTCTCCTCGACGGTGATGACGCCTTCCTTGCCGACCTTGTCCATCGCCTCGGCGATGAGCTGGCCGATCTCGGCGTCACCGGCGGAGATCGAGGCGGTGGAGGCGATCTGCTCCTTGGTCTCCACCTCCTTGGCCAGCTTGGAGAGCTCCTCGCTGACGCGCTCGACGGCGGCCTCGATGCCCCGCTTCAGGGCCATCGGGTTGGCACCGGCGGCGACGTTGCGCAGGCCCTCACGTACCAGCGCCTGAGCGAGGACGGTGGCCGTGGTGGTGCCGTCACCGGCCACGTCGTCGGTCTTCTTGGCGACTTCCTTGACCAGCTCGGCGCCGATCTTCTCCCAGGGGTCCTCGAGCTCGATCTCCTTGGCGATGGAGACACCGTCGTTGGTGATCGTGGGAGCGCCCCACTTCTTCTCCAGGACGACGTTCCGGCCCTTGGGGCCGAGCGTCACCTTCACGGCGTCGGCGAGCTGGTTCATCCCGCGCTCGAGACCGCGCCGGGCGTCCTCGTCAAACGCGATCATCTTCGCTGCCATAGGGCTAACCTCCCTGTCAGGGTGGCTTCAGCGGACCGAGCCGACGCCCGCGACGGCTTGGGTCCGGCTCCTTCGCGGACCCCATCGCCTCGATCCCGGTGATTGTCACTCTCGACCTTAGAGTGCCAATGCATGTATCTAGCACTCTACCCATTCGAGTGCAAGCGGAAGCCACTCTGACCAGCCGGTACGGCTCCGCGGAAAGAGAAAAGAGGCCTGGTCCGCACCGCGCGGTCCAGACCTCGTGTTCACCTCGGACGGGGGATCAAATGGTCCTCACGGCCTCCGCCTGCGGGCCCTTCCGGCCCTCGGTGATGTCGAACTCCACCCGCTGGCCCTGCTCGAGGGACTTGAAGCCGTCCATCAGGATCGCGGTGTAGTGCACGAACACGTCCTTACCACCGTCTACCGCGATGAAGCCGTAGCCCTTCTCCGCGTCGAACCATTTGACGGTGCCCTGCGCCACGTTATTACTCCTCTTGCCGTGCTGGAGACCATGACCATGACCATCGCCCCCAGTTTTTCGTCGATCACGACGACCCTACCGGGAGAATGCGCAGGGCGACAGCATTCAATGGGCTGATTTCCGCAAGAAGTTCATCGGGCGCGGGATCCGGTGATTATCCATCCGCGCCATAACGAGAATGATTTCTGGAACGCACCGTTTCCGGCCGCCGCCCCGGGGGAAACGAGGAAGGCCCGGCCGCCGGGACGGTGAGCGGCCGGGCCGTACGGCTCAGGTTCAGCAGCCCCCGGCGACGGCGGGGATCACCGACACCTGGACCCCGTCCGGCGTCGGGGTGTCGAGACCCTGCGCGAACCGGACGTCCTCCTCGCCCACGTAGACGTTGACGAACCGGCGGATCTTACCGTTCTCATCCAGAATCCGGGCGCCGATCCCGGGGTAGTCGGCGTCGAGCTTCTGCAGCACCTCACGGAGCGTCGCGCCTTCGCCCTGCACCTCGGCCGCCCCACCGGTGTACGACCGCAGAATAGTGGGAATCCGCACGGAAACGCTCATCTCAACTCGCTTTCGTGTCCGATGTCCAACAGGCCGATCAGTTGGCGAATGCCGTACGGAGCGCGTCGAGGGACGGGCGGATGACCGCCGTCGGGCGCGCCTGGCCGGCGACCACGTCGAGGGTCTTCAGCCCATCGCCCGTGTTCAGCACCACGGTCTCGGCGTCGGGGTCGAGCCGGCCGTCCCGGAGCAGCTTGCGCAGGACGCCGACGGTCACCCCGCCCGCCGTCTCGGCGAAGATGCCCTCGGTGCGCGCGAGCAGGCGGATCGCCTCGACCACCTCGTGATCATCGACGTCCTCCACCGCGCCCGAGGTGCGCCGGACCACGTCGAGCACGTACGGGCCGTCCGCCGGGTTCCCGATCGCGAGCGACTTGACGATCGTGTCCGGCTTGACCGGCTGCACCACGTCGTGGCCCGCCTTGAACGCGCGGGCGACCGGCGCGCAGCCGGTGGCCTGGGCGCCGAAGACGCGGTACGGCTTGTCCTCGACCAGCCCGAGCTTGATGAGCTCGCGGAACCCCTTGTCGATCTTGGTGAGCTGCGACCCGGACGCCACCGGGATCACGATCTGGTCGGGCAGCCGCCAGCCGAGCTGTTCGGCGATCTCATAGGCGAGCGTCTTCGACCCCTCGGCGTAGTAGGGCCGCAGGTTGACGTTGACGAAGCCCCACTTCTCCCCGAGCGGGTCGCCGAGCAGCTCCGAGCAGAGGCGGTTGACGTCGTCGTACGAGCCCTCGACCCCGACGATGCGGCCGCCGTACACCGCGGCCATGACGATCTTCGCGGCCTCGAGGTCCGCCGGGATGAACACGCAGGAGTCCAGGCCGGCGCGGGTGGCCGCCGCCGCGACCGCGCCGGCGAGGTTCCCGGTGGACGAGCAGGAGAGCGTGCGGAAGCCGAAGGCGCGCGCCGCCTCGACCGCGATCGCCACCACCCGGTCCTTGAACGAATGGGTGGGGTTGCCGGAGTCGTCCTTCACATACAGCGAGCGGAGCCCGAGTTCGGCGGCGAGCCTGTCCGCCTTGACCAGCTTCGTCCAGCCAGGAGCGAGATTGGGCTTCTCAGCGACGTCCGGCGGCACCGGGAGGAGCGCGCGATACCGCCAGATGTTCGGAGGCCCGGAGACGATCTCCTCGCGGCTGATCTCACCGAAGTCGTAGGCGACCTCGAGCGGCCCGAAACACTGCGAGCAGGCGAAGATCGGTCCTAGCTTCTCGAGGGCACCGCATTCACGACACGACAGGCCGATGGCACGGCCGAACTCACGGGTTTCGACATGCACCATGAAGGCGAGGCCTTTCCCTCATCTTCACTCCCGACCACCTTGGCCGGGAGCCGGAATTGGCACCTGTCCCGGCCGGCCTCGCGGATACGAGCACAGTCACCGGGAGGGTTGCCGGGGCTTCACAGGGCCGGTCCCTCCACCCCTCTTGATGAGCGATGTTCAATTGTCGATCACATGTCCGCCCGGCGGACGGCCTGCGGCGCCAGGCCGCGATCGCGCCGCGGAAAATCCCGCCCGGGCGGTGTGCCACACGGCGAAATCCGTGTCACACCTCAAGCACTGTACCCTTTCATCCCGCGATTTCGAGATGGCGTCTCATGATGTGAGAAATGCCGTCTCAGCGGTAGGCCTCCCCGAGCACGCTCTGCACGTACTTGCGGGCCTGATGGATGCGGGATTTGGCCGTGCCGATCGGGATGCCGAGCTGCTCGGCCACCTCCGCGTAGTCGAGCTCGCAGATGTCCCGCAGCACCAGCGCCTGGGCGAGCTCCGGCTTCTCCGCCTCGAGCGCCTCCATCGCGTCGAGCAGGTCGAGCCGGGAGCCGGCGATCACGCTCACCCGCCGCGGGTCCGGGCGCTGCTCGGGCAGCTCCTCGGCCTGCTCGGAGGAGCGCCGCTTCAAATTCCGGTAAGTCGTCCGCGCGCAGTTCGCGGTCACGATGTGCAGCCAGGTGCTGAACTTCGCCCGGCCCTCGAACCGCGAGATGTTCCGGGCGACGGCGAGCAGCGTGTCCTGCGCCGCCTCCTCCGCGTCCTGCCGGTACGGCAGCAGCCGCTCGCAGTGCCGTAGCACGTCGGGCTCGATCCGGCGGAGCAGCTCTCCGAGCGCCCGATGGTCGCCTTGAGCGGCCGAGCGCGCCAGAGCCTCGGTCGTCTCGTCCAGTGACATGCCGAATCAAGCCCTTTCAGATCACTTGACATGCTATTGGTGGCGTCTGGATTAATCTTCCGACATGCGCGCCCGAAGAGTCCCGGGGAGGCGTAGATGAGCAGCTCGGTGCTGATCGCTTCCAATAGGGGCCCCGTCTCATTCGCCATCGCGGAAGACGGTTCGCTGACCATGGCCAGGGGCGCCGGCGGACTGGTGTCCGGCCTGACGGAGGCGGTCAAGGGCACCGACGCGCTGTGGATCTGCGCCGCGATATCCGAAGGCGACCGGTACGCGGCGCGGAAGGCGCCCAACGGACGGATCGACAAGGGCGGCTACGACATCACCCCGGTGCGGATGCTCGACATCCCGCCCGCGACCTTCGACCGCGCCTACAACTCCGTGGCGAACTCCACGCTCTGGTACGTCAACCACCTGCTGTACAACACCTCGCTCGCCCCGCAGTTCGACACCACGTTCCGGCGGGAGTGGCAGGCGTACCGGGACTACAACGACGCCTTCGCCACGGCGCTGGCCGAGGAGGCGGCCCCGTGGGCCCGGGTGATGGTGCAGGACTACCACCTCGCGCTGACCCCGCTGATGCTCCGGGAGCAGCGGCCCGACCTGCGGATCGCCCACTTCTCGCACACCCCGTGGGCCCCGCCCGAGTACTTCTCGCTCCTCCCCGACGACGTGGCCGCCGAGGTGCTCACCGGCATCCTGGGCGCCGACCACGCCGGCTTCCTCACCGGCCGCTGGGCGTCGGCGTTCATGGACTGCTGCGAGGTCATCCTCGGCGCGACCGTGGACCGCGAGCGCCGCACGGTCCGGTACGACAAGCGGACCACGCAGATCGGCGTCCATCCGCTCGGCGTGGACGGGGAGGCGCTCCTGGCGCGCGCCACCGCCCCCGACGTCGAGTCCCACATGGCGGCGCTCAAGGACCTTATCGGGGACCGCAAGCTGATCGTCCGGGTGGACCGGACCGAGCTGTCCAAGAACATCCTCCGCGGGCTCACCGCCTACCGGGAGTTCCTGGAGAAGCACCCCGAGTGGCACGGCCGGGTGGTCCACCTCGCCTTCGCGTACCCGTCCCGGCACGACCTGCCCGAGTACCGCGAGTACACGGCCGCGGTGCAGCGGTGCGCCAAGGAGATCGAGGACGAGTACGCCACCGACGACTGGGACCCGATCATCCTCCACGTGCGCGACGACTACGCCCGGTCGCTCGCCGCCTACCGGCTCGCCGACGTGCTCCTGGTCAACCCGATCCGGGACGGCATGAACCTCGTCGCCAAGGAGGGCCCGATCCTCTCCGAGCGGTGCGCGCTCGTGCTCTCCCGGGAGGCCGGCGCCGCCGCCGAGCTGGGCCAGGACTCCCTGCTCGTGAACCCGTTCGACATCTCGGGCACCGCGGCCGCCCTCCACGAGGCGCTGCTGCTGCCGGAGACCGAGCGCATCCGGCGGATCGCCCGGCTGCGGAAGGCGTCCACCGCCATGCCGCCCCGCCGCTGGTTCGAGGAGCAGCTCGCCGCCCTCGCCGCCCGCTGACGCCGCGGCGGCTGCCCGCTCCCCCGCCCCGCCACGGGCCCGATCGGCGGTACGGCACGGCCGCGCGGGCGCCGCTCACCGGTCCGGGCGCAGCGCGGCGACGATGGCCCGCAGCAGCCCGACGACCCCGTCCGGCCCGTCCACCACGATGTCGGCCTCGGCGGCGAGCTTCGCCACCTCGGCAGACCCGCTGCACACCCGGACCCCGGGGATGCCCGCCTCGGCGACCGCCCGGAAGGCGGCGAGGTCGCCGAGGTCGTCCCCGGCGAAGAGCACCGAGCGGGCCCGCCGTTCGGCGAGGAACGCGGTCAGGGCCCGCCCCTTGTCCATCCCGGGCGCGCGCAGCTCGAGCACGAACCGGCCCGGTTCGACGATGAGCCCGGTCCGCGCGGCGAGCGCGGTGACCGGCTCGGTGAGCGCGGCGAGGGCCGCCGCGGGATCGGGGCACCGGCGGGTGTGCACCGCCACGGCCCGGCCCTTGTCCTCGATGTGCACGCCGGCGTAGGGCGCGGTGATGGCCGGGAGCTCCGCGCGGACCGCGTCCAGCCCGGGCGGCGGGGGCGGCGCGGTGATCCGGCCGTTCTCCCACCGTTCCATGCCGTAGTGGCCGAGGATGACCAGCCCGGGGACGTCGGCGAGCGACCGGCCGTCCGGGGCCGCGCCGAGCGCGAGCGCGGTGGCCGGCGGGCGCCCGGTGATGATCACGACGGCGTTGACGAGCGGGGCGAGATCGGCGAGGACCTCGGGGGCCTCGGGGTGGATCCGGGCGGCGTCCGGGTCGGGGACGATCGGGGAGAGGGTGCCGTCGAAGTCCAGCCCGATCACGGCGCCGGAGGGGTCGCCGAGCAGGGATCGCAGCCCGGGGTGGTCGGGGAGTCTCATGCGTTCGTTCCGTACCGGCGGATCTCCCGGCTCCTCCTGCGGGCGGCGCGCTGCCGCCGGAGCCGCTTCACCAGCATGGGGTCGAAGGCTAAGCTCTCCGGCCGGTCGATCAGCTCACCGAGTAACTGGTAGTAACGGGTGGCCGGGATCCCGAAGGTCTCCCTGATCGCCTGCTCCTTGGAGCCGGCGTGCCGCCACCACTGCCGTTCGAAGGCGAGGATCCGGCGGTCCCGTTCCGAGAGGGCGCAACCGTCATCGGCGGCCGGCTCGACGTCCATCCGCTCCTCCTCGCCGTCGTCGCTCGCCCGTCTTCATCGTAATGGGCGTGCCGGGGCTGTTCACTCCGCGGCCGGAGACGTAATGTCACCGGTGTGACCTCGATAATCACGCTGCTCACCGACTACGGACTGGAAGACGGCTACGTGGCGGCCTGCCACGGAGTGATCCTCGGTATCGCCCCGCAGGCCCGGATCATCGACGTGGGCCACCTCATCCCCGCGGGGGACGTGCGGCGGGGCGCGGCGATCCTCGCCCAGACCATCCCGTACCTCCCGGCCGGGATCCACGTCGCCATCGTGGACCCGTCCGCCGGGACCCGCCGGGCGGTCGTGATCGAGGCGGGAGATCGGATCTTCGTCGGCCCGGACAACGGCGTGCTCTCGTGGGCGGTCACCGCCGCCGGCGGCGCCCGCGCCGCCTACGAGATCACCAACCGGGAGCTGTTCCTCGAGAAGGTCTCGCCGACGTTCCTCGGCCGGGACCTGTTCGCCCCGGTCGCCGCCCACCTCTGCGCCGGGCGGCCGCCGGCCGACGTGGGGCCGCAGCTGCCGATCGACGACCTGGTGGTGCTGCCCGCGCCCACGTCGCGGATGCGGGACGGGAGCGTCGAGGGCGAGGTCCTCTCGGTGGACCACAACGGCAACGTGCAGACGTCGATCACGGCCGCCGATCTGGAGGCGCTCGGCATCCGGGTGGGCGACACCATGGTCGTCGGGCTCGGCCGCCGGCAGTTCACCGTGCAGCTCCGGGAGACGTTCACCACGGTCCCGCCGGGCGAGCTCGTGGCCTTCACCGACTCGGCCGGCCTGGTCGCGATGGCCGTCAACGCCGGCGACGCCTCGGAGCGCCTCGGGCTGCCGCCGGGCGCCCACGTACGGCTCTCGCCCGGCCGCTGACCGCCGGCGGGCCCGAAGGGCCGCGCTGGACCCACCGGCGGTGTGCGCTCACTGGGCCGGGGCGGGGACCTCCGGCCCGGCCTCGCCGGCGCCGACCACGTCGTGCGCCTCGGCGAAGTGGCAGGCCGCCGGGTGGTCGACGCCCGGCCGTACCTCGAGCGCGGGCACCTGCGACGCGCAGATGTCCTGGGCCTTCCAGCACCGGGCGCGGAACCGGCAGCCCGAGGGCGGGTTCGCCGGGGAGGGCGGGTCGCCCTGCAGGATGATCCGCCTGCGGTGCTCCCGGCCCTCCGGGTTCGGGACCGGCACCGCGGAGAGCAGGGCCTGCGTGTAGGGGTGGCTCGGGCGCTCGTAGATCTGGGCGTCCGTGCCCATCTCCACGAACTTGCCGAGGTACATCACCGCGACCCGGTCGGAGATGTGCCGCACCACCGACAGGTCGTGGGCGATGAAGATGTAGGAGAGCTTGAACTCGTCCTGCAGCCGCTTCAGCAGGTTGATGACCTGCGCCTGGATCGACACGTCGAGCGCGGAGACCGGCTCGTCGCAGATGATGATCTTCGGCTGGAGGGCGAGCCCGCGGGCGATCCCGATGCGCTGGCGCTGCCCGCCGGAGAACTGGTGCGGGTAGCGGTTGATGTGGTCGGGGTTGAGGCCGACGACCTCGAGCAGCTCCTGCACCCGCTTGCGGCGCTGGCTCTTGGGCACGACGTCCGGGTGGATCTCGAACGGCTCGCCCACGATGTCGCCGACGGTCATCCGCGGGTTGAGCGAGGTGTACGGGTCCTGCATCACCATCTGGATGTCGCGCCGCAGCCGCTTGAGCTCGGCGCCCTTCGCCTTGGTGATGTCCTTCCCGTCGACCTTGACGGTGCCCGAGGTCGGCCGCTCCAGGGCCATGAGCAGCTTGGCGAGGGTGGACTTGCCGCACCCCGACTCGCCCACGATGCCGAGCGTCTCGCCCCGGTGCAGGTCGAAGGAGACCCCGTCGACGGCCTTGATCGCGCCGACCTGGCGCTTGAAGACGATGCCCTGGGTCAGCGGGAAGTGCTTGACCAGGTCACGGACTTCCAGGATCGGCTCACCGGGTGCCGCCATCGAGGACCTCCCTCCAGTAGTGGCAGGCGCTCTTGCGGGTGCCGCCCACCGGCTGCAGCGGGGGCACCTCGGTCTCGCACCTGTCCCGGCGGTACGGGCAGCGGGGGTGGAACGCGCAGCCGGTCGGCATCTGGAGCAGGTTCGGCGGTGTCCCCTTGATCGCGTGCAGCTCCCTGCCCTTGAGGTCCACCCGCGGGATGGACTCGAGCAGCCCCTTGGAGTACGGGTGGGCGGGGTTGCGGAACAGGTCGTACACCGAGGCCTGCTCGACGATGCGGCCGCCGTACATCACGGCGATCTTGTCGGCGACGTCGGCGACCACGCCGAGATCGTGGGTGATGAGGATCAGGCCCATGTTGCTCTCGCGCTGCAGCTCGGCGAGCAGCTCCATGATCTGGGCCTGCACGGTCACGTCGAGCGCCGTGGTGGGCTCGTCGGCGATGAGGATCTCGGGGTCGAGCGCGATCGCCATGGCGATCATGATCCGCTGGCGCATCCCGCCGGAGAACTGGTGCGGGTAGTCGTTCACCCGGTCCTTGGCCGCGGGGATGCGCACCCGGTCCATGAGCTCGATCGCCTTCTTCTTCGCCTCCGAGCGGGAGGTGCCGCGGTGCACGCGGTACATCTCGGCGATCTGCCAGCCGACGGGGAAGACCGGGTTCAGCGCGGAGAGCGCGTCCTGGAAGATCATGGAGATGCCCTCGCCGCGGATCTTCCGGCGCTCTTCCTCGGGCAGCTTGAGGAGGTCGACCCCGCGGAACCGGATCTGCCCGGCGGTCACCCGTCCCGGCGGCATGTCGAGGATGCCCATGATCGTCTGGGCGGTGACGCTCTTCCCCGAGCCCGACTCGCCGAGCACGGCGAGCGTCTCCCCGGCGTTCACGCTGTAGCTGACGCCGTTGACCGCCTTGGCGACGCCCGACCGGGTGTGGAATTCGACGTGGAGGTTCTCCACCTCGAGCAGGGCTCCCGTGCCGTTCGCGCCGGAGCCGCTGCGCAGAGGCTCGGAGAGCATTTCCACCATGCTGTGCCTCCTCAGCGAAGCTTCGGATCGAGGGCGTCGCGTACGGCTTCGCCCAGCATGACGAAGGTGAGCACGCACAGGGAGAGGAACCCGGCGGGGAAGAGCAGCGCGTGCGCACCCGAGCGGATGTACTGGGCGTGATCGGCGATCGCGATACCCCACGAGATGACCGGCGAGCGCAGCCCGATGCCGAGCAGCGAGAGGGTGGCCTCGGCCCCGATGTAGCTGCCGATGGTGATCGTCGCGTAGACGAGGATCGGCGCGAGCGAGTTCGGCAGCAGGTGCTTGACGATGATGCGCATCGGGCCGGCCCCGAGCGCGCGGGCGGCCACCACGTAGTCCTGGTGCTTGGCCTGGATGATCGCGGACCGGGCGATCCGCATGAGGATCGGCCAGCCGAGCAGGGCGAGGGTGATGATCACCACCGTCATGATCATCGCCCGGCTCGGGTTGGACTGCACCGGGGCGATGGTGCCGAGGATGATGATCGCGCCCAGCACGTACGGCACGCCGAGGAAGATCTCCCCCACCCGGGAGATGATCGAGTCCACCCAGCGGGAGTAGTACGCGGCGATGATGCCGGCCACCCCGCCGAGCACGACGGTCGCGAGGGTGGCGAGCACGCCCACGACGATCGAGGTCCGCGCCCCGTAGATCGTGCGCGCGTAGACGTCCCGGCCCTGCAGGTCGTACCCGAACCAGGCCTCCGCGCTCGGCCCTTCCAGGCTCTTGGCGAGTTCGGCGTAGTCGGGGTTCTTCTGCGTGAAGAGCTGCGGGAACGCCGCCATCAGCAGGAAGAGGATGAGCAGCGCCAGCGAGAACCAGAAGAGCTTCCGCCGCTTGAGATCGTCCCAGCTGTCCCGCCAGAGGCTGCGCGGCTTCTCCGCCGAGAGGCCGTCGCCCCGCGGCTGCTGTGCGAGGTCCATCAGGTCGGGCGCCGCGGTCGGTTCACTCATAGCGGATCCTCGGGTCGAGCATGCCGTAGAGGAGGTCGACGATCAGGTTGGTGAACAGGTACACGAGGACGAGCAGCGAGGCGACCGGCACGACGATCGTGTAGTCCTGGCCGAGGATCGCCCGCCAGAGCAGGCCCCCGATGCCGTGGATGTTGAAGATGCCCTCGGTGATGATGGCGCCCGACATGAGCGAGCCCACCTCGGTGCCGAGGAAGGTCAGCGCCGGGATCAGCGAGTTGCGCAGCAGGTGCACGCCGACGACCCGGCGGCGGGGGAGACCCTTGGCGATCGCGGTGCGGACGTAGTCGGCGCGGAGGTTCTCCACGATGCTCGTCCGGGTGAGCCGCGCGGTGAAGGCCATGTTGAGGCTGGCCAGCACGAACGCGGGGACGATCAGCTCGGAGAGGCGCGCCTCGGGCGACACCGTGGGCTCGACCACGTGGAGCTGCACCCCGAGCAGCCACTGGAGCACGTAGCCGGTGACGAACACGGGGAGGGAGAGGAGGAACAGCGTGGAGGCGGCCACCGCGTTGTCGACGAAACCGCCGCGCCGGAGCCCGGAGAGCACGCCTGCGCCGATGCCGATCAGCGCCTCGATGGCGACGGCGAGCAGCGCGAGCCTGATGGTGACCGGCCAGGCGCTGGCGAGCTGATCGATGACCGGCACCTGGTTGAAGTCGACCCCGAGGTTGCCGGTGAGGAGGTTCTTGAGGAAGTTGAAGTACTGGACCAGCAGCGGCTGGTCGAGGCCGAACTGCTCCCGCATCGCGTTGACGTAGTGGTCGGGGCAGGGCCGCTGCCCGCACCGCGCGGCGAAGGGATCTCCCGGCAGCTGCCAGACCATGTAGTTGATCAGGAACGTCGCGCCGAGCAGCACGGGGATGAGTTGCAACAGGCGCCGAATCGTGTATCGGCCCATGCGCACCTCCAGTCGGACACGGACGGTCTGATGCCCACCCCGGATCGGTGACGGGGTAAGCGTTACGGACAGTCACCGAGGCCGGCTCCGGTCGGGAACCGGCCTCGGGACATGGGCGAACTGGAGGCTTACGCTTCCTTGATCGCGATGGACAGCGGATCGAGGACGCCGAACGGAGTGACCTTGACCCCCGTCACCCACTTCGAGGTGCCGGCCTGCAGCCCGTAGGACCACAGCGGGATGGCGGGCATGTCCTCGGCCAGCATAGCCTCGGCCTCCTGGTAGAGGGCCAGGGACTTGGCCGGGTCGGTCTCGCGGTCGGCCTCGCTCAGCTTGGCGTCGAGCGCCTTGTTGCTGTAGTCACCGTCGTTCGACGAGGCGCCGGTCTTGTACAGCGGGTTCAGGAAGTTCTCGATGTGCGGGTAGTCCATCTGCCACCCGGTACGGAACATTCCCTTGATCTTCCGCTGCGTGACGAGGTCCCGGAGCTCGGCGAAGGTCGGGGTGGCCTTGCCGACGACGGTGAAGCCGGCGTCCGGGCCGAGGGCCTGGTTGATGCTGTTGGCGACGGCGTCCACCCACTCCTTGTGCGCGGAGTCACCGTTGTACCAGAGCGGGAACTCCTTCGGCGGGGTGTAGCCGGCGGCCTTCGCCTTGGCGAGGTACTCCCGGGCCTTGGCCGGGTCGTAGGTGCAGAACTCGCCGCAGGCGCCCGGCTTGTAGCCCTCCACGATCGGGGAGACCCAGCCGTCGATCGGGGTACGGCCGTTGTTGAAGATCTTCTCGGTGATGGTCTTCCGGTCGATCGCGAGCGAGAGCGCCTTCCGGAAGTCCGCGTTACCGCCGTACTCCTTGTCGTACAGCGGGAAGGTGATCGTCTGGACGACGCCCTGCTGGCCCTCGATCGCGCGGTCGCCGAGGTCGCTCTTCCACTTGTCGCCGGCGAGCGCGGACGGCGGGACGAGCTCGGTGAAGTCGAGGTTGTTGGAGAGCAGGTCGGCGTAGGCGGCGTCGTCGTTCTGGTACATGCGGTAGACGATCCGCTTGACCTTCGACTTCTCCGCCCCGTGGTAGTCGGGGTTCGCCTCGACCACGATCTCCTTGTTGTGGTCCCACTTCACGAACTTGAAGGGGCCGTTGCTGATCGGGTTCTGGGCGAAGCCCTTGGGGTCCTTGAAGAACGCCTCGGGGAGCGGCGCGAAGGTCGAGTACCCGAGCTTGGTGCGGAACACCGCCTGCGGCGCCTTGAGCGTGACCTTGAAGGTGAGCTCGTCGATCACCTCAAGGCCGGACATCTTGTCGCTCTTCGGGGTGGGCGCCTCCTTCGGGCCGTCCGGACCGTCCGGGTCCTCGGTGTAGACGTCCTCGAAGCCTTCGATGTCGGCGAACCAGGGAGCACCGATCTGCTGGTTCGGGGAGTACGCGGTGTAGTTCCACGCGTCGACGTAGTTCTTGGCCGTGACCGGGGTGCCGTCGCTCCACTTGAGGCCCGGCTTGAGCTTGATCGTCCAGACCCGGTTGTCGCTCGTCTCGATGGACTCGGCCTGGTCGAGCTCGGGAGCCGCGGTGTCCGAGTTGTACTTCACCAGCTTGCTGTAGATGAAGTCGGCGATCGTACCACCGCAGGTCTCGTTGATGTTGCCCGGCACGAGTCCGGTCTGGGGCTCGCAGCCGCGAATATAGACGGTGCCGTCGGCAGCGCGCGGGTTCGTCTCGCTGCCGGAGCCGCCACCGCCACCGCCGCACGCGGCGACGCCGAGGGCGAGCAGCGCGGATCCGGCAGCGATCTTCGCGCCCTTAGTCACGCGCATAGTGGACTGATCCTCCCTCTAAGGTTGGGCGTTGGCACTGGCCTGGTCCCGACTTCGATGGGCAGGTCAAAACCGCATACGCCCTGCCAGTTGATGGCGAGCATCTCTCAGGAGTGCCGATGGTGGCGTCTCCGACACGTTGCAGTTCAGAGACACGTTCGCCGCCGGGCTGACACGGCCGGGCGCTCACGGGACCCGCGATCGTCGGCGACAGGGCCCGGCACCTTGAGGGCCGAGCACCTATTCTTGACCGGGTGAGCCTGCGAGACCCGTGCCGTTGTCCCCCCGCCACCATGTCCTGGGCTGCCGTTGACCGGACCGCCGCCGCGGCCACAGTACCCGAGGACGCCGGCGAGCCGGGGGACCAGCATCGCGAGCTCCTCACCGACCACCATCCAGTAGGGCATTCACTAGGGTCCATGCCATGAGCCAGCCGGAATCCGCGCTCGCGGACGCCCAGGGGGACGGCCGAGCTTCGGAAGATCTGGCCGCGCTCGCCAGGCGTTACGGTCTGCGACGCGCCATCGCGCGCCCCAGCATGCCCGCCTACCTGCGCCAACTGTGGGACCGGCGGCACTTTATCGTCACCTACGCGACGTCGAGGAACGTTTCGAAATACTCCGAGTCGGCCCTGGGACAGCTGTGGCAGGTCCTCACGCCCCTGCTCAACGCGGCGGTCTACTGGCTGATGTTCGGGGTCATCCTCGACCAGCGCAAGAACATCGACAACTACCCCGCCTTCCTCATCACCGGGGTGATGGTCTTCACCTTCACCCAGCGCACGGTCATCGGCGGCGCGAAGTCGGTCTCCTCCAACCTCTCGCTGATCCGGGCGCTCCACTTCCCCCGCGCCGCGCTCCCGCTCGCGTACGCGTTCCAGGAGCTGCAGCAGCTCTTCTACTCGATGGCCGTGCTGCTGGTGCTCGTGCTGGTCACGGGCGAGCCGGTGACCTGGCTGTGGCTGCTCATCCCGGTCCCGCTCGCCATGCAGCTCGTCTTCAACATCGGGACGAGCCTGTTCATGGCCCGGGTCGGCGCCTTCGTCCGGGACGTCAACCAGCTGCTGCCGTTCATCACCCGGACCTGGCTCTACGCCTCCGGCGTCTTCTACAGCATCGCCGAGCGGACCAAGGATCTTCCGGACTTCATCCGCTGGGTCCTGGAGTTCAATCCGGCGGCCGCGTATATCGAGTTCATGCGCCATCTCCTGATATATGAGCGCATGCCCGAACGCTGGGCGTGGACGACCTGTCTATTCTGGGCGGTGTTCGCGCTGATCGTCGGCTTCTGGTACTTCTGGCGGGCCGAGGAGAGGTACGGCCGTGGCTGAGCTCACCGAGAACGTTTCCGAGAAGGCCCCTGAGACGGCCGCCAAGGCGTCTCAGGCCGCCGAGGCCGCCGCCCCGGCCTCCGGGACCGCCGCCAAGGGCGCCGCCACCACGCCCGGGGAGCGGGTCCCGACCGTGATCGTGGACAACCTCCACATCGTCTACAAGGTGTACGGCAAGCCGTCCGACGCGCAGAAGGGCAACGCGGCGAACGCGCTCCTGCGCATCCTGCGGCGGCAGGGCCGGCCGGAGATGAAGGAGGTCCACGCCGTCCGCGGGGTGACCTTCGTCGCCTACCACGGCGACGCGATCGGGATCATCGGCCGGAGCGGCTCGGGCAAGGCGACCCTGCTGCGCGCCATCGCCGGGCTCCTCCCCCCGCACAAGGGCGC
>Ga0079224_100003227_pt1 | contig 20417 bp, 24 predicted proteins | sample Stecom2015_FD_80414 | JGI IMG/M metagenome (GOLD analysis project Ga0079224, IMG submission 80414) | Agricultural soil microbial communities from Utah to study Nitrogen management - Steer compost 2015 | ecosystem: Environmental > Terrestrial > Soil > Agricultural land | place: USA: Utah...
CAGCATGATGGTATGCGGTGCGGTCTCGTCCACACCTCCGGCCAAAACAGTTTGTGCCATCTCCCGCGTCAGTTGCATTTGGGCATCCATAAGTGCAGAAGCCAATGAAACCGCGCCATTCACGTAAGTAAAATTATAAGCTGTACAACCCATGTCCAAAGCAATCTGTCCGGCTACGGTGTTGTGGGTGGATTGTATAAAAGCCGTTGGGGTTAAAAACTGCTCCTGATTGTCGAGTATGTTTCTCAGAAATTTCTCCGAATCTACCAAACAGCCCATACCGGTACCGGTGATGATAGCGTCGGGACTAGTCACTTCAGCTTCCTGAAGGGCTTTTTTAGAAGCTGCGATACTCATTTTGATGCCTTTGGCCATACGGCGTGCCGCCGCCGGAGGAATCATTTCTTTGTAGGAAGGTTCGCAGGCATATATCACGTTGTCTTCGGTATGGGAAAGGATATTTTCAGGGAAAAGATTGCTTTGGCTGTCTTGAGCCGAAACGCATCCCATACCATTGATATATACCTTTTTCATTTAGTTTTTGAAAAAATTAATGAAGAACAATTCCCCCCAAACCCGAATGAATTGGACAAAACATGCGTAATTTCTTTCTCTTTTATTTCGGTTTGAGGAATCAGATCAAATTCCTCCATAGGGGTATTAAAATTTTTGTTGGCAAACACGGTATTGTTTTGCAATGCCAAAATACTGTACACGGCCTCGATAGCAGCAGCTGCCGCCAGGGTGTGCCCGGTAAATGGTTTCGTGGAACTAAAATCAGGAGTGTTAGTTTCGAAAATGCGTAAAAAAGCACGCCCTTCCGATAGGTCGTTGTTGACGGTGGCGGTACCGTGAGCATTGATATAGTCGATATCCTCCGGATTGATTTTTGCCACAGAAAGCGCTTTATGCATGGCTAAAAATGCACCCTGGCCGTTTTCGGAGGAGGCAGTTTGATGAAATGCATCATTTGCATTGCCGTATCCCGATAAATAAGCAAGGACTTTTTTCTGTTGTTTTTTGACCAAATTTTTTGATTCCAATACCAAATAAGCGGCGCCTTCGCCCAAATTCAGTCCTTTTCGGTTTTGGTCAAAAGGGGTATTAACCGAATCAGTTAAAATCATCAACGAATTAAAACCATTTATGGTAAATAGCGAGAGCGCATCCGCTCCGCCCACAATCACGCGTTCCAACGCACCCGATTCTATCAGTCGGGCGCCAAACATTATCGCGTTGGCTGCAGAAGAACACGCGGTACTTATGGTGGTTACCAAGCCCTTGAGACCCAGATAAGTTGCCGTGAGATGAGCCACTTCACCGGCATTGTGACTGCTGATGTATTTTTGTACAGCCGGATTTTTTTCGTATTCATAAAAATAAAGTTCTGTCATGTCCATACCACCGACGCTCGTAGCCGAAACAAATCCTGTTTTGTACGCATTGATATCAGTAATTCCGGCATTTTCCACGGCTTGTTTAGCGGCAAAAGTAGCCAGCATGGCCGTACGGGGGAATCGGTTGCTTTCAGGTAGATTTAACAGCTTTTCAAAGTCGCAATTGCTGTACTTGATTTCTCCAAAGAGCAGCGATTTTTTATGAATGGTATCGATATAATCGGTGTGGGACAAGCCTGTGCGACCTTGTTGCAGGGCCGCAAGATTTTCCTCTGCAGAGTTGCCTATGGCAGAGATAATCCCCATTCCCGTTATAGCAATTTTACTCATTTATTTGGTTCTTTTCTCAGCGATAAATTGTGCCATGGTGTTGATAGATTCAAACACTTTTTTACCCTCTTTGGGGTCGGCGAGTTTAATGCCGTAATTTTTGTCCAGCAAGACGATTAATTCCAAAGCGTCAATCGAATCAAGGCCTAATCCGTCGCCGAATAGTGCATCGTCGTCTTGAATATCTTCGGGCGAAATGTCTTCCAAATTAAGCACTTCGATGATTTTTTCTTTTAATTCCTGTTTTAAAGCTTCCATATTTTATAGCGTATATAATTTGTTTATGTTTTCGGCGGTGTGAGGCATGTCTCCCGAAGAAGTCACCAAATATACGTAAGCGGTATATTTTTCTTCTAAAAAATCCACCCATCCACACAAAACTTTTTCTGTCTTTTGTGTTTGTAAAAGCTGCTGTGCATACAGGCACATAAATTCCGAATTAAATTTATCAAAAACAAAAAAAGTATTCTCAGATTTTAGTTGGTGTCTAATGGCAATTTCACCCAAACAAATATTTGGAAGGGTATAGACAAAAACCGCCGGACTTGGATAGTAATTGTCTGCATCCGAAATACTTGCCTGATGCTTTAGGTCGGTGTCCAAACTCGAAGTATGATTGGCAAATACCAAGGCGATGTCATTCGAATTTTCTTTCGGCAAGACGAGTTCGCTTGCTAAGAAAGCCAATTTACTGAGATTGTCCATTTTGAAAAATTTCGGATAACTGAGGTTTAAGTTTTTATATAAACTTTTGGCGAAAGCCGTAATATCAGTATCCGGATACCGGGTAATCTCACCGTTTTGTAAAACCATACCATCCTGAATGATAGCATAGGAGGATATGTAGTAGTTAGTTTTCATATCCCGAAAGTTTTTTGATTAAAACGGCTGCATTGCTTCCTCCAAAACCCGAAGCCGTTTTGAGAACAATGTTTACGTTTTGTTTTTTGTTTTCAAAAATTAGATTTACCGCTTGCGAAACCCCTACATCTTCACTTCCCATTGAAGCGATGAGTGTATTATTGCGAGCACTTTCTAAACCGACGATTAATTCCAACAATCCGGAAGTTCCCAAAGTGTGCCCAAAATACCCTTTTAAGCTGTTGACGGGAACCTGTTGGAGTCCGGCGCGGTGAAAAGCAATCGATTCCATCTCGTCGTTGTATAGCGTGGCGGTGCCGTGAGCCGAAATATAGTCGATATCATCAGGGCGTATTCCGGCTTCTTTGATACAACGCAAAATACTTTCAAAAAGACCTTCGCCTGTGCGTGAGGGACCCGAAATGTGATTGGCGTCATTGACGGAGCCTTCTCCCAAAATTTCAAAACTTTCTGGGGTTGCTTGTGTGTCTATATAAACCGCTGCCGCCGCCTCTCCAATGTTGATGCCGTCTCTGGCTGAGCTGAAGGGTTTACATAGGTTTTTGCTCAATGCTTGAAACGATTGAAAACCCGATAACACAAATGAGGTAACCTCATCTGCAGCAATTACAAACGCATTGTCATATGTCCCTGATTGTAAAAGTCTCTTGGCGACTATCACAGCCATAACCCCTGATACGCAGGCGTTTGAAACCACAATTGGCGTAGTGCCAAAACCAAAATGTTGAGCAATTTTTTTGGCGGAGGTATGTAAAAATACTTCCTCCGGAAGTGTGTGGTGATTTTGTAATGCAGAAATATTTCCTTTGGTAGTGGAGAGTATCAAAAGTGATTTTTTGGTCACGGAATGTTTTTTTGTGAGTGGTAATAAAGCCAAAAAAATCATTTTCTCCAGCCGGGTTAAGGGCGTTTTTCCGGGGAAATTATTTCTAAAATTAGTTTCTAAAACTTCATTATCAATAATACCCGTAGCTGTATCATAGGAACTGTTTTCTGTCAAACCGGATCGATTTTGAATCAGTTTGTTCCATGTATTTTCTATATCAAACCCCAGCGGAGTAATACAGTTGTAAGAATGTATGTAGGTTTTGGGCAGTGACATTTTAGTGGGGAAGTTGCATTTTCTTTTTCCAAGACATAAAAAACTCCGGCGAATTCAGCATGAGATTTCCTTCAAAATCCGTAAAAACCTGAATGGTTTCTCCGGTACATACCAACTCATTTTTTTGGTTGAAAAGGATATATTGAAAAATCATTTTCGCAGCGGGGTTGTTGATAAAAACAGTTTGTACCGTCACTACTTCGCCATAGCGAAGGGGGAGTTTGTTTTCACAAACAAATTTTACGATAGGTGTGGCAAAACCGTTTTTTTGAATTTCGAGATAATCGATACCATAGGCTCTACCAAAGGCCTCCCGACCGTCTTCAAAGTACTTGATATAATGACCGTGCCATACAATTCCCAAGGGGTCGGTTTCGTTAAACCTCACTCGGACTTCGGATGTAAAAGAAAGTGTTTCGGGATTATTGGAGTCTTTTGTTTTTGTCATAAAAAACAGCAATGGCAACAGTTATGATAAAAAACAAAAGTAGTAAAATAATTTCGGTGAGGATGGAGTAAAAATTTCCGTTTCGGAGTAAGACGTCGTAAAAAGCACGGATACCCCAATTCATGGGAGAAATATTAGAAAAGAACTGCATGATTTCCGGCATGGCAAACACCGGTATCCAAATGCCTCCCATTGCTGCTAAAATTACAACGGCAGTTGCACCAAAAGGAGCCGATTGTTCTGTAGTATTGGCGATGGTGCCCAACAAAATTCCAAAACCTATGGCTGCCAAACCCGAAAACAGCGCAATGATACTCATCAAAACCAGCTTCCCGCTGACATCGAGGGCAGGCAGACCAATATGCGGAAAAACATACACGCCTACCGCTACCATCAAGAAAAACTGTATCATACAGATGGCCAGAAAGGTTATGGTTTTTCCGGCGACCACAACGGTATAAGGTACGGGCAGTGTCAAAAGCCGCACAGAAGTCCCTTGTTGTTTTTCTTTGACAATATTGATGGAAAGAGGCACTACAATAAAGAAAATGGCAAAAAGTGTCCATGCCGGAACGTTGTGTTGGGTAGTGTTGGGCTTAATTTCGCGTTGGTTTTTCACAGGATTAATTTCCTGAAAAGTGAGAAAACTTTCTTGGTCAAAATCTATTTCAATACCAAATTCGTCTTCAAAGGTTTGGTAAATCGACTCTGTTTCAATTTTAGAAATTAGTTTGTCGATAGCATTCGTAATGCTGGTTCTAAAAGACGTGTGTGTGGCAGGATCAAAGTAGAGTTTGATTTCCTTTTTATCGACAGAGGTAATGTTTTTAGTGGTGTCGAGAGATTCTTCTTCCCATCCTATGCTTTTTAAAACCTTAGAAACATTCTGATTTACTTTGAGTTGCAAGTTGTCGCTCAAGCCTTCGGGGAGGACGATGCCAAATTGGTAATACCCTTTAAAAACGTTTTCTTCCATATCTTTTTCGCTGAGCGGAAGACCGTTTATCGTGGTGATGATATTAAAAATTCGGTTTTCGGAAATCTGTTCTTGTATGAGTTGCGAAATTTTTCCTCCGTCGTTATCAATCAGTAGTAGCGGGATTTCACTTTCATTTTCCGTACGAAAAGTATTATCTTGAATAAGAGCAATGGTAATGATAAGTACCAACGGCATGACAAAAAGAATGATCAACCCGCCCAAATCTCTCATTTGCAGCAGGATTTCTTTGTAAACCGAATGTATAAATTTATATAACATCTCGTAACTCTTTTCCCGTAAGGGCAATAAAAACCTCTTCGAGATTTTTACATCCCGGGGTGTTATGGATTAATTTTTCGGGGGTGTCTTGAGCGTAAATTTTTCCATTTTCGATGATGGCAATTTGCGTACAAAACTCTTGAGCTTCAATCAAATGGTGTGATGTATAGATAATGGTGGTGCCCTCTTGATTGATTTTTTTTAAAAAATCAATAATTACATTTTTTGATTGCACATCTACACCCACCGTGGGTTCGTCGAGGAAGAGAACTTTGGGTTGGTGCAACGTTCCCGCGATAAGGTTGACCCGTCTTTTCATTCCTCCCGAAAAGGTGTTAATCTTTTTATCGGCAAATTTTTCCAATCCCAAAAAAGAAAGTCCTTCAGATATTTTTTCGGAAAGTTGTGTGCCTTTCAATCCGTACATACTTCCAAAATACCTGAGATTTTCACGTGCGGTAAGGGTAGGATACAAGGCGATGTCTTGAGGCACTACCCCGATTCTTTTTTTAATAGAAAAACGTTTGTTTTTGTAGGAATCTCCCAAGATTAAAAAATTACCCGAAGTAGGTTGTATCAGTCCGCATAGCATCGAAAGCAGCGTGGTTTTCCCGGCGCCGTTGGGTCCCAATAAGCCAAAAATTTCCTGTGGATTGATAGTCAGAGACAAATCATTAATCGAAAAATCCTCAGCGGCAGGGTACTTTTTATAGAGGTTGTGTATTTCGATAGCAGGACTCATGCAACGGTTCTGATAAATTTTTTCAGGTTTTTAAAAAAAGATTTTTCCAATTCGCTGAGGAGGTACAATTGGTCGGCCAAAGCGTTGTAAACATCTTTTTGCTGACTTCTTTGTTTGTACACTCGCGAAGCATTTACGGCAAAATCCCTCCATTGGTCACCAATTTCGGTCATTTGAGCCGAAAAGGAATTTAACTCATCGCGCTTTAGTACTCCGGCAGCTTCTTGTAAAAATGCGGCGTAGACAAACCGAAATCCTCCTCCTCCGGTACCTATTTCTTCCTGCATTCTGACAATCTGCGCCAGATAGTGATTTGTTTTTTTCTCACCTATTTTATGTGGCCATTTCCTGATTTTTTTCGAAAGGTACTTCATACCGTTTACCCCCACTATGGGAGGAGGCGCCAGCATATCCCGGCAGGTGTTTTTGATACCTTTTATAATGGCTTTCTTTAAATCAATTTTTTCGGGGATGTGTATGGGGTAGTACATCTGACCTTTTGGAGCAAAAACACCTTTGGTAAAACGCACTTTTTCTAATTCTTCAAAAGTCAATTCGGTAGTGTATTGCATCACAGGGTCGCTAATCAGGTAATGCGTATCGGTTTTGCCGAAAACAATCAGATTGTGGGCGTTGAAGTGAAAACGGTATTCATCGGGAAAATAACTCAAGTGATACACCCCCACCTGCAGTCCGGTGGGGATATTGTTTTTTAGATTGATATCCAGAAGCCCGGCCGCTTGTTGTTTAGAACGGAATTTTCGTCTTTTCATCTTAATTCCCAAACGTTTTACGGCCCGTTTAAATATCAAACCCGAAAGCGGTCTGAAACTTACTGCCGGAGCGTGATTTACTTTTAGGAAGGGTAAAAACACAAAATACAATCCCGAACCAATACCAAAAATCATGGGCTCGCTTATATCGAGTCCCCCATTTCGCAACAAACTGGAGGTTACTCCGTTTTCGCAGTGAGCAGACTGGTAATGCACAAAGTTAGTTGTCATTAGTCTCCTGAATAATTTTTTAAAGTGGTTACGGTAATATCGAATGCTTCGGCATATTTAGCCAAAATACGGTCGCTTAGTTTTTTAAAAACAGCCGGTTTTAAATGTCTTTTTACCCTCCATCGCCACATTCCCACATAACCCGCTAATATACCGATATCCATTTTATTAATTTCCATAAAATAGGCAATGGGACTTAAAACTCCTGCTTTCACGCCTTTTCGGGCTTCTTCGGCACGTTCTTTTATATCTTGTAAAGATTCTTCCATAGCTAACGACTTGGGTTCCCATCCTTTGCTCAACACAGTCGTATAACGGCCGGATTCGTCCACCGCGTAACAGAGTTCTTGAATATTTTTTTTAGAAAGAGAACTTTCGTCTTGAGGGACAGCATCTTTTTTCATGGCATTACTTTTTCTAAAAATAGGGTCATATTTGCTTGTAAAAGTAATTTTTTCTCTTGAAAAATAGTACATGCTATCTGGATTAAACTGTGGCTGCCCGAATAAAAAAAATGAAGTAATTCGGCCTCTGTTTGAATGGAACTTCCCACTTCCGGGAGATTAAAAAAGTCTAATTTTTTTATCGAACTGATGAATCCGATGAGCGGGATGGCTTTGTTTTCGGCTTTGTAATAGGCAAATGCACCGATACACGAACAAGTTTGTGCCGCATTTTCAATCAGTCCTGCTTCGTTAAAGACACCGTTTTCTGCAAAAATATTGTCGGGTAGAATTTCAAAGGTAGTATGCACTTTTTTGTCTGAAATATCCACCAGCGAGTCCACCATAAGCATAGGTTTTTGATGTGGTAAAAACATGGGGATATTTATCTCAAGCCCGTCAATCATACGGCCAGTATTGTTTTCATTTCCGCTGTTGCCACGGTTTTTCTGTTTACTTCACTAATTGCCGAAACCAAAGTTACCCCGGCAAACTCTTGCATTACGCTTACTTTGGTCACTAATTGGTCTTGGGTTTTGGGTAACCCAAAGACAGAAGCCGTTTTTATGGCTCCAATATAACCGGTAGGCGCCGGTTTGTTCATCAAGTAGTAACGGTAACCGGTATAAAGGGCGATACTTTGAGCGATGTGTTCCAGAATACCGCTTTCTTGTAAGTAGGTGTTTTTTACAAAAATATTTTCAGGATGTAAGGTGAGTCCGGCGGTGATAAAATTTTCTCCAAAAGCCATCATTTTATCAACCATAACCATAGGTCTCTTTTGTGGAATCAAACTTCCTATAAAGTCACTGTCGGTTATGGGGATTTCGTGATTCTTGGTCATAAATTAACAAACGGTGAGATACGCATACGCATACGAAAAGCGACCACTTTCGGGCACGGCCAGCATGATTTTATTTCCCGGTTTCAACATGCCTGAATTGAGTAATTCGTCCAATGACAAATAAATGGATGCCGATCCCACGTTCCCTACTTTTTCGAGGTTGAGAAACCATTTTTCCAAGGGGATGTTAAGCCCTTTGGCCGCAATGCTTTGATGAAGTTTTTGCACAAAAAAATAAGAAGAAACATGAGGTAAAAAATAGTCTATTTCGTCTGTGTTTACGTTGTTTTTTTTGATGGCGTCATACAAACTGTCGGCCCCTTTTTGGGTAATGTTTTTGTCTAAAATTTTTACGTCTTGTTTAATCGCAAAAATAGATTTGTTGGTCCAATCTACCGGGTCAAAATCTGACCAAGAAGTAATGGAGCCGTCTTCGGTTTTTTCGCCTCCGGCATACATACAAGTTTCAATTTCATGGGCATACGAATAAGATTCCATCCAATTGATTTTTAGTGAAATACCTTCTCCGGGCTGGTTTTGCAATAAAAAAGCGCCTGCACCGTCAGAGAGCATCCAGCGTAAAAATTCTTTGTTGAGACCTACTATCGGACTTTGTTCGAGTTTTTCCAAAAATGCAGCTTCCAGGTCAAATTTATTGGCAATCAACCAAGAAGAAACCCGCTCCGAGCCGGTACAAACAGCGTTTTTGGTACTGCCCGATTTAACAGAGAGAAACCCGAATTTTAAAGCATTCATTCCTGAGCAACATACTCCGGTTGAGGAGTTTAGCTCAATAGGGTGGTTGTTCATCAAACCGTGCACCATAGCGGCGTGAGAAGGTAAAAACACGTCCGGGGTGGAGGTGCCGCAAGAGAGCAGTTCTATATCGTTTTCAGTAAATGAATGGCCCAGGAGTTGTTTGACGGCCAGATAGGTAAGCTCGGCGTTGTTGTGAGTGGCTTTTCCCTCTTTATCCAGTGCGTAATACCTGCTTTTGATACCGTTATTTCTTAAAACAACATTTTTTGCTTTAGAAGTTTTATCGTTAATATAACCCAAATAAGACTCTATTTCCTCGTTGGAAATAGAATTATTCGGCAGGTATTTGGAAGTTCTTGTAATGTAAACGTCAAACATGCTCTAAAAATACATCTATTTTAATTGAATACCTTTATAATATTCGGTTAATTTTTTTCTGTTTGCAAAAGTAAAAGGATACGATAATAAATACAGAACATATGCTATGGGGGAAATTATCCAAATAGCTATGGCTAAATATAGATTAAAAATTTTCAGCCAACGATTTCGCGAGGCTTTTTTTGTAATAATAAAAGTTGCCCATTTTTTGAAAATGGCAGCGCCTCGTTTTTCGATAGTTACTATAAAAGGCTTGATGACTACGGCGCCTAAGGCGACTAACTTTTGCTGTAAATCACGGTAATCTTCTTTTTTCAGGGATTCCAAAACAGGCTTTCCAAAAACAGCCGCATTTTGAATGTCCTGATCAGATACTCCCGGTTTTGGAAAAACACCCAAGTATTTTTCTTTTTTTCCCGAATACATCCATTTCACGATGGTATAAGCGCTGATAAGATTTGGGGCTTTGTCGGTTAAGACGATATTTCCCACCAATTCAGCGTGCAGTTCTTTGAGGCGGATTTTTACTTTTTCTTGAGCATTGGTCCACATATTTCGGCACCCGATTACTGTGAGGACGCGATTGTTTTTTAGAATTTTTTTGCCGTCTTCCGAAAATAAAAACGAGTTGACCGGAATGGAAACCGACAAAAACCACACCTGATAGCCCAAGATGACTAAATCCCACTTTTTATCGGTAATTTCTTTTGGAATCGGTTGGATTTTTTGATTCACTTGTAAAACCGATTCGGGAAAAGCATTAAAAAAGCGCTCTCCGTTCCACGGGAAAGCAAATTCGAGTTGAGGTTTGATTTCACAAAAAGTGAGTGCTACCTGAGAATCTTTTTCCAAGGAGCTTGTGAATGATTGAAGAATGTCCAGTAATTGTCCCGATTGGGTATAATAGATAACAAGAACATTTTTCATGGGAGGAGATTTTTCAAAAAATTTTAAGAAAGCAAAAATAGGTAAAATTTAATATTTGAACTCCAAGGAAAGACACATCCCTTATTTTTTAAATACACTCCAAAAATCAAAGTAATTAAACCACTGCAAGGGATATTTGTAAATCATACCGGTTACGCTCTCCACATAGTTTTCTAAAAGAGCCTGAGCGTCACGGTGTTTAACGGTAGCTTCGCGGGTGTAGAGGTGATAAAAAGTATTGGTTTCTTTCATAACATACACATAAGCCACGGGCACTTGCAGTCGGGATGCCAGTAAAAACGGCCCTGCGGGGAAATGCGCTTCTTTCCCTAAGAAATTAGTCGTAAGTGATTTGGTGCCTTGCAAATATCGATCGCCGGTAAAACAAATGAGTTCGTTTTTGGCCAGCGCCTGATTGATTTGAAAAATATGCGACAAATCTTCCTGAATCAAAATAAATTTAATCGAACTTTTAAGTGCGACGGATTCGAGGTAATTTTTTATGGCACGGTGTTCGCTGTCTGTGGTTACCAAATTTATTTGCCCTTCAAAATCAATGTCTTGAAAAAAATATTCGGCCAGTTCAAAATTGCCGATATGCGCACTGATGAGTATGCCTCCTTTTTTCTCAGAAAGAAAGCGTTGTAAAATATTCACTCCGTCAAATTCGTAGGTAAATTTGTGCCGCATTCCCGATCCGATGGCGACTCTGTCAATAAGAGTTTTTCCAAAGACGTAATAGTTTCCGAAAAGAGCTTTTTTGGCTTTAAAATAAGGATATTCTAAACGTTTTCGATAAAAGTAGGTGATATATTTATTGCTTTTGAATTGGAACAAAAAGTAATATAAAGCCACAAAAAAAAGGATAAAATACGATGATTTTATCCCTATATTTTTTATACAAAAAACAAAAATTTTATATCCTAATACCGAACCTTTTGACCTGCCGTCCCAGTCACTCATAGCGACATTTTTTTGCTTTCCATTTTATTTTCGATACAAGTGTAAAAATCATCAAAAGTTACGAGTCCCACGAAGTCTTGCTCTCCGAGTTTTACTCCGAAATGAGATTCAATTATCACCACTAAATCTACGTAGTCCAAACTGTCCAATCCAAGTGTTTCACGTAAGTTTGCCTCCGGAAGAAGGGTGCTTTTGTCCACTTCAAATTCTTCTACCAAAAACGTATTAGCGGTTTTAATTATTTCTTCTCTTTCCATAAAATTAAATGTTTACACTTTTCTAACTACAATTGCTGAGTTTGTGCCCCCAAACCCAAAAGAATTGGACAAAAATAAGTCAATTTTTTGATTTTTTGTTTTGGAGACTATATTTAGTTGGCTTGAAATTTCGTCAGGGGTTTCAAAATTGATATTTGGCGCCACAAAAGAATTTTGCATCATCAATATCGAATAAATAATCTCACTGGCTCCGGCCATCCAACATTCGTGTCCGGTCATGGATTTAGTAGAGCTGATACAGGGGTTGTTTTTCCCGAAAACTTCCAAAATAGCTTTTCCTTCATTCATATCACCTACCGGAGTAGAAGTAGCGTGTGCGTTGATGTAATCAATTTCGGAAGGACTTACCCCGGCTTGTTCCAACGCTCTTTTCATGGCTAAAGAAGGACCTTCGACATTTGGTGTAGAGATGTGACCTCCGTTAGACGAAAAACCGTAACCTATGATTTCAGCGATGATAGGAGCTCCTCTTCTTACAGCCGAATCATAACTTTCTACTATCAAGGTGGCGGCGCCTCCACTGGGTACCAAACCGTCTCGAGAGCTGTCGAAGGGACTGGAAGCTTTTTCGGGAGTGTCTTTTCGTATGGAAAATACGCCTAAGCCGTCAAAACTCGACATGGCATATTTGTTTATTTCCTGAGCACCTCCACCGATAATAATGTCCTGCAAACCGGTTTTAATCATCATATAAGCCAGTCCTAATGAATGCGATCCACTGGCGCAAGCGGCACTTACCGAAAAATTAACTCCCCGGATTCCCAAAATGGTAGAGAGATTCATCGTTACCGTTGAGTTCATGGACTTAAAAATTGCACCCGAACCTATCAGGGTAGTATCTCTTTTCTCGCGCATGATATCAGTAGCTTCGATAATGGCTTTGGATACGCTGTCATTTCCGTAGATTATGCCAACTTCTCTTTCGTTAAAAAACTCAGGGGTGATTTGAGCATTTTTAAGGGCTTCGAGAGTAGCCATGTAAGCGTATTCGGATTCCTCGCCCATAGAAACACGTTGTCTGCGAGACAACAGCGTTCTCAATTCAGGCGGAGGTACCATGCCGGTAAGAGGCGATCTGAAACCGAATTCCTCTCGTTCGGGGTCACAAACAATCCCTGATTTTCCTTTGAATAAAGAATTTTTTACTTCTTCCAATGAAGTTCCAATACAAGAATAAATTCCCATTCCTGTAATGACAACTCTTCGGTTTGTATCGTAGAGGTTCATAGTTTTCCTAAAAACGGAGGAAAAGGGATTTTACGAATAAATTCCTCCATTAATATTGATTACTTCGCCGGTAATGTACGAAGCTTTCTCAGATATTAAAAAACTTACTAAATGTGCTACTTCTTCAGCTTCACCAAAGCGGTTTGCCGGAACTAATTTAATCAATTCGCTTTCATTGAGATCCCCGGTCATATCGGTTTTTATAAATCCCGGAGCCACGGCATTTACAGTGATATTTCTTTTAGCGACTTCTTGTGCCAGGGCTTTTGTAGCAGCAACTACAGCTCCTTTTGCCGCTGAATAATTGACCTGGCCGGGAGTTCCTTTCATGCCCGAAACGGAAGACATATTGATGATGCGGCCGTATTTGTTGCGCAACATTTTTTGTATAAAAAAGCGGGTGACGTTGTAAAAACCGTTCAAGCTGATGTCGATTACTCGGCGCCAATCATCTTCACCCATCCACATAAAAAGTCCGTCTTTGGTAATTCCGGCGTTGTTTACCACAACCTCCACCACGGCATCGGGGTTTTGTTGCTGCCAGTTTTCGAGTACTTCTTTTACCTGAGCAGCATCTGAAACGTCAAATTTTAGCAATTCTCCGCTTCCGCCTTTTGCAACGATAGCATCCAGAGTTTTTTGAGCTTCTTCGGTATTGGAAGTATAGTTAACCAAAATGTGATAAGAGTGATCTTCAGCCAGTTGCAAACATATCGCACGACCTATACCCCGTGATCCACCAGTAACAATTGCACATTTCATAAACAAAGCAGGATTAGTTGCTAAACATTTCTATATTTTCAAACCATTTATTGGCTAAGAGCGAACCGTCTTTTTTGATATATCCCCAAACTTTTTCTTTCTTCACTCGGGCCAATCCGTCTATAAAGCCTTTTGAGTCAGCAGATTGAAAAATACCGAATCCACCACCGACGGTAATTTGATATTGCGCAGGAATTACCAGTTCGCCTTTCGCGTTGATGAAGCCCCAGTCTTTGCCTATTTTTACAGGAGCCAATCCGTCTTTGCTAAACACTTCAGCATCGTTATAGGTGGCAGGGATAGTCATTTCTCCGGAAGTGTTTACATAGCCCCATTTCTCGTTGATAAATACCGGCGCCAACCCGTTTTCAAAAGCTCTTGCTTTTAGGAATTTAGGTTCGATTACCCAATTCCCTTGAGTGTTTATAAATCCTATCATTCCGCCTTTTTTAGCGTAGGTCAATTCACTTCCTCCAAAATCCCATATTTTTTCAACTCCTTCCATGACAGTAAATGTGGTTCCGTTCAAAATACCAAAATCCAGACCTTTTTTGGCCCAGGTAATTTTGTTGGATTCCAATTCCCCGATATCGTCATATTCTACGGGAACGACAATTTTACCTGTTTTGTCAATAACACCCCATAAGCCGTTGTTTCTTACACGGGCATTATTACCATAAAAATCTTTTATAATTTCATAGGTGGGCGGCAATACAACATTTCCCGAAACATCGATTAATCCTACCTTGTTGTCTTTTCTGATAAAGGCGAGTCCGTTTCTGTAAGGATAAAGTTTATCGGTATCCGGGGAGTGAAGTTTTTCTCCTTTTTTGTTAATATAAAATAAATCTTTGCCTAATTTGGCAATAGCAATACCGTCGCTAAAGTCGTCGATGGCATCCCAAGAGGGTTCGATTAAAAATTCGCCTTTGGCGTTAATAACACCCCATTTTTTTTGTACGCGAACCGTCACCACCCCATCCGAAAAATAACCGGCGGCTTCATAGGTAGGTTCGATTACCACCTGCCCTTGTTGGTTGATAAAACCGCATTTCTTTTTTTCTTTAAATTGTGCTAAAGGTTGGCCGAAGGCAAAACCGAATATCATTAAGACAAATGTTAGGAGAGCTGTTTTTTTCATGGTTTTTAATTTTGGTTAATCAGATGTTCTTTTACTTGCTTGATGTAGGGATACATCGGCATATCTTCTTTAAAAGTAGGAATTATTTTTCGAATGTCATCAAATAATTTTCGTGTGGCTGAAGACACTTTTTCTTCGTATTCCAAATACGAAATGGCTTGTGCCAAAGAAATTGCCTGAATACTCAACACCTCGAAAGCGTTTTCAATTACTTTACCGGCCATCGTAGCGGCGTTGGTGCCCATGCTTACAATATCCTGATTGTCGTTGTTACACGAAATGGAATGTATGTACATGGAGGTTGAAAGAGCCTGGCTTTCGGCGGTGGTGGAGGTGGCCGTAAACTGCACCCCTTGCATACCGAAGTTAAACCCAAGAACACCCAAGTTCACAAAAGGCGGAAGTATTTCATTGAGTTTAGAATTCATCATATAATTGATTTGGCGTTCGGCCAACATGGTCAGTTTGGTAACCGCCAACTTAAGTTTGTCCATCTCGAGTGCGATGTAATCGCCGTGAAAATTTCCGCCGTGAAAAACCTGTTTGTTGTCGGCATCGATGATGGGGTTATCGTTAGCCGAATTCAACTCGTTTTCAAGAACCTGACCAGTGTAGTTGATAGTGTCCAAAACCGGACCTAAAATTTGTGGGATACATCTCAGAGAATAGTATTCCTGAACTTTTTCTTTAAAAATTTTCTCAGAATTTTTCCCTGAATACAAATCCTCTTCTCTTTTTCTGATTAATTGACTGTCGGATAAATTTTTTCGCATCATACCGGCCACTTCTCGTTGTCCGGGATGAAGTTTTGTCATATTGAGTTCTTCCGAGAAATGATCGTCGTAAGCGCGGACGATTTCATTTAATGCCGAGGAAAGTAAAGTAGAAATCTTCAGTAATTTTTTGGCATGATACAAATTGATAATTCCGATTCCGGTCATGACCGAGGTACCATTCATCAAAGCCAATCCTTCTCGGGATTCGATGGTAATGGGCGATAGACCTTCTTTCTTAAAAACCCCTGCGGTCGATACTTTTTCACCTTTATAAATTACTTCGCCTTCTCCGATTAAGGTCAAGGCCACATGAGCCAACTGAACCAAATCGCCACTGGCACCCACTCCTCCGTGTTCGTATATCACCGGACAAATATCTCGGTTGACTAATTCTTTCATCAAGTAAATCAAAGAAGGATGCACCCCCGAGTTACCTTTAGAAAGGGTGTTCATACGCGAAACGATAACCGATTTTGCCAGCATGGGAGAAAGGTAATTTCCCGTGCCCGAAGCATGACTTCGAATCAGGTTGTATTGCAGTTGTGTGGCATCTTTTTCGTCAATTCGGTATTGTGCCATCGGACCAAAACCGGTATTAACGCCATAAATAATTTTGTTTTGGGAAAAGTATTTTAAAAAGACAAAGCTTTCGTAAACTTTGTCCATAACTTTTTCGCTTATGGCGATATTTTCACCGTTACATATAATCGATTCAAATTCGGCGAGAGTTAAGAATTGGTTGATTGTAATCATTTAGCTTGTGAAAACATATTTGTGAGAAAAAAATACCTACTTTTATGGCACAAATGTAGCATTTTATCAATAAATGGTTTCACAAAACGTAGATATTCTGGTAATCGGTGCCGGGCCCTCCGGGGCAGTTTCTTCTGCTTATCTAAATAAGCACGGAGTTCGGGTGAAGGTGGTTGAAAAAACTAAATTCCCGAGAATTGTAGTGGGCGAGAGTTTAATCCCTCGTGTTATGGATCATTTTGACGAAGCGGGATTTTTGCCCGCATTGAATGCCATGAATTTCGAAAAAAAATTAGGAGCACGATTTATTAAAGGAGCTCAGTCTTGTCATTTTGATTTCAGTAAAAAATTTTCGGAAGGTTGGGATTGGACTTGGCAAGTTCCCCGGGCTGATTTTGATGATACTCTCACGCAGGAATTACTTCGAATGGGGGTGGATTTGGAGTTTGAATCCGAGGTTTTGGATGTGGTTTTTAAACCCGACGGAAGATCTGAAACCACCGTGCGAGATAAGGAGGGTGTTGAGAAAAAAATACATGCCCGTTTTGTGATTGACGCCAGTGGCTACGGCAGGGTGCTACCCCGTTTGTTACACCTGGATGCTCCGTCAGGACTTGAGCCGTTGTCGTCTATTTTTAGTCATGTTCGCGATATAAATAGAGATAAAACTAACGATACCGAAGAAGGAACACTGATTTCTTTTGATGTTTTACAAACCAAAGTTTGGCTTTGGGTAATTCCGTTTTCAAACGGAAATACCAGTGTAGGAATAGTAGGCCCGACCGATTTTATTAATGGTTTAGCCGAAAATACCACCGACGCTTTGCGAAACGCAATTATGATGTCTGCTTTTTACCGCGATCGGTTTGCCGGATTGGACTTTTTATTTGAACCTATCAAACTTCAAAATTATTCGCGTTCGGTGAGTAAGTTTTACGGAGACGGATTTGTACTCACCGGAAACAGCACCGAATTTTTAGACCCGGTATTTTCATCGGGGGTGGCTTTTGCCACCGAATCTGGGATGAAAGCCGCCAAACTTGCCCTCCGTCAGTTAAACGGAGAGCAGGTGGACTGGCAAAAAGAATATGTAGATTATATGCAACAAGGCATTAACGTTTTTAGAACGTATGTCAAGGAATGGTACACCGGCAACCTGCAAACTTTATTTTTCCATCAACCCGAAAACGAGGATGTCAAACGAAAAATTTGCTCGGTACTTGCGGGGTATGTTTGGGATGAAAACAATCCTTTTGTCAAAAAACACGACAATATCATTAAAAATATGGCGTATTTGGTGGAGATGGGGAAATCCGGAAAAAATTAGAGTTTTTTAGCAATAAGTCCGGCAAAAGTTTTGGCTGTCTTTGCAAATCCTTCACCGATTCTAGACTCGTTGCTAAAATTATTTCCCCATTGGTCGCCCGGAGCGTCTTTACTACTCACTTCAACTAATACATTATCTCTATTGTCGGTTTCTACAAAACGCAAAACGGTAGTTACTTTAGCCGGTTGTTTCATTACTGCAGCATCCCATCCCGGATAAATCCATACTACATCGACGACTAAGGTATATTTGGCATCTTCTAAGCCTTGTTTAAAAGTTGCTCCTTTTTTGTTGGTGCCTTTTCTTAAAGACTCCATAAACTTGGTTTCCCAGATACCGCTTTTAGCACTTTCCCATTTTTGTCTCCAGGTGTCACCGTTTCCGTCTGATTTTTCATTTAATTCATTCGAACGGTTTTCGATGTATTCGGCTTCGGGTAAATTGTCTTTCAAAAGTTTTAAATTCGAATAATCAAATTCTACATTGAAATTTTTTTGACCCGACAAAAAATTTAAATCTCCAGAGGTAATTTTTTGTTTTTGAGCAAGTACCGATATTGACACGGCCATGCATAGCATTAATAAAACTGTTTTTTTCATAGGTATAGAGTTTTGGTTATAAAATCGTTTTTAAGGTATAAATTTTTGTTGTCCAAAAATTTTGCTTCAATAAACTGAATTATCCCACAAAACCGGGGGATAATTCCAAAAAAATAAAATCGATATCATGTAAACCCCGGAGAAGAAGATGGGGATTTCCAGAAATGGAACAAACTTCCCGCGTGATAATTTTGTACTAAAACACTCGAATCTTGTGGAGAAGATGGGGCTCGAACCCACGACCTCTTGCATGCCATGCAAGCGCTCTAGCCAACTGAGCTACATCCCCGGTACGAGTGCAAAAGTAAAATTTTCTCTTTTATGGACAACTATTAATTTCTAAATTTGCACATACTGTTAAAAGATTTCTCACATGCCTATTATTTTTCTCCTGTTTTTAGCTTTCTTCTTTTTATTTATTATTATTCTGATGAATCGGATTGCGGTCTTTAATCACAAAATGGAGCTGCAGCAAAAAAAGAGAAATGAATAGATTTTTCTTCGAGTATTGATTTATAAATCAGGAGTTTTCTGTTACTTCAAAATAGATTTTACATTTCTTTTAACAATAGGTAACGTCAAATTACCCTACATTGTGTCGATTTTTTATTAACCAACATACATATTGATGAAAACAAATTTATTATCCTTTTCTGCCCTAGTATTCCTTTTGGCGTCCTGCGGGGGCGAAAAGAAGGAGAATCCTGTGGACGAAAATTACGGGCTTAACTTTGCCTTGATGGACACTACCGTAAGCCCTAAAGATGATTTTTACCGTTTTGTTAACGGGCAGTGGCTCGATAATAACGAAATCCCTGAGGACGAAACTAATTGGGGTAGTTTTGGAGAGTTGAGACGCAATACTGACAAAGATATGCTCGAAATTATCAAGAAAGCATCTGCGGATCCTAATCTTGATAAAAATTCGGATCAAGCAAAAGCTTTGTTTTTGTACCAGTCTATTTTAGATACAGTTACTCGTAACAACCAAGGTGTCGAGCCTGTTTTACCTTTGTTGGAAAAAATTGATGCGATAGCCAATTTAGATGATTTACAAAACTTTCTTATCGAACAACAAAAACAAGGGGATTCTTATTTCTTTAGTTTTTGGGTACGAAGCGATTTTAATGATAGTAACAGTAATGCCGCTTATATGGGGGCTTCAGGTCTTGGATTACCCGACAAAGACTATTACCTGAAAGACGATCCGGATTTGGTGGAAAAACGCCAAAAATATGTAGAGCACATTACTCGGATGCTTCAGTTTTTGGGCGATAGCGAAGAATCTGCCGCCGCTCAGGCACAGCGAATTTTGGTTTTTGAAACCCAATTGGCTACCGACCGTTTAGAAAGAGTTCAACGCCGTGATGCACGATTACTTAACAACCCGCGTTCGGTTGCTGAAATTCAACAATTGGTACCCCAGATTAACTGGAGAAATTATTTTGACCAAATTGGAGCTAAAGAGATTGACACATTGATAGTTACCGAGTTAAAATACATTGAATCTCTCAAAGATATTTTTGCCGAAAATCAAATTGAAGATTGGAAAATATTCTTGCGTTGGTCTGCTTTTAATGATGCCGCCGGAATGCTTTCTACCGAAATAGAAAAAGCCAATTGGGATTTTTATGCCAAAACTATGTCGGGTGCAGAAAAACAAAAACCCATAGACGAGCGTGCTTTAGCCACTGTTAACGGTGTGTTGGGAGAGGCCTTAGGGAAATTATACGTAGCTGAAAAATTCCCGCCCGAAGCCAAAGAAGCGGCAAAAAAAATGATTGAAAAAGTGGTGGAAGCCTACGACATTCGTATCAAAGCTTTAGAGTGGATGACAGAACCTACTAAAGAAAAAGCTCTTGAAAAATTACACAAAATCAATATCAAAATTGGTTAACCGTAATCTAAATCAATTGTAGTAGCCACGGGCCCAATATATTGAGTCCGTTGGCTAGTCCAATTGAACTTGTCACTAAATCAATGTGGCTTAACTAAATAAAATATTTTTTTTCATAAAATGCCTTGTCAAGCTTAATCCCAAGATTTCAGCCATGTGGTATAATCGGCGTGGTTGATA
>Ga0079224_100003228_pt1 | contig 20415 bp, 12 predicted proteins | sample Stecom2015_FD_80414 | JGI IMG/M metagenome (GOLD analysis project Ga0079224, IMG submission 80414) | Agricultural soil microbial communities from Utah to study Nitrogen management - Steer compost 2015 | ecosystem: Environmental > Terrestrial > Soil > Agricultural land | place: USA: Utah...
CACGGGGACGGCCGCGGCGCTGTGATCCAGCGCGCCGCCGGCGGCGCTCTCGGCTGCGATCTCCGGACCCCGATTGCGCTCGAGGCCCCACATCAAAAACATGCCGGCCAAGAAGCTCATAAAGAAGCCGACAATGGCGGTTCCTTTGTTCATGAGGATGACTCTCCTGAAATTCTCTTGAAGTGATCGGAAAAAAGCTCGCTCGCGCCCTCTACCGGGACCGGGGCCAATCATTCGTTCCGGTCCGGGCGGCGCACCGTACCCCACGAAGCGGGGACGAGACGACTGCGAGGCAATCCCGGGCGACAATTTGCCCGGCCGCCTCGTGCTCACTGCTCGAAAGCAGCAGCCAGGTCGGCTGCTCAGGCGCCGCGCGGGGGTCGTTCGATGCCGCGTCGGAAGCCCGCGCGGCCTTCGCCGTGCTCGATCGAGACGAGCCGTTCGCCATCCAGGGGAACGGGCGGCAGGCGGTAAACGACCGGCGGGAGCCGCGGCGTCACGTCGGGTTCCGTGGTTCGCTCCGGCGTTCGCCCGGGAGCTTCGTCATGCACCGCGAGCTCGCTCTGCGGATCGCACGGGGCGCGAAGCTCCGTTTCGCGAACCGCCCTTCCGCTGGGCGGTGCGGCGATGGTCTCCCCGAAGGGGCTGCACATCGGGACGGAAAGGACGGCGGCTGCCGCGGGCCGCGCCGTCACCACGAAGGCCCAAGCCAGACAAACGCCTAGAAGGCGTAGTGCGAGGCGTTGGATCCGCGGTGCCCAGCTCAGCATTCTTGCCCGGCGCGAGTGTAGTCCGACCGTTAGCCCGCTCAACCCACTCACGTCGGCGGTCATTCCGGCTCGAAGCGACGATTCCCGTTTTCTTGCCCACATTATCCCACCTTGGCGACGATACGGGGATGCAGGGCTCCGAGCCGCATAGGAAGGCGAAGCAAGGCCTGAACGACGCCGCGACCGCATCGGCCAGGGGCGCCAACGATGCGTTGCCGCGGCGATTCGAGCGCTTCACGTTGCTGGCGCGCATCGCTCGGGGCGGGATGGGCGAGGTCTATCTGGCGACGGCCGGGGGAAGCATCGAAGGAGCGGAGCGACCCGTCATCATCAAGATCATCCGGCCCGATCACGCGGATGACCGATCGTTCAACGCGCGCTTCCTGGACGAGGCCCGCATCCAGGCACAGCTCCAGCACCCGGGGGTCGCTCAGATCCTCGAGGCGACGACCGATGCTGCCGGGCGCCCGTACGTGGTCGTCGAGTACGTCGAGGGGCGCAACTTGAGCGAGGTGCGCGGTCGAGCCGCGCAGCTCGGCGTGCGCATCACGTGGCCCGAGGCGATGGCCGTGGGTCTCTGCCTCGGCGAAGCGCTCACGCACGTTCACGAGCGGACGGACCCCGAGGGGCGACCGCTCGACATCGTGCACCGCGACCTCAGCCCGCAAAACGTGATGGTGGGCTACGGCGGTGACGTCAAGCTCATCGACTTCGGGACGGCGCGCGGGCAAAACCGGCGTTGCCATACGATCTCCGGGGTCGTCTTCGCGAAGCCGGGCTACGTCGCGCCCGAGGTCGCCAAGAACGTTCCGGGCGGCGTTCCCGCCGATCTCTACGCGTTCGGGGTGGTGCTCTGGGAGCTGTTGGCCGGGCGTCGCTTTATGTCGGGCGGCGCGGAGGAGCACATGGCGCTCGTCTCGGCGGGCAAGCGGCTGTTGCCGCCGCTCGCGCGCATGCTCGATGCGCCTCCCGAGCTCGACGCCCTGATCGCGCGCTTGACCGCCAATCGCATCGAGGACCGCTATCCGTCGGCGCGCGCGGCCGTTCAGGACATCGTCGCGCTGTTGAAGCGCGCGCCGAGCCTCGCCGACGGGGATCGGAGCGTGCGCGGTCGCATCTCCGACTTGATGCGGCGGCTCTACCCGGCCGAGCCAGCGCGCAGCCGCGCCGAGTTCGCGCGCCGGCTCGCCGCGAGCCGAGGAGTCGTTGCCGAGGTCGTGCGGCCCTCGCCCGAGCCGCCCGAGGTCAACGATCCGACGCTGCTTCCCGGGACGCGCTACCGGCTCATCGAGCAAATCGGGAGCGGCTCGATGGGCATCGTGCACGCCGCGGTGCACCTCGATCTCGGTCGCACCGTGGCGCTCAAGGTGCTGCAGGCCGACTCGATGAGCGCCGCCGCGCAGAGCCGGTTCCGCGCGGAGGCCCGGGCACTCGCGCAGCTTTCCCACGAGAACCTGGTTCGCATCTACGACTACGGGGTTTGCAGCGACGGGCGGCCCTTCTACGCGATGGAGCTCCTCGCCGGGGAGTCGCTCGATCGGCTGCTCGAGCGCCTGGGGCGACTGCCGAGCCCCGTCGCGATCGAGTACGCGCTCCGCGCCTGCCGAGCGCTCGAGGCGGCGCACCGCGCGGGCGTCGTGCACCGCGACGTGAAGCCCGCGAACCTCTTCGTCACCACGTCGGGGGTGCTCAAGGTGTTGGACTTCGGCGTGGCGAAGGCCGAAGCCGAGCCGGAGCCCAGCGCGCCGCGCGACATGGTCGCGCTCATCGGTACGCCCGAGTACATGGCGCCGGAGCAGGCGAGCGGGCTCGCGGACGAGCGCGCCGACGTCTACGGGGTCGCGAGCGTCCTCTACGAGCTCGTCACGGGCACGTGTCCGTTTTCGGCGGAGGGGGCGCTCGCGCTGCTCGCCGAAAAGGCGACGCACGCCCCCGAACGCGCGAGCGTGCGCGCGCCGAACGCGGGGATCCCGAGAGCGCTCGATCGCCTGCTCGAGCGCGCTCTGGACCCGGCTCCGGAAGCGCGACCGAGCATGCGGGCGTTCGCCGAGGCGCTCGAGGCGCTCGTCACGCGCCGCGCCCGAGAGCGCCGCGTATCGCGACGCTTTGCCGTCGCGGCCGCCGTCGCCGCGCTCGTCGCCGCGATCGGCATCGGCACGAAATCACTCCCCACGGATAATTCGACGCCAACCGCGCTGGCCGCGAACGCGGCTCCGAGGATCGAGCCCGCGGGGCCGCAAGCGCCGCTCTACCCCACGGGTGTTCAGCAGCGCGTCGTCGCCGAGCCCGCCGTCGACCCGGCTCCCGTCGCCCGAGCGCTCGACGAGTCGCGGGACGCGCCGCACTCCGAGGCCTTCGCCGAGCACGCCGAGGCCAGCGACGGCTCGTCGGCCACGGCGAAGGCATCACCCGACGCGCGCGACGCTCCGGACCCGGAGATCGCCACCCTGCTCGCCCGGGCCGAACGGCTGCAACGCAAGGGCCAGCGCCTGCGGGCGCTCTCCGTGCTGCGAAAAGCAGCGAAGAAACACGAGCGGAGCCCCGAAATCCACGCCGCGCTCTGCGAGGCGCTCGTTCGCAACGGATCGTGGGGAGAGGCGCTCCGCGCCGCTCGCCGACGCGCCGAGCTCGATCCGAGTCCGGAAGCGCGTCTGATGCTCGCGCGCATCGAGCGCGCCGTCGGCAATCACGACCGCGCCCTGGAGCTCGTTCGGGAGGTTGCGACGGCGAAAGACGCGCCCGTCGCCGCGGAGGCGCTGCTGCGCGCACTCGACTCGCCGCGCCTCGCGCTGCGCTAGTCACGAGCGCGTTCCGCGCGCGACGCTCGCCGGAAACGCCGGCTTCGGACTGGCCCTCGAGCCAGGCCCCGACGTTCTGTGCTTGCCCGGCCCGCCGATGCCCCCTAAACCTCCGGCGGCCGACGTAATGGCAGTTTCCCCAAGCTTGTCCGGCGCGAGTGCAGTGACCACCGGTTCACCGCACCGTGCCGTGCTGCGGCTCGCGATGCCCACCGTGCTCGCGATGCTCGCGCAGAGCGCCGTCAACGAAATCGACATCATCTTCCTCTCGTGGCTGCCCTGCCCCGAGTCGTCGAACGCCCAGGCGGCCCTCCTCCCCTCGCTGATCTTGCTCTGGCTCTTCGGGGGGTCGCTCAGCGCGATTTCGGTGGGAACTCAGGCCATCGCCGCAAGACGGTACGCCGAGCGGCGGTCGCTCGACGCCGGCGCGGTCCTCGCGAACTCCTGGGTGTTCTCCCTCGTCGCGGGGATCGTGTTCACGGTGCTCGGGTATCTCTCGATCCCGTACGTCCTCGGCGTCCTCATCAAAGTCCCCGAGGTTCGGGAGGCGGCGCACGCATACCTCGGCTGGCGGCTCCTCGGCATCGCTTCGATGGCGATGACCTTCTCGTTCAAGGCCTTCTTCGACGGCATCGGGAAGACGCACGTTCACATGGTCTCTTCGATCGTGATGAACGTGATCAACGTCGTCTTGTGCATCGCGTTCATCTTCGGGCGGTGGGGGGCGCCGCGCATGGGGGTGGCGGGTGCCGGCCTGGCGGCGTTCGTCTCCACCTGGGTGGGCCTCGCGATCATGGTCGGCTGGGCCCTCCTTCCTCATTACCGAAGGACGTATTGTCCCTTTGCGACCGGTAGGCTCTCGCGCAAGCTCACCTGGGACATCCTGAAGCTGTCGATCCCGAGCGGGGTGGCCACGCTGGCGGTGATGAGCGGCTTCGCGCTGTTCGCGATGATCGTGAGCCACCTCGACGCCATCTCGCAGTCGGCGGTCGTCTCACCGACGTGCCCCGGCGGGCGCGCCGAGGCCGTGAACAGCGCCGCGACGACGCTGATCGTCGGCATCCTCAAGCTCACCTTCACGGCGTGCCTCGCCTTCGGCACCGCAACGGCCACCTTGGTCAGTCAGTCGCTCGGCGAAGGCCGCCCCGACAAGGCGACCGTGTTCGGCTGGTCGTCGGTGCGCGTCGGGCTCGTCATCTTCGGGGTGGTGGGCTTGCTCGAGGGCGTCGTGTTCACGCGCGGGCTGCTCGGCATCGTCACGCAGAGCGAGGCCGTGCTCGAAGCGGCCCTCGGCCCGATGCGGCTCATGGGGATCGCGACCCCGCTGATCGCGACCGGGATGATCCTGACCCAGGCCTTGTTCGGCGCGGGCAACACGCGCTTCGTGATGGTGGTGGAGCTCTGCCTCCACTTCCTCTGTCTCGTGCCGCTCGCCTGGATTCTGGGCATCACCCTCGGCTTCGGCCTGTGGGGGATCTGGGCGGCGGCGTGCGTCTACGTGGTGCTGCTCACGGGCATCATGCTGCAGAAGTTCTCGAGCGGCGACTGGCAGGCCATCCGCATTTAGGCTCCTGCTCCGCTTCGGGTTCGGCCATCCCCTCCGACGTCGGCTCGAAATCTAGGCCAGCTAGATTTCGGCTGACCGCTGCGCCGCGCTCGCAGGCGGAGGCGAAAGTCGCCGTCGCACTCCTGACTACCTCGTAGGGTGAGTGAACAACCCGAGGAGTGGGTGAGGGGAGGCGCTCACCTAAAGTCCGGAGTGGGACCAGCCGCTCCCTGTTCCGGATCGGTCGACGCCCCTCGGAGCACCCGATGAGCATCTTGGCGCAGAGCCTCCTCACGACCACGGCAAACTCGTTCGAGACGGGGCGGAATGCGGCCCGAGAAATTCGAGAGCGGGGCGGGCCTCCGCCGCGGCTCGTGCTCACGTACCTCACGCTGACGCACGATCCGAGCGCGTACCTCGCGGGGCTCCGAGGTGTTCGGTCGGGAGGTTCCGATCGTCGGCTGCTCGGCGCAGGGCGTCGTCGGTCCCGGCAAGGTGCGCGAGGACGGCTTCGCGGCTGGCCTCCTCGCGCTCGGCGGAGACTCGATCGCGGTGTCCCATGCCGTCGTCGAAGACGTGGAGGTCGACACGCGCGAGAAGGGGAGGCGCCTCGGGCGCGAGCTCAAGGCGCGCTTGCCCGACGCGCCGCGGCTCGTGATCCTCCATCACGACTCGCTCGCCGGGGCGGACGTCGAGCCGCTCCTCGACGGGCTCTGGAACGAGGTCGAGTGCACCGTGGTCGGAGGCGCGGCGGCGCACGCCTTCAACTACCGGTCGCTCGAGCAGACGTTCCAGTACCATGGGGAGCGCGCGCTCAGCCGGGCGGCGGTCGCCTGCGCCATCTCCGGGCAGTTCAGCATGGCGCTCGACATCTGCCACGGCTGTTCACCCGCCGGCGTGGAGCTCACGGTGACGCGCGCCGAAGGAAACGTCTTGCTCGAGCTCGACGGCCGACCCGCCGCGGACGTCTGGCGGGAGATCTGCGGTCCCGAGCCGGGGCAGTCCACGCACAGCTCGGCGCTCGCCCTCGGCATTCCCCGAGAGGGGGCATCGGACGGGAGCGAGTACTTGGTGGGCGCGGCGTACGCGATCGATCTGCGGACGGGGGCCGTCGTGCTCGCCTCGCGGGTTCGAACCGGCACCCGCATCATGATCCATCACCGGACGGTCGAGGACGTGCTCCAGGGCTCGCGCGCCATGGGAGAGCGGCTCGAGCGACGGCTCTCGGGAAAGCCTCCGCGCGCGGTGCTCGGGTTCGAATGCGGCGCGCGCACGCGCCCGTTCCTGGGGGACGAGGCCACGTTGGAGGAGAACCTGGCCTTGCAACGAGCGCTCGGGGAAGAGACGCCGTGGCTCGGCATGATGCCCTGGGGGGAGATCTTTCCTGGCTCGGGCAGGCCGGTCTTTCACAACTACTCGTACTCGATGCTCGTGCTCGCCGACTGAGGCCGAATGTCTCGGGATTCCTCGGCGCTCCTCGAAATGCTTCGCTCGAAAGCGATGCTGCTCCTGCGCCGCGAGCGGGAGGTGTATCAGCTCCGGCAAGAGCGGGGTCGCATCGAGGTCTGGCTCCGCGCGGTCCACAAGCTCTCCATCGATCTCACCCGCAAAGACGCGGAGGCGCTGCTCGGTCTCTGGGTGTCGGCGATCGTCGACGACCTGAACTTCCAGGTGGCCGCGGTCTACGCGTGCTTGCGCGACGGGCCGCGACTCTCGCTTCGCGCGGGCACCGCGCACGCTCCGCTCGCTCCCGACGCCGCGCTCGACGCGGACACGCTCGACGCCCTGCTCTCGACCAAGAGCGGACGCTATCCCGGGGATCCGGCGCTCGACGCCATCGCGCGGGTCGTCGGCCTCGACTCGTTCTTCTGGCTCTTGTTGCCGGGCCGCGATCAGCCCCTGCTCCTCCTCGCCGGATACGGGACCGGTTTCGGTCGGTTCCATTCCCTGAACGACCACGATCTCGGGCACTTCCTGCTCTTCGGCAGCCACCTCGCGGCCCTGCTCGAAAACCAGGAGCTGATCGCCGAGCTCGATCGCGAGCGCTCGGAGCTCTCGGCCTCGAACGCCCAGCTCGACGCGAGCCTGTCCAAGCTGCGCGAAGCGCAGGCGAAGCTTTTGCAGTCCACCAAGGTGCTGGCCGAGGTCTCTCGGCGCGCCGGGATGGCCGACGTCGCGACCGGCGTGCTCCACAACGTGGGCAACGTGCTGAACAGCGTCAACGTCTCCGCGGAGATGGCGCTCGAGCGCCTGCGCGGCCTGCGCGTCGCGGGAGCGCTCCGCGTCGCGGAGCTCTTGCAGCGCGACCCCGAAGACTTGGCCGAGTTCTTCCGCTCCGACAACCGCGGGCGCGTGCTCCCCAACTACCTCAAGGAGCTCGCGACGCACCTCGGCAGCGAGGTCGCCGGAATCCAGGCCGAGCTCCGCTCGCTCCAGGAGAACATCGACCACATCAAGTCGATCATCACCAAGCAGCAGGCCTACGCGCGGACGGTGGGCGTGTCCGAGCCCTGCTCGATCACGGAGCTCGTCGAGGACGCGATCGGTCTCGTTCAGGATTCCTTCGGCGAGCTCGGCATTCTGGTGGTCCGCGACTACGCGGAGGTCCCGACCCTGCTTTTGGATCGGCACAAGGTGGTCCAAATCCTGGTGAACCTCCTCAGTAACGCCAAACACGCGCTCGAGGAGTCCGAGCAGGAGAACAAGCAGATCACCATCTGCGTGCGCCATCGCTCCGGGGGCAGCTTGTCGCTCCAAGTGGGAGACAACGGGGTCGGGATCGCCCCCGAGCACCTTCCGAAGTTGTTCACGCACGGGTTCACCACGAAGAAGAACGGGCACGGGTTCGGCCTGCACGCGAGCGCGCTCGCCGCGATGGAGCTCGGCGGCAGCCTCACCGGTGCGAGCCCGGGGTTGGGCTGCGGCGCGAGCTTCGTGCTCGAGCTTCCGGTGCGGTTGCCGTTCGCGGCACAGGCATGAGATGACCGCCTCGCACCGGCGCATCCTCGTCGTGGACGACAACCCGAAGATCCACGAGGATTTCTGCAAGATCCTGAGTCCGCGGAGCGCGCCGTCGCAGCTGCTCCAGGCGGAAGCCGAGCTGTTCGGGACCGCGGAGCCGGTGGATGGCTCCCTGGATTTCGAGATCCACTCCGCGTATCAGGGCGATCGCGCGCTGCCGCTCGTGAAGCGGGCCGTGGAGAACGGCACGCCGTTCGCCGTCGCGTTCGTCGACATCCGCATGCCGCCCGGTCTGAACGGGGTCGAGACCGCGCGCGAGCTCTGGAGCATCGATCCGCGACTGCAGCTCGTCTTGTGCACGGCGTATTCCGACTACAGCTGGGAGGAGATGGTCGCCGAGCTCGGGGCTCGTGGCGGCTTTCTGATCCTCAAGAAGCCCTTCGACTCGATCGAGGTGCGGCAGCTCGCGCGCGCCCTGTCCGAGAAGTGGCGTCTCCTGCGCGAGAACGAGGCGCACCTGCTCTCGCTCGAGGCGCAGGTGCGGAGTCGTACCGACGAGCTCGAACGCGCTCTGGAACGTCTGCGGGACGAGATGGCCGACCGGCTGCGGCTCGAGAAGGAGCTGCGCCACGCGCAGAAGCTCGAGGCGCTGGGCCGGCTCGTCGCGGGCATTGGGCACGAGGTGAACAACCCGCTCGCGTACGTGATGGTGAACATCGACTGGGCGGTGAGCGAGCTCACGCGGGCCGGCGACGCGCTCGCGGAAGGCGTGGCCCCGCAACCGAGCACGCCGCCGCGGAGCCGTCCCGCGCGTTCGGCGCCGCCCCGTGTCCCCGAGTGGCGCGCGTCGAAGCGCCCCCCCTCCGAGGGCGGAGCGGACGCCCCCCAGGACGGCGTCATCGCGACGCTCTTCGCCGTCCGGGACGCCCTCGTGGAAGCGGCATCGGGAGCGGAGCGCATCCGCCGCATCGTGAACAGCGCTCGGGAGTTCTCGCGCCCGCGGGAGGAGGCGCCCACCGCGGTGGATTTGTCCGGCTGCTTCGAGGGCGCGCTGCGCATCGTCGGCAACGAAATCCGCCACCGGGCGCGGCTCGTCGTCGCCTTCGCGGACACCCCGCCGGTGCTCGCGGATCCGCATCGGCTGGAACAGGTGTTCGTCAACCTGCTGATGAACGCCCTGCAGGCGCTGCCCGAGGACGGCGCAAACCAGGAGATCGTCGTCACGACGGAGGTGCGGGATCCAGAGCGAGTCCTCCTCACCATCCGCGACACGGGAACCGGGATCGCGGAGGCGGATCTCGAGCACGTCTTCGAGCCGTTCTTCTCGACGCGGCCGGTGGGGCAGGGGACCGGGCTTGGACTCTGGATTTGCCGGAGCATCATCGAGAGCTTCGGGGGCACCATCGAGCTCGAGAGCCAGGTCGGCCACGGAACCACCGCGCGCGTGACCTTGACGCGTGCCGAGGCGTCCGAGACGACGTCGGGCTCGAGCCGCCCGAGGACCCCCTCTACGGAGCCCGGAGCCCGAAAGCGTGCCCGCATCCTGCTCGTGGACGACGAGCCTGCGGTGCTGCGCGGCTTGAAGCGCGCCCTGTCGGGGCACGACATCCGGTCGACGACCAACGGCCGGGAAGCCGTGGAGATCTACAAATCCGAGCCCTTCGACCTCGTGTTCTGTGACCTGATGATGCCCGGCTTCGGCGGCATGGAGTTCCTCGCGGAGATCGAGAAGCTCGGCCCCGAGCACGCTCGCCGGGTCGTGATCATGACGGGCGGGGTCTTCACCGAGCCGATGCGCGAGTTCGTCGCGAACAGCAAGAACCGCTTCGTCCCGAAGCCGTTCGACACGAACAAGCTCAGAAAGCTCGTCGAGGCGGAGCTCCACGCCAAGCGCCCGAGCTCCCTCCGACGCGCCGTCTAGACGAGCCCCTGGACGGATCGGCGTTCGAACGCGTCAGGCGTTCGAGCGCGCGTGCCACTCCTGGATGCTGCGCACCTGGACCTGACGCTGCGACTGCTGCAGCGCCTCGAGCGCCTCGACCGCCGCGAGCGCGGCCGACATCGTCGTGAAGTAGGGGATGTTCGCGAGGAGCGCCGTGCGTCGAATCGAGTAGCTGTCCGCAACGGCTTTGCCCGAGGCCGTCGTGTTGATCACGAGCTGAACGCGCCCGGCCCGGATCGCATCGACGACGTGCGGAGAGCCCTCCTGCACCTTGTTCACGGGCTCGGCCGGGATCCGCGCGCGCTCGAGCGCCGCGACCGTGCCGCGGGTCGCGACGATGCCGAACCCGAGGTTTCGCAGGCGGCGCGCGACGTGGCAAGCGAGCGCCTTGTCCTCGTCCTTGACGCTGATGAACGCGCGTCCGAGCCCCGGCAGCGCGAACCCGGAGGCCGCGAGCGACTTCTCGAAGGCGGCTGCGAAGTTCTGCGCGAGGCCCATCACCTCGCCCGTGGAGCGCATTTCGGGGCCGAGGATCGTGTCCACGCCCGGGAATTTCGAGAACGGGAACACCGACTCCTTGACCGCCACGTGCATCGGCAAGGAACGCTCGCCGAGCCCGAGCTCGTCGAGGGTCTTTCCGGCCATCACCTTGGCCGCGATCTTCGCGAGCGGGAGCCCCGTGGCCTTGGCGACGAAGGGCACGGTGCGCGAGGCACGCGGGTTGACCTCGAGCACGTACACCTGCCCGTCCTTCACGGCGAACTGCACGTTCATCAGGCCCACGACGCCGAGCTCGAGCGCGAGCCGCCGCGCGTCGTCCTCGATGCGCGCGACGATGCTCGGGTCCAGCGTGTGCGGGGGCAGCACGCTGGTCGAGTCCCCGGAGTGCACGCCGGCCTCCTCGATGTGCTGCATCACGCCGCCGATGATCGCGCGCCGTCCGTCGCACACGAGGTCCACGTCCACCTCGGTGGCGTTCTTCAGGAACTGATCGATGAGCAGCGTTTGGGAGCCGCCCTCGTCGCGCGCCGCATCGATGGCGAGCCCGACGTACGCCTCGAGCTCCGCGTCGGTGTAGCAGATCATCATGGCGCGCCCGCCGAGCACGTACGAGGGACGGACGAGGACGGGGTAGCCGATTTCGTGCGCGATCTTCCGGGCTTCTTCGGCGCCCTTCGCAATGCCCGCGCGTGGACGCGTGAGGTCGAGCTTGGCGAGCAGGGCGTCGAAGCGTTCCCGATCCTCCGCTCTGTCGATCGCGTCCGCGGGCGTTCCGAGCAGCGGCACCCCGACTCGCTCGAGCGGCACGGCGAGCTTCAGCGGCGTCTGCCCGCCGAACTGCACGATCACCCCGAGCAGCTCCCCGCGGCTGGCTTCCTCGCGGCAGATGGCGAGCACGTCCTCAAGGGTCAGCGGCTCGAAGTAGAGGCGATCGGAGGTGTCGTAGTCCGTGGAGACCGTCTCCGGGTTGCAGTTGACCATGACGGTCTCGAGCCCGAGCTCGCGCAGCGCGAACGCCGCATGGCAGCAGCAGTAGTCGAACTCGATGCCCTGGCCGATGCGGTTCGGGCCGCCTCCGAGGATGATCACCTTCTTCTTGGTCGTGACCTCGGCCTCGGAGTCCGTCTCGTAGCTCGAGTAGAGGTAGGGCGTCCTCGCGGGGAACTCCGCCGCGCAGGTGTCCACGCGCGCGTAGGAGCAGCCGATCCGGAGCTCGTCGCGGAGGGCGCGGATCGCGTCCTCGCTCGTGTCGCGGAGCGCCGCGAGCTGCGCGTCGCTGAAGCCGAGCCGCTTGCTCGTGCGGAGCAGGTCGGCGTCGAGGCTCGGCGCGCCGGCGATCCGCTTCTCGTGCTCGATGAGCCGCGCGATCTGAGCCAGGAACCAGGGATCGATCCCGGTCAGCTCCTGGATCCGCTCGGCGCCGATCCCGACGCGCATGGCGTCGGCCACGTAGAAGAGGCGATCGGCGGTCGGCACGGCCACGAGGTGCTCGAGCGCGCGCTCGAGCTCGCCCTGGCCCGGCGGCGGCAAGGTCGGACGCGGCTTCGCCGAAGGCGGCGCCTCGTTCACCAGATCGCGGCTCTGCTCGTCGCGCACGAGCACGCGGTAGTCCACGCGGTCCATCAAGCTGACGAGGCCGCTCTTGCCCGTCTCGAGGGATCGCGCGGCCTTTTGCAGCGCTTCCGGGAAGGTCCGCCCGATCGCCATCGCTTCGCCGACGCTCTTCATCTGCGTGCCGAGCCGGGGATCGGCGCCCGGGAACTTCTCGAACGCGAAGCGCGGCCACTTGACCACGACGTAGTCGATGGTCGGCTCGAACGCGGCGCTCGTGCCGGTGATGTCGTTCTCGAGCTCGTCGAGCGTGAACCCGACGGCGAGCTTGGCCGCGATCTTCGCGATGGGATAGCCGGTCGCCTTGGACGCGAGCGCGCTCGAGCGCGACACGCGCGGGTTCATCTCGATGACCAGGATGCGTCCCGTCTTCGGATCCACGGCGAACTGCACGTTGGAGCCGCCGGTCTCGACGCCGATCTCGTGCATCACGGCGCGCGCCGCGTCGCGGAGGCGCTGGTACTCGCGGTCCGTCAGCGTCATCGCGGGCGCCACCGTGATCGAATCGCCGGTGTGGACGCCCATCGGGTCGATGTTCTCGATCGAGCAGACGACGATGAAGTTGTCGGCCGAGTCCCGGATGACCTCGAGCTCGTACTCCTTCCAGCCGATGACGCTCTCCTCGACGAGCACCTGGTGCGTCGGCGATTGCGCGAGCGCCCACGCCACCTTGGCCTCCAGCTCCTCGGGCCCGTTGACCACCGCGCCGCCCGTGCCGCCGAGCGTGAAGCTCGGGCGCAAGATCACCGGGTAACCCGTGATCTCGACGATCTTCCGCGCCTCCTCGAGCGAGCTCACGTGGCCCGAGCGCGGGCACTCGAGCCCGGCGTTCCGCATCGCCTCCTTGAAGAGCTGGCGGTCTTCCGCCTTGCGGATCGCGTCCACCTGCGCACCGATGAGCTGCACACCGTGACGGGAGAGCACACCGGAGCCGTGCAGATCGAGCGCGAGATTCAGCGCGGTTTGTCCGCCGAGGGTTGGGAGCAGCGCGTCGGGGCGCTCACGCTCGATGATCGCGGCCACCGTTTCGGGGGTGAGCGGCTCGATGTACGTCCGGCGCACGAGCTCCGGGTCCGTCATGATCGTGGCCGGGTTCGAGTTGACGAGAACGACGTCGTACCCGAGCGCCGTCAGCGCCTTCGCGCCCTGGGTCCCCGAGTAGTCGAACTCACAAGCCTGCCCGATCACGATGGGACCAGAGCCGATGAGCAGGATCTTGCTGATATCGTTCCGGCGCGGCATCGCGGGTGCGCCTTAGCACACACGGCTCCCGGCCTCGCTCCCTTCGTGAACGTTTCGTTCCGGTGCCGCCAAAGGGGCGCCGCGCGAGGTGGCGACCGGGCGTGGCCCGCGGGCGGCCGCTTGGCCGGGCTCGTCGGCGCGGGTCCGTTTGTGCGTCGGAAAGCGCCCGTGTCGGTGCCCTCCGGTGCCGCCGCGCGATCCATTCAGCCGCGCGATCCTCCTAGCTGGAAAGCCGTGCGTGATATGGATCCGGGTTCATGAGTGCTTTTGGCGAGAAGCACGCGTGCCGGCGTTTTCCGGCGGCACTTCTCTGCGTCGGCTTGCTTTCCCTGGCGGCTCCGGCCAGCGCTCAGAGCAGCGCCGACGATCTCGCGCGCCGCCACTTCGAGTCCGGCGTCGCGTATCTCGAGGAGAGCGACTACGAAAACGCGCTCCGGGCGTTCGAGAAGTCGTACGAGCTCTCGCGTCGCCCCGAGATCCTGCTCAACATCGCAGTCGTGCACGAGCGGCTCGGGACCCTCTCGGACGCGATCGCCGCCCTGCGGCAATACCTCGCGGAGGCGCCGGAGGGTGAGCACGTCGAGACGGTTCGGCGTCGCATCGAAAACCTCGAGAAGCGCTTGCCCACGCAGTCGGCCGCGGAGCCCTCGGCGTCCGCGTCTCGGGAAACGACGCCGCCGGTCGAGCCGGCCGCGACGCCGCCCGCTTCGAGCGTCGCGGCGACTGCCCCGGCGAAGCCCCGCGCGATCGAGAAAGCGCCGCCCGCGCCCAACCGTTCTCCGGCGTTCATCGCGCTCGGAATCGGCGCGGCAGCGACGGCGGGCGCCGTGCTCACGGGACTCGTTGCCCAGCTCGAATACGACGAAAAGAAGGAATCCTGCGTCCGACCGTGCCCGGACTCGGAGCTCGCTCTCGGAAAGGGCATGGCGCTCGCGAACACGGTGCTCGCGGGCGTGGCCGTCGTTGCCGTTGGCGTCGGCGTCACGCTCTACCTGAGCTCCGAAGAAGAAGCCCCCACGGCCTCCTCCGTGGATCTCGCCGTCGGCGCGTTGCCAGCGGGAGCGGGACTGACCGGAAGGGTGAGGTTCTGATGGCGCCGCGCCCTCGAGCGCCGTCGCGGCGCGGCGGAACGCGGCCAGTCCTCGCCGCGTTCTTCTTCCTCCTCCCGTCCTGTGCCTTCCTGCTCGATTTCGACGAGCTCCAGGAGGGCGGCGCCACCGGAGGGACGTCCAGCACGGGTGGGACTCCGGGGAGCGCCGGGGCGGGGGGAGCCGCCGCCGGTGAAGGCGGGAACGCCGAGCCCGGCGCGGGTGCGGGCGGATCCGACGCCGGCGCCGGCGGCTCCGGCGCCGGCGAGGCCGGTGCGGCCGGGGCAGCGTGCGATCTCGACTGCGACGACTCGGATCCCTGCACGCTGGATCGCTGCGTGCTCACCGAGGACGGGCCGGAATGCGAGCGCACGCCGCTCGAAGGGCTCGTCCCCGACGGTCTCGACGAGACGATCGCGGGGGGGCGGATCCCGCAGGTCACGGTCGCCGCGGGTCCGGACGCGTTTTATCTCTCCGCGTTCGACGCTGGCGCCGACGACGGCCCGGAGCTGACCTTCTATCGCGTCGGGACCGAGGGCGACTCCGTCGAGCTCATGAGCCGCATCAGCGAGCTCACCGACACCACCCTGGCGGGTGATCCCGTGAGCGCCGCGGCGCTCGTCGTGGACGCCTCTCAGGGCCTGCGGATTCACGCCTACCTCGGCTTGCTGCGGGAGACCGGGACCTCGGCGCGTCCCTGGCGCTTCGTGTTCGACGGGCGCTTCGACGTCGTGACGCAGGCGCCCGTGGGCGAGAGCTTCGCCGTCAGCGCGCCCCACCTGCCCGCCGCGGCGGAAATCGGCGATGCGATTTGGGGAGCCTGGATCCAGGAGGACGGGACGATCGGACTGCATAGCCGCGGGACGGAGGAGCCGGATTTCACGCTGGGGAGCCCCGACGCCCCCGCGGCAGCGCTCAGCTTGATCTCCGGGCTCGACCCCACCTTGGGAACGCCCGAGGTTCCGGCCGTCCTTTACGCGTCACACACGAACGGCGTGTTCGCGTGGACGGAGGCCGGAGGGGTGCAGTCCGTCACCGAGTGCTTGCCGGACCCCGGCTTGTACTCCCGAACGTTCGGAGTCAGGACCAGCGTCGATGGGGTGTGGCTCGCGGGCTGGACGAAAGTCACCTCCGAGGTGCTCGCGGCGGAGGTGCGGGCCATCGTCTGCACCAACACGGAGTATGGGTGTCTTACCCCTCCGAGTGAGCGCTGCGCCCCGTCGGGCTTGCTGGAATACGCGCGCAATCCCGCGTTCGCCGACGTCGATCTCCCAGGAGACGCGGCCGGCGTCCGCTACTACGTCTGGGTCGTGCCCGGCATCGATGCCGACGGCCTGGCCATGCTCGGCGCCCAGCTGGTGCGCGCCGACTTCGGCGAAGACCCAAGCACCTCGGAGACGGTGTTCACGGCCATCCCGAGCTCCGACGACCCGGACGAGCCGCCGGAGCCGCTCCTGCTTTCGGCGATGCCGACGAGCGCGGAGATCGAGTTCCGCGGTCCGGATCTGCCCGCGACGGCCATCGTCGCTCCGGACAAGGCGCTGATCGCGTGGGTCGAGCCGCGGGACGCCCAAGCCACCTCCGACGTGCTCCGCGTGCGCCGCTTCCAAATGTGCATCCCGGACTAGCGCCCGGCTGACGCGCCCAACCCGGCGGGTTCGTGTAAAAATTCGCCCCGGAGGGGGCTCGGGGCGCTCCGGGGTCTTGACGGGCCGGGCAGCTTCCGTCATAAGAGCCGGCCCCTGGCCCCAGGCGCGCGCCCAATGCCCGCCGAAGCGGCCCACTCGCGAGGCGATCATGTCGAAGATGAAGACGAACCGCGCCGCGGCCAAACGCTTTCGCGTGACCGGCAGCGGTAAAATTCGCCGCCCCAAGGCGGGGGCTCAGCACAATATGATCGGCAAGTCCCGCAAGCAGCTGCGGCGCCTCCGCGACAACGACATCGTGGCGCCCGGGATTGAGCGCCGCATCAAGATTCTGCTGCCGTACGGCTGAATTCCGCAGGAGATCCCATGTCGCGCGTCAAGAGAGGTCCGTATCCGCGCCGCCGTCACAAGCGTGTGCTCGCCCAGGTGGAAGGGTTCTGGGGTGGTCGCAAGAACCATTACCGCCAGGCGATGCATGTTCTCTGGAAGTCGTGGCAGTACGCGTACGTTGGGCGCAAGCTCCGCAAGCGCGACATGCGGCGGCTCTGGATCACGCGCATCAACGCCGCCTGCCGCCAGAACGGCACCACGTACTCGAAGCTCATCTCCTCGTTGAGGAGCGCGGGCGTCGAGCTCGACCGCAAGGTGCTCGCGGACATGGCGGTTTCGGACTCCGCGGCGTTCAAGCAGCTCACCCAGCTCGCTGGGCGCGCTAGCTGAGTCTCACCCCTCGGGCGGGGGATTCGTTCCCTGGCTTGGGGGTCGCGCGACGGCACAGGGTGTGCCGTTTGCGTCCGGAGGCTGCAACGCTTGCGTAGCCGGTCGGTAGGCCCGTCATTCGGGCAGGCCACCGGCCCTTGACTCTGCTCGGACGCGACCGAAGGTAAGGGATGTCGCGGGCATCCCGCGCGTCGCGATTCGAGACGGGGCGACGCGAATGGATGTCACACGTCAATCTGGGCCCGGAGCCTAACTCCAAGGAACAATCGGGCCGTTTACCGGTTACGAACCGAATGCAGGCCCGAGCTCGAGCATTGTATTCGCGCTGACTCGAGTCGAATCCGCCCCCGTCCGAATCCATGGGCTCTCGCGGCCCGTATCCATGAGCAGAACCCCTCTATCATGACCGCCCGCTCCACCTCCGCCAGCAACATTTCACGTCGCACGTCGACGAAGCTGGGGTCGTCCTCGTCCGCCGCGAAGAGGATACCTGCGCCCGCTCTCCAACCGCAGGGAAAGGCACGAAAATTGCTTCAGAATGCATCGGAGGTCGACAGCGTGTCCGAGGCCAACTCCGCAACCGGTGGAAAGGAGAAGCGCTCCACAGGCGTGAAGGCAGCCGCTCGCGGCTCGAGCTCGGCTCGCCAGAAGCAGCCCATCGAGCCCGTGGTGGAGACCGAGGAGGGCGCCGACGAGCTCGTCGAGTCCTCGGTCGGGGTTCGCGTGGGAGCCGCGTCGGAGCCCGCACCGAGTGAAGATTCGTTCGAGTCCGAGCTGTCCGGGTCTGGGGAATCGTCCAGCAGCGACGTCGACAGCGCTACCGATTCGATGCTGTCCCGGTACTTCCGGGACATGGCCACCCATCAGGTGATGGGGCCCGACGAGGAGCTGCAGGCGGCGCAGTCGGTCGAGCAGGCCGAGGTGGCGTTCTGGGCGAGCTTGCTCGCCTACGTGCCGGTCGCGGAGCTCATCCTCGACCAGCTCGAGCAGGACGTCTCGTCGATGAACCCGCCCGAGGAGCGGCCGGAGATGCAGCAGATTCCGGAGCTTCGCCGGTTGGCGAAGGTGTACCGGCGCCAGCGCTCCAAGTTCCACGCCGATCAGCAGCGGCAGTGGACCGAGCTCTCCGAGTCGCTGGCCCGCTCCATTCGCCTGCCCGACTCCGACCGGATCTGGATGGCGAATGCGTTCCGCATCGCGCGCGAGGGGACGGAGCGTCCCGATGACGAGGAGACGCCGTCCACGCGCACGATGGTGGCCGACACGGCGGGGTACCGTCGCTACCTCGAGCGCCTGAAGCAAGCCGACTGGGCCCAGCGCCAGGCGAAGAACCGCTTCGTCAAGGCCAACCTGCGCCTCGTGGTCAGCATCGCGCGCCGCTACAACCGTGGCCGCCTCCCGCTGATCGACCTGATCCAGGAGGGCAACATCGGCCTGATGAAGGCGGTCGAGCGCTTCGATCACACGCGCGGCTACCGCTTCTCGACCTACGCCTCGTGGTGGATCCGGCATGCGATCAGCCGCGCGCTCGCCGACAAGGGTCGGGCGGTGCGCATCCCGGTGCACATGTTGGACACCTACAATCGCGTGTCGCGCGCGACGCAGACCATCATCGCCCGCACCGGCCGCGAGCCGACCATCGAGGAGCTCGAGAAGGAGACCGGCGTACCGCGGGACAAGCTCGACAAGGTGAAGGACCTGTACGCCGACACTCCGTTCTCGCTGGATCGCCCGGTGGGTGACGAGGACGGACGTCGCTTCATCGACTTCCTGGTCGAGGAGAACGCCCTCTCCCCGTACGACCGCCTCGCGAACCAGAAGTGGGCGGAGGAAGTGCAGCGGCTGCTCGGCACGCTCACGCCGATCGAGTCGCGCATCATCCGCTGGCGCTTCGGCCTCGACAACGAGGACGAGCTCACACTCAAGGAGATTGGCGACAAGTACAATCTCTCGCGTGAGCGGATCCGCCAGCTTCAAGAGCAGGCGATCGGCAAGATCCGCAAGCAGATGCGGGAGTTCTGAGCCCCGTTCCGACCGGGTCTCGGATCCTGGGCCTCCTCTCGTCGGGGGGAGGCCCAGCCCTCGCACGGGCCGCGCCGCGTCAGGCGTGGCTTCATGAATCCCGACGGTGCCGAACGGGAGAGCTCTGCCCGAGCGGTGAGCCCGCGGCGGAGTCCGTCGTGAATCGCCCGCGCGACGGAGAGCACCGCAGCACGATGTCGGTGCTCGTGAGCGCCGACGCGTGGTGTCGCGAAACGTCGAGCGTGCGCCCTCCTGTCGTGGAACTGCGATGAAAACGTTCCCGTCCGCACCGGGGGCCGAGCCCCGGCCGTCACGTTCGGGCGCGATCGTGCGGATCCGTGGAGATCGCGGTCATCTCGGACTTGCACCTCGGGACGAAGGATCGCGCGGACGGCTTCGGCCACGACGACGGTGAGTTCCTTCGGTTTCTCTGCTTCTTGGAGCGCCACTTCGAGCGCATCGTTCTGCTCGGGGACATCTGGGAGACGCTGACGTCGCGGTGCCCGTGGGCCGCGCGGCACGCCCTTTTGGCGGCGCGCGAGAGCCACCCCGAGATCGCCCGGCGCCTGCGCGGCCCGAGGTACGAGTACATCCACGGAAATCACGATATGGTGGCGCGAAGCGTGGATGGGGCGCGGGAGCGATGGCTGCTCGACGTGGATGGGAGGCGACTCCTCTTCACGCACGGGCACGAGCACGATCGCCTGTTCCGCGTCGCCCGTCACCTCGCCGAGCTCGGAGTCTGCATCGGAGGGTGGCTCCGACGCGCCGGGTTTCACCGCCTGTATCGATGGCTCGACGGGCTCGATCAAAAGCGTTCGGCGATTGCGATGGACCCCAACCAGTGCACGTTCCAAGCGTGGGCCGTGGATGCCGCCGAGAAGGCTCGCGCCGACATCGTCATCACGGGTCACACGCACTTATCGCTGGTCGTCGCTCACGAACGGACGCTCTACCTGAACAGCGGTAGCTGCAGTCAGGGCCACATCAGCTTTCTCCGGCTCGATACTCGACGCGACGTGTACGCGGTGCACCAGAGTTGGTAGCGTCGATGACCGGTTGGCCGGCCGTCTGGGCGCGGCGCGAAACAATCGGCGCTGCAGCGCGCTAGTCGAGGTGAATCAGGTACCGTTACGGAAACGGAACGTTACGGAACCAGCTAGATTTTCGCCGGTTCGGATCGACGGGGCGGGTAAGCATTTACATTTCGGGTCTGTGGGCGCATAAGGGCGCGCGTCCGAACGAGAGAACCCTTTCTCCGCGCGCACGGAACGGTCATCGGTGGGCGCGAGCAGCGACACGCTGCGTCCGCGCGAGATCCGTGATCCCGTTCGCGTTCGCGTGATTCCCAGCGTGCGCCCTGACGGCTCCTTCCATCCTTCCTCCATCCGCGACACCGGCGGACGGCGGTTCGGTTTTCAGTGCTCGGGAGCGCGGGGATTTTCGGAAGAGTGTGGTATCGCGTTCGGCGCCGGAAGCACCGCACGGCCGGCACTCGGGGTTCGACCCAAGGTCCGTCCCGGACTCCTCCCCACCGCTCCTCAACCATGAAGCTCTTCGTCTTCCCG
>Ga0079224_100003231_pt1 | contig 20404 bp, 14 predicted proteins | sample Stecom2015_FD_80414 | JGI IMG/M metagenome (GOLD analysis project Ga0079224, IMG submission 80414) | Agricultural soil microbial communities from Utah to study Nitrogen management - Steer compost 2015 | ecosystem: Environmental > Terrestrial > Soil > Agricultural land | place: USA: Utah...
CGAAGTGCGCTATCGGCCGCTCGAGCACGGCGTCGATCTGCCGCAGGCGGTCGCGGCCGCGGTGTCGGAGCTCGCCGACGTCGACCTCGAGTCGATCGGCGGCGGCAGCGCGCGCGACGTGCTCGTGTTCCTGCCGGGCGAGCGCTGGATCCGCGATGCGGAGCGGGAGCTCAAGCAGACGGGGCCGAAGCGCTACGAGATCCTGCCGCTCTACGCGCGGTTGACCGCGACGCGGCAGCACAGGATTTTCGCGCCGGGCCCTTTGCCCAGGATCGTGCTCGCGACGAACATCGCGGAGACGTCGCTGACGGTGCCGCGGATCCGCTTCGTCGTCGATTCCGGGCTCGCCCGCGTCAGCCGCTACTCGACGCGGCACCGCTTGCAGTCGCTCGGCGTCGAGCCGATCGCGCAGGCGAACGCGGTCCAGCGCGCGGGCCGGTGCGGGCGGCTCGCCCCGGGCATCTGCATAAGGCTCTATGACGAGCAGGACTTCGAGTCGCGCCCGGCGTTCATGGAGCCCGAGATCCTGCGCACGAATCTCGCGGGCGTGATCCTGAAGCTCGAGGCGCTTCATCTCGGCCGCGTCGACGAGTTTCCGTTCATCGACGCGCCGCCGACGAAGGCCGTCAACGACGCGTATCGGCTGCTCTATCTTCTCGGCGCGCTCGACGCGGAGCGGAAGCTCACGCCGGACGGCGAGCTGATGGCGCGATTGCCGGTCGATCCGCGGCTCGCGCGCCTGTTGCTCGCCGCGCAGCGCCAGAATGCGCTGCGCGAGGGGCTCGTGCTCGCGGCCGCGCTCGGCGTCGTCGATCCGCGCGAGCAGCCCGCGGACAACCTCGGCGCGGCGCGCGCGAAGCATGCGGAGATTGCCGACGAGCGCTCGGACTTCATGACGCTGCTTGCGCTGTGGAAGGCATACGGCCGCGAGCGGCAGGCCGGCGCGAAGGCGCTTCGCAAGTGGTGCGAGAGCCGCTTCCTGTCGCTCGCGCGACTCCGTGAATGGGAGGACGTGCATCATCAGCTCAAGGAGCTGACGCGCGGTCTCGGCTGGCGCATTGCGCCGCGCGACGCGAGCTACGAGCAGATCCACCGCGCGGTGATCGCGGCGTTCGTCGATTTCGTCGCCGAGAAGACCGATGACGGCGGCTACGAAGGGATGCACGGCGCACGCGCGACGATCTTCCCGGGCAGCGGGCTCGCGCAGAAGAGGCCGCGTTGGGTCGTCGCAGCGGAGCGCGTCGCGACGGAGCGGGTGTACCTGCGCACCGTCGCGCAGATCAAGCCCAAGTGGGTCGAGGACGCGGCCGCGCATCTCGTCCGGCGCGAGTACGCGGAGCCGCACTGGGACGCACGGCGCGGGCGCGTGCTCGCGCGCGAGCTGGTGACGCTTTTCGGCTTGACGCTCTCGCGCGACCGGCACGTCGACTACGCGCGCGTGGATCGCGCCGAGGCGCGGCGCATCTTCATTCGCGATGCGCTCGCCGCGGACAACCTCGGCGAGCGGCTCCGCTTCCTCGCGCACAACCGGAAGCTCCGCGAGCGCCTGCACGGCTGGGAGGCGAAGCGCCGCTCGCGCGACCTCTATGCCGGCGAGCGGGCCGCCGAGGCGTTCTATGGGGCACGTCTGCCCGAAGACATCGCGGACCGCGCGGCGCTCAGGCGCTGGTGCCGCGACCCGGCGAACGCACGCAAGCTCGAGATGCACGTGCTCGACATCGCGACGCGCGATCCGGCCGAGCTCGACCGGGACGCGTATCCGGACGCGCTCGACGTGGCGGGCCACCGTTTGCCGCTCCGTTACGCGTTCGAGCCGGGCTCGGAGCGCGACGGGATCACGCTGCGCGTGCCAGAGCCGCTCGTCGGTCTCTTGCGCGACGAGGCACTCGACTGGCTCGTGCCCGGCTGGGCGCCTGGCAAGGCCGTCGCGCTGCTTCGTGGATTGCCGAAGGAAATGCGCCGCGCGCTCGTGCCGCTGCCGGATACCGTCGACGCGCTGTGGCCGGAGCTTTCACGCGAGCGGGGCGCCAAGACGATGCGTGCTGCGCTTCGCGACGTGCTCGCGACGCGGTACGGCCTCGACGCCGGCGCGGCGCTCGACGCGGTGTCGCTGCCGCCGGAGCTGACGATGCGGATCGAGGTGGTCGGACCGGACGGCGCGGTGATCGCGGCAAGCCGCGATCTCGTCGCGCTGCAACGAGGCTTCGCGCACGGTGCGCCGCATGCCGCGTCCGAGTCCGAGTGGTCACGGCGCGGCGTCGCGCGCTGGGACTTTCCGGATCTGCCTGACAGCGTTCGCGTCGAGCAGTACGGCACTTCGCTCGCGCTCTTTCCGGCGCTGATCGACGTCGACGGCCGCGTCGACCTCGAGCTGCTCGCGCCGGGACCTGCCGCGGCCGCAAGGCATCGGGCCGGCGTCCTCCGCCTCTTGCTGAAGCAGCTTCCGCAGCAGACGGAGCTGATCCGCCGCCGCGTCGTCGACGACCGCGAGCTGATCCTGTCGTTTCACGGCGTCGGCACCGGCGACGCGCTCGTCGACGACGTCTCGAGCGCTGCGGCCGACGAGGCCTTCGGGCTCGACGTGCCGATCCGCACGGCAGCCGAATTCGAGCGCAGGCTCGAGCAGGGACGCGCGGAGCTCGTGCCGGCGGCGGAGCGGCTGATCGCGCTCGCGCGGGGCGTGCTGCGCGACTATCGAGCGCTCAAGCGCAGGCTCGAGCGTGACGCCAACCGGCTCCCGCCGGACGCCGTGGACGATATTGCGGCGCAGCTCGATGCGCTCGTCCGTCCGGGCTTCCTTACGGCGACGCCCGCACGATGGCGTGTGCACCTGCCGCGGTATCTGAAGGCTGTGGGCGTAAGGCTCGACAAGCTCGCGCAGCGCTCGCCGAAGGACGGCGAGCACCAGGCGATCGTCCGGGAGGCGGCGGAGCGGCTCGAAGCGTGGCGAAAGCGCCATCCGCCGGACTGGCCGTGGCCCGATGCGGTCGTCGATTATCGCTGGCTGCTCGAGGAGCTTCGCGTGTCGCTGTTCGCGCAGGCCCTCGGCACGTCGCGGCCCGTGTCCGCGAAGCGCCTCGAGGATGCGTGGCGGAAATTCGTGTCAGACACCTTTTCCGCAGGAAAAGGTGTCTGACACGTTCAGGCGCGGGTTTCGGGCAGCTCCGGCGTCGCGGTGTCCGCAGCGTCTTCCGCGAGGATCTCGTCGATGTCCGGGCGCGGAGGCTCCTCGCGCGGCGGTGCCTTCGCCGTCGCGATGTCCATCAGCGGGCGGATCAGGTCGAGCGGCACCGGGAAGATGATCGTGTGCGAGTTCCGCTCGCTCGCGACGTCGGTCAGCGTCTGCAGGAACCGAAGCTGCAGCGCCTGCGGCTGCGCAGCGAGCACGCGCGCGGCGCTCGCGAGCCGCTTCGACGCCTGGAACTCGCCTTCGGCATGGATGATCTTCGCGCGCCGGTTTCGCTCCGCCTCCGCCTGCGCCGCGATCGCGCGGATCATGCTTTCGTCGAGGGCGACGTGCTTGATCTCGACGTTCGTGACCTTGATGCCCCAGGCCTCCGTCGCTTCGTCGAGGATCGCCTGAATGTCGGCGTTCAGCTTGTCGCGCTCGGCGAGCATGTCGTCGAGCTCGTGCCGGCCGAGGACCGAGCGCAGCGTCGTCTGCGCGAGCTGGCTCGTCGCCTCGACGCGGTTCTCGATCTGGATGACGGCCTTCTCTGGATCGACGACCCGGAAGTAGATCACCGCGCTCACGCGCACGGACACGTTATCGCGCGAGATCACGTCCTGCGTCGGCACGTCCAGCACGATCGTGCGGAGATCCACGCGGACCATCTGCTGAATGCCCGGGATCACGATGATCAGGCCCGGTCCTTTGACGCCCGAGAACCGCCCGAGCGTGAAGATCACGCCCCGTTCGTATTCGCGCAGAATCTTGATCGCGCTGAACAGGATCAGCAGCACGATCAGGAGGAGGAAGATCGGGAATTCCAAGAACATGCCGTTTCCTTTCCTGTCGGTTGAGCGAATTCTCCGCCAAGGCGTCGGCGCGCTGCGTCAGCTCGAGAGCGCCGTCCGGGCCGGCGGCTCGTCCGAGTCGAGCGGCTCGACGTAGAGCAGCAAACCGTCGACCCGCGCAACCTTGAGCCTCTGGCCTTTCCGTACCGGCACCGTCGAGTGCGCACGCCAGCGCTCGCCGTAGATGCGCACGGCGCCTTCGCCGACGAAATCCTCGAGCGCGATCACTGTCGCGCCCGCCATCTGCTCCCTGCCGCTGACGACCGGGCGCGTCCGCGCACGCATCGCGAGCCAGACGACGCCGACCAGGAGCAGGGAGGCTGCGGTCGCGATCGACGTGATCAGCGCCATGGAGATGCCGAAGCCCGGCACGTCCGTATCCATCATGATGATCGAGCCGATCACGAACGCGACGACGCCGCCGATCCCGAGGGCGCCGAAGCTCGGCATGAAGAATTCCGCGATGATCAGCACGACGCCGAGCAGGATCAGTGCGAGGCCCGCGTAATTGACCGGCAGTACCTGCAGCGCGAAGAGCGCGAGCAGCAGCGAGATCGCGCCGACGACGCCGGGCAGGATCGCGCCGGGGTTGTAGCCTTCGAGGATCAGGCCGTAGATGCCGATCAGGAGCAGGATGTACGCGATCGTCGGGTTGCTGATGACGGCGAGAAAGCGTGTGCGCCAGTCCGCCTCGACGCGGTCCACCGTGAGCCCGGTCGTGTCGAGCGTGACGTTGCCGCCCGGCATTTCGATCTCGAGGCCGTCGATCTGCCGGAACAGGTCGTCGAGATCGCGCGCGATGAAGTCGATGACGCCGAGCTCGAGCGCCGCCGTCGCCGTGAGGCTCTCACCGCGACGGACGGCGCGCTCGGCCCAGTCCGCGTTGCGGCCGCGCCGCTCGGCGAGGCTCCGGATGTACGCGACCGCGTCGTTGATCGCCTTGCGTTCGGACGCGGAGCCCGGCGCTGCCGGCTCGTCGTCGGCTTCCGGCTCGTCGTCCGGGGCCGGTTCCGGCTCGCCGCGCGGCGGGGCGGGCGACTCGCCGCCGGGGGCGGGCGCCGTGCCGCCGATCGGCACCGGCGTCGCCGCGCCGAGGTTCGTCGCCGGCGCCATTGCGGCGATATGGCTCGCGTAAAGTATGTACGTGCCGGCGCTCGCGGCCCGCGCGCCCTGCGGCCAGACGTAGACCGCGACCGGGACCGACGCGCCGAGGATCGCCTGGATGATCGTGCGCATCGACGTATCGAGCCCGCCAGGCGTATCGAGCTCGATCACGACGAGGGCCGCGCCTTCCTCCTCGGCCCGCTCGATGCCGCGGACGATGTAGTCCGCGGTCGCGGGTCCGATGGCGTCCTGCACGCCAAGGAGAAGCGCACGCTTGCCGCCTTGGGAGCGCTCGCTCGACGCGACCTGCGCAGCGGCCGACCACGCGGCGAGCACGGCAACGGCCGTCAGCAGGACTGCCGCCGCTCCGCGGCGCAGCCAAAAAAGCCGTGGAAGCATGCGTCCGATGATAGCACCCGCCGCCGGGAGCGCCGCTTTTCCCCGGTTCGGGTTATAGTGCTGGCCCCATGACGCACATGCCTTCCGAATGGCACCCGGCGAGCTGGCAGCGCCTGCCTGCCGCCCAGCAGCCCATCTATCGGGACAGGGCGCGCCTCGAAGCGACCCTTTCGAGCCTCGCAGCCTTGCCGCCGATCGTCACATCGTGGGAGATCGAGGCGCTCAAAGCGGAGCTCGCGGCCGCGCAGCGCGGCGAGGCCTTCCTGCTGCAAGGCGGCGACTGCGCGGAGAGCTTCGACGAGTGCACGTCCGAGAACATCGTTCAGCAGCTCAAGATCCTGCTGCAGATGTCTCTCGTGATGATTGTGGGCCTGAAGAAGCCGATCATCCGTGTCGGCCGGCTCGCGGGCCAGTACGCGAAGCCGCGGAGCGCCGACTACGAGACGCGGAACGGCGTGTCGCTGCCGAGCTATCGCGGTGACATCATCAATCGCAGCGCCTTCACGCCGGCGGACCGGGAGCCCGAGCCGGAGCTGATGCTGCGTGGCTACGAGCGGGCCGCGCTGACGTTGAACTTCATCCGGTCGCTGCTCGACGGCGGCTTCGCGGATCTCCATCACCCGGAGAACTGGGATCTCGGGTTCGTCGGCGAGTCCGCGTTCGCGGCCGAGTATCACGAGCTCGTGCGGCAGGTGTCGGACTCGCTGCGCTTCTTCGAGGTCGTGACCGGCGTGCCGATGCACCGCACGCGGCGCGTGAACTTCTATGCGTCGCACGAGGGGCTGCACCTCCCGTACGAGCAGGCGCAGACGCGCTTCCTGCCGCACCGCCAGCGCTGGTACAACCTGACGACGCACTTCCCGTGGATCGGCCTGCGTACGGCCGATCCCGGCGGCGCGCACGTCGAGTATTTCCGCGGCATCGCGAACCCGATCGCCGTCAAGATCGGCACGGGAACGAGCGGCGAGCAGGTGCGCCAGCTGATCCGCGTGCTGAACCCGAACGACGAGCCGGGCCGGCTGACGCTGATCACGCGCTTCGGTGTGAAGCACATCGAGGAGCACCTGCCGCGCGTGATCGAGGCCGTCCGGAGCACCGGATCGGAGGTGCTCTGGGTCTGCGATCCGATGCACGGCAACACCGAGACGACGGCCGACGGGTACAAGACTCGCCGGTTCGAGAACATCCGCGAGGAGCTGCGCGCGGCGTTCCGGATCCACCGCGAGATGGGAAGCGTTCTGGGCGGCGTGCATCTCGAGCTCACCGGTGGAAACGTCACGGAATGCACCGGCGGCCCGCGCGGCCTGACGGAGTCCGATCTCGCGCGCGCGTACAAGACGCAGGTCGACCCGCGCCTGAACTACGATCAGGCGATGGAGATCGCGATGCTGATCGCCGGGCGCCTGGGGAAAAAGGAGGCAGAGGGCATGCGATAATGCCCCTATCTGCCTACCGCCCCCGGGTTCCGCGATGCAATACGAGCACATCGAGCCGCCGCAAGGCGGCGAGCGCATTTCGATCAACGCCGACGGGTCGCTGCGCGTGCCGGACCGGCCCGTCATCCCGTTCATCGAGGGTGACGGCATCGGCGTCGATGTCACGCCCGTCATGCGCGCCGTGGTCGATGCCGCGGTCGCGAAGGCGTACGGCGGCCGTCGCGCGATCGCGTGGATGGAGGTCTACGCCGGCGACAAAGCCGTCGCACGGTACGGCGAGGTGCTGCCCGAGGAGACGATGCATGCGCTCGAGCATTATGTCGTCTCGATCAAGGGCCCGCTCGCGACGCCCGTCGGCGGCGGCATCCGCTCGCTGAACGTCGCGATCCGGCAGCGGATGGACCTCTACGCGTGCGTCCGCCCGATCCGCTACTTCCCGGGCGCGTCGACGCCGTCGCGGGTCTCCGACCATGTCGACATGGTCGTCTTCCGCGAGAACACCGAGGACATCTACGCGGGCATCGAGTGGCCGTGCGGCTCGCCCGAGGTGCAGAAGCTGATCCACTTCCTGCAGACCGAGCTCGGCGTCACCGAGATCCGCTTCCCGTCGAGCGCAGGCATAGGCATCAAGCCCGTCTCGCGCGAAGGCTCGCAGCGTCTGGTGCGCAAGGCGATCGAGTACGCGGTGCGCTACGACCGCCGCTCGGTGACGCTCGTGCACAAGGGCAACATCATGAAGTACACCGAGGGCGCGTTCCGCAACTGGGGCTACGCGCTTGCCCGCGAGGAGTTCGGCGCGCGCGAGATCGACGGCGGCCCATGGCTTTCGTTCAAGAATCCCGTGACGGGCCGCGACCTCGTGATCAAGGACGTGATCGCCGACAACTTCCTGCAGCAGATCGTGCTGAACCCGCAGGACTACGACGTGATCGCGACGCTGAATCTGAACGGCGATTACATCTCGGACGCGCTCGCGGCGCAGGTCGGCGGCATCGGCATCGCGCCGGGCGGGAACATCGGCGACGGCTATGCCGTTTTCGAGGCGACGCACGGCACGGCCCCGGATGTCGCCGGCAAGGACCGCGTGAATCCGGGCTCGCTGATCCTGTCCGCCGAGATGATGCTGCGCTATCTCGGCTGGGACGAGGCGGCGGATCTGATCCTCAAAGGGGTCGCGAACACGATCGCCGCGAAGGAGCTGACGTTCGATCTCGCGCTGATCCGCGAGTCGATGCGCGCACCGTTGCCGAAGGCCAAGGGGCCCGTCACGGAGCGGATCGAGCATCTGATCCCGGGTGCGAAGCTCGTCGGCACCCGGGGATTCGGCGAAGCCGTGATCCGACACATGGACGACTGAGCGCGTTGCGGCCGGCCGGGGACGGACGGCAGGCGGCCGACAGCAATGAAGCCGCCGTTCGGTTGTCGAACGGACGGGACTTCGATCCATGCAGATGACCCAGAAAGACACATCACCGACGACGGCCGGCATCGAAGTTCGCGATGCGGAGCCCGGCGTCGAGCGTGCGGAAGCCGAGCAGACTGACGTCGAGCGGGAGGACGCCGAGCGAACGGGCACGTTCGACCCGACGGCGCTGCTGCGTACCTTGACGCATCGCCCCGGCGTCTACCGGATGCTGGACGCGCGCGGCGACGTGATTTACGTCGGCAAGGCGAAGGATCTGCGGCGGCGCGTGAGCAGCTATTTCTCGGGCCGTGCGCAGGACGCGAAGACGATGGCGATGCTCAGGGCCGTCGCGGACATCGAGGTCACGGTCACGCGGACCGAGTCCGAGGCGCTGATGCTCGAGTACAACCTCATCAAGCGCCATCGTCCGCGCTTCAACGTCGTGCTCCGCGACGACAAGAGCTATCCGTACATCCACGTCGATCCGAGCGAGGACTATCCTCGGCTCACGTTCTACCGCGGCCCGCGCACGAAACGCGGCAAGCTCTACGGGCCCTATCCGAGCGCCGGCGCGGTCAGGTCCACGCTGAACCAGCTGCAGAAGCTCTTTCGGCTCCGCCAGTGCGACGACACGTATTTCGCCAACCGCACGCGGCCGTGCCTGCAGTATCAGATTCATCGCTGCAGCGCGCCGTGCGTCGGGCTGATCTCGAAGGAGGAGTACGCGCGCGACGTCGAGAACGCGATGCTGTTCCTCGAGGGACGGGCCGACGCGGTGACGGCGCGCCTCGTCGAGCGCATGGAGCAGGCATCCGCCGAGCTCCGCTTCGAGCTCGCGGCCCAGTACCGCGACCAGCTCGCGAAGCTCAGACAAGTGCAGTCCGAGCAGCTGATGTCCGCGTCCGCGACGGACTTCGACGCGATCGGGCTCGCGGTCGAGCACGGCGTCCACTGCGTCGCCGTGATGTTCTTCCGGGGCGGGCGCTCGCTCGGCACACGCCAACACTTCCCGAAGGTCGCCGAGGGCGCGGACGAGGACGAGGTGATTCGCGCGTTCCTGCTGCAGTACTACGGCGGGCGCGAGGCGCCGCGCGAGATTCTCGTGAGCCGGGAGGTGCCGGACGCCGAGTCGCTCGAAGCGATGCTGAGCGAGCAGGCCGGCCGCAAGGTCGAGATCAAGTGGCGGCTCCGCGGCGATCGCAGGCGGTGGGTCGAGATGGCGGTGACGAACGCCCGGCACGGTGCGGAGCTCCGGGCGGCTTCCGCGTCGAATACCGGCGCGCAGCTCGAGGCACTCGCGGAAGCGCTCGGGCTCGACGAGCCGCCGAGCCGGCTCGAGTGCTTCGATATCAGCCACACCGGCGGCGAGGAGACGGTCGCGTCGTGTGTCGTGTTCGGGCCGGACGGCCCGTTGAAATCGGACTACCGCCGCTTCAACATCGGCGGCATCACGCCGGGTGACGACTATGCGGCGCTCCGGCAGGCGCTCACGCGGCGCTACTCCCGTGTGAAGCGCGGCGAGTCGCCGACGCCCGACGTGCTGTTCATCGACGGCGGCCGCGGGCAGCTCAAGCAGGCCGAGGACGTGCTGAAGGAACTCGAGATCGACGGCATCACGCTGGTCGGTGTCGCGAAGGGCGAGGGCAGGAAGCCCGGCCGCGAGCGGCTTTATGTCTCCGGCAGAACCGGCTCGCTCGCGCTGCCCGGTCACTCGCCGGCGCTGCACCTCATCCAGCAACTGCGCGACGAGGCGCACCGGTTCGCGCTCGTCGGGCACCGGGCGCGGCGCAGGCGCCGCGCGACCGCATCGCCGCTCGAGGAGATTCCGGGGCTCGGACCGAAGCGCCGCCGCGACCTGCTGAAGCAGTTCGGCGGGCTGCAGGCGGTCGCCCGGGCCGGCGTCGACGACCTCGCCAAGGTGAAGGGCATTTCTCGGCAGCTGGCGGAATCGATTTACCAGCATTTCCACGCCGAATGACGGGCCGGGCGAAGCGATGGTCTTGAACTTGCCGAACGCGCTCACGTGGTTTCGCATCGTTGCGATCCCGCTCGTCGTCGTTGTCTTCTACCTGCCCGTCGACTGGGCTCGGCCGGCCGCGGGCTTGCTCTTTGCGCTCGCCGGCATCACGGACTATTTCGACGGGTATCTCGCGCGGCGTCTGAACCAGACGTCGCGTTTCGGCGCGTTCCTCGATCCCGTCGCGGACAAGCTGATCGTATCGACCGCGCTCGTGCTGCTCGTGCAGGCCGACCCGCGCGTGCCGCTCGCCGTCGTCGCCGGCATCATCATCGGCCGCGAGATCACGGTCTCGGCGCTGCGCGAGTGGATGTCCGAGATCGGCGCGCGGTCGCGGGTGGCCGTGACGTTTTTCGGAAAGTGGAAGACGACGCTGCAGATCATCGGCATCGGGCTGATGCTGTACCGCGACCCGATCTTCGGGCTCGAGGTCTATCCGATCGGTGTGGCGCTCTTGTTCGTTGCCGCGGCGCTCACGGTCTGGTCGATGCTCGACTATCTCCGCGCGGCCTGGCCTGTGATTCTGCGTCAGGGCTGAGCGGGGGCCGCCACCCTTTCCGCGAAAAATCGGGTCTGACACCATTCTCCCGTTCTCGGGATGGGGAGGATGGACATGAGACGATGGATCCGCGCGGCGACCGGCCTCGCCGCGCTCATCGCGGGAGGCCTGCTCTTCGCGGCCGCCGCGTCGGCACAGCAGGCGGATCGGCCGATGCGCATCGGCATCATCGGCACCGGCAATATCGGCGGAGCGCTCGCGCGTCACTGGGTCGCGGCAGGGCACGAGGTGCTGATGTCGTCGCGCCATCCGGAGGAGCTCGAGCCGCTCGCCGCCGAGCTCGGGCCCCGTGCGCGGGCCGGCACGGTCGCCGAGGCCGCCGAGTTCGGTGACGTCATCCTCGTCTCGGTGCCGTATGCGGCTTTGCCGCAGATCGGGCGCGATCACGCCGACGCGCTGCGCGGCAAGATCGTCCTCGACACGAGCAATCCCGTCGAGCGGCGCGATGGTCCGATGGCGCTCGAGGCGCAGCAGAAGGGCGCGGGGCCCGCTTCCGCCGAGTTCCTGGCCGGCACAGAGCTCGTGCGTGCGTTCAACTGCATTCCCGCGGCGAGGCTGCGGAACGACGCCCACCGAACGCCGGAGCGGATCGCGATCCCGATCGCCGGCGACGACGGCGACGCGCTCGAGGTCGCGGCGCAGCTCGTGCGCGACGCAGGCTTCGAGCCCGTCGTGATCGGTAACCTCGAGGACTCGCGCCTGTTCGATCTCGGCGGCCCGCTCGCGGGGGCGTGGACGGCGGCCGAGCTGCGCGAGCGGGTCGCGGCGCTCGAGCTGGACTAGCGAGCCGTGCTGCCGCGTAGGCTCGATCGCCCCGATTGCGCGGCCGCGGGCCGAGGCGTGCCGTGAGCGCACCGCCCCCGCGGCGCGCCGTTTCGCGCGAGGACTGGGCGGATTTCCTGACGAGCCGCCGGATCGGCTACTTCTCGATGGAGATCGCGCTCAAGCCCGAGATCCCGACATACAGCGGCGGTCTCGGCGTGCTCGCCGGTGACACGCTGCGCTCGGCGGCCGACCTCAGGATCCCGTTGGTCGCAGTGACCCTCGTGAGCCGGAAGGGCTACTTCCGCCAGGAGATCGATCCGCAAGGCCGCCAGATCGAGCACCCCGACCCGTGGGATCCTGCCCGCTACGCGGATCAGCTGCCCGCGAAGATTGCCGTGCAGATCGAGGGGCGCGACGTCTGGGTCGGCGGCTGGCTCTACGTGCTGACGGGCATCGACGGCGGGCGCGAGCCGATCATCCTGCTCGACACGGATCTACCGGAGAACCGCGACGACGATCGCGGGATCACCGACGTGCTCTACGGCGGGGACGCAGAGTACCGCCTGATGCAGGAGATCGTGCTCGGCATCGGCGGCGTGCGGATGCTCGACGCGCTCGGCTTCAGGATCGCGCACTATCACCTGAACGAGGGGCATTCGGCGCTCCTCACGCTGCAGCTCCTCTTACGCCACGCGTATCCGCCCGAAGACCTGCGTCCCGGCGATCCGCGCTACGACGTGCCGCGGGTCCGCGACATGTGCCACTTCACGACGCATACGCCGGTCGAGGCGGGTCACGACCGCTTCCCGTACGAGCTCGTGCACCGCGTGCTCGGCGACATCGTCGACCGTGACACGCTGAGGCATTTCGCGGGGCAGAACGAGCTCAACACGACGCGGCTCGCGCTGAACCTGAGCGAGTACGTCAACGGCGTCGCAAAGCGCCACGCGGAGACGTCGCGTCGGCTGTTCCCGGGCTATGGCGTCAGCGCGATCACGAACGGCATCCATCCGTTCACGTGGGCGCATGCCGAGATCGCCGCGCTGTACGACCGATACGTGCCCGGCTGGTGCGTCGAGCCCGAGCTCCTGATGCAGGCGGACCGGCGCGTGCCGGGGGAGGAGCTCTGGGAGGGTCATCGGCGCGCGAAGCGCGCGCTGATCGAGCGGATCGAGGCGCAGTGCGGCGTCGTCTTCGACCTGGACGTGCCGCTGATCGGGTACGGACGGCGCATGACGCAATACAAGCGTCCGGAGCTCCTGTTCGAGGACGTCGCGGCGCTCCGCGCGATCGCCGCTCGCCATCCGTTCCAGATCGTCCTGGCCGGCAAGGCGCATCCCCGTGACGACTCGGGCAAAAGGGCGATCGAGCGGCTGCACCGCCTCGCGCGGGAGCTCGCGGATTCGATCCCGATCGCCTTCCTGCCGAACTACGGCATGGATACGGCCCTCGCGATGATCGCGGGCTCGGACGTGTGGCTCAATACGCCGCTCCCGCCGCTCGAGGCATCGGGAACGAGCGGCATGAAGGCGGCGCTGAACGGCGTGCCGAACCTGAGCGTGCTCGACGGATGGTGGGTCGAGGGCCACGTCGAAGGCGTCACCGGCTGGGCGATTGGCGACGGCGGTCCGAGCGGCACCGAGAACGACGCGCGCTCGCTCTATCAAAAGCTCGACGAGGTCGTGCTGCCCCTCTATGCCGACACGTCGGCCTGGATCGAGCTGATGCTCGGCGTGATCTCGCGCAATGCGTCGCTATTCCACAGCCATCGTATGATGCGCCGCTACGCGGCCGAGGCGTATCTGCGCTGACGGTGCGGGCTTCCGTGCTTGTGGAGCCGTGCGGCCGCTTATGAGAATCTAGAGGTCGCCCGGCCCGAGCGGCGGGCGACGCCACGAGAAGCGATTCGAACAAGCAGGGATTCCGCCAGGGGGACGAGACATGGCCGCGCCGAGCCCGACTCTTCAGGTCCGCAAGATCTTCGTCATCATCGATCCGCGGCGTCTGGTCCAGGCGGCGCTCGAGAAGGGCGAGTGGCTCGCGCGGCGCAACGGCGCCGAGCTCGAGCTCTACTGCTGCGTCGACCCCGAATCCGCCGCGGATGCCGAGGCGCAGGCGCGTCTGATCGAGCGCACGCAGAGCTGGATCGAGCGCCTGATCGAGAAGCCTCGTCAGGAAGGGCTTTCGATCTCGGTGCGCGTCGAGGCGAACCGCGACTGGCGGGCCGCGATCGCGCAGGCGGCCACCGAGTCCGGTGCGGACCTCGTGATCAAGACGGCGTCGCCGCGCGGGCCGTTGCGCCGCCGCTTGATGCAGACGGCCGACTGGACGCTGATACGGAACTGCTCGCGGCCGATCCTGCTTGCGAGCCCGAACCAGGTCGGCGTGCCGAAGACCGTGCTCGCCGCCGTGAAGGTGCGCCCGGAGGACGGCGTTTACGCCGAGCTGAACCGCCGCATCGTCGACCTCTCGCATCGAATCGCGGAGCTGCTCGACGCGGAGCTCTACGCGGTCACGGTGTATCGCGGCGAAGGCATCTTTTTCGACCGGCAGAAGTTCGCCGACGAGTGCCGACTGCCGCGTAACCGTGTCCACGCGGTCGAGGGCTCGTCGTACGAGGGCATCGCACAGGTGGCCGAGCAGGTCGGCGCCGGCGTCATCGTCGTCGGCAGCGCGCCGCGCCCGGCGCGCGGCAGCATCCTCGGCTCGACCGCGGAACGGGTGATCGACGAGGTCCCGGGCGACGTCGTCGTGCTGCCGGCGACCTAGCGGGGCGCCGCCCACGCACGGAGTCGTTCGGGCGCGGCTTCGGTATCAGGTCGTGCTGACCGTCCCCGATCCCGTTGCCGGCGGCGCGACGATCAGGAGATCGCACGGAATCTCGTCGAGCACGCGTTCGGCCGTGCTGCCGATGCATCGCGCGTCGCGGCGGCCGCGGGACACCGCGCTGATCGCGAGCACGTCGACGTTCATGCCGCGGGTCCACGCGACGAGCAGCTGACGCACCGGTCCTTCGTGCACGTGCACGCGCTCGCGCTCGAGCCCGTGCCGGTCCGTCAGCCCGAGCACGGCATCGAGATGCTCGCGCATCAGAGCGCTCTTCAAGTCGCGTGCAGGCGCCGAGATCGGCGCGGAGAACGCTTCGGCCGACACGGCGAGGGCGGCCGAGATATCGAAGCCGTGAAAGACGTGCAGCTCGCCGCGGAGCGCGCGCTCGAGCGCGATGCCGGTCTCGAGGATCCGCTCGTCGATGGGCCCGGCCCCATCGAGGTTGGGCCGGGGATCGATCGCGGTCAGGATCGTCGGCTTCTGCGCGATCGGGCGCGGCTTCACGAGCCACAGGTCGACGGGGCACCGCGTCATCAGGTTCCAGTCGGCGGCGGAGAAGAGCGTGCGGCCGAGGCCGGCGTGGTAGTGTGTGGACTTGACCACGAGGTCCGCGCCAGTCTCGGCGGCTTTCCTGAGAACCGCCGCGTCGAGCGGGTGCTCCCAGCGCACGTCGATTCGGACCGAAATGCCGCGTGCCGAGAGGGGCCGGGCCCGGGCGTCGAGCGTGTGCCGGTGCGACGCGAGGAGGCGCCGGCGCGCGGACTCGAGCGCGGCCGAATCGAACTGTCCGGAACCGGCCGACAGGTCCTGATCGTAGTCGCAGACGAGGAGGTCGAGCGTCGCACCGGTGCGCTCCGCGAGCCAGATGCCGCGGTCGAGCGCCGGCTGATGCTTCGCATCCGCCTCGAGAACGACGAGAATGTGCGCGGGGCGTGTAGCCATCAAAGCAACGAGGTATTTGGAGGCCGCATTGTGGCGTCCGCGCTGCCCGCCGCCGATCAGATGAAATCCGTAGCCGTATTCGGGTAAGTGCGTATGCCCCACCGGGTCGATCAGCGCGATGCGATGATGGCGAACGCGGAGCTCCGTGCGTTGTTCGACGCGGCCGTCGACGCGATGGTCGTCATCGACGAGGAGGGCACGATCCTTGCGTTCAACCGCGCGGCGGAGCGGATGTTCGGCCATTCCGCGGACGACGCGATCGGCGGACCGGTCGAGATCCTGATGCCGGAGCCCGACCGCTCGCTGCACAGGAAGTACATGCAGCGGTATCTCGAGACGGGCCGGGCGAAGATCATCGGCATCGGCCGCGAGGTCGAGGCCGTGCGGAGCGACGGGACCCGCTTCCCGATCATGCTGTCGGTCGGCGAGGCGATCAGCGACGACCGCAGTCGCTTCGTCGCGATCATCCGGGACCTGACCGCGCAGCGCGAGGCCGAGAAGCATGCCCGCTCGCTCGAGAGCCGCCTCGCGCACGTCGACCGCTTCAACCTGATGGGCGAGATGGCCGCAGGCATCGCGCACGAGATCAATCAGCCGCTTAGCGCGATCGCAACCTACGCGCAGGCGGCTCGGCGGGTGCTGCAGCGGGAGCCTGTGAACGCCAAGGCGCTCGACGAGATCTGCGCGAAGATCGATACGCAGGCGAGGCGTGCGGGGCAGGTCATCGAGAACGTTCGCAAGTTCATCAGGCGACAAGAGGACCGGTCCGAGCGGCTCGACTTGAACGACGTGATCCTGGACGTACGGGATCTGATGGAGGCGGACTCGCACGCCGCCGGCGTGCCGATCCGGCTCAAGCTCGGCGAGGGGCTCCCGCCGGTCCGCGCCGATGCGATCCAGCTGCAGCAGGTCCTGCTGAATCTGACGCGGAACGCCGTCGACGCGATGCGCGACGGGCCGGAGAGGAACCGCGGCATCGTCGTCTCGACCGAGCTCGCCGCGAACGGCGGCGTACGGCTGTCCGTGACGGATCATGGGCCCGGCGTCTCCAAATCGCTCGCCGGGAACATCTTTCATCCGTTCGTCACCACGAAGAGCAACGGGCTCGGCGTCGGCCTTGCGATCAGCCGAACGATTGTTCAAGCTTTCGGCGGTACGCTCGATTACGAGGACAACCCGGAAGGCGGAGCGATCTTCCGGGTCGAGCTGCCGGCTGCAAGCGAAGGAGACGGCGAATGAGCAACGAGGAGCCGCTGGTTTACGTCATCGACGATGATGAAGCCGTGCGCGATTCGCTCGCGATCCTGCTCGAATCGGTCGGTCTCGCGCACGAGGTTTACGGCTCCGCGCTCGATTTCCTCGACGCCTACGATCCGGATCGCCACGCCTGCATCGTCAGCGACATCCGGATGCCCGGCATGAGCGGCCTCGAGCTGCAGCAGCGCCTGCTCGAGTCGCACTCCGAAGCACCGCTGATCTTCATTACCGGTCACGGCGACGTCCCGATGGCCGTCACCGCGATGAAACGAGGCGCGGCCGACTTCATCCAGAAACCGTTCCGCGATCAGGAGCTGATCGACCGCATCCACCAGGCGCTCGAGCAGGACAAGGCGCGCCGCGCCGCGCGGCGCGAGGAGCGGGAGATCCGCGAGCGCATCAAGACGCTGACGCCGCGCGAGGCCGAGGTCATGCATCGCGTCGTCAGCGGCCAGGCGAACAAGGTCATCGCAATGGACCTCGGCGTGAGCCAGCGCACTGTCGAGCTGCACCGCGCGAGGGTCATGCGCAAGCTCCGGATGCGCTCGTTGGCCGAGCTCGTGCAAGCGGTCGGCAAGGTGTCCAAGGACGAAGACCGGGCAGAGGTCTGAGCGCCCGGGGAGGCCCGGGATGCTCGAGGACGAACTCTCCCGGCACATCTGGTCGACGAAGTACCGGCACGTCCGGCCGGACGGATCGGCCGAGGCGTCGATCGCGGAGACGTGGCGCAGGGTTGCCGCCGCGGTCGCACAGGCCGAGCGGAGCGGCGAGCACGAAGCCGCGTTCCTCGATGCGGTCACCGGCTTCAAGTTCCTGCCCGCCGGCCGCATCCTCGCCGGAGCCGGCACCGGCCGCCGCACGACGCTCTTCAACTGCTTCGTGATGGGCTTCATCGAGGATTCGATCGAGTCGATCTTCGAGCACTTGAAGCAGGGCGCGATCACGATGCAGTGCGGCGGCGGCATCGGCGTCGACTTCTCGACGTTGCGCCCCCGCGGCTCCGAGGCGGCGACTCGCGGCACGATCGCGTCGGGGCCCGTGTCGTTCATGAAAGTCTGGGACGCGATGTGCGCGACGCTCTTGTCGACCGGTGCGCGCCGCGGCGCGATGATGGGTACGCTCCGCTGCGACCACCCGGACATCGAGGAGTTCGTCGACGCGAAACGCGATCCCCGCGCACTGCGTAATTTCAACGTCTCGGTGCAGGTCACCGAGGAGCTGATGAAGGCCGTCGAGGCCGACGCGGACTGGCCGCTGTGCTTCCCGGCCGACGCGCACGACGGGGACGGCGAGACGAAGCGGGTGCGTTGGTCCGGCCGAGCGTTCGAGGTGCCGTGCCGCATCGTGCGGCGCGTCCGTGCGCGGGCGCTCTGGCAGCGCATCATGGACGCCGCGTACGACTCGGCCGAGCCGGGTGTGCTCTTCGTCGACCGCATCAACGCCGTCAATAACCTCCACTACTGCGAGCACATCACGTCGACCAACCCGTGCGGGGAGATCCCGTTGCCGGCCTACGGCGCGTGCGACCTGGGGTCGATCAATCTCGCCGTGTTCGTCCGTGAGCCGTTCACGCGATCCGCGGCGCTGGACCTCGAAGCGATCGAGCGCATCGTGCCGGTCGCCGTGCGCCTGCTCGACGACGTCATCGACGTCTCCGAATACCCGCTGCCGCAGCAGGCCGAGCAGGCGCGGTCGACTCGCCGGATCGGGCTCGGCATCACCGGCCTCGGGGACGCGCTGATCATGCTGGGGCTTCACTACGGCAGCGACGCCGCGCGGGCCGCCGCGAGGGACGTCCTGACGAGGATTCGCGACGCGGCGTATCGGGCATCGATTCGGCTCGCGGAGGAGAAGGGGCCGTTTCCCAAGCTCGAGCGGGAGGCTTACCTCGACGGCGAGTTCGTCCGCTCGCTTCCGGCCGACATTCGCGACGGCATCGCGCGGGCGGGAATCCGCAACAGTCACCTGCTCGCGATCGCGCCGACGGGAACGATCAGCCTCCTCGCGAACAACGTCTCGAGCGGCATCGAGCCCGTCTACGCGCTGGAGGGCGAGCGGCGCGTGCTGAACCGCGAAGGCGTCGCCGAGACGCGGCGTACGGTCGATTTCGCATACGCATTGTGGCGGCGCGAGCGGGGCAATGCTCCGTTGCCGGATGCTTTCGTCACGGCGGAGGAATTGTCGCCGGACGCGCACCTCGAGATGCTCGCGGCGCTGCAGCCCCTCGTCGACAACTCGATCTCGAAGACGATCAACGTCGCGGCGGGCATCCCGCGCGACGACTTCGCGCGCATCTATCTGCGCGCACACGCGCTGGGTCTCAAGGGGTGCACGGTGTTCCGTCCGAACCCGATCACGGGCGCCGTGTTGTCCGCGGAGCCGATGCAGGGCCCGCACTGCTGCAGCATCGAGCGCGAAGGCGATTAGGCTCGTCGATCCGGTCGCGCGGCGTCCGCCTGATCGCCGCGCAGGCGGCCTGTATACTCCCGGGAACCGGACGGTCTCGCTGGGGGAGACGCGAATGTTCAGGGCTTCGAGCATTGCGGCCGCGGCGGCGGCCGTGGTGGCCACGTCGGCTTGGGCTCATCACGGCTTCGGGCGCTTCGATCCGAGCCGAGAGATAGAGCTCGAAGGCACGCTGACCGGCATCGATTTCGTCAATCCGCATTCCTATATGTATTTCGACGCCGTGGCGCCCGACGGAACCGTAACGCCGATGCGCTGCGAGATGCGCGCCGCCACGGTGCTGCGCCGATCCGGGTGGTCGGAAGAGATGTTCGTAAAGGGCGCTCACGTGGAGATCGTCGGCCGCCCGCATCGCGACGATCCGGCGTCGTGCTATATCGAGACGTTGACGATCGGCGACAGGCCGATCGAGAGGTACCAGCAGTTCACGGAGACCGCGCCGGCCGCGCCGAACCGGCCGGCGAGGCTTGCATCCGGGGTGCCGAATCTCTCGGGCGACTGGGCGCAGGAGCAGTACCTGCTCGCGCGGCCGCCGAGCGGGCGGGGCGGACTCGTGCCGAAGAGCATGGTCGAGGCCGTCGAAGCGGGCGAGCTCTCGATGGACGACGTGCCGGATGCAGGCTGGGGCGCTCGTCCGGTCACGCTGACCGACGCCGGACGTGCGGCAGTCGAAGCCCTACGCAATGCGCCGCTGGACGCGAATCCGCGGATGCGCTGCGAGATCACGAGCATCCTGTTCGACTGGGTGTTCGACGGACCGATCAACCGGATCACTCAGCGCGAGGGCGAGATCACGGTCGAATACGGACGCGGGCTGACACGCACGATCCATATGGATATGGAGACCCATCCGGCCAGTCTCGAGCCGAGCCGAGCCGGCCATTCCATCGGCCGCTGGGAAGGCGACACGCTGGTCGTCGAGACCGTCGGGTTTCTGCCGGGTATCCTTGCCGGCCAAGTCGCGCATAGCGATCAGCTGCGGGTCGTCGAGCGATTCACGCTGGATCCGGAGACGATGGCATTGCGCCGCGAGTATGTGGCCGAGGATCCGCTTCATTTCGCGAGCCCGTACGTCGGCGGCGATACCGTGATGCCGGCGGATGCGCCGTTCGCGGTCGATCCGTGCGAGGAGCTGACGTACATCAACTACGCGGAAGAGGCGGCGAAGACCGGCGAGGGCGCGGACTAGCGTCGCCGGAAGTGAGTCA
>Ga0079224_100003232_pt1 | contig 20402 bp, 21 predicted proteins | sample Stecom2015_FD_80414 | JGI IMG/M metagenome (GOLD analysis project Ga0079224, IMG submission 80414) | Agricultural soil microbial communities from Utah to study Nitrogen management - Steer compost 2015 | ecosystem: Environmental > Terrestrial > Soil > Agricultural land | place: USA: Utah...
CCCGACCCGACCCCACCCGCCGAGGAGCGATATGTCCGACCCCACGCCGACCACCCAGCAGCCCGTCACCCGCCCCGTCTCCGACCTCTACCGGCTCGACGGCCGGGTCGCGGTGATCACCGGTGCCTCCTCCGGTCTCGGGGTGGTGTTCGCGGAGGTCTTCGCCGAGGCGGGCGCCGACGTCGTGCTCGGCGCGCGTCGCGTCGAGCGGCTCGCCGACACCGCGGCCCTGGTGGAGAAGCACGGTCGCCGTGCGGTCTGCGTCGCCACCGACGTCGCCTCTCCGGAGGACTGCCAGGCGCTCGTCGACGCCGCGGTCGGGCAGCTGGGCCGCGTCGACGTGCTGGTCAACAACGCCGGGATCGGGACCGCGGTGCCCGCGACCCGCGAGACCCCGGAGCAGTTCCGCGAGGTGATCGACATCAACCTCAACGGCTCCTACTGGATGGCCCAGGCGTGCGGCCGGGTGATGCAGCCCGGGAGCAGCATCATCAACATCTCCTCGGTCCTCGGCCTGACCACGGCCGGTCTCCCCCAGGCCGCCTACAGCGCGTCGAAGGCGGCGGTGATCGGACTCACCCGCGATCTCGCCCAGCAGTGGACCGGCCGCAAGGGCATCCGGGTCAACGCCATCGCGCCCGGCTTCTTCACCTCGGAGATGACCGAGCAGTACCCGCCCGGCTACCTGGAGTCGCAGGCCGGCCGGATCCCCGCCGGCCGCAAGGGCGACCCGCGCGAGCTCGCGGCGACCGCGGTGTTCCTCGCGAGCGACGCGGCCGGCTACATCACCGGACAGACCCTCGCGGTCGACGGCGGGATGACGATCGCCTGATCAGGAGCGCACGACCACGACCGGCGCCTTCGCGTGCCGGATCACCTGGTCGGCGACGGAGCCGAGCACCAGGCTGGCGAACCCACCCCTGCCGCGGGCGCCGACGACCACGACGTCGGCGTGGGTCGAGGCGTCGATGAGGCACTGGGCGGCCGGGCCGTACGGGACGTGCACCTCGACGGCGACGTCCGTCTCACCCAGGGCGCGTTGGACCCGCTCCTCGGTGACCGTCCTGGTCGCCGCGGCGAGCTCCGCGAGCGAGGGCGCGTAGCCCGGCTTGGCGTCAGCGGGTCGCTCGGCGCTCGTGATCGAGAACGCCCGGACCACGTGCAGGGCGGTGCCCCGCCGCACGGCCTCCTCGATCGCGTAGCGCAGTGCTGCGCCCGCCATCGCCGATCCGTCGTCGCCGACCAGCACGCCGCCGTCGATCTCCACCCGCGTAGGAACGTTCTGCGCCATACCCGCATCGTGTCACGCTCGGGCACACTGGCCCGATGAACCCTCAGAACCTGCCGCACCTGCAGCACGCCCTGCGGCTGCAGTTCCCGCAGTCCCTGGGCGTCTACGACGACTACGCGGCCGCCCAGCGGGTCGTCGACCACCTCGCCGACAACGACTTCCCGGTGCAGGACGTGCTCATCGTCGGCACCGACCTCAAGCAGGTCGAGCGGGTGACCGGCCGGCTCACGACCGGCAAGGTGGCCGCCGGCGGCCTGTTGTCGGGGCTGTGGCTCGGGGTGTTCGTCGGTCTGATCTTCGCGCTCTTCACCGAGGAGTCGATGCTCGCGGTCCTCGCCTCGACCGCCGCCTTCGGCGCGCTGTTCGGGGTGATCTGGGCCCTCGTCGGGTACGCCGCCACCCGGGGCCGGCGCGACTTCACCTCGATCACGCAGGTGGTCGCCACCCGCTACGAGGTGTTGTGTGAGCACAAACACCTCGCCGCCGGGCAGCAGCTGCTGGAGCGTTTGCCGGGTGGACGCCCTGACCCGTTCGCCTGAGCGGCAGGCACAATGGCGCTCATGTCCTGGACCAATGACACCGTGCGCCGCACCTACGACGAAGTGCTTCGTCGCAACCCCGGGGAGACCGAGTTCCACCAGGCGGTCCACGAGGTCTTCGACTCCCTCGATCCGGTCCTCGACAAGCACCCCGAGTACGCCGAGCACGCGATCCTCGAGCGGATCTGCGAGCCGGAGCGCCAGGTCGTCTTCCGCGTGCCGTGGGTCGACGACCAGGGGCGGGTGCAGATCAACCGCGGCTTCCGCGTCCAGTTCAACTCCGCGCTCGGCCCCTACAAGGGCGGGCTGCGCTTCCACCCCTCGGTGCTGCTGGGCACGGTGAAGTTCCTCGGCTTCGAGCAGGTCTTCAAGAACGCGCTCACCGGCCTGCCGTTGGGCGGCGCCAAGGGCGGCAGCGACTTCGACCCCAAGGGCCGCTCCGACGGCGAGATCATGCGGTTCTGTCAGTCGTTCATGACCGAGCTGCACCGCCACATCGGCGAGTACGTCGACGTGCCGGCCGGCGACATCGGCGTCGGGATGCGCGAGATCGGCTACCTGTTCGGCCAGTACAAGCGCATGACCAACCGCTACGAGTCCAGCGTGATCACCGGCAAGGGCCTCGACTGGGGCGGCTCGGTCATGCGGCCCGAGGCGACCGGCTACGGCACCGTCTTCTTCGCCCAGCACATGCTCGCCACCCGCGGGCGCAGCTTCGACGGCGCCCGGGTGCTGGTCTCCGGCTCGGGCAACGTCGCCCACTACGCGATCGAGAAGGTCCACCAGCTCGGCGGGACCGTGGTCGGCTGCTCCGACTCCGCCGGCTCGGTCTACGACCCCGACGGCGTCGACCTCGAGCTCCTGCACCAGGTCAAGCAGGTCGAGCGCGAGCGGATCTCGGTGTACGCCGAGCGGCGTCCCCGCGCCCGCTACTTCGCCGGGTCGACCGTGTGGCGGGTCGCGGGCGAGGAGGACGTCCAGGTCGCGCTCCCCTGCGCCACCCAGAACGAGCTCGACACCGACGACGCGAAGTTCCTGCTCGACCACGGCGTCTGGGCCGTCGCCGAGGGCGCCAACATGCCCTGCACCCCGGAAGCGATCAACGTCTTCACCGGTGCCGAGGTGCTCTTCGGCCCCGGCAAGGCGGCCAACGCCGGCGGCGTGGCGACCTCCGGCCTGGAGATGCAGCAGAACGCCTCCCGCGACGCCTGGACGGCCGCCTACACCGAGCAGCGGCTCGCCGAGATCATGGAGGGCATCCACTCCCGGTGCGCGCACACCGCGGAGGAGTACGGTCGCCCCGGCGACTACATCCTGGGTGCCAACGTCGCCGGGTTCGCCAAGGTCGCCTCGGCGATGCTCGCGCTCGGCGTGATCTGAGGAGGTTCCGGTGACCGGTCCCCCGCATCGCACCGCCCTGGTCCGGTCCCCCTCCCCCCGCATGGCCGAGGGGCTGGTGACCCACATCGAGCGCACCCCGGCCGACGCCGACCTCGCGCGCCGCCAGTGGGACGGCTATGTCGCCGCGTTGCGCGAGCACGGCTGGACCACCCTCGAGGTGGAGCCGGCCGACGACTGCCCGGACGCGGCGTTCGTCGAGGACACCGTGGTGATGTACGGCGACCTGGCCGTGCTCGCGCTCCCCGGCGCGCCGCAGCGCCGCCCGGAGACGGCCGGCACCGAGGTCGTCCTACGGGACCTGGGGTACGAGGTCGCGCGGATCGCCGCCCCCGGCACCCTCGACGGCGGTGACGTGCTCAAGCACGGCCGCGACGTCTGGGTGGGCCTCGGCGGCCGCACCAACACCGCGGCCCTCGATCAGCTCGCCGCCCTGCTGGAGCCGCGCGGCGCGCGGGTGCACGGCGTACCGCTGACCAAGGTGCTGCACCTGAAGTCGGCCGTCACGGCGCTGCCCGACGGTACCGTCCTGGTCCACCCGCCGCTGCACGAGGGCACCTTCGCCTGGACCGACGTGCTGGAGGTGCCCGAGGAGCCGGGCAGCCACGTCGTGGTCCTCGACGAGGAGACCGTGCTGATGTCGGCGGCCGCACCCCGGACCGCGGCCCTGCTGCGGGACCGCGGCCTGCGGGTCGTCGCGGTCGACATCTCCGAGTTCGAGAAGCTCGAGGGCTGCGTCACCTGCCTCTCGGTGCGGCTACGCGAAGCGCCCGGCCAGCCTGCCGGCTGACCGGGCGCCCCTGCACCGCGTCGATTGTCAGCGCAGGTCGAAGCGGTCGAGCTCCATCACCTTGACCCACGCGGCGGCGAAGTCGCGCACGAACTTCTCCTGCGCATCGTTGCTCGCGTAGACCTCGGCGAGGGCGCGCAGCTGGGAGTTCGACCCGAAGATCAGGTCGACCGCGGTGGCGGTCCACTCCACCTCGCCCTCGGCGCTGCGGATCTCGTAGACGTTCTCGGAGTCCTGCGACGCCTTCCATTCCTTGCCGTTGGTCAGCAGGTTGACGAAGAAGTCGTTGGTCAGGACGCCCGGACGATCGGTGAGCACGCCGTGCGAGCTGCCGCCGACGGTGGCGCCGAGGGCACGCATGCCGCCCACGAGCACCGTCATCTCCGGCGCCGAGAGGTCGAGCATGTAGGCCTTGTCGACCAGCAGGACCTCCGGCTGAAGCTTCTCCCCGTCGCGCAGGTACTGCCGGAACCCGTCGGCGCGCGGCTCGAGCACCTTGAAGGAGTCGACGTCGGTCTGCTCCTCGGTGGCGTCGGTGCGGCCCGGCCGGAACGGCACCGTGAGCTCCACCCCGGCCTCGCGGGCGGCCTTCTCCACCGCGGCGGTGCCGCCCAGGACGATCAGGTCGGCCAGCGACACCTGCGCCCCGCCGGCGGCGTTGAACTCCTGCTGGACCTGCTCCAGGACGCCGAGCACCCGGGCGAGCTGCTCGGGCTGGTTGGCCGCCCACGAACGTTGGGGCTCCAGTCGGATGCGGGCACCGTTGGCGCCGCCGCGCTTGTCGGTCTTGCGGAACGACGAGGCGGACGCCCAGGCCGTCGCGACCAGCTCGGCGGTGGAGAGACCGGAGTCGAGCAGCCGCGTCTTGAGCGTCGCGATGTCGGCCTCGCCGATCATCGGACCCTCGTGGGCGGGGACGTTGTCCTGCCACAGCTGCGGCTCCGCGGGCACCAGCGGACCACGGTAGCGGGTGACCGGGCCCATGTCGCGGTGCAGCAGCTTGAACCACGCCTTGGCGAAGGCCCGCGCGAACTCGTCGGGGTTCTCGTGGAAGCGCTTGGAGATCCGGCCGTACTCCGGGTCGAAGCGCAGCGCGAGGTCGGAGGTGAGCATCCGGGGCTCACGACGGGGGTTCCCCTCGTGAGCGCCGGGCACCATGTCGGAGCCGGCACCGTGCTTGGGCCGCCACTGCCAGGCACCGGCCGGGGACTGGAATGGCTCCCACTCGTAGGCGAAGAGGATGTGGAAGAACTCGTTGTCCCACCGGGTGGGGTGGTAGGTCCAGGTGACCTCCAGGCCCGAGGTGATCGTGTCCTTGCCCTTGCCCTCGCCGAAGCTGTTGCGCCAGCCGAGCCCCTGCTCCTCCAGCGGCGCACCCTCGGGCTCGGGACCGAGGTGGTCGGCGGGCCCGGCGCCGTGGGTCTTGCCGAAGGTGTGGCCGCCGGCGATCAGCGCGACCGTCTCCTCGTCGTTCATCGCCATCCGGGCGAACGTCGCGCGGATGTCCTTGGCCGAGGCCAACGGGTCGGGGTTGCCGTTGGGGCCCTCGGGGTTGACGTAGATCAGCCCCATCTGGACCGCGGCGAGGGCCTCCTCGAGCTCGCGCTCGCCGGCGTACCGCTCGTCACCGAGCCAGGTGTCCTCGGGGCCCCAGTAGATCTCCTCGGGCTCCCAGATGTCCTCGCGGCCGAAGGCGAACCCGAAGGTCTCGAAGCCCATGTCCTCGAGCGCGACGTTGCCGGCGAAGACGATCAGGTCGGCCCAGGACAGCTTCCGGCCGTACTTCTGCTTGACCGGCCACAATAGCCGGCGGGCCTTGTCGAGGCTGACGTTGTCGGGCCAGCTGTTGAGCGGGGCGAAGCGCTGGGCGCCCTGGCCGGCGCCGCCGCGGCCGTCGAAGATCCGGTAGGTGCCGGCGGAGTGCCAGCTCATCCGGACGAACAGGCCGCCGTAGTGGCCGAAGTCGGCCGGCCACCAGTCCTGGGAGGTGTTCAGGACCTCGACCACGTCGCGGCGCAGTGCCTCGACGTCGAGGTTCTCCACCTCCTTGGCGTAGTCGAAGTCGGCGCCGAGGGGATTGCTCCGCGGCTGGTGGGCGTGCAGGACCGAGAGGTCGAGCATCTCGGGCCACCAGTCCTGCAGCGTGTGCGGCCGGCCGCCGGTGCGCGGCTCCGGGGAGGGGACGGCGGGGTTCTCGCTCTCGCTGCCCCCCTGGCCGGCGGCGGAGTCGCCCATGACGGGGCACCCGGCGTCGGCCTTGCGGTCGACTCCTTGCGGGCTCTCCGTGGCGTTGTCGTCGTGCGTGTCGCTCATCTGCATCCTTCGCGAACTCGTCGGCGGGTGGCTAGGACGGTGTTGCAGAGGGTGTTCCGACCGCGCACGTGGGACAGGTGCCCCAGTACACGACCTCGGCCTCCTCGATCACGAACCCGTGATCCTCGGAGGCGGTGAGGCAGGGGGATGCGCCGACGGCGCAGTCGACGTCGGCGATGGCCCCGCAGGAGCGGCACACCACGTGGTGGTGGTTGTCGCCGATGCGGGCTTCGTACCGCGCGACCGACCCGGCGGGCTGGATCCGGCGGACGACGCCGGCCGTGGTGAGTGCGTTGAGCGAGTCGTAGACGGCCTGGTGGGAGACGGCCGGAAGGTCACGGCGCACCGCCCCGATCACGGACTCGGTGTCCGCGTGCGGGTGGTCGTGGACGGCGCGGAGCACCGCCAGACGGGGACGGGTGACGCGGAGACCGGTCTCGCGCAGCAGGTGCTCGAGGTCGCGCGTGGTCATGGCGCCAGCCTGACAGCCTGTCTTGAACGAGTCAAGACAAGGTGTCGGGGGTCGCGTCGGGGGTCGCGTCGGGGGGTCGCGTCAGTTCCCGAGCAGCTCCTGGGCCAGCCGGGTGCTGGCCGGGTAGTCGACCTTGCTGACCGGCGTACGCGGGACGTGGGAGACGAAGAGCACCTCCTTGGGCGCCTTGTAGTTCGCCAGCAGGCCCTTGACGTGGTCGCGGAGGTCGTCGGCCGAGGCCGTCGCGCCCTCCCGCAGGTGCACCAGCGCGGTCACCTGCTGCCCCCAGCGCTCGTGCGGCGTCCCCACCACGACCGCGTCGAACACGTCGTCGTGGCGCAGCAGCGCGGACTCGACCTCCTCGGGGTGGACCTTCTCGCCACCGGTGTTGATGCACACCGACCCGCGCCCCAGGACGGCGATCGTGCCGTCCTCCTCGCGCCGGGCGAAGTCGCCGGGGATCGACCAGCGCCGACCCTCGATCTCCCTGAAGGTGGCCGCGGTCTTGACCGGGTCGTTGTAGTAGCCGAGCGGGATCGGTCCGGTGCGGCCGAGCAACCCGTCGACCCCCACCGGGCAGGGCGTGAAGTCCACGGGGTCGAAGACCTCGACGTCGTCGCTGGCGCCGAACCGCGGCGGACCGAGGGGGCCGTCGTTGCCGTCGTCGATGCGGGACGCGGTCGCACCGGACTCCGAGGCGCCGTAGGTGTCGAGGATGAACCGTCCCGGCAGCGCCTCGCGCAGTTGGGCACGGACGCCGTCGGACAGCGGCGCGGCCCCGTTGGAGATGGAGATCAACCGCGAGAGGTCCCAGCGGTCCGGCTCGGCGAGGATCGCGTCGGCGACGGGTCGGCCCATCGCGTCGCCGAGGAAGGTCAACGACGTCACCCCGGCGTGCTGCACGAGGTCCATCGCGGTCTCGGCCGAGAAGGACGCCTCGGTGTAGAGCGCCATGGACTGTCCGGCGACATGACCGTTGGCCATCGTCCACTGGCTGCCGCCGTGCATCATCGGCCCGAGCGCGAGCAGCACCATGGGGCTCTCGTTGGCGGCGGCCTCCTGCGCGAGCTGCTCCACCGACTCGATCGGGGCGCCGAACCGGCCCGCGTTCAGCGCCGCCGGGATCCAGTCCTCGTGGCGCCAGACCACGCCCTTGGGGTTCCCGGTCGTGCCGCCGGTGTAGAGCACGTAGTGGTCCTGGCCGGTGCGGCCGGTGTCGCTCGGGCGGTCGGCGGAGGCCGCGGCCAGGGCGGCCTCGTACTCCTCGCCGAAGACCAGCGTGTGCCGCAGCTTAGGCACGTCCAGCTCGGCGACCGCCTCGACGTGCTCAGGGGCGATCAGCGCCACCACCGCGTCGGAGTTGCCGTAAAGATACTGCAGTTCCTCGCGCAGGTACTTGTAGTTGATGTTGATCGGCACCACGCGCGCCTTGAAGCAGCCGTAGAACGCCTCGACCCACTCGATGCGGTTCTTCGAGTGCACCGCGACGTGGTCGCCCGGCTGCACCCCGAGGGAGAGCAGGTGGTTGGCCAGGCGGGTGGCGCGCCGGTCGATATCGGCGTAGGTGTAGGTGCCGTCCATCGTGATGATCGCGGCGCGGTCGGGGACGGCGTCGGCGATCGCCTCGAACACGTCGGCCAGGTTGAGCGGCCGAGCGGGGGTCGACGAACCGGCGGACGGCGCAGGGGCTGTGGTCTCGGTCACACGCCCACTCTGCCAAACGAGAACGCGTTCTCGCCACGGTTCGTCTCAGTCCGCAGCGCCGGTCCGCAGGTGGATCCGCTCGCCGTCGTGGCTGAAGATGCTCACCACATGCGCGGGGCGCCCACCGGTCGCCGAGAGGCTGTGCGGCGTACCGGTGTCGAACTCCGCGGCCTCACCGCGGGTCAACACGAGCTCCTGCTCCCCCAGCACCAGTCGCAACCGGCCGCTGAGCACATAGACCCACTCGTAGCCCTCGTGGGTGCGCGGTGGCGGAGCCTCGGCGCGCGGCGGGTAGGTGATGCGATAGGTCGCGAAGGGCGCGCCCTCCGGCGACAGTGGCACGATCACCAGGCCGCCGCGGCGGATGGTCGAGCGCCGGACGCGCGGGTCCGGCTGCTCGGACCGGACCAGGTCGTCGAGCCGGGCCCCCAGCTCCCTGGTCAGCGGCACGAGCAGCTCCAGACTCGCCTGACGCTTGCCCGACTCCAGGCGCGAGAGCGTGCTCGGGGACATCCCGGCCCGCTCCGCGAGATCCTCGAGGGTCCAGCCGCGCTCCTGCCGCAGCGCCCGCAGCCGGGGCCCGACCCGCCGCAGCTCCTCCATCGGCCCCTCCCGGTGTTGTCGCGCACGGGCTGTTTGCTGATTCGGCAAGATCGTTTGCACATCCTGCCACAGATCGCGTGCACTGGATCCATGGACGACAAGACGAACCAACAGCAGGCACAGGACTGGGACGTGGTGGTGGTCGGCGGCGGAGCGGCCGGGCTGTCCGCGGCCCTGATGCTGGGTCGGGCACGCCGCCGCACGCTGGTGATCGATGCCGGGCACCCGCGCAACCGCTACGCCGCGCATATGCACGGGGTGCTGGGGCACGAGGGCCTCGACCCCGCCGAGCTGCTGCGTCGGGGACGCGCGGAGGTGGCGGAGTACGGCGTACGGGTGCGCGCGGGTCGGGTCGACGCGGTGACGGACCTGCCCGGCGGGCTGCGGGTCTCCCTCGACGACGGCGAGGACGTCTCGGCGCGTGCGCTCGTCGTGGCGACCGGGCTCACCGACCGGCTCCCAGAGGTCCCCGGCCTCGCCGAGCGCTGGGGCATCAGTGTCCTGCACTGCCCCTACTGCCACGGCTGGGAGGTGCGCGACCAGCGCCTGGGCGTGCTGGCCACCGGCCCCCTGAGCCTGCACCAGGCGCAGCTGGTCCGGCAGTGGAGCGACGACCTCACGCTGTTCACCGCGGCGATCGAGCCGCTCGGGGACGAGGTCGAGCAGCGGCTGCGGGGCCGGGGCGTACGGCTGGTCCGCGAACCGGTCGTCGAGGTCCTCGGCGAGGGCACAGCGCTCTCCGGCGTACGCCTCGGGGACGGGTCGGTCGTCGAGCTGGACGCGATCTTCACCGGCGGGACGCTGGTCCCGCACGACGGGTTCCTCGCCGGCCTCGACCTCGCGCGTTCGGAGAACGCGATGGGCAGCTACCTCGCCGTCGACGGGGTCGGGCAGACCGGCCATCCGCGGATCTGGGCGGTCGGCAACGTCGTCAACCCGGGCGCGAACGTGCCGTTGTCGATCGGCGCCGGCGCGATGACCGGCAGCGTGGTCAACATGATGCTGGTGACCGAGGAGTTCGACGCCGCGACGGCGTGAGGACGACCTTCGGTGGAGCTGAGGGGACTCGAACCCCTGACCCCCTCCATGCCATGGAGGTGCGCTACCAGCTGCGCCACAGCCCCGCCGCCCGTGTCCGGGCAACGCGTGAACAATACAAGGCCCGCCGCGGCGAGGGAAATCGGGGTCGGGTGAGGCCCACTACTCCGCCGAGGTCGGCACGTTGTAGCTGACCAGGGTCCCGCGTCCACCCACGAGGTCCACCCTGGTCAGCGCGCAGTTGGCCATGCCGCGCAGTCGGCCCGGATCGGCGTCGGGCCACGCCAGCAGGGCCGCCACCGCGCTCTTGAGCGCCCCACCGTGGGACACCACGACGATCCGCTCCCCCGACGTCGCCGTCACGATGAGGTCCCGCATGGCGCCGCGGACGCGCGCCAGGACGTCGGCCTCCGCCTCGCCACCGGCGATCGCCCGCGTGCGGCCCGAGGCCTCCCACGCGGCGTGCTCGTCGGGGTGCTGCGCGGCGAACTCCGCGAGGGTGAGGCCCTCGCGTACGCCCCAGGACGTCTCCCGCAGGCGCGGCTCGGGATGGGCCCGCAGACCCGTGCTCGCCTCGAGGTACGCCGCCGTCTGCGTCGCCCGCCGCAGGTCCGAGGTGACGATCCGGGTCGGGGCGAGCCCGGCGACCACCTCGGCGGCCGCCTTGGCCTGGCGGTGGCCGACCTCGTCGAGCTCGACGTCGGTGTGCCCCTGCGCGCGTCCCTCGAGGTTCCAGACCGTACGACCGTGCCGGAGCAGGAGGACCTGCGTGGGGGTCTCAGCGGTCACTGGTGATGTCGGCCGGGAGGTCGACCAGCGGACAGTCGCGCCACAACCGCTCGAGGGCGTAGAACTCCCGCTCCTCCGCGTGCATCACGTGCACGACGAGGTCGGCGTAGTCCAGCAGGACCCAACGGCCCTGCTGCTCGCCCTCCCGCCGGATGGGCTTGGCGTCCAGCCCGCGCAGGGCCTCCTCGATCGCGTCGACGATGGCGCGCACCTGCCGGTCGTTGGGGGCCGAGCAGAGCAGGAAGGCGTCGGTGATGAACAGCTGGTCGGAGACGTCGAAGGCGAGGATGTCCTCGGCCAGCTTCTCCGACGCCGCGCGCGCGGCGGCGTGGACCATGCTGAGGGCGCGGTCGGTGGCGGTCACTGGACTCCCCGGGGAGGTGCGGACGGAGGGGTGGACTGGTAGAGGTGGTGCTTGTTGACGTACTGCACGATCCCGTCGGGCACGAGGTACCACGGCGAGTTGCCGGCCGCGGTGCGCCGGCGTACGTCGGTGGAGGAGATCGCCAGCGCGGGGATCTCCAGGACGGTCACCCGCTCGGCCGGGACCTTGGTGAGGACGTCGTCGTCGAGCTCGTGCCCGGGCCGCGTACATCCGACGAAGTGCGCCAGCGAGAACAGCTCCTCGGCATCGCGCCAGCCGAGGATGTCGCCCAGCGCGTCGACACCGGTGATGAAGAACAGGTCGTCATCGGGGAGCTGGGCGTGCAGGTCACGCAGGGTGTCGATGGTGTAGGTCGGACCCGGCCGGTCGATGTCGACCCGCGACACCGTGAACCGCGGGTTCGCTGCCGTGGCGATCACCGTCATCAGGTAGCGGTGCTCGGGCGAGGAGACGTCGCGGTCGGCCTTCTGCCACGGGCGCCCGGTGGGCACGAAGATGACCTCGTCGAGGTCGAGGAGGTACTGCGCCTCGCTGGCGGCGACCAGGTGTCCGTTGTGCACGGGGTCGAACGTGCCACCCATGACCCCGACGCGACGTCGGGGCGCGGGCGGTGCGGGGTCGCGCGGCGCGCTCAGCAGGACCTCAGGAGTGGTCGCGCCCCGCGGCGAAGGCGAGCAGACCGAGGAGCAGCAGGAGCAGGAAGCCGAGCGAGAGCCCACCCACGAGGTAGGGGCTCATGCCGCCCTCGGAGGCGGACTCGGCGGCGAGCAGCAGCGACTGGAGCATGCGCACAGCCTACCGTCCTCACCGGACCTGGCCGTCACCGACCACGACGTACTTGGTCGAGGTCAGCTCCGGCAGCCCCATCGGGCCCCGCGCGTGCAGCTTCTGGGTGGAGATGCCGATCTCGGCGCCGAACCCGAACTCCCCACCGTCGGTGAACCGCGTGGAGGCGTTGACCATGACCGCCGCGGAGTCGACGGTGGCGGTGAACCGGCGCGCGGCGCTCTGCGAACCGGTGACGATCGCCTCGGTGTGGCCCGAGGACCACCGACGGATGTGCGCGACCGCGGCCTCGAGGTCGGGGACGACCGCGGCGGCGATGTGCAGGCCGAGGTACTCCTCGCCCCAGTCCGCGTCGGTCGCGGGCACGACGCCCTCGAGCGCGGCGAACCGCTCGTCGCCGTGGACGGTGACCCCGGCCTCCTGCAGGGCCGCGACCACGCGCGGGACGAAGGTGTCGGCCACGTCGGCGTGCACCAGCAGCGATTCGGCGGCGTTGCACACCGAGGGGCGGTGGGTCTTGGCGTTCAGGACGATCCGCAGCGCCATGTCGAGGTCGGCGTCGGCGTCGACGTAGACGTGACAGTTGCCGACGCCGGTCTCGATGACCGGCACGGTCGACTCCTCCAGCACCGTACGGATCAGCCCCGCTCCCCCGCGCGGGATCAGGACGTCGACCAGACCTCGGGCCCGCATCAGCTCCTGCGCGCTGGCGCGGCTCTCCGCCGGCACCAACTGCACGACGTCGGCGGGGAGCCCGCTGCCGGTCGCCGCGGTGCGGAGCACCTCGACGATCGCGGCGTTCGACCGACGCGCGCTCGAGGATCCCCGCAACAGAGCGGCGTTGCCGCTCTTGAGGCAGATCCCGGCCGCGTCGGCGGTGACGTTGGGGCGGGCCTCGTAGATGATCCCGACCACGCCGAAGGGCACCCGAATCTGCCGCAGCTCCAGACCGTTGGCCAGCACCGATCCCCGCACCACCTCGCCGACCGGGTCGGGCAGACCGGCCACGTCGCGCAGTCCGGTCGCCATTCCCTCCAGCCGGGAGCGGTCGAGGCTGAGTCGGTCGATGATGTGCTCCGGGGTGCCCTCGGCCCGGGCCGCCGCGACGTCCTCGGCGTTGGCCGCGAGCACCTCGTCGGCGCGGGCGAGCAGGGCGTCGGCCATCGCGTGCAGCGCGGCATCCTTGCGGGCGCGGGTGGCGAGGGCGAGGTCGGCGGCGGCGGCGCGGGCGCGGCCGGCCAGGTCGACGACCTGCGGGGAATCGGGGGCAACGGCGGTGCTGCTCATGCCTCCAGCCTACGGCGGGTTCAGAAGGGAGTGGGCCGCACGTCGTGCAGGCGGACGGGCACCGCACCCGGGGTCGTGGGCTGCCGCGAGCTGTGCAGGTCGCGCTCGACGATCTCGAGACCGACGACCTCCCAGCGCGGGAGTCCGGCCGAGTCCCGGTGCTCCATCCACACCCGCAGCGCCAGGGACGCGACGTCGAGCAACGTCTCGCCCTCCTCCCAGAACTGGACCTCGGCGTGGTCGCGGGAACAGCGCAGGCTGTGCAGGATCGGCCGCTGCTCGCTGAGCCGTTGGAGCGCACGCGCCACCATCGGCTCCTCCATCGGCTGACCGGCGACGCTGAGCGTCACATGCCACAGCCTCGCCGCGACCATCCGACCACCTCTGATCTGCCCGCACATCCCCGTTGGGTCGAGTCTGCCCGTTCCGGCGGCTCCCGGAGGCGGAATCGCCCAACCTCGTCGATTGCTCTCGTCGACTGCTCTCGTCGTTGCTCAGCGCCGGCGGACGGTCAGCAGCGCCAGCGCATCGCGGTGCACGACCTCGCGTTCGTACGCCGACCCCAGCGTCGCCGCGAGCTCACGGGTGGAGCGACCCAGCAGGTCGGGCAGCTCGGCGGCGTCGTAGTTGACCAGCCCGCGGGCGACCGGCGTCCCGTCGGGGTCGACGAGGTCGACCGGATCGCCGGCGACGAAGCTGCCGCGGACGCCGGTGATGCCGGCCGGCAGCAGCGAGGCGCGCCGGTCGACGACCGCCCGGACCGCCCCGGCGTCGAGGTGGAGGCTCCCCGCGGGCTCGGTCGCGTGGGCCAGCCAGAGCAGCCGGGCGGGCCGGCGGCCCGAGGTCGGGCGGAACAGCGTGCCGACCTGCTCGCCCGCGAACGCCGCGGTCGCCAGCGGCGCGGAGGTCAGCACCACCGGGATGCCGGCACCGGTGGCGATCCGGGCGGCTTCGACCTTGGTCTGCATCCCGCCCGTGCCGACCCCGGCACTGCCGGTCCGGCCGACGCGTACGCCGGCGAGGTCGTCGGCGCCGTTGACCTCGGGGATCAGGGACGCCGACCCGGAGGAGGGGTTGGCGTCGTAGAGACCGTCGACGTCGGAGAGGAGGACGAGCAGGTCGGCGCGGACCAGGTGCGCCACCAGCGCACCGAGCCGGTCGTTGTCCCCGAACCGGATCTCGGTCGTGGCGACGGTGTCGTTCTCGTTGACCACCGGCACGACCCCGAGGTCGAGCAGCGTCTCGAACGTACGGCTGGCGTTGCGGTAGTGGCTGCGGCGGGTGACGTCGTCGACGGTGAGCAGCACCTGACCGGCGATCAGGCCGTGGCGGGCCAGCGCCTCGGTGTAGCGGTGGACGAGCAGCCCCTGGCCGACCGCCGCCGCGGCCTGCTGCCGGGCCAGGTCGCGCGGACGTCGCGGCATCTGCAGCGGTGCGAGGCCCGCGGCGATCGCACCGGAGGAGACCAGCACCACCTCGGTGCCCCGCTGGCGCAGGTCGGCGACCGCGTCGACGAGGGCGCGCAGTCGTTCGTCGTCGATGCCCCCGGCGGCCGTCGTCAGCGAGGAGGAGCCGACCTTCACCACGACGCGTCGCGCCGCCACGACCTCGGGGCGCAGTCCCGCCTCACTCATCCTCGGTGCTCCTGCGGCTGTCGGGGTCGTCCTCGTCCCAGCCGGCCTGCCACCAGTCGTCGGCGAGTGCGTCGCCCCGGTCGCGGGCCACCTGCTCGATCTCGGACGCGGGCAGTCCCTGCTCAGCGAGCCGGCGCGCCACGTCGGCCCGGGTCTCCCCCGGTGCCCGGTCGCCGAACGCCTCGTCGATCGCGCGCCGACGGCGGGCGGCCGGCCGCGACTCCTCGAAGCGGCTGTCCTCCCCGCGACGACCGAGGATCTCCGCACCCGCGTCCAGCCCGGGCCGGAAGTCGAAGACCACCGCGTCGTCGGGGTGACCGATGAGCACGGCGTCGCCCTCGACCGCGCCGAGTTCGAGGAGGCGGGCCTCGACGCCGAGCCGGTCGAGCCGGTCGGCGAGGAACCCGACGGCTTCGTCGTTGCTGAAGTCGGTCTGACGCACCCAGCGCTCGGGCTTCTCGCCGCGTACGCGCCAGCCCTCGCCGGTCTGCTTGACGGTGAACTCGGCGCCGCGGCCGGTCTCGTCCTGGGGCCGGATGACGATGCGGGTCGGCGGCGCGGCCGGGCGGGCGGCCCTGGCCGCGGAGACGACCTCGGCCATGGCGAAGGACAGTTCGCGCAGACCCGCACGGGACGCCGCGCTGACGGGGAACACCCGCAGCCCGCGGGCCCGCAGGTCGGCGACCACCATGTCGGCGATCTCCTGCCCGTCGGGCACATCGACCTTGTTGAGGGCGACCAGCCGCGGACGGTCCTCGAGCCCGCCGTAGCGGGCCAACTCGTTCTCGATGACGTCGAGGTCGGCCACCGGTTCCCGCCCGGGCTCCATCGTCGCGGTGTCGATGACGTGGACCAGCGCCGCGCAGCGCTCGACGTGGCGCAGGAAGTCGTGGCCCAGGCCGCGCCCCTCGCTCGCGCCCTCGATGAGTCCCGGGACGTCGGCGACGGTGAAGGTGACGTCACCGGCGGTGACCACGCCGAGGTTGGGGACCAGGGTCGTGAACGGGTAGTCGGCGATCTTCGGGCGAGCCCGGCTCAGCGCCGCGATCAGGCTGGACTTGCCGGCGCTCGGGAACCCGACCAGCCCGATGTCGGCGACCACCTTGAGCTCGAGCACGATGTCGCGCTCCTCGCCCGGTTCGCCGAGGAGGGCGAAGCCTGGGGCCTTGCGCTTGGCGGAGGCGAGCGCCGCGTTGCCCAGGCCGCCGCGGCCCCCCTCGGCCACGATCATCTCGCTGCCGGGGCCGACCAGATCACCCAGCACCGTGCCGTCGGTGGTGCTGACGACCGTGCCGTCGGGGATCGGGAGGACGAGGTCGGCACCATGGCCGCCGTTGCGGTGGCCGCCGGCGCCCTGCTTGCCGTGCTCGGCCCTGCGGTGGGCGGAGTGGTGGTAGTCGATGAGGGTGGTCACGTCGGGGTCGACGCGCAGGATCACCGATCCACCGCGCCCGCCGTTGCCGCCGTCGGGGCCGCCGAGCGGCTTGAACTTCTCCCGGTGCACCGAGGCGACGCCGTTGCCGCCGCGGCCGGCGCTGACCCGCAGGGTCACCCGGTCGACGAATGTCGGGACGGCCATGGGTGCTCCTGGTGCAGAGAGGGGGACGGGAACGACACGAGGGCGCCCCGTGATCGGGACGCCCTCGTGGGTGAGCTCAGTGTGCCGGCGAGCGTCGTGTCACTCGCCCGGGACGATGTTGACCACGCGCCGGCCGCGCTTGGTGCCGAACTGCACCGCGCCGCCCACGAGGGCGAACAGGGTGTCGTCGCTGCCGCGACCGACGCCGCTGCCGGGGTGGAAGTGGGTGCCGCGCTGGCGCACGATGATCTCACCCGCGTTGACGAGCTGGCCGCCGTAGCGCTTGACGCCCAGCCGCTGCGCGTTGGAGTCGCGCCCGTTCTTGCTGGAGCCAACGCCCTTCTTGGATGCCATGGTGTTTCCTTCGGTAGTCGAGCCCGCGGGACTCAGGCGGAGATGTCGGTGACCTTGACCTGGGTGTACTTCTGGCGGTGACCCTGGCGCTTCTTGTAGCCGGTCTTGTTCTTGTACTTCTGGATGATGATCTTCGGGCCCTTGGCGCCACCGAGGACCTCGGCGGTCACCGAGGCCTTGCCGAGGGCGTCGGTGCCGCTGGTCACCGACTCGCCGTCGACCAGGAGCACCACGGGCAGGGTGACCTTCTCCCCCACCGGGGCCGCCACCTTGTCGATCTCGATGACGTCGCCGACAGCAACCTTCTGCTGCGTACCGCCACTGCGCACGATCGCGTACACCGCGTGCTCACTCTCTTCGTCGGGTTCTTCGGCCTCCGCGTGACTCACCCCGCAGGACGCGGGAGGCGCGAAGGTGCAGGCACGTGTCAACGCACCGAGGGGCGAGTCTACGCAACCGGACCGGCAGATCGCAAAACGACCTGTGCATGACCGTGACCGGGGGTGGTCGGAGTCTAGGGTCGCACCATGACCGAGTACCAGCCGTATCCGTCCGAGGGCCCCGAGCCCGTCTACCAGCCGGGAGCCAACCGCGGCCCCCGCCCCTCCGCCGTCGACACCGCGCTGAAGCTGATCTGGGCCTCCATCGCGCTCGGCCTCGTCTCCGCGCTGCTCACCTTCCTCTACCTCGACGACATCGTGGACTCCGCCCTGGAGAACGCGGACGCGAGCATGGAGCTCACCGAGAGCGCCGCCCGCGGTGCCGCTGTGGCGAGCGTCATCTTCGGTCTCGTGATCGGCGTCGGCCTGATGGTCCTGATCGCCGTGTTCATCGGCAAGGGCGCCAACTGGGCGCGCATCGTCTTCACCGTGCTGGGTGTCCTCAGCGTCCTCGGGGTGCTGATGAGCCTGGCCAGCCCCACCGGCCCGGTGATCATGCTGATCCTGTCGCTGATCCAGATCGTGCTGACGATCGCGGCGATCGTGCTGCTGTTCAAGTCCGAGTCGACCGCCTGGTTCAAGTCCGCCTGATCGGCACACCTGCACCGACCCGCACGTACGCGACGGGCCGCCTCCGGAGTCGGAGGCGGCCCGTCGTCGTTGGGGGGCGGAGTGGGCGATCAGCGCTTGCGCGCGCCGCCCTTGCGCTTGACCGGGACGTGCACCGGCGCGTCCGGGTCGTCTGCTTCCGCACCGGCGCTGTCACCCGTGCCGTCGCCCCCACCGACGGGGGCGATGTCGGCCTCGACCTCCGGCGCCGGGACCACCGGGGGCGGACCCGCCGCTCGACGCGCGCCCCGGCGACGGACGGTGCTGCTCACCCGCGGCTCGGAGACCGTCGGGCCGACCACCGGCTGCTCGGCTTCGGCAGCCGGCTCGGGCGTCGGCTCGGGCGTCGGCTCCGGCGTCGGCTCCGGCGTCGGCTCCGGTGCGGGCGCGGACTCCGCTCCGGGCTCCGGCTTCGGCTCGGGGCGCTCGGCGGTGTCGGCCCGCGCCATCGCGGCGAGCTCCTTGGGCGAGGGCACCTGTCGGGGCGGCGTGGCGTTGCTCGGGTCGGAGCCACGGCCACCCCCGCCTCCGCGGCCGCCACCGCCACTGTTTCCGCCACTGTTCCCGCCGCTGTTCCCGCCGCCGCCGCCGCGCCGGTTCCGCCGGGGCTCGTCGTCCTTGCGCGGCTTGTGCTCCACCGGCATGTCGTGGACGATCACGCCCCGTCCCGCACAGTGCTCGCAGTTCTCGCTGAACGCCTCGAGCAGCCCGGTGCCGATCCGCTTGCGGGTCATCTGCACCAGCCCGAGCGAGGTGACCTCGGCGACCTGGTGCCGGGTGCGGTCCCGGCCCAGACACTCGACCAGGCGCCGCAGCACCAGGTCGCGGTTGCTCTCCAGGACCATGTCGATGAAGTCGATGACGATGATCCCGCCGATGTCGCGCAGCCGGAGCTGGCGGACGATCTCCTCGGCGGCCTCGAGGTTGTTCTTGGTCACCGTCTCCTCGAGGTTGCCCCCGGACCCGGTGAACTTGCCGGTGTTGACGTCGACGACCGTCATCGCCTCGGTGCGGTCGATGACCAGGGAGCCGCCGGAGGGGAGCCATACCTTGCGCTCGAGGCCCTTGGCGATCTGCTCGTCGACGCGCAGGTCGGCGAAGACGTCGCCGGAGGAGTCGTCGTACCGCGAGACCCGCTCCATCAGCTCGGGCGCCACGTGCTCGACGTAGGAGCTGACCAGCTCCCAGGCCTCGGCGCCGGAGACGACCAGGTTCGCGAAGTCCTCGGTGAACAGGTCACGCACGACCTTGAGGGTCAGGTCGGGCTCGCCGTAGAGCAGGGTCGGCGCGTTGCTGCCCTTCTCGGCCTTGGCCCGGATGTCCTCCCAGCGCGCAGTGAGCCGCTCGACGTCGCGGCGCAGCTCCTCCTCGCTCGCACCCTCGGCGGCGGTACGGACGATGACGCCCGCACCGTCGGGGACGATCTCCTTGAGGAGGTTCTTCAGCCGGGTGCGCTCGGTGTCGGGCAGCTTGCGGGAGATGCCGCTGGTCGTGCCGTCGGGGACGTAGACCAGGAACCGGCCGGGCAGGCTGATCTGGCTCGTGAGCCGGGCGCCCTTGTGGCCGACGGGGTCCTTGGTGACCTGCACGAGGATCTGCTGACCGGACTTCAGGACGCTCTCGATCTTGCGCGGTCCGTCCTTGGCGCCGAGGGCGGTCCAGTTCACCTCACCGGCGTAGATCACCGCGTTGCGGCCCTTGCCGATGTCGACGAATGCGGCCTCCATGGAGGGCAGCACGTTCTGCACCCGGCCGAGGTAGACGTTCCCGATGAGCGAGGTCTGGGACTCGCGGGCGACGTAGTGCTCGACCAGCACGTCGTCCTCGAGCACGGCGATCTGGGTCAGGTCGTCGCGCTGGCGCACGACCATCTTGCGGTCGACCGACTCCCGGCGCGCCAGGAACTCCGCCTCGCTGACGATCGGCGCGCGACGCCGACCGGCCTCGCGGCCCTCCCGACGCCGCTGCTTCTTGGCCTCGAGCCGGGTCGAGCCCGACAGGGCCGTGATTTCGTCCTCGGCGCTGCGCTGCCGACGGACGCGGGTGACGGTGTTCTCCGGGTCGTCCGACGCGCCGCTGTCGGAACTGTCGCCCGAGCGGCGACGGCGTCGCCGGCGGCGGGAGCCCGACGAGGAGCCCGAGGACGAGTCGGAGCCGCTGTCGCCGCCCTTCTGCTCGCCCTCCTCGCCGTTCTTGTCGTCGGCCTCGTCACTGCCCTGACCACTGGCCTGACCACTGCCCTGATCACTGGGGCCGGCGCTCTTCTCGGCAGCCTGGCCGTTGCCGTCGCCGTTGCCCTCACCGTCGACCCGGTCGGCACCGCCCCCACCGGAGCGCCGGCGACGACGTCCACCACGTCGACGTCGGCGCCGGGGGCCGCCGGAGCCGTCG
>Ga0079224_100003233_pt1 | contig 20401 bp, 19 predicted proteins | sample Stecom2015_FD_80414 | JGI IMG/M metagenome (GOLD analysis project Ga0079224, IMG submission 80414) | Agricultural soil microbial communities from Utah to study Nitrogen management - Steer compost 2015 | ecosystem: Environmental > Terrestrial > Soil > Agricultural land | place: USA: Utah...
ACACCCACTCGTCGTTCTCGCCGAGCGCCCAGTGCCCCGAGGTCACGTACGGCGCAAAGTCGCTGCCGACCACGTCCTGGCGGGGCACCCACACCAGCCCGTAGGTGGGGTGCTGCACCCAATCCCCATAGGGATCGAGCGCGGGTCGGAACTCGGTCAAGGCGCTGGGATCGGTGTCATCGTACGCCGGCTCGGCCGCGGGGGCGGGTTGCGCCGGCATCGGGGCAGCCGCCGGGGCCGGCTGCGCTGGCACCTGGGGCTGCGCTGGCGCCTGGGCCGGCACCTGCGGTCCAGCAGCCGGCGGCGTTGCCGGAGCAGGCGCTTGCGGCGCCGGGTTCTGCTGCGCAAAGGCGCTCGAGGTGACGAGCGTGACCATCAGCGTGGCCGTCGACAGCAGGCGCGCGGCGCGGCCGCGTGCGTGCCGGAGCCAGGACGGACCGACCCGCCCGAGCCCGAAGGTGCGGCTTTTCATCTCCCAAGCTTGAGACGCGAGGCACGACGGGGCAACCATGTCCTTTGGACGTCGCAAACCCGCAACGCCTACAAAACGTTCGGAATGTTTTCGAGTTTTCGGGTCGCGCCTGAGCTCGCCCGGCTAGCGCGCCGCGGCACGTTTGTGCCGTACGGGCCTGCCGAGCTGGTGTACACCTCGGCACACGATGCTCGATTTCGAAGAGGCCGTCTCCCGAGTGCTGAGCGACGTCCCCCTGCTCGATCGAGAGCGGTTGCCGCTGCGCGCCGCTGACGGGCGCGTGCTCGGCGAAGCCGTCCACGCCAGGGCGGATCTCCCGCCGTTCGACACCAGCGCGATGGATGGCTACGCCGTTCGCTCGGCCGATCTCGCCGGGGACGGGCCGTTCGACCTGCCCGTGGCGGGCGAGAGCCGCACCGGCCATCCCGCGCCAGTGCTGGCGCCTGCCAGCGCCTGCCGGATCTTCACCGGAGCCGTGCTGCCCGCCGGGGCCGACGCCGTGGTGATGCAGGAACAGGTCGAGCGCGACGGCGATCGAGCCCGCTTGCAGCGGCGGCCGAAGCCGTACGACCACGTGCGCCGCGCCGGCGAGGAGCTCCGCTCCGGCGCGCTGGCGCTCGAGGCTGGCACGCGCCTCGGGCCAGCGCAGCTCGGACTCCTGGCGGCGCTGGATCAGAGCGAGGTGATCGTCCGTCGCCGCCCCGCCGTGACCATCCTGTGCACCGGTGATGAGCTTCGCCCGCCAGGGAGTCCTGCCTTCGAGGGCAGCATCCCCGAGTCGAACGGCGTCGCGCTCGGCGCGCTCGCCGCGCGCTGCGGGGCGACGGTGCGGCTGTCGCCGCTGGCGCGGGACGAGCTCGACGCCACCGAATCGGCCGTGCGGGACGCCCTCTCGAAGAGCGATCTGCTCCTCACCGTGGGCGGCGTGAGCGTCGGGGATCACGACCTCGTGCGCGACGCTTTGGAGGCAGCTGGGGTCACTTTGGATTTCTGGAAGGTGCGGATCAAGCCCGGAAAGCCGCTCGCGTACGGTGCTGGCGCGGGAGCGCGCGTGCTCGGGCTGCCCGGCAATCCGGTCTCGGCGCTGGTGACGTTCGCGTTGTTCGGGGCGCCGCTCTTGCGGGCGATGCAGGGCGATCGCAACCCGCTGCCCGCCTACGGACGCGCCGAGCTCGCCGCGCCGATCGTCCACAGCCCGGGACGGCTCGGCTTCTATCGCGTGCGCCTGGAAGGGTCCTCGGCCGTTCCGCTCGAAAATCAGTCCTCCGGGGCGATGAGCAGCATGGCCTGGGCCGACGCCCTGGCCGTGGTCCCCGCCGCTGCGGAGCGCGTCGCCGCCGGAGAATGGGTGCGAGTGTTACGCCTCGACGATCTCTGAGTCGTGGGCGTGGTGGTCGTGATCGCCGCGGCAGCGCGCATCCTGCCAGGCGACCCAGTACGGCCCATCCGGCCCATGCTCGCGCTTCCAGATGGGCACGCGTTCCTTGATCCGGTCGATGAGCTGGCGACAGGCGACGAACGCCTCGTTGCGGTGGGGAGCGCTCGCCGCACACACGACGGCCAGATCGCCGACCTGCAAGCTTCCAACCCGGTGCAGCGCCGCGACCCGAACCCCTGCGAGCCCGGCGGCGATCTCGCCGCCGATGGCCGCCATCTCTTTCTCGGCCATGCTGGCGTACGCCTCGTACTCGAGCAGGGTCACCGATCGGCCGTCGTTTTCGTCGCGCACGGCGCCAGCGAAGACGGCGATGCCCCCCGCCCCGGGGTGGCTCACCGCTCGGACGACCTCGTCGATGGAAAGCGCCGAGTCTCGGATTTCGAACAGCCGCGTCATGGTGCGTTATACCTGGTGCGCCCGCCGCTTTTGGCAAGCAGTCGAGTGGGACCGATCGACATCGCGCGATCGAAAGCCTTGAGCATGTCGTAGGCCGTCAGGGCGGCGACCGACGCCGCCACGAGCGCCTCCATTTCGACCCCGGTCTGGTCGACGGCCTCGGCGCTGCACTCGAAGCGCAGCCGCCGCTCCGCCGCGAGGGCTTCGATGGCCACGTCGACTCGGGTGAGCTTGATCGCGTGGCACAGTGGGATGAGCTCGGAGGTCCGCTTGGCGGCCATGATGCCTGCCAGGCGCGCCGCGCCGAGCACGTCCCCCTTGGGGGCATCGGCGCGCACCAGGCGCGACCAGGCCTCTTCGTTCATGGCCAGGGACGACTCCGCGACGGCGCGCCGATGCGTGACGTTCTTTTGCCCGACGTCGATCATCCGGACGCCGCCAGAGGGCGCGAGGTGGGTCGAGGCCGCGCTGTGCCCGATGATTTCGGCGTAGGCGGCGGCCAGTCGCTCCGGGCGTCCGCGGGCGGCCACTTTGGCCAGCGCGTAGCGATCGATGGGCTCGAGGCTGGTCCAGAGCGCGAGATCGAGCGGCCCCGAGGCGGCGTACGCCCGGACGAGCGCTTCTGGAATGGCGTCGGCTGGCGGATCGTCAAGGGCATCGATCAGGGTAGCGGGGGGACGCGCGCCGCTGGCCGCGGACCGCACCTGCTCGACGTCGATGACCGGGCGCGAGCCCGCCTCGGCGATGCTCGTGCGTTGGTCGAGCGACAGGCTCTTCCAGCCGTCGAGCGACAATTTCAGGCCCGAGCGATCCAGGGCGCGCCGGGCCGCCAGCGGGACGAGCTCCAGCCGCTCGTCGACGGCGTCGAATCGGTACAGCTTCACGCGCCGCGCAGGCTATCACGGCTCATGGCCGGGGTGGGGTCCGCCCGACCGCCAGACAGCTCGCGCCCGGGGCGCGCGGTGATAAGCTGGGGGTCATGACGCTGCTCCGGGACCGCCGTGGCCGGCCGTTGTCCGACCTGCGCATCAGCGTCACCGATCGCTGCAACTTCCGCTGCCGTTACTGCATGCCGCGGGAGCACTACGGCAAGAGCTTTCGCTTTCTGCCCAAGGCGGAGCTGCTCGGCTTCGAGGAGATCGCGACGATCGCGCGCGTCTTCGCCAACCTGGGCGTGCGCAAGCTGCGGCTGACCGGCGGGGAGCCGCTGCTGCGGGCGGAGCTGCCCCGGCTGATCGAGCAGCTCGGGGGCATCCCGGGCGCGGAGGTCGCCCTGACCACCAACGGGTCGAGGCTCGAGCGGCTGGCGGCGGATCTGGCGAGCGCGGGCCTGCACCGCGTGACGGTCAGCCTCGACTCCCTCGACGACACCGTGTTCCGCCAGATGAACGACACCGACTGTTCCGTCGCGGACGTCCTCGCCGGCATCGAAGCGGCCGCTCGCGCCGGGCTTCACCCGATCAAGATCAACACGGTCGTCCAGCGCGGCGTCAACGAGCACACGATCGTGGATCTGGCGCGGCACTTCCGCGGAACCGGGCACATCCTGCGCTTCATCGAGTACATGGACGTCGGGATGACCAACGGCTGGGACCGGAGCCGAGTGGTGTCGGGCGACGAGATCGTCGAGCGCATCTCGCGCGAGGTGCCGCTCGAGCCGGTCGAGCCGAACTACCAGAGCGAGGTCGCGCGGCGCTTCCGCTACCGCGACGGCTCCGGGGAGATCGGCGTCATCACCAGCGTCACCGCTCCCTTCTGCGGCAGCTGCAGCCGCGCGCGCCTCAGCTCCGAAGGCCAGCTGTACACCTGCCTGTTCTCCGCGGTGGGCACCGATTTGCGAGGACCGCTGCGCGCGGGCGCCTCGGAGCAAGCGCTCACCGAGATCGTCGCGACGGCGTGGCAAGCTCGCGACGATCGCTACTCGGAGCTGCGCGCGCTCTCGGCCGGCAAGCGCCGGATCGAGATGTCGTACATCGGCGGGTGATCAGCGCTGGCGCCGGCGGAAGACCCGCCAGGGTGGGCGCTGGAAGATCGGCTCCCACGAGGGAGAGCGGCCGATGCTGCCGGGGCCCCCGCGGGTGAGGACGTAGTCGTACCAGCCGAGATCGCGGCGCGGATCGACCTTTTGCGGCAGCCACTCCCAGCGCGGCGGCACGTGGGGCGGGCGGGCCTCGGGCTTGAACACGATGGGGGACTGCGGAAAATCGGCGAAGCTGAACATCACCGCCCCGCCTTTTTCGACCTGGTACCAGGCGACGGCGTGAAGGAACGGCGCAAACTTGACCACCCCGGAGTGCCGGTCCCAGATCAGGCCCGCCACCCTGCTGCCGGCGGGGATGGTCGCGATCGCCTCGTCCAGCGCGCCGAGCTCCTGCCGTTCGAAGTGCGTGAACGCGGCCCGCACCTGAAAGAATCCGAGCGCTGCGATCACGGCCACCGCCGCGAAGACCAGCTCGGTCGCGAAGCCGCGCGCCGACGGCACCACCAAGACCAACAGCAGGCCCGTCAGCAGGGCGAAGCGGGCGTTGATGGGCCAGATGAAGTCGTAGGCGGCCGGCAGGGCGAAGTAGCCGAGCAGGCAGAGCGGCGCGAGCGCCGCGAGCCGGGCGCCGAGCTGACGCGGAAGCTCGCTGGGTCGCGCTTCGAGCGCGCGCCGCCGCTCGGCCGCCGGCGCGGATGCGGCGACCAACAGCGAGAGCCAGGCGATCATCCACGCGCCGAGCAGCTGCTCGTCCTCCGGTCCGTGGAGCACGTCCGTCAGCCAGCTGGGCAGCTCGCGCAGCGCATCACCCCAAGCCTGGAAATGCGCGCGGGCGCCGTCCGGCGCGAGCCCCGCCGCGCCAGCGACGGCGCGACCGCCGGGGCTCAGGAAGAACCAAAGCGCCGCCGCGACCCCGGCCGGCAGGAGCGGGACCAGACGCCGGAGCGACGGTCGAACCCCGCCGCCCAACCCGACGAGCACTGCGCCCAGCGCAAACAGCGCAAACGGCACCACGTGCGTATAAAAAAGCACCACGGCGATCAAGGCCACGCTCACCGCCCGCGCGCGGGTGGGCCCCAGCCGCTGCCGCACCACCAACGAGAGCCCGAAGAACGCGAGCGGCAGCGCGAGGATGAAGTTCAAGAAGCCCAGGACCAGGTGGGCGCTGTAGGTCAGCGGCAGCGAGAACAGCGCCAGGCGCTGGTCGCGGCCGATCGACGCGAGCAGCGAGCGCTGTGCGTAGGGCAACAGCGCGATCGCCGCCGAGAGCACCAGCTTGTTGGCGAGCGGGACCCCGAACGGGTACGCGAGCCAGTGCACCACCAAGTAGTAGGTCAAGTACTGCGTGCGACCGAGCGCGATCTCGAAGTAGCGCTGGAAGGCGAGCTCCGGATCGGCGTGGTCGTGGATCACCCGGATGGCGGCCAGGTGTTGCGGCAGATCCTGCAGCGGCGGGTGCTCGACCGACCACAGAGGAACGAGGGACAACGAAACCAACGCCAAGAACCCGAGCTCGAAGGCGAGGTGTCGGGCGGGGAGGGAGCGGAGGCGACGGGCGAACACGAAGAGGCCGAAGCGTCGTCGACCGGACACGCCGGGGTCAACCGGGGACGCCGGTTTCTTCGGTGCTCGCGTCCGCGGGCGCCGGATCCGTCGGCGTGCGGTGGCGTGCGCCAGCTGGTAAAGCTCTCGCCGACGGCATGCTCCCGCACCGCTCGCTCGCCCGCTCGTTCGCCGCCGCGCTGGCGCTCGCCCCTGGCTGCCAGCCGAGAGCGGATGCCGGCGCGCCCCCCTCCGCGGTGCTCACGCGCGCCGACGGCGCCGCGGGCTCGACCCCATCCGATCCCCCCGAACCGGACGTACCGGAGCCGCCCGAGGCGCTGCGCCAGCTGGAGGTCCCGGAATTTCGCGCCGCCTGGCTCGTGGATCCGGGCGGCGTCGCTCCCAAACCGGTGTTGATCGCCGCCCACGGCGCCGGCGACGGACCGCGCTTTCAGTGCGAGCTGTGGCGGCTGATCGTCGCGGGGCGGGGCTTCGTGCTTTGCCCGGCCGGTGTCCCGCTCGACCGTGACTCGGGCGGATACTTCTTCCGGAACCACCACGAGCTCGAGCGCGAGGTGCTCGCCGCGCTCGCGGCGCTCCAGGCCGAGCTCGGCGACCGCGTCGCTTCCGGTCCCGTCGTCTACACGGGCTACTCACAAGGCGCCACCATGGGGGCGCTGATGCTGGTCGGCCACGCCGACGTCTTCTCCCGGGTCGCGTTGATCGAGGGCGGGGAGCGGCAGTGGAACGTGCCCATCGCACGCAAGTTCGCTCGGGCCGGCGGACAGCGCGTGCTGTTCGCCTGCGGTCGTCGCTCGTGCTTCACCGGAGCGCAGCGTTCGGCGGATTGGCTCGAGCAGGCGGGGATCGCCGCGCGCGTGGAGCACGCCGCGGGCGCCGGCCACACCTATGGCGGCGCGGTCGCCGAGCGCGTCGCGGCGAGCTTTGATTGGCTCGTCGAGGGCGACGAGCGCTGGCTCACCCGCGATCGTTGAAGCCCGCGCGCGATCATGGCTCGCCGGACCGCTGCCTCGCGTACACCCAAACGACGGGCACGCCGTCGTGCGTTCCCACGTGCACCGGGCGCGTCGTGCCATAGTCGACCCAGATCTGATACTCGACCCGCGACATGTGCGGTTCGTGATGATAGAGCGCGAAATCGGAGCCGTGGATGGTCAACGAAGGGCGAATATCCGCCCGCAGCCGGCCGTCGGCGCGCAACATCTCGAAGCTTTGCATCGCCGTGTCATGCACGAAGACGCGGCCATTGCGTGGCACCGTGCGGTTCAAGAACTCGGTCACCGACCCGGTCGTGTAGCCCCAGAAGGTGCGGTTCAGGCCCAGGGAGGCCGCCCCGGGCGCGCCCCCGACCAGCGGCGTGTACGCGCTCAGCCCCCACGGGTGCACGTCCAACGTGATGGCCAGCGGGGCCGCGACGACGCTCGCGAAGAGCCCCGCCGCGCCGAGCGGGGCCGCGCGGGCGCCGAGCCTGGGCGAGAGCGCGGCGGCCGCCCTCGCGCGCAGCTCGCGAAACCCGAGCCCCGCGAACAAACACAGGAACGGGTAGGCCGTGATCCAATGCTTCGTGCCGCCGAAGATCGGCGTGCCGCTCGACAGCCACGGCGCGTAGCTCATCAGCAGACACACGAGCCAGAGCAGCTCCGGTGACGTCGCCGGCGTCAGATGGCCGCGCACGGTTGCGGCCGGCGCCGCACGCCCGCTGACGAGCGGAGCGAACCGGCGCGCGGCGACGGCGACCCCGAGACCGAACAGCGCCAGCGTGATCGCCGGCACCGTGGCGAGCGTCATGACCGGCGCGTACGCCAGCGGAAACGGCGGTTTCCAGTACGTACGGCCCCAAAACTCCATGTTGTAGTACTCGTGGCCGGTGTGGAAGGCGACGTAGTCGAGCAGCCGCCGGCCCGTGTCGAACCAAATCCAAGGCCAGCTCAGATAAAACACCAGCGGTCCGATCGTCGCCATGGCGAGCCACGCGGGTGGCACGCCGAAGCGCCCGCCGCGGATCTCGGTGCGGAGCGTGCGCCAGCGCGTGATCACGAAGTGGGCGACCAGCGCGGGGGGCAAGAGCCAGGCGTTGTGCTTGGTGTCGAGGAGCAGCCCGTACAAGACGCCCGTCGCGACGACCCACCCGAAGCTCGGCCGCTCGAGAGACCGGAAATAGGCGTAGGTGGTGACCAGCCACATCGCGGCCACCGGCATGTCGAAGCAAGCCAGGTGCGCGTGGTAGAACACGCGCGGCATCGCGGCGAGCAAGAGGCCCGCCAAGATGCCCTCCCAGCGACCGATCGAGCGCGCGCCCCAGCGCGCCGTCACTCCGACGGCGATCCCGCTCATCAGCATGCCCGGCAACCGGTAGGCCGTCCCGGGCTCGGCGACGAGGCCCCACTCGGCATGCAAGAACCGGTGCGACAGCGCGAACAGCGCCTTCATCAGAGACGGGTGCTCGTGGTTGTAGGCCCAGAATCGGTCGACGCTCGGGCGCTCCAGTGCGCGCGCCGGGTCGCTGAACAAGAGCTGGAACCAGCGGTCGTAAGAGTCGGCAGCCGCGAAGTAAAACCCCTCGTCGCGCGCGTACCCGAGCGTGTCCGCCGTGGCGAAGAGCAGCCCCACGTACGCCAAGCCGAGGGTCAGCGCGCACAAGCGATCCAGCGCGTCCGCGGAGAGCCGAGGGGAGTTCATCGCGTGTCGGCGTAGAAGCAAAAGTGTCGATGTTCGGGGCGTTCACTCCGCACCGCGAACTCGACGCGGCCACGGCCGCCCGCGAAGCGCCCCAGGTCGAGCTCGAAGCGTTCCCAGCCCGCCTCGTCGCGGTGTTCGACGCGTCCGACCGGGGCGCCATCGACCCGCACCTCCAGCGTGACGGGCGTGCCCATACCGTCTCGCATGATGAGCCACGGCAGGCCCGCATAGCCGCGGATGACCCGCGCGAGCGGCACGTCCTCGAACCGGATCAGGCGCTCGCCCTCGGCGGGCGGGTGCGCCCAGATGCAGCGGCGCGGCCGGTAGTTCTCGTCGTCGATGACGGTCACACCGACGAAGTCGACGGCCGCCCCTCCGCAGCCGAAGCGGCGCCGAGGAAAGGCCGGGGGCCCGCCCAGGCCGCCGGTGAGCGGCCGCGCGCGCGGCGAAAAGCGACAGGGCTCGAGCCCCTCCGCCGTCGCCGTGAACACCGTGGCACGCCCCGGCTCGATGGCGTCCACGAAGACGAAGCTCGGGCTGGCGGGCGCTGGGTTCTCGAGCTCGCGCAGCCGAAAGCCAGCGTGCTCGGTTTGTTCGACCAAGCGCCAGCCGTCCAGCTCGGGCGAGGAATGGCCGAGGATGCTCACCTCCACGGCGCGCCGGAAGGTGGAGGCGTCGGCGCGGGCGACCGCTTCGAGCGGCATCAGCGCCTCCCCGAACGCGGCGCGGCCGAGCGGCTCGGCCCAGTGCGGGGCGATCACCACCAGGTCCCCTGGTCGATGACGCCGCGCGACCTCCGGTCGGAGGGCTTGCCAGCGCTCCGCGCTCGGCGCGCGGTCCGCGAACAGCGGGTGTGCGCCGAGCTCCAGCAAGCCCAGCGCTGGAAACAGCAGCCACCAGTGCGCGCCCTTCATGGTCGTGGATCCAGGGCCGGCGGGTTCCTTGCCGAGGCCGAGTGGGCCACTTACCTCAAGTGGGCGCGTCAGGACTTCGAAACAGCACGCTGGCGAGCCGGGCTGCTCGCAACGCGCCCCCGATCGGCTGCCCCGGCGGTTGACAGTTGCGGTCCAGATCGGTTTCGAAAACGTGACCCATATTGCAATTTTGCAAGGAGCAATGTTTCACCATTAGGCTAAACCACGGAAATTGTGCGCCAACAGGTCGGCACGGATAGTGCTTAATTAGGGTTCGGCTGTAGCCGGTATGGTACGAAGCCAGCGGGCTACGCCGAACTCTTCGCACAGCGGCTCTCGACGTCCCCCCCTCCGTCCGAGCCGCTGTGTTTTTGCCCTGATTATTGGCCGGCCAGCCGACTCACACACCTTTCTACCGGGGCGATCGAAGAAGCTTTAGTTTGCCGGCGATGAGCTACGCCGCCACGTTTTTGGCCGAAGCCGCCCGCATCCTCGAGCGGCTGGACCGGAACCGCATCGAGGCCCTGGCCCTGGAGCTCGGAGCCGCCCGCGATCGGGGCGGGCGGGTGTTCGTGCTCGGCGTCGGGGGCAGCGCGGCCAACGCATCGCACGCGGTCAACGACTTTCGAAAGCTGTGCGGCATCGAGGCCTACGCCCCCACGGACAACGTCGCGGAGCTCACTGCGCGCGTCAACGACGAGGGCTGGGAAACCAGCTTCTCCGAGTGGCTCAAGATCAGCCGGTTGGCGGAGCGCGATCTGCTGTTCGTGTTCTCGGTGGGCGGCGGCAACCTCGAACGCAACGTGAGCCCGAATCTGGTGCGCGCGCTCGAGCTCGCTAAATCGGTCGGAGCTCGGATCGGAGGCGTGGTAGGGCGCGATGGCGGGTACACGGCTCGCGTCGCCAATGCGTGCGTGATCGTGCCGACGGTCAACGAACGTTCGATCACCCCGCACACGGAAGCCTTTCAGGCGGTCGTCTGGCACCTTCTGGTCTCGCATCCCGCGGTGCAAACGCGCGGCACGAAATGGGAGAGCCTCTGAGCATGTTGGCCCCTCGCTTCTTCGTGGTTGGCGGCGCCGGGTTCATCGGCAGCCACCTGGTCGACCAGCTCGTCGAACGCGGCCCCGTCACCGTCTTCGACGACCTGAGCTCCGGCAAGCGCAGCTTCATCGAGCCGCACCTCGCCTCCGGCGCGTGCGAGCTGGTCACCGGCGACGCGCGCTCGCTCGACGAGCTGTGCGCCGCCATGGCCCATCACAACGTGGTGGTGCACCTCGCCGCCAACCCAGAAGCGCGCTGGGGGCTCGAGAACACGCGCCTCGACCTGGAGCAGGGCACCATCGCCACCTGGAACGTGCTCGAGGCCATGCGGCGGACCGGCGCGACGAAGCTCGTGTTTGCCTCCTCAGGGACCGTGTACGGCGACACCGACCGCTACTGCAGCGAGGCCGACCTCGGCAACCTGCCGGTCTCCTTGTATGGCGCGAGCAAGCTCGCCGGAGAATCCATGGTCGCGGCCTTCACGGAGTGCTTCGGGTTGAGGGCGTGGATCTATCGCTTCGGGAACGTGATCGGCCCGCGCGGCACCCACGGCGCCGCCCTCGACTTCTTGAAGAAGCTGAAGCTGTCGCCGTCCGAGCTCGAGGTGCTCGGTGACGGCCACCAGTCCAAGCCGTACGTCTACGTGACCGACTGCGTGGACGGCATCTTGTTCGGCTTCGATCGCGCCACCGATCGGCTGAACGTGTTCAACATCGCGCCCTCCGACTACACCACCGTGCGGCGCATCGCCGAGCTGTGCATCGCCGCTTCGCCGCACAAGCAGGCGAGGCTGCGCTTCACGGGCGGCGACCGCGGCTGGCCGGGGGACGTCCCGCAGTCTCGCCTGGACTCGAGCAAGCTCGACGCGCTCGGCTGGCACACCAGCAGGAGCAGCGACGAGGCGGTGGCCGAAGCGGTCGCCGCGCTTGCCCGGGAAGTGTTCGACGGAGCCGCCTGATGCAAGCCGTGATCCTGGCCGGCGGTCTGGCCACCCGCCTGCACCCGCGGACCTTGAGGGTGCCAAAGTCGATGCTGCCGGTCGCGGGCCGACCGTTCGTCGACTGGCAGCTCGAGGCGCTGCAGCGGAGCGGCTACGCCGAGGTGATCCTGTGCGTCGGACACCTCGGCGCGACGATCATCGACCACGTCGGTGACGGTCTGCGCTACGGGGTCCGGGCGACCTATTCCGAAGACGGGCCACGGCTCCTGGGCACGGCGGGCGCCTTGAGGAAGGCCCTGCCGCTGCTCGAGGAGACGTTCCTCGTCACCTACGGTGACAGCTACCTTCCCTTCGACTACGCCGCGCCGCTCGCGGACCTGCGCGAGCACCCCGACGCCTCCGCCACCATGAGCGTCTACGCGAACCAAGGCCGCTGGGACGCCAGCAACTGTCAGGTCGAAGGGGAACGGGTCGTTCGCTACCAGAAGGGGAGCCCCGATCCTGCCCTGGATCACATCGACTACGGCGCGATCGCGCTGCGGCGCTCGGTGATCGCGGAGCTGCCAGCGGACGAACCGGCGGACCTGGCGGCGCTGCAGGCGCGCCTCGCCAGCAGCGGGCGTCTGCGCGCCTACGCGGCCAGCGAGCGGTTCTTCGAAATGGGTTCCGAGCAGGGTCTGCTCGCGCTAGAAGCGCACCTGAGGCAGTCGTGATCGTCTCGAGAGCGCCGGTGCGGTTTTCTTTGGGTGGGGGCGGGACGGATCTGCCGAGCTATTACCAGGCGCACGGCGGCTTCGTCGTCAGCGCGGCCATCGACCAGTACATCTACGTCACGGCCAACAAGCGCTTTTACGACGACATCCGGCTCGCCTACTCCGAGACGGAGATAGTGCCCGACGTCGACTCCATACGGCACCGCATCTTCCGCGAAGCCCTGCGCTTGACCGGGATCGAGCGCGGCATCGAGCTGACCAGCGTGGCAGACCTGCCGTCGAACAGCGGGCTCGGTTCATCGAGCAGCTTCACGGTGGCGCTGCTCAACGCGCTGCACACCTACAAGCGTGAGTTCGTCTCGTCGCGGCGCCTGGCCGAGGAAGCCTGCGAGATCGAGATGGTGCGGCTCGGAGATCCGGTGGGCAAGCAGGATCAGTACATCGCTGCGTTCGGCAACGTCACCGCCTTGACCATCGACCGCTCCGGGCAGGTCGCGGTGGAGCCGGTGCCGGTGCGCGACGAGGTGCTCGACGAGCTGCAGAACAACCTGCTCATCATGTACTCCGGCGTGGAGCGGCCAGCGAAGGTCGTGCTGGGCGAGCAGGGCGAGCGGCTCAAGAAGAACGATCCGAAGACGATCGAGAACATGCACCGGATCAAGGCGCTGGGGCGCGAGGTGTACGACCTATTGGTGCGAGGGGACACCGACCGCTATGGGGAGCTCTTGCACGAGCACTGGCTCAGCAAACGCCAGCTGGCCAGCAAGATGACCGACGACGACATCGACGGGCACTACGACGCGGCGCTGCGTGCCGGCGCCGTCGGCGGCAAGCTGATGGGGGCGGGCGGCGGCGGCTTCTTCATGTTCTACGTCCGGCCCGCCGACAAGCGTCGAGTCTGGGAGACGCTCTTGAAGCGCGGCCTGCGGCCGCTGCGCTTCCGCTTCGACATGGACGGCGCGCGCATCATGGCCAACATGCATCGCGGGTAGCGCGGCGGGCATCGGCACGGCACATTCGCGTAGGCTGCTCGGTGCTCTAGTCCTCGACCACGAACTCGACGCGCCGGTTCTTTTGCCGCGCCTCGGGGCTCGTGTCGTCGACCAGCGGCCGATCGGGGCCGTAGCCTTCGGCCCGCAGCCGGTTCGGGCCCACGCCCTTGTGGATCAGATAGCGTCGCACGGACTCGGCCCGTTGCCGGCTCAGGCGCATGTTGACCTCGCGCGGCCCGGTGTCGTCGGTGTGCCCCTCGACCCTCACGTGCTTGACCTGAGGGTTGGCCTTGATCATCAGGGCGACCTGATCGAGCAAGGAGTGCGACTCGGGCTTCAGCTCGGCCGAGCCGTGCTCGAACTCCACGGTGTCGAGCACCTTGAACTGGCTCTCCTCGAAGATCACCCTAGGATCCCCGGTGTCCGGGCAGCCGTCGTCGTCGTCGATGCCGTTGATGGTCTCTTTGTGCTCCGGGCAGTCGTCCTGCCAATCGGGGACGCCGTCCTGATCGGTGTCGGGGTCCTCCTCCGGACAGCCGTCGTGATCTTCCTGGCCGTCGAGATCTTCGGGCACGCTCGGGCAGGCGTCGCGCGCGTTGGGGATGCCGTCGTTGTCGCTGTCGGTCGTCTTGGGGTGGTAGCGCACGCCGGCAAAGACCCGGAAGGTCGGCACCCCGTAGCCGGCGACGAGGCCGATCGCCGGCCCTGCCTGGATCTCCCAGTCGGGATGGGGGGCGTGGCGCACGAAGCCGAACGCCTCGAGCGGCAGCTCCTCTTCATCGCTCTGCGAGAGGCCCACACCGCCGTTCAGCTCGAGCCCGATCTCGGTCTTGCCGGCGAGGCCGCCGATGCGGTAGCCGATCGCGGCGGCGTAGGCGAGCTCACTGCCTGCCTCGACGTTGCCGAAGCTCGTGCTCTCTCGCAGGCTCACGCCGAGGTTCGCGCCAATCCGAATACCGCTGCGAAAGCGATGATCGGCGATCAGCTTGGGGAACACGACCACGTTGCGCGCGCCACCGGAGAAATCACCCGTATGGGTCGGGGCCCGAAGCTCGGCGGCGAGCGCCAACCCGACCCCGTCGGCGCGGTCGGAGAGCAGGCGGAGCTTGGGGACGAGGCGCACGTCGCCGAGGCCGGCGAAGGAAGGATCCCCATCGCCGGTCTGCAGCGCGTAGAGCGGCAAGTCGACGCCGATGGCGAACGGCTCGGCCAGGGTCACCGAGGCGATCAGGTCGGCGCCGAGCCGGCCGGCGACGAACGACTGCGACACGTCGCCCGAGCCGTCCACCGCGACGAGCGAGTTGCGCGCATAGTTGAGAAAGAAGCCGAGCTCCCAGGGCTCCTCGGGGTAGCGGACGTCGGAGCCCTCCGCTGTCACCCAGCCGTCGTACGTGACCGCTGGCTTGAAGCGTTCCGCGTCGACTTGAGCGTGGACCGTCGCGCCGACGAACACGAGCAGCGCTGCCAGAAGAAGCGAGAGGAGGGTGCGCATGAGCTTATCCGATGAGCCGCTGGCGGCGGCCGCGCCGCCCCACCAGGATGAACGTCCACAGCGCCCCGAGCCCCACCAGCGCCAAGCCACGAGAGCCTGGCCGCATGCCGCAGCTGAACGCGCCGCCTTGCACCTGTTCGTCCGAACGCAGCACCGGCCCCGTCCCCCCCGTCCCCGGCGCGCTGCCGACGCAGCGGCCGTCGGCGGCGCACCGGCGCCCGTCGCCGCACGCGGCGTCGCTCGCGCACGGCGCGCACATGTCGCCGCTGCAGACGCGATCGCCACAATCGGCGGCGGTCTCGCAGGCGCCGCCGGGGACCACGACGCAGCGGCCATTGCTGCACTCCTCGTCGGCGCCGCACTGGGCGCCGGTCTCACACTCCACCGGGATGACGCAGCGCCCCCCAGCGCAGATGCCGTCCGCCGGGCACGCCGCGTCGCTCGTGCAGCCCCCCGGCGGGACGATGATGTCTGGCACGTCGTCATTGTTGGCGTCCGGCGGCCGGCAGGCGACGCGAGCGCCGAGCTGCAGGTCGCCGGCCTCGATCTCGGGCGCGTCGCTGACGGAGCGCACCAGGAGGTCCGCGTTGCACACCTCCGTCAACCCGAGCCGATCGAGCGCTACCGTGGCCTGAAGGTAGCCATGGCTCGGGCCGTTGATGCGGATCGGGTCGAGGTCGGTGCCCGTCTCGGCGCTCGCCTCGGCCGGCGTGGTCTGGGCCTGCTGGAACAGCGCGGGAGCGATCTGCCAACTCCAGAGCTGGACCGTGCCGTCGCCGCCGATCACCACGACGTGCTCATAGCCGCCGTCGCTGGGATCGCTCGTGAAGCGAGGCTCCACTTCGGGGGCCTGCGCCGAGCCGCCGGTGTTGGCGTTGCGATCGGCGTCGATGAACAGGAACACCGAGACGTCGGCCGTGGGATTGGTGGTCGCCGAGACGTAGGTACGAAAAAAGAATGCCTGCGCGTCCGTGGCGGCGTACGCCGTGCGCAGGTCGGCGGCTTGCTCGGCGGGCTCGAAGTTCTGCAGGCCATCGCCCGCGACGTCTTCCTGCCCGTAAGGCCAGCCCGACTCTCCAGTGGCGTCCACCGCCACCGTCTCGGCGACCCGAGGTGTGGTGCGATTGCCGGTCCAGGTCTGCGCGCTGGCGACGGAAACGCCGAGTGTCGTGCCGAATCCGAGGCACGCTGCGATGGCCCATTTGCTTCGAGTCACGTGAGTTCCCCTATGCTGGCTGCTCGCCGCCCTTCGGGTCTTCTATCACGCCCGCTGACCGCGCTGAACTTCCATGCGCGCGTCCTACGCAGCCGAGCGTGCTTGCAAGAACTTCACCAACTCGGCGACGAGCGGCTCCGATCCGAGCTCCCGCTCGGCCACCGGGATCCCCGCGGCAAGTGGCTGCCCCGAGCGCCAGATCAGGCGAAAGGCGCGCTCGAGGGCCGCGATGGCGGCTGAGCCGGCGCCCATGCGCTGCAAGCCCACACGATTGAGCGCGCGCACGCGTGCGCGATCACCGGCAGCGATGATGAAGGGCGGCACGTCCTGCTCCACGCGCGCACCTCCTGCGACGAAGGAGCCCCGACCCAGGGTCACGAACGGGGCGACCGCGGCGTGTCCCCCACACACGACGTGCTCTTGAACGATCACGTGACCCCCGAGCGTCGTCAGGTTCGTGAGCGTGACCCGATCGGCGACGGCGCAGTCGTGCGCGATATGAGCGCCGACCATGAACAGGCAATGGGAGCCGATGCGCGTGACGCCGTCCGCCTTCGCCGTCCCGCGGTGGACCGTCACCTGCTCGCGAAACACGTTCGACGCGCCCACCTCTAGCCGGGTCGCCTCGCGCGCGTAGCTGCGGTCTTGCGGCGCGGTCCCGAGCACCGCCTGCGGGTAGAGCACGTTCGCCGGGCCGAGGCGGGTGGGCCCGAGCAGCGTGACGTGCCCCAAGAGCTCCGAGCCGTCACCGACCTCGACCCCGGCACCAACGTGGCAGAACGGCCCGATCACCACGTCGGTGCCGAGCTCCGCGCCGGGATCGACGTGCGCCGTGGGATGGATGAAGGTGGCCAACGCTCAGTCCTCGCGGTCGACGACCGAGGCGAGCAGGTCGGCCGTCGCAGAGAGCGTGCCGTCGATCGACGCGGTTCCCCGGAATTTCCAGACGTTGGAGCGGTGGTGCAGCACGTCGACGACCAGATCGAGCCGGTCGCCGGGGATCACGGTCTGACGAAATTTCGCCTTGTCGATGCCGAGCAGATAAAGGACGTTGGACGAGGGATCGAAGGGCTCGGTGACGTACGCCAGGATCGCGCCGAGCTGCGCCAGGGCTTCCAGGATCAGCACGCCCGGCAAGATGGGTTGGGCCGGGAAGTGTCCGCTCGCCCAGGGCTCGTTGTAGCTCACCATCTTGTGACCCTTGATGTTCTTTCCGGGATCGATCGCCGTGACGCGATCCACCAGAAGCAGCGGATAGCGCTGCGGCAAGATCTCGAGGATCTTCGGGATGTCGATGCGCAGGGGGTCTTCCATGGCTGCTACCGGCGAGCGGAGCGCTTGAGCAGCTCGGCCATCGCCCGCAGCCAGCGCACCCGGGCCACCGCGGGAAAGCCTGCCACGACTGCGCCAGCGGGGATATCCCCCACGACACCGCTCTTCGCGGCGATGCTCGCCGCTTCGCCGACCTGGGCGTGATCGGTGATGCCCGCCTGGCCTCCGATGCGCACGCCAGGCCCGATGCGAACGGACCCTGCGAAGCCGACCTGCGCCGCCACGAAAGCTCGCGCGCCGATCTGGCCGTTATGCCCGACATGGACATGAGCGTCGAGCTTCGCAGCTTGCCCGATTCGGGTCGGCGTGAGGACGCCCGCGTCGACCGTGCACAGGGCGCCGATCTCCACGTCGTCCTCGATCTCGACACCCGCCAGATGGGGCATGCGCTCGACGCAGTTCCCAGGCCCTGCCACCCAGCCGAAGCCGGCGCGTCCGATCACGGACGAGGCGCCGATCACGACGCGCTGGCCCATCACGACGCCGCCGTAGATCACCGAGTTGGCACCGAGCACGCATCCGGAGCCGATGCGCGCCTTGCCCAAGACGACGGCCCCCGGCTCGAGCCGAACGTCGGCCGCGAGCGAGGCTTCGGGGTGCACCAGCGCCGCGTGCGGCAGCGGCCGCGACGCGACCGGTGGGGGTGCGGCGCGGGCGAGCACGCGAGCGAGCACCCACAGCGGCTGCTCGTGGCGCCAGCGGCGGCCGCGCGGCAGCGGGGACGCGAGCGAGGGGCTGCAGACGATCACCGCCGGAGCGGACGCCGACAGCGCCGCCTGCGCGCGCCTCGATCCGATCGCGACCAGGTCGTGGGCGCTGGCCGCGTCCTCGGGAGCGACGACGCGGTCGATGGTGTGCCCGTCCAGATCGGGATCGAGCTGGCCGCCGAGCTCCGCCGATAGCTCACTCAGCGAGAGCCGAGCCGCGAGCGCGACCCCGCGCGCCACGTCAATTCGGCTTGGTGGCCTTGGCCGCGGGCGCCGATGCCGGGGGCTTGGCCGACCCCTTCTCGGCCGGAGCCGCCTCGCCGCCAGCGTTGTTGTTGTAGAGCGTGATCACCCGATCGGTGAGGTCGAGATCGCTCCTGACGTAGGGCACCGCCTGCTTGTCGACGACGACGTCGACGCCTTCCTGCGTCGCCAGCCGCCGGATGATGCCCATCGCCTTCTGAAAGATCGGCTGGGTGAGCTCGTTCTGCTTCTTCTGCAGCTCTCGGTTGTATTCGACGAACACCGTCTGAATCTGCACCATCTCGCGCTGCCACTTCTCGATCCGGTTTTGCAGCGCCTGCTGGCTGAGCACGCCCTTCTGCTTTTCGATGTCCTCGCGCTCTTTCTGCAAGTCGGACTGCTTCTTGTCGAGCTCGCGCTGGCGGCTGTCGAACACCTTCTTGAGCGTGGCCTGAGCCCGCAGCCCGTCCTCCGTCTCCATGATGGCGCGCTGAGTGTCGACGACGGCGACCTTCGTCTGAGCGGCGGCCGATGATGCCAAGCTGGCGGCGCTGGCCAGGGCAGCGAGGGCGACGATACGGCGGACGGACAGGATGAGCATGGCACGGGGCTTACCCGCCAGGGGACAGGCGGTCAAGGGCGGCCGGTGGCCTCTCGTCCAGCCAGCGGGACGTCAGGGCCCCCTCAAACCAACACCGAGTCGTCGATTTGCGTGGCCTCCTGGGCCACGATGCTGCTCGTCTCCTCGTCGCGCCGCACCGCCAGCTCATACAGCCGGGCCAGGAGCGTCGGGTGAGTCCGGACCAGCTCGAGGAACCGCTCCCGTGGCAGGTGCAGCGTTACCGTCGGATGGGAAGCGACGACGTCGGCGTTCGAGGGCCGCCGGAGCACCAACGCCACCTCACCGACCACCTCCCCTGGCCCCAGGTGAGCGAGCAAGGTCTTCTCCTTCTCTTCGCGGTGGACCACATCGACCGCCCCTGACGCGAGCAGGTGCAGCCCATCGGACTCCGCCCCCTGAGCGATCAGCCGCTCGCCGGTTTCGAAGGTCTTGGTCTCGAAACATTTGACGAGCTGCGGGCGCTCTTCGACCTTGATGGCGCGGAGCAGCTCGCTCGTGCGCACCAGGTTTTCCACCATGCGCCGCCGGCAGTACTCCGCGAAGCGCGCTCCGATCGCGGGCTGCTCGTCCACGATGCGCTCGAGCTCCGGCTTGTCCGCTCGCAAGAGGATGCTCGGGCGGCACGCGATCACGGCGGCGGCGCGCGGCGCCCGCGACAAGAGCGCCATCTCTCCGATCAGCGCGCCAGCCCCGACCCGAGCCAAGCGCGCTTGCGAGCCCCCCTGCCCGCGGCGCACCTCGAGCTCACCCCGGGCAACGAAGAACGCCTCGGCGCCGACCTCCCCTTCGCGGATGACCTGCTGGTCTCGCCCGACCAGCACGATGTTGAGGATGCCGACCATCGCGCGCAGCTCCGCCGCTTCGAGGGTGGAGAACATGGGCTGCGGCAGGACCTTCATCGCTGCCAGGTCGGAGTCGTCGAGCAGCTCTTGCGCGAAGGTGGCTGTCTCGCGGGCCTGCTCGACGAGCGCGTTGCCGCTGGCCGTCAGCCGCTGAAACTCGGCCGCCCCATCGCCCAGGTCGGGCGGCGCCGGCCGTTGCGGCACCAGGTGGCTCGAGCCCTTCGAGAAGACCCGGACGATGCGCTCCACGTGCTCGTCGCTCTGGCCACCGTGTTTCTCGAGCTCGCGGCACGCCGCTACCGCGAGCGGCAGCTGGCCCGCGCGCGTCGCGGCGGAAATAGCGTGGCCTAGCCACTCGCGCGCCAGCTCCCCTTGGCCGAGCTCGGCGGCCGCCGCGGCGCACACGAGCCACGCGGCGCCGTTCTTCGGCTGGGCCTTGAGCATGGCGGCGGCCCAGGCGAGCGCGTCGTGCGGCTGCTTGGCGAGCAGGCTCTCGATGGCACGATCGACCGGGCGCGCGTCGCGATCGGCGCGACCAAGTCCAGGCTTCTTCATGGCCCGAAGCGTAGACACTTCTCGGCTCGCCTGGAACAAATGTTCGCCGGATGGATCCGCGTGTGTCGCCGGGCCGGTGCCAAGGTGGGGCGCACAGCGCTCGCGCCGTTCAGCGTTCGCGCCGCTCGGCGTCTTCCGGCCCCGTGGGCTCGGTCACGCGCCCAGCGTCGCGCGGGCGCGCCAGCGCTGCGGTCATCGCGCTGGCCGTCGCGCCGACGAGCGGAATGACGACCGGGTAGTCCATGCGTGTCGGACCGATG
>Ga0079224_100003234_pt1 | contig 20398 bp, 13 predicted proteins | sample Stecom2015_FD_80414 | JGI IMG/M metagenome (GOLD analysis project Ga0079224, IMG submission 80414) | Agricultural soil microbial communities from Utah to study Nitrogen management - Steer compost 2015 | ecosystem: Environmental > Terrestrial > Soil > Agricultural land | place: USA: Utah...
ACAGTAACATCGGCATGAGCCTCGCGGGTTATGCGAAGGCACCGGATGCAAAGTCGCTGCTGCTCTCCGATGCCGCGGTGTAGACCGATGACGATGCAGCCGAGGAGGCGGCCGCCGCGCTCGTGACGGTCGACAGCGAGTTCGGCCGCACGACCGATCCCGTCCGCATGTACATGCGCGAGATGGGCACCGTCGAGCTCTTGACCCGCGAAGGCGAGATCAGGATCGCAAAGCGCATCGAGGAAGGGCTCGATCAGGTCCGTTCCGCGCTCGCGCAGTTCCCGCCGACGTTCACGCTGCTCTTCGAAGCGCACGACCAAGTGCTGCGCGGCGAGGCGCGGCTGCAGGACCTGATCACCGGCTTCATCGACCCGAACGAGCAGATCGCCGAGCCCGGCGCCGCGCGCGAGGAAGCGGCGGTGCAGGACGACGACGCCGATGCCGACGACGGCGAGGAGGCGGTCACCGACACGGGCCCGGATCCCGAGGAGGTCGCGAAGCGGATCAAGAAGCTGCGCCGCGGGCACAAGCGCTACGTGGACGCGCTGAACGAGCACGGCGTGAAGCACGCGACGACGAAGAAGGCGCTGAAGGCGCTGACCGCGGACTTCATGGAGCTCAAGCTCTCGCCGAAGGTGTTCGATCAGCTGGTCGCCCAGCTTCGCGACATCGTCAACCAGATCCGCACCCAGGAGCGGCAGGTGATGGCGCTCTGCGTGCGCGACGCGGGCATGCCGCGGCGCGACTTCATCCAGAGCTTCCCGAAGAACGAGACGAACCTCGCCTGGGTCGACAAGCACATCCGCGCGAAGCGCAAGCACTCCTCGCAGCTCGCCCGGCTGAAGGAAGAGATTCAGCGCGCGCAGAAGCGGCTGCAGAAGCTCGAGCAGCAGGCGTCGCTGACGATCGCCGAGATCAAGGACATCAATCGCGAGGTCTCGCTCGGCGAGGCACAGGCGCGCCGCGCGAAGAAGGAGATGGTCGAGGCGAACCTCCGGCTCGTGATCTCGATCGCGAAGAAGTACACGAACCGGGGCCTGCAGTTCCTCGATCTGATCCAGGAAGGCAACATCGGCCTGATGAAGGCGGTCGACAAGTTCGAATACCGCCGCGGCTACAAGTTCTCGACCTACGCGACGTGGTGGATCCGGCAAGCGATCACGCGCTCGATCGCCGATCAGGCGCGCACGATCCGCATCCCGGTCCACATGATCGAGACGATCAACAAGCTGAACCGGATCTCGCGGCAGATGCTGCAGGAGATGGGCCGGGAGCCCACGCCGGAGGAGCTCGCGCAGCGGATGGACATGCCGGAGGACAAGGTCCGGAAGGTCCTGAAGATCGCGAAGGAGCCGATCTCGATGGAGACGCCGATCGGCGACGACGAGGATTCGCATCTCGGCGATTTCATCGAGGACACGACCGCGTCCTCGCCGATCGACGCCGCGACCGACGAGAGCCTGAAGGAGACGACGCACGCCGTGCTCGCCGGGCTGACGCCGCGCGAGGCGAAGGTGCTCCGGATGCGCTTCGGCATCGACATGAACACGGATCACACGCTCGAGGAGGTCGGCAAGCAGTTCGACGTCACTCGCGAGCGGATCCGGCAGATCGAGGCGAAGGCGCTCCGCAAGCTCCGGCACCCGTCGCGCTCGGATCAGCTCCGCAGCTTCCTGATCGACGACTAACCTCTCACGGACAGGAGCGGCCTACGGGCCGCTCCTACCGTCAGTGCGGGCGGTTCACACCGCCCTCGATCAGCTCGTCGAAGCGCGCGAGCAGCGACAGCAGCTCCGCTTCGAGCGGCTGCGCGCCGAAGAACTCCTCCGCGTACGGGTGAATCGCGCTCTTCGCCGGCAGCTCGTCGCGCTCCCCGAGGATGCGCCGCATCCGCGGGATCAGCAGCCACTGCAGCCACTGATGCACCTCGAGCGTGTCGAAGCAGAACGGCTGCGGGCTGTCGATCAGGCGCTGCGGCGGCCGCTCGTCCTCCCACAGGTCGAGCTGCTTCAGTACCGCTTCGAGCTTGTCCAGGATCGCGGAGAGCTCCGCCCGGCGCTCGCTTTCGCGAAAGTCCGCCATGCCCGCATTGTCGCACGCCCCGGCAGGCGGCGCCCGGTGTTACCATTGCCCGCGGAGGGCCTGTAGCTCAGTCGGTTAGAGCAGGGGACTCATCAAGCAAATGGTGCCTTCGCGCGCGACGAGCCGCGAAGTGGACGGGATGAATTCAGGGAAACCGCAGCGCGAGCCGGCAACCCTGAGCCGAGCCGGCGGTGCACCGCCGGAAGGTGCAGAGACTACCTGAGAGCTTCAGTGCTCTTAATGACAGGCTGAGAGCATCCCGCACCCGACCGAGGCAACTCGAGGGTGAAGAGATAGTCCGCTCCCGCCGGAAACGGCGGACAGAGTGAATCCCTTGGTCGTAGGTTCGAGTCCTACCGGGCCCACCATTTTCTAGACAGAGGCCGAATGCTCGGCCTCGTCTCGTGAACCCCCTCTGCCGCGAACGCCCAGCTTGCGGCGTCACCCCTGCCCGCACTGCGAGCGGATCCGCGCTCCGAACGCCTGGTGGACCTTCGTCCAATGTCGGGGGCACGCGGATACGCCACACACTCCGTTCATTCCGCGCCACCTCGCTCCAGCCGTCGTGGCGACCGTCTCGGGTGCGACGTTGGTCGTCGCCGGCTCCAGCAGGGAAGGAGATCCGATGCATCGCACGAACGGAACGCTTCTGCGCGCAGCTCTCGCTTTGATCGGGCCGCTGACCATTGCCGGAGCGCAAGAGCCTCCTCCGATGAGCGTGCTGTTCGAGAACGTCCGGATTTTCGACGGCGTCAACGACCGGCTTTCCGACCCCGCCAACGTGCTCGTCGCCGGCAACGTCATTCGGCGCATCTCGAGCACGACGACTGCCGATCCGGCGGAAAGCGCGGTGCTCGTGATCCAAGGGGAAGGCCGCACGCTGATGCCCGGTCTGATCGACAACCACTGGCATACGCTGCTCGCACGGAGCTCGCCGACGGATCTCCTCGAGGGCGACATGGGTTACGCGAATCTCGTCGCGAGCTTGGAGGCCGAGGCAACCTTGATGCGCGGCTTCACGGCGGTGCGCGATCTCGGCGGCCCGTCGTTCGGCCTCAAGCGAGCGATCGATGAGGGTATCGCGGTCGGTCCGCGCATCTATCCGAGCGGCGCGATGATCACCGTAACGGGCGGTCACGGCGACTTCAGGAGCCCCGCCGAGTTGCCGCGTCAACTCGGCGGGCCGCCGTCGCGGATGGAAACCCGCAACGGCAGCTTGCTCGCCGATTCACCCGACGAGGTGCGAGTGCGCGTACGCGAGCAGCTGCTGCTCGGGGCGTCGCAGATCAAGTTGACGGCCGGCGGCGGCGTCGCATCGCCGCACAGTCCGTTGGACGTGTCCACGTTCACGGAGGACGAGCTCAAAGCCGCCGTCGAGGCCGCCGAGAACTGGGGCACGTACGTGACGGTTCACGCCTACACCCCCGCGGCGATCCAGCGCGCCGTCGCTGCCGGCGTCCGCGTCATCGAGCACGGCCACTTGTTGGACGAGGCAACCGCGCAGCTCATCGCGGAAAGCGATGTCTGGCTCAGTTTCCAGCCGTTCACCGACGACGGGTATGCGCCACCGCTGGCGCCGGCGAACCTGGTGCGGCTCGAGCAGGTCTGGAGCGGAACCGAGAAGACGATCGCTCTGGCGAAGCGGTACGACATCAAGGTCGCGTTCGGCACCGACATCCTGTTTTCGCCGATCGGCGGCGAGCGTCAGGCATTCGAGCTCGTCAAGATGAGCAAGTGGTACAGCGCGGCTGAAACGTTGACGATGGCGACGAGCGTCAACGGCGAGCTCTTGAAATTGTCCGGCCCGCGCGACCCGTACCCCGGGAAGCTGGGCGCGGTCGAGGAAGGCGCGCTGGCGGATCTCCTTCTCGTCGACGGCGATCCGCTGGCAGATATACGGTTGTTGGAGGATCCGGCGAAGCTCATGGTCATCATGAAAGACGGCCGGATCTACAAGAACGCTTTGTGACCGTCGCGCCCGGCTCTTGCGTGCCTGCGGAACCTGGACTCCAGGCATTCCAACTCGGCAACCGATCGAGCTATGGTTCGACGACGGGCACGTCGACGGTTACGGCAGATGCGCCACGGCAAGCTGATGATCGCGTTCGCGGGCGTCTCGCTCGCGGTCGCCACCGCGGCGGCGGCAGCCGCTAGTCACGCGCTCGCGAACGTTCTGTCCGAGCGCGCGCTCGCGAGCTTCGAGACCGCCGTGCGGCTGCAGTTCTATCACGGGCTCGGCCTCCTCGCGTTGCCGCTCCTCGCCGATCGGCTCGGCGCACCGCGGCTCGCCGGCAGCGCCGGGTGGCTGTTCATCGCCGGGACCCTGCTCTTCTGCGGCGCGGTTTACGTGAACGCGCTCGGCGGCCCGCCCGCGATCGCGCGTGTCGCGCCCGCCGGCGGCATCGCGTTCATCGCCGGCTGGATCGCGGTCGCGGCGGCAGCGCTCGTGGGCCGCGCGGAGAAGCCCTAGCTCGGCGCCTTGTCGGCGCGCGCGAGCGCCGCGCGGCAGATCCGCTCGCACAGCTCCTCGAACGCGATTCCCGCCGCGCGCGCGGAGCGCGGCAGCAGGCTGCCGCTCGTCAAGCCGGGCAGCGTGTTCACCTCGAGGCACCAAAGCTCGCCCGCGGCATCGAGCCTGAAGTCTGCGCGGCTGTAGCAGTCGAGCCGGAGCGCCCGGTGCGCTTCGAGCGCGAGCGCCTGCGCGCGTGCGGTTACCGCGGGCGGCAAATCGGCCGGGAAGATCTCCTGGGCCGCGCCGGCCTGATACTTCGCGTGATAGTCGAAGATCGGGCCGGTCGACGGAATGATTTCGCCGACGGCGAGCGCGCGATCCTCGAGCACGCCGACCGTGAGCTCGCGGCCTTCGATATAGCGCTCGATCAGAACGGTGCGGTCGAACGCCCGTGCGGCCGCGATCGCCGCGTCGAGCTCGTCCGGCCGCTGCACGAGCGTGAGCCCGACGGTCGAGCCCTCCGCGTTCGGCTTCACGATGACGGGGAAACCGAGCTCGGCCTCGACCTCCCGCGCGTCAGCGGGCGCAGTCAGCCACGGCGGCGTCGGCACGCCGGCGTCGCGAAAGAGCCGCTTCGAGACCTCCTTGTCCATGCCGATCGCGCTGCCGAGCACGCCGCTGCCGGTGTACGGCACGCCGACGAGATCGAGCAGCGCCTGGATCGTGCCGTTCTCGCCGCGGCCGCCGTGGAGCGCGAGAAACACGAGATCGAATCGGGCGAGCTCGGGCGCGGCCGCGGCGACGGCGAGGCCCGCGGCGGCGGCGGGCGGCGGCGGCAGCCGATCGATGCGCCCTGCGAGCACTCGGTGCTCGTCCTCCGGCGCGAGCCTGCCGCGCGCGGCGTCGAACACGGCGACGTCGTGACCGTTCGCGCGCAGCGCCGGCACGACCTGTGCCGCGCTCGCCGCGGAGACGTCCCGTTCCATGCTGTCGCCCCCGAACAGTACGGCGATCTTCACGCGCGGCTCCTTTCCAGATCGCGCGAATTGTACTCGCTCGGCCCGGGATCCGGGTTTGCGGCCCGCGCGCGCGCGGGCTATAAACTTGCGGCACGTAACGAAGTATCGGGGGAGCGCCGCCATGCGCGTATTCCGGTTGCGCGTCTCGTTGGTCGTCGCGCTCGCTGGTTTTGCCGTCGCGGGCTGCGAAAGCGGCTCCTCGACCGGTCCCGAACCGATCACGTTTCAGCCGCCGCCCGCGCCGAGCGGCGAGGGTTTCGTCGCGCTCTACGCCCCGCCGGTCGACGTGGGCCCGTATCCGAGCGACCTCTACAACCCGACCGGCGGCAAGCTCGAGGTGCCGGTGCGCATCACGAGCCCGCTCGCCGAGGCGCTGAACACGCTCGACGGCTTCTCGACCACGGCGCCGATCACCGCGCCGTTCAACGCGGAGCTCGATCCGGCGACACTGGTGCCGTTCGACCCGCTCGCACCGGATCCCGCGTCGACGATCTTCGTGATCGACGTGACGAACAACGTGCCGCTCGTGCCCGGCGTCGACTACGACGTGCGCGTCTCGAGCGCCGCGGGCACCGCGGGCAGCCTGCTCGAGATCGTCCCGCTGAAGCCGCTGCTCCCGCGCACGCGCTACGCCTTCATTCTGACGAGCGGCATCGCGAGCGCGCGCGGCACCGCAGCCGGAGCGGACACCGTGTTCGGCGCCGTCCGTGACGCGCATCTCGCAGGACTGACGAGCGTGCCGGGAACGCCCGCGCTGACGCCGCTCTTCCCGGCGATCACGCCGCTGATCGACCTCGCGCAGGGGCTGCTGCAGCTGCCGGGCGAATCCGTGATCGCCGCGTGGACGATGCAGACGCAGTCGATCGGGGACGTGCTCGAGGCGATCGCGCAATCGGCGACCGCGCGGCCCGCGATGCTCGTCCCGACCGGCGCGACGACCGCCGTGCTCGGGCCGCAGTCTCCGGGGATCGCGGACATCCACGCGGGCTTCATCGAGGTGCCGTACTACGGCGACCCGGCGGCACCGCTGACGAGCTTCTGGATCACCGCGAACCTCGCGCCGCCGACCGCGGCGGATCCCGTGCCCGTGCCGCGCGTCCCGAGCCTGCGCATTCCGCTCCTCGCGACGCTGCCGAACGCGCAGAGCGGGCACACGGAGCCCCCGGGCGGCTGGCCGGTCGCGATCTTCCAGCACGGCATCTCGCTGAATCGCACGACGATGCTCGCGGTCGCCGATGCGTTCGCGCAAGCGGGCTTCGCAGTGGTCGCGATCGATCTGCCGTTGCACGGCGTGCGCGACACGTCGAGCGCGTTCTATCAGGGCCCGGGCTCGCCGTTCGGCAACAACGAGCGGCATTTCAACGCGGACAACGTCGGCCCCGTCGGCTCCTTCACCCCGGACGGCGAGATCGACGACGGCTGGCAGCTGCTGAACGTCGGCAACCCGTTGAACGCACGCGATCATGTGCGGCAGGCGGTCGCCGATCTGATCCACCTGACGCGCACGCTGCCGGTGCTCGACTTCGACGGCGACGCGAACCCGGACCTCGACCCGGGCCGAATCCACTTCGTCGGCGCGTCGCTCGGCAGCATCATCTCGGGCGTCTTTCTCGGGCTCGACACGGACGTCCGCACGGCGACGCTGTCGAGCCCGGCCGGCCCGTGGACCGCGATCCTGACCGATCCGGAAGCGATTCAGTTCGGCGCGCCGATCCGCCAGGGGCTCGCAGCCCAAGGACTGCCGCCCGGCACCGTCGGCTTCGACAACTTCGTCCGCGACCTGCAGACGGTGATCGATCCGGTCGATCCGGTGAACTACGCGACGGCCGCGAGCGCGACCCACGCGCTGCATGTCATCGAGGTGCTGGGCGACACGACGGTGCCGAACGGCCCGACCGACCACTTGAGCGCGCTCTGGGGGTTGCCCGGCGTCAGCGCGACGACGGTGGCCGCGCCGCCCGGCGCCGTCAGCGGCATCGTGCGCTTCACCGCGGGCGGCCATTCCTCGCTCTTCAACCCGGCACTCGGCGCGAACGTGACAGTCGAGATGCAGAGCCAGATGGCGACCTACGCCGCAAGCGACGGCACCGTCATCCAAATCAACGACACGAGCGTCGTCGACTGACGCGCTCCCACCGGCCATGACGAGGACAAGGCACATGGGCAGTCACGCGCGTTTCCTCACGCCCGCGCTGTGCGCGCTTGCAGCGGCGCCGGCGGCCGCTCAGGACGAGCCAATCGAGGAGATCGTCGTCACCGGCACCTACATCCGCCGCCCGTCGCAGTTCGACTCGCCTTCGCCGCTCGTGACGGTCGGCAGCGAGGACTTGCGGGCACGCGGCGCGATCGAGATCGGCGACGTGATCGAGGACCTGACGATCAACACCGGGTCGCAGAACAACCCGGACGCGTTCACGCAGAACACGACCACCGGCACGAGCAACGTGAACCTGCGCGGCCTCGGCGTGAACTCGACGCTCGTGCTCGTGAACGGCCGGCGGCAGACGCAGAGCGCCGGCGCGACGGACCGCGGCGAGAACTTCGTCGACACGTCGTCCCTGCCGCCGATGATCGCCTTCGACCGCGTCGAGCTCTTGAAGGACGGCGCGACCGCGCTGTACGGCTCGGAGGCGGTCGCCGGCGTCGTCAACTTCATCACGCGAAGCAACTTCGAGGGCCTCGACCTCGAGCTGTCGCTCCAGGCCGTCGACGCGCATCCGCAGGAGGACAAGCAGCTGTCGCTGCTCTACGGCGTCGGCAACGACCGCACGCACCTGCTCGCCGCGTTCAGCTATCTCGATCGCGAGCCGCTGACGACGAACGACCGCCGGCTGTCCCGGCCCGGCGACGACCTGAGCCAGGCCGGCAACCCCGGGTCGTTCCTGATTCCGTCGTTGCCCGGCAACCCCGCCTACCAGGCGGTCTGGACCGCGGCGTTCGACAGCAACATGAACGGCGTCGCGGACTTCGTCGAGCCGCAGCTCGGCCTGCCGGCAGTGCCCGGGGCGCAGCCGCCGGTGTTCGCCGACCAGGACTGCGCGGCGATCGCGGCGCAGGATCCGAAGGTCGTGCCGAGTTTCGCGCAGACGGTGCCGAGCCCGGCCGGCCCGATACCAATCGGCCTCTGCGCGTTCGACTTCGGCGGCTTCTACTCGATCGTCCCGGAGGAGGAGCGCGCCGCGGGCTACCTCGAGCTCACTAGCGCGATGGGCGAGCGGCTCGAAGGAAGGCTCGAGCTGCACGCGGCGGCAAACGACGCGCGCCGCAACAACTCCCCGACCTTTCCGTTCGCGGCGTTCCCGACGGTCGCGGCGACGCATCCCGACAACCCGTACGGAACGGACGTGCGGTTCATCGGCCGCCTCGTCGGCGCCGGCGGCACCGCGATCGAGAGCGTGCACGAGTCGGACACGTGGCGGCTCGCGGGCTCGCTCGGCGCGCAGATCCGCGACAACCTGATCTGGGAAGCGAGCGCGACGATCAGCGAGAACGACTTCTTCGTCAGCGCCCCGGACGTGCTCGTCGACCGCTTCAACGCCGCGATGATCGGCCTCGGCGGTCCGGGCTGCGATCCGTCGACCGGCACGCCCGGCGTCGGCCCGTGCCGCTACTTCAACCCGTTCGGCTCGGCGCTGACCGGCGCCGGCACGCCGAATCCGCCGGAGCTGATCGACTATCTGATCGGCTTCGAGGCGTTCGACGCGAACGCGAGGCTCACGACCGTCGAGGGCTTCATCTCGAAGCCGCTCGGCGAGCTCGGCGGCGGCACCGCGGGCCTCGCGGTCGGCGCGCAATACCGCAGCGAGGAGCTCTCTTACGACTACGATCCGGAGGCCAACCGCGACAACTTCCTGTTCCTCGTCGGCAACCCGGACTTCGGCGACGACCGCGACGTGCGCGCGGCGTTCGTCGAGCTCGCGCTGCCGGTGCTCGACACGCTGAACTTCCAGATCGCGGCGCGCTACGAGGACTACGGGCCGGTCGACTCGACGGATCCGAAGGTCACGTTGCTCTGGCGGCCGAACGATGCGCTGTCCGTCCGCGCATCGGCCGGCACGTCGTTTCGCGCGCCGTCGCTCTACCAGGCGTTCGGCACGCGGACGACGCTCGAGGAGCTGATCGACCCGACGATCGGCACCGCGCAGTTCTTCCCGGTGCGGATCCAGCCGAATCCGAGCGGCGAGCCGCTCCGGCCCGAGGAAGCCGACGTGTTCAACGCGGGCTTCACGTACTCGATCACCGACAACCTGACGTTCGGCCTCGACTACTGGTCGTTCGACTACCGCAACGTGATCATCGCGCAGAACGCGCAGGCGATCCTGAACGCCGCCGCGGCCGGCGATCCGGCCGCGCAGGCGCAGGTCATCCGCGATCCGGCGAGCGGGCTGCTGGAGCGCGTGCAGTCGTTCTACGCGAACGCGTCCGCGCTCGAGACCGACGGCATCGATCTGTCGATCGTCTACGACACCGACACCGCAAACGGGTCATGGCGCCTCGGCGCCGAGGCGAGCTACATAGCGAGCTACGACCTCGACGACCCGCAGGCGGGCCAGATCGACGGCGCGGGCCGGCGCAACTTCGGCAACTTCGCGACCTCGACGCCGGAGCTGCGCGTGAACGGGTTCTTCGGCTGGGAGCGCGGCCACCACGGGCTGAACGTGTTCGTCCGCTACATCGATTCGTACGTCGACGACCAGGTCGCGCTCGGCCAGGGGCCGGAGCTCTTCTCGAAGATCGAGAGCCACACGACCGTCGACGCGCAGTACACCGTGCGCTTCCAGAACGAGCGTGCGCCCGCGCTCGCGTTCGGCGTGATCAACCTGTTCGACGAAGACCCGCCGCACGTCGCGACGAACGGCGGCTACGATTCGAAGGTGCACGACCCGCGGGGCCGGCTGCTCTACGCGCGGGCGACCTTCGAGTTCTGAAGCCGCGCGGGCCGGGCCCTCGCATCGAGCGCGGCGAGCGCCCGCTCGCGCTCGGCGGCCGACGCGTCGCCGAGCCATTCGACGCGGCCCGCTACGCGGGCCGCGACCGGCCGGCCGTTGCAGAACACGATGCGGTGCGCGGTCACCGCCGGCACGCGGCTGCCGCCGCCGAGCGCCGCGAGGTTCGCCGGATCCGCGGCGGACAAGGCGAGCCACTGCTCGCCCGGCTCGCTCGCCGCGCGGCGCACGCGCCTTAGCTCCTCGACCGCGTCGATTAGCGCGAACTGCTCGCCGCCGAGCGGCGCGATGAACCGGCCGCCGCGGATCTCGCCGCGTGCTTCCCAGCGGCGGTAGCAGCCGAGCAGCTCGCGCCAGCTCGGCGCGAGCGCCTCGCGTGCGGCGAGCGCGCGGCAGACGACGCCGTAACGGCGGAGCAGCGCGCGCGCGGCGTGCTCGATCGCCTCCTGCCCGGCTTCCGCGGCCGAAGCGTTCGGTAGCGGCCGGAGCAGCGACCAGCGGCCGGCGCTGTCGAAGCCGGCCGAGCCGCGGCGACGCGCGCGGCCGTGGAAGCCGCGGCGGCGGCTCTGCGGCGTCAGCACCGCACGCAGCCCGTTGAACGAATCCGCGGTCACGAGGCCGCGCGCGATCAGCTCGCCGAGCGCGTCCTCGACTTGCACGCGCAGGAGCCCGGTGCTCTGGACGAGGTCGACGAAGAACGACGCGCCGTGCTCGGCGAGCGCGGCCGCGACGCGCTCGGCGGCTCCCGAGAGCCGCGGCGGCTCGCTGGGCTCGCCGCGGCCGAGCAGGCGCCAATGCGCGAGCGCCGGGCGCGGGACGATGGCGATCGGCGAGGCCGCGACCGTCGTCGGCCGGCCGCTGGCCTCACTCGGCCGCGGCCGCCACCAGACGAGCTCGCCGGCGACGCAGAGCTGATCGAGCAGATAGCCCGAGTAGCCGTCGATCCGCGCCGGCAGCACTTCCCGCTCCCAGACGGCCGCCGGCAGCGCGAGGCCTTGCAGCTCCGTCAGCACGGCCGCGAGCGCGTCGCGGCCCTCGCGCCGGTCGGCGCCGAGCCCCTGCCAGCGGAACAGGAACCGCTGATACTCAGCGAGCGAGACCGGCTCGATCTCGCTGCGCAGCCGCTTCAGCGTGTAGCGATGGATTCGCGTCAGCAGCCGCCGCTCGCACCACTCGTCGCGCTCGGCGCCGGTGAAGCGGCCGCGCATCGCGGTGCCTTCGTGCTCGAGCGCCGCGAGCGCGATCGCGGCGTCGTCGGGGTCGATGCCGAGCGGCTCCGCGAGCTCGGCCGCCGTGACCGGGCCGAGCGCCTCGAGGCGGCTTCGCACGAGCTCCCGCAGCGCCTCGGCGGCGTCGCTCGTCTTCGGCGGCAGCACGACCGCGCCCGGCCGGATTGCACCGGTCGGCAGCGCGAGCGCGAGCTCGGCGAGCCGCTCGGCGGCCGCCCACAGCCGCCGGCCGCCAGCCGTCGCAAACACGGCTGCCCGGCCGTCGCGCTCGAGCGCCGCGAACCACGCCTCCCAGCCGCTTCGCGCTCCTTCCTCCGCCGTGCAGAAGCCGAGCAGCGCGAGCGCGTCGGCGAGCTCGTCGGCGTTGCGCGCATCGGGCCAGGCCTCCTCTCGCACGCGCGCGATCGCCTCCGGGTCGAGCCGGCCGAGCTCGGCCGCCTGCGCCGGCGTCATATAGCGGCGGCTCTGCACCGCGAGCGTGCGGCGCTCCTCGGCAGGCGCGTCGTCGAGGAACGCGTAAGGCCGCGCGCCCAAGATCGCCTGCGCGAGCGGCGACGGCGAGGTCAAATCGCGGCAGACGATCTCGATGCGGCCGGCCTCGAGACCCTCGACGAGCGCGACGAGCCCGTCGACGTCCATCGCGCCGCTCGTGCAGTCCGCGAGCGTCTGCGCGACCAGCGGATGGTCCGGAATCTCGCGATCGCCGCCCGGCAAGTTCTCGGCGCACGCGAGCTGCTCCGGAAACACGACCGCGAGCAGATCCTCGGCGTCGTTGCGCTGGAACTGCGCCGGCGAGCGCTTGCCGTTGCGGAAGCGCCGAACCGCGAGCGCCGTCGTCGCGTTCCACCGCCAGTAGGTCGGGAAGATCGGCGCCGCGATCACCGCTTGCGCGAGCACGTCGCGGACGCTGCGGCTCGACAAGTACCGGGCGACGTCTTCGAGCGCGAAGCTGTGCACGGCGCCGAGCGACAACACGATCGAGTCCTCGAGCGCCGCGGCCTGCAGCTCGAAGTTGAACCGCCGGCAGAAGCGCTTCCGGAGCGCGAGCCCCCACGCCCGGTTCAGCCGCGAGCCGAACGACGAGTGCACGACGAGGTGCGCGTCGCCCGTCTCGTCGAAGAACCGCTCGAAGATCACGCGCCGCGCGTGCGGCAGCGCCCCGAGCGCGGCCTTCGCGGCCGCGAGGTAGTCGACGAGCTGCTCCGCGGCGCTCGCCGGCAGCCCGATCTCGCGGGTCAGGAGCTCGAGCGCCGCGGCCTCGCCGCCCCGCTCGAGCGCGGCCTCGACCGCCGCGTTCAGCCGCCCGACCGACGCGGACAGCTCGCGGCTGCGCCCGGGCGCCTCGCCGAGCCAGAACGGAATGTTCGGCGGCTGCCCCTGCGCGTCCTCGACATAGACCTTGCCGGAGCCGACCTTCGCGATGCGGTACGACGCGTTGCCGAGCTGGAAGATGTCGCCGGCGAGGCTCTCGATCGCGAAATCCTCGTTGACGGTGCCGATCGGCTGCTCCTGCGGCAGCAGCAGCACTTCGTACTCGAATTGGTCCGGGATGACGCCGCCGTTCGTGACGGCCGTGATCGCGGCGCCGCGGCGGCCGCGCAGCACGCCGTTGACGCGATCGTAGTGCAGATGGCTGCTCCGCCGGCCGCGCTGCGTGCTGAAGCCGTCGGCGAGCATCTCGACGACCTGGACGAAGCGCTCGCGAGGCAGCGCGCGATACGCGGCTGTCGCGCGGAACCGCTCGTAGAGCGCGTCGAGCCGCCACTCCTGCTGACTCACCTCGGCGACGATCTGCTGCGCGAGCACGTCGAGCGGGCCGCGGCAGAGCTCGATCGCGTCGAGCTCCCCGCGCCGGACGCTGTCGAGCAGCGCCGCGCACTCGAGCAGCTCGTCGCGCGACAGCGGCACGAGCCGCCCCTTCGGCAGCCGCTCGACGCCATGGCCCGAGCGGCCGACGCGCTGCAGGAACGCCGCGATCGAGCGCGGCGAGCCGAGCTGCACGACGAGGTCGACGTCGCCGATGTCGATGCCGAGCTCGAGCGAGGAGGTCGCGACGATCGCCTTCAGCTCGCCGGCCTTCAGCCGCCGCTCCGCACGCAGCCGGTGCTCCTTCGCGAGGCTGCCGTGATGCGAGGTCACCGCGTCGTCGCCGAGCCGCTCGGCGAGGTGCCGAGCCGCGCGCTCCGCGAGCCGCCGCGTGTTCACGAACACGAGCGTCGTCCGATGCGAACGGACGAGCTCCGCCAGCCGGTCGTAGAGCTCCGCCCAGACCTCGTTCGCCATGATCGCCTCGAGCGGCGACTGCGGCAGCTCGAGCGCGAGGTCGCGCGCGCGCGCGTGCCCCTCGTCGACGATCGTGCACGGCCGGCCCGGCGCGCCGGTCAGGTACTCCGCGATCGTCTCGATCGGCTTCGTCGTCGCGGAGATGCCGACCCGCACCGGCTCCCGGCCGGTCAGCGCGGCGAGCCGCGCGAGCGAGAGCGCGAGGTGCGCGCCGCGCTTCGCGCCGGCAAGCGCGTGGATCTCGTCGACGATGACCGTCCGCACGGTCGAGAGCATCCGCCGGCCGGAGTCCGACGTCAGCAGGATGTAGAGCGACTCCGGCGTCGTGACCAGGATGTGCGGCGGCTGCCGCCGCATCCGCGCGCGCTCCGTCTGCGGCGTATCGCCGGTCCTGACCCACGCGCGAATCGGGGCATCGCCCTCCATCCGCGCCGCGAGCTCGCGCCGCACGCCGTCGAGCGGTACCTGCAGGTTCAGCTGGATGTCGTTCGACAGCGCCTTCAGCGGCGAGACGTAGAGCACGCGCGTCTCGTCCGGCAACCCGTCGGTCACGGCCAGGCGAACGAGGTCGTCGATGACCTTCAGGAACGCTGCGAGCGTCTTGCCGGAGCCGGTCGGCGCGCTGATCAGCGTGTCCTGCCCGGCCGCGATCGCGGCCCACGCGCGGAGCTGCACCGGCGTCGGGCGCGGAAACGCCTCCGCGAACCAGGCGGCGACGGCGGGATGGAAGTCGACGGCGGACATCGTTTGCAGCATACGCGGCGAGGTGGTGGCGGTCTTCGTCCGGTCGGGCCGGACGGCTCGCTCGAAGCTGGCATTTTATACAGCATCCCGAGCCGGCGCGAGCGGCGCATGCACCGCGTCAGCACCGCGCGGCCGGCCGCCGGCCCGGAGCCCGGCCGCCTCGAGCGGCCGCGTATAATCCCGAAGCCTCGGACGAAGCGACTCGTACCCCATGCGAATGACCCGCGCAGAGTTTCTGCGCTGGCCCCACAAGGCCATCACGCTGCTCGGCATGTCGGGCATCGGCAAGACCACGCTCGCGCAGAAGCTGCCGCGGTCCAAGTGGTTCCACTACTCCGGCGACTACCGCATCGGCACGAAGTACCTGGACGAGCCGATCCTCGACAACATCAAGCGCCAGGCGATGAAGGTCGATTTCCTGCGCGATCTGCTGCGCAGCGACTCGATCTATATCGCGAGCAACATCACCGTGCACAACCTCGAGCCGGTCTCGACGTTCCTCGGCAAGATCGGGCGGCCCGATCTCGGCGGGCTGCCGGTGGCCGAGTTCAAAAAGCGCCAGCGGCTGCATCGCGAGGCCGAGATCGGCGCGATGAAGGACGTCGCGGCATTCATCGAGAAGGCCCAGGAAATCTACGGCTACGATCACTTCATCAACGACGCCGGCGGCAGCGTCTGCGAGCTGAACGACGAGGAGACCGAGCGCACGCTCGCCGAGCACACGCTGATCCTGTACCTGAAGCCGGACGCGGCGCTCGAGCAGGAGCTCGTGCAGCGCGCGATCGAGAACCCGAAGCCGCTCTACTACCAGGAGCCGTTCCTCGACACCCATCTCGCGAAGTACCTTGCCGAGCACGGGCTCGAGCGGCCCGAGGACATCGTTCCCGACGACTTCGTGCGGTGGATCTTCCCGGCGCTCGTCGAGCACCGGCGGCCGCTGTACGAGGCGCTCGCGAAGCGTCACGGCTACACGGTCGACGCCCGCGCGGCCGAGCAGATCCGCACGGAGAGCGACTTCCTCGAGCTGGTCGCGAGCGTGCTCGACTGAGGCGCCTGCCGGCGGCGCGACCGCCGACCGCCGTCGGCGAGCCGTGCGGTGCTCAGCCGCTGCGGCCGAGCGCGATCCACCACGCGAGCGCGAGCATCGCCGCGGCACCGTAGGCGAACGCGCGCTGCGCCTGCCGCCCGCGCGGCACGACGGGCGACGCGCACAACGCACCCGCGCCGAGCCCGGCGAGGAACCCGGTCAGATGCGCGACGATGTCGGTGTTTTCCCCGCCGGTGCCCGTGTACGCGAGCAGCGCGATGCCGGCGACGATCGGCCCGACGCGTGCCCGCCACGTATGCCGGATCAAACCTCGCCGCCACGTGTAGGCCGACAGGATGCCGACGGCGGCGAATACGGCCGTCGACGCCCCGATCGAGCGGTGGGTCGCCGGCTGAACGAGCGCGTTCAGGCCGTTGCCGAGCGCGCCGGCGGCGAGGATCGCGGCCCAGCCGAGCCCGTTGCCGAGATGGCGGCCGACGAAGTAGCCGAAGAAGCCGCCGAACGCGAGGTTCGAGCCCAGGTGGCTCACGTCGAGGTGCACCGTCAGCGCGGTAACCGTACGCCACCACTCACCGGCCGACACCGCCCCCGCGTCGAGGCGGCCGGCCGCCAACCAGTCGAAGCCCAGGAAATCGCGGCGCAGGAACCCGAACACGGCGAGCAGCACCGCGACGTACGCACCGACGCCGGGCCAGCCCGTGTCGATCGCCTCGACCGGCGGCCGCGGGGCGCCGGCGCGCGTGTTCTCCGCCCGATACGCCGCGAGCTCCGCGGCGGCGGCCTGCGCGGTCTCGACCGGCACCCAGATCTCCCAGGCGCCGCCGGCACGCTCGCGGCGGTGCTCGAGGTTGCGGGCCAGCAGCACGAGCGCGAGCTCCGCGGTCGCGCGCTCGTCGCCCCGTGCGACCACGATCCAAGCCTCGGTTTCCTGCGCCACTTTGCTAGCATTCCGCTGTCGTCGCGGTCGCTCACCGTAACAGAGTCGCTGGGAGGAAGGCATGAGCGGATCCGAGCTTCGCTGTTGGCGCTGCGGCGCGAGTCTCGCCGCGTTGACGCCGCCGCTCGGCCGCCGCGACGAGTGCCCCGAATGCCGCGCGGAGCTCCACGTCTGCCGGATGTGCGTGAATTTCGACCGGCGCCGCCCGAAGGCCTGCCGCGAGGACGACGCGGAAGAGGTGCGCAACAAGGAGAGCGCGAACTTCTGCGACTACTTCAAGCCGAGCCCGACCGCGTTCGACCCCGCCGAGCGCGCCGCCGCCGCCGCGGCCAAGTCCGCCCTCGACGCCCTCTTCAAGTAGGAGCGGCTGTCCAGCCGCGACTGCCGCGCCGCAAACGCCGGCACGGTAGGAGCGGCTGTCCAGCCGCGACTGCCGCGCCGCAAACGCCGGCACGCCGCAGCGCGACGCGCCGAAGATCGCGGCTGGACAGCCGCTCCTACCGAAGGATCGCGGAGAGACCGCGGGGGGCGGCTCAAGAGCGGCGGAGCACCGTCGGCTTGCCGTCGCCGTCGATCGTCTCGAGCTTGATCGGGCGGCGCCAGACGCGATGCAGATAGTCGAGCACGCGCTCCGCCCGATGCACGTCGAGCCCGCGCCCGTCCGTCTGATGCTCGTGCACGAGCTCGAGACTGCCGTCCGGCGCGACCCGCGACGCGAGCACGGCCGGCGCGCCGAAGTTGTACTTCGGCGCGAGGATCCCTTCCCGCAGCGCGTCGACGTCCCGCTCGAGCACCCGGATGCTGCCGTCGACCGACATCTCGTAGCGGAACAGCCTCAGCTCCTCCGCGAGCTCCGCGGTCAGATAGTTGCGGATGAAGCTGAAGTCGTCGTCCTCCGCGCGGACCTGGAACGCGCGATCGATGCCGTGCTCCTCGACGATCGCCTCCCAGATCGAGAAGCCCAGGTGATACGGATTCACGGCCAGCGACGCCTGCTGCTCCGCCGCGTGCGGCCGCACGACGTCGGAGTGCGTCTTCAGCGCGTCGAGGTACTCGTTCTGCGGCAGGAAATCCGCCTCGCGCAGCAGCCGGGCGTGCCAGTACGACGCCCAGCCTTCGTTCATGATCTGACAGGCGAAGACGGGGTAGAAGTAGAACGACTCCTCGCGCACCGCGAGGAAGATGTCGCGCTCCCAATCCTCGAGCTCCGGAGCGTACTGCGCAATGAACCACAAGAGATCGCGCTCGGGGCTCGGCGGGAGCGGTGCGCGCTCCCGCTCCGGCGCGTCGCCCAACGGACGCTCGGGCCCGCCCGGGAGCGCTTCGAAGCGCCGGTGGAACGGGTCGTCGCGCGGCCGCGGGCGCGCGTCGAGGTATTCGGGGAACCGCTCGCGGCGCAGCGGCTGAAACGTGTCGATGTGCGCCTCGAGCGCGAGCGCCGCGTCGAGAACCTGCTCGACCCGCGTCTGGCCGTGCAGCTCGACCGCCTGGCCGATCTGCCGGGCATGGGCCGCGGCCTGCTCGACGATCCGGTAGCCGACCTGCTCCTGGCTGCGGCGGAAGAGCGCGTTGTTCTTCGCGAAATCCGCATGGCCGAGCACGTGCGCCGCGACGAGCGTGTTCTCCTGCAACGAGTTGTTCCGGGCGAGATAGGCCCGCCCGGGATTGCCCGGGAACACGACCTCGAACAGCCGGGAGTGACCCATCCGGTGCTGGATCAGCTGATAGATGTAGCGCACCCCGAACGACCAATGCGGCATGCGCACCGGCAGCCCGTATACGGCCACTTCCATCATGAAGCTCGACGGCACTTCCTCGAACTGCACCGGGTAGTAGTCGAGCCCGTTCGCCCGCGCGAGCTGCTCTAGCCGCGTCGTGTAGCTCTGGAGCGCGGAGCTGCTCACGGTCAGACCTCCGCAGCCTCGGCCTGGCCCGTGAAGAAGCCGCGGATCGCGTCCCAGACCGTCTCCGGGCTCGAGAGCGCGAAATGGCCGGTGGCCGGATGCTCGGCCGCCAAGTTCTTGAACAGGGACGACGTCTCCGACGTCAGCGCGACCTGCCCCGGCGGGGCGGTCTCGACGTAGCCCATGTAGCTCGCGAGCGCGCCGAGCCGGTCGAGCTCGATCTGCGCGGGCTCGCGGTCGTGCCGGAAGTTCGCACCGTCCGACGCGTAGAACACGTAGATGTTGAAGCGGCTCGGGTCGTAGCGCTCCTCGATGATCTCGCGCACCTTGCGGAACGCGGTCGACGCGACGGTCCCGCCGGAGCCCGTGACCTTGAAGAAGTCTTCCTCCGGGAACTCCCAAGCCTCGACGGTGTGCGCGACGAAGACGGCCTCGAGGTGCGTGTATTGCCGGCGCAGGCCCTGGACGGCCCAGAAGAAGAACGTCTTTGCGAGCCGGCGGTCCCGCTCGGTCATGCTGGACGAGACGTCCATGGCGAAGAAGACGACCGCCTCGGTCGACGGGCGCTGACGGACGACGAGCTGGCGGTAGCGGAGATCGTCGTCCGTGAACGCAGGCCCGTCGCGTTGGATCGCGCGCCGCTTGATCGCCTCCTTCACCGAGCGGCGACGGTCGAGGCGAGACCGCACGCCGCGGCGGTTCCAACCCTCCCGCGTGTAGTCCTCCTCGCGCATCGCGCCGCTCTTCATCTTCAGGTTCGGCAGCTGCAGCTCCTCCCAGAGCCAATCGACGATGTCGTCTATCTTGAGCTCGAGCACGAACTGGTAGCCGCCGTCCTCGTTGCCGCCTTCGCCCTTGCCGTCGCCCTCGCCGTGCCGCGGCGCCGCGAGCTCGTCGCCGGGCTTCGCGTCGCCCTGGCCGACACCGGTGCCCTGCCGCTCGTCGCGCAGCCTGAAGCGCGCATGCTCGAGGAACCGGACCGGCACCTGAACGGTGCGGTCGCCGCTCGGGAAGACGTCGATCTGCGCGATCAGGTCCGGCAGCTTCTCGCGGACCGCGTCTCGCACCTTGTCGTTGTGACGCAGCCAGTCACGCGCGCCGCGAGAGAACAAGTCGTACCAGTTACGGTCTGCACCCGGGCGTTCGATGAATCCAGACGAACCGCCGGTCATATTGCTCTCCGTCCCTGTGCTCGCGGCACCTACTCCTGCGACAACAACGTGGTGACGTAATTCAACGCCTCTTTCGCGCTGTGGTTATCGTAACCGTATTCGCGGACCAGCCGCTCCTGCACGGCGGAGATCTTCTGCTCGGCGTCCTCGTCGGGCCGCGCATGCGAGGTCACGAGCCGCAGCACGTCGCGCCGCTCCTCGAACAGATACTGCTCGATCGCCTCGTGGAGCCGCGAGTGGCTGTCGAGCGTGAACTTGTCGCCCGACTTGAACGCCACCATGGCCTTGCGCACGACCTCCTGCCGGAATGACAGCTTGCCGGACTCGGAGATCTTGATCTTCTCCTCCACCGAGCGGAGGAAACGCTCGTCCGGGGGCCGGGACTCGCCGGTGATCGGGTCCTCGACCTCGCGCTTGTCCAGCGACGCCTCGACCTCGTCCAGGTACTTCTCGAGCAGCTGCTGGGCTTCCTCCTGGAAGGAGGCGAAGAGTGCCCGGTGCACGTCCTCCTTGACCCAGCGGTTGTAGAAGTCCTTGCGCGCGAGCACCAGGAACTCGATCCACTGCTTCTTGCGATTCGCG